>Ga0213878_10000938_pt1 | contig 10401 bp, 8 predicted proteins | sample VelepicoBEBS_R02_FD_161053 | JGI IMG/M metagenome (GOLD analysis project Ga0213878, IMG submission 161053) | Vellozia epidendroides bulk soil microbial communities from rupestrian grasslands, the National Park of Serra do Cipo, Brazil - BS_R02 | ecosystem: Environmental > Terrestrial > Soil >... | reverse complement strand
CACATGCCTACGCGTAACGTAGTGCTTACCGCGCACCAAGCTGGCCTTGTCGAGAGGCTTGTGCAGTCCGGCCGTTACCAGGATGCCAGCGAGGTGCTACGCGAAGGGTTGCGGCTCGTCGAGGAGCGAGAACGTCTGGAAGAAGCAAAGTTCAAGGCCATTGAGTTGGCCGCTAAAGAAGAGTGGGCCAATATCGCAGTGGGTCGATACATGGGACTGCCGAGAACGTAGGGAACGAGCGATTCATCAAATAGCCGGCAGACCCTCCTTGCAATGCCTGGCACCTCACTTTCACGACGTCGAGAGCTTGCCATGACACCCGCCCCTGGCCCCCGCGCACCCTTGATCTTCGGCATCGCCGCAGCCGCGCTGATCGGCGGATGTGGCGGCGGCGGCGGCTCCTCCGCCGTGGCGGCGCCTGCGCCATCCGCACCGGCACCCACGACGGCGCCCGCGCCCGCACCAGCGCCAGCGCCGTCATCCCCCGACGTCACCGTGACGCTGACCCCGGCATCCACGCACGCCATCTCGCCGTACATCTACGGCCTGAACTCGCTGAACAGCACGACCGGCGCGTCGCCGCTGACCACGCTGGACCGCACCGGCGGCAATCGCTGGACGGCCTACAACTGGGAGAACAACGCCTCCAACGCGGGCAGCGACTACCTCTACGAGAACGACAACTACCTCAGCACCAGCACGACGCCGGCCGAGGCCGTGCGCGCCATCATCGCGGCCGATCGCGGGGCCGGCGCCGCGAGCCTGGTGACGATCCAGATGCAGGGCTGGGTGTCTGCCGACATCGCCGGACCCGTCAGCACGAGCAACCCACCGGACACGACGCGCTTCAAGCCCATCGTGTTCAGGAAGAGTACGCAGACTTCGGTCGCGTTCACGACCACGCCGCCCACTTCCGACAACGCCGTCTACATGGACGAGTTCGCGTGGGCGCTCGACCAGAAGTTCAGCGGCCTGGGCATCTTCACCGCGAGTGCAGCGCTGCCCACCTTCATCGAGCTGGACAACGAGCCGGAGCTGTGGAACACCACGCACCTCGAAGTGCAGGGCCCCACTCCCATCACGTCGGATGCCTACATCGCAAAGACCGTCGCCCTGACGCAGGCGCTGAAGGACCAGTTTCCCGCCATGACCATCGTCGGACCGGCGCATTACGGCTTCGGCGGCCTGTACTCATGGCAGGGCGAACTCACGCCCACGCCCTCGGGCGCCAACTGGTTCGCCGACAAATACCTGGCCGCCATCAAGGCCGCCAGCACCACTTACGGCAAGCCCATCGTCGACGTTTACGACTTCCATTGGTACTCGGAAGCGACCGACGGTTCCGGAAACCGCATCACGAATCTCACCAGCACCACGCTCACCGACGCGCAAGTGCAGGCCGTTGCGCAGAGCCCGCGCAGCCTCTGGGACAACACCTATTCGGAGACCTCCTGGATCCGCAACACCCTGGGCGGCCCGATCGCACTGCTGCCGCGCCTGCAGGCCAAGATCGCGGCTTCCAATCCGGGCATGAAGCTCGGCATCACCGAGTACAACAACGGTGGCTGCCAGAACATCGCCGGCACGCTGGCGCAGGCCGACAACCTCGGCATCTTCGGCGTGCAGGGTGTGTACCTGGCGAGCTACTGGCCGCTGGGCAGCAACGAGTCCTATTGCCTGGGCGCCTTCCGCGCCTTCCGCGGTTTCGACGGCGCCAACGCCAGCTTCGGCGATGTGTCCGTGCAGGCTGCATCGAGCGATGTGCAAAGCGTGGCCGCCTACGCCAGCACCGACAGCGCGCACGCGGGCCGCACCATCTTTGTCGCCATCAACCGCTCGACCACGACGAAGCAGACCTTGTTCACCGGTCTGGCCGTATCCGGCACCGCGCACCTCGACCGTATCAGTGCGTCGTCGGCCGCCAGCCAGAGTCCGGTCACACCCGTTTCCGCAGGCACGCAGCTCGCCTCTGGCACTTCGTTCAGCGTGTCCTTGCCGGCCCTTAGCGTGACGACCATCGATGTCTATTGAGTCCTGAATTCATTGGAACGCCTGGCGCCGTTTGGGCCACGCCCGCACCCCTGATACCAGCACAGCCATTCGCGGCGGCTCCGAGGTGGCGGACGACGGGCGTTCCGCGCGAGGTCGGTACGTGGTGAGCCCTCCTTCGACGACAGCTATAGGCCGCGGCCCGTTCTTCTAGAACATGGCTGGCCTCCTTTGTTACGGCCGAACGTTCATTTGAGTCGAGCCTCAATTTTCGACCTCGACGACCATGATCGACTTGGGCGGTAGCTTTAGGAGCAACTTGCCGACGGCGGCGCGGGCCTCGAAAGCGCGCGGCACGACCTGGGCCGGCTTGCCGAGCTCGTTCTGCGCGTCCATGGCCAACGCCGTCAGCAGCCTGCCGTGCACGGCCGTGGGGGTGGCGGTACCAACCTGAACGGTCAACTCGGCCGGCTGCGTGGCGTTGGCGTTCACGAGGCCGATGTAGAGCTTGCCGTCCTTGCCTCGGGCCGCAGTCGCCGACAGGCCGGGCATCTCAACGGATCCAACCTTGTAGACCGGGTTGTTCTCGATCAGACTGGGCAGCGACGTTGCATCCTGGAAGGGCGTGTACAGCGCGAAGGCGTAGTAGGTCGGCGTCAGCGCGAGTTGGTCCCCGCGGGTCTGGATCATGGCCTGCAGGACGTTGACCATCTGCGCGACGTTGCTCATCTTCACGCGGTCGGCGTGGGCGTGGAAGACGTTGAAATGCAGCGCCGCCAGCAGCGCGTCGCGCAGGGTATTGCGCTGGACCAGGAAGCTCGGATTGCTGCCTGGCTCCGGGTCGTACCAACTGCCCCATTCGTCGAAGTAGAAGCCGATCTTCTTCTTTGGATCGTTGCGGTCGAGGACGGCACTGTTGCGTTTGATGATCTCGTCGATGGACAAGGTGTGCGCGAGCGTGGCGATCCACTCCGACTCGGGAAATCCGACGGCCGAGCCCTTGTGCTCCCAGTTTCCCGTGGGCAGCGTGTACTCGTGATGCGAGATGGCATCGACGCCGGGCACGCCACTGCTCAGCGTTTCGGTCCAGTTCGTCTGCAGGCCGGTGCCGCCACTGGCGATGATCACGGGGCGATTGGTCGGCGGAGCCTTCAGGAAAGCCGCAACCTGGCGGAACTGGTCGGTGTAGTACTCGGGGCGCATCTGGCCGCCGCAGCCCCAGGCTTCGTTGCCGATGGCGAAGTAGCTGACGCGGAACGGCCGGTCTCGTCCGTTCTTGCGCCGCAACTGGGCCAGCGAAGAGTTGCCCTCGGCGGTCATGTACTCCATCCATTCGGCCATCTCTCGCGCGCTGCCGGTGCCGAGGTTGCCATTGACGTAGGCCTCGGCGCTGATCTGCTCGACGAGATCGAAGAATTCGTGAGTGCCGACGGCATTGTTCTCGGGCACGCCACCCCAACTGGTGTTGAGTTTGACGGGACGCTGGCCGCGCGGGCCGATGCCGTCGCGCCAGTGGTATTCGTCGGCGAAGCAGCCGCCGGGCCAACGCACGACAGGGACTTTGATCGCTTTCAGCGCTGCGACGACATCCTTGCGCCAACCACGCACATTGGGGATCTTGGAGTCGGGACCGACCCACATGCCGCCATAGATGCCACTGCCCAGATGCTCTGCGAATTGACCATAGATATGGCGGTCGATGATCGGCCCCGGCTGGTCGGTATCGACGATCAATCGGGTCTCGGCGGCCTGGGCGCCGAAGGCCCAGCCCAGGCAAACCGCCAGGGCGGCCAGTCGTTTTTGAAAGGTGCTGCTCATGGCATCTAGTCTCGATGGGATTGGCGCGGCGTCACGGACCAGCGTCCGCCGCATGGGAAGTGGGAAATCGCGGCCTCAATCGGCCTGGATCAAAGGCACGGCGGGTTCACGGTGCCGTCGCGTTCGTCTTGAGAAACCCGTTCACATCCAGCCAGTGGATGAACACTGGGAACCAGCCGTTGGCGGTATTGCCTGGGTAGCCCAGACCGAAGCCATGGCTGCCGTTCTGGAACAGGTGGAATTCGACCGGCCGCCCCGCATCGAACCAGGACTTGACCACGCCGAACTGGCCGCGGAACAGGAAATCGTCGGAAGCGATGACGTTGAACATGGGCGGGGCATCCTTCGGGACGTCGACCGGGCCCATGCCTCCGTAGATGGAGGCAATGAAGGCGAGCTTGACGTTCCTGGAGCGCAGGGCCGTCTGCACGGTGAGGCCCGCACCGGCCGAGAAGCCAATCATGCCCAGCCGGCTCGGATCGACGCCCCACTCCTTGGCTCGCGAGAGGATCAGTGCGTAGGCCGCCCCCGTATCCGCAAGCTGCCTGGAGAGATCGGGAATGAGCGGCGGCGGCGCGCCATTGGCGTCAGCGGGTGCGGCGGCGAAGAGGCGGTCCATCGATTCCCGCAGACCGTCCAGCGACTCCGGCGTCGGAAGCAGACGGTACTTGAGCACGAAGGCTGCAACGCCCTGGTCGGCAAGGGCCTTGGCGACTTTCCAACCTTCGTTGTTGATCGACAACCAGCGGAAACCGCCGCCCGGCGCCACGATGACGGCAGCGCCAGTGGCTTTGCCTGGCGCGGGCAGGAAGGGCGTGAGCGTCGCAGTGGAGACGTTGCGCACCATCGGTTCGCCCCACTGGCGAAACCAGCTTTCTGGCGCTGGTTGCTTGTCCACGCCGCCGGTACCAAGGTTGATGGACGCCGGCTCCGCGGGAGCCTGCAGCGGGTAGATGGTGCCGTCCTGAGCGAACGCTCTTGTGGCAGGGGTCAGCAGCAGGGCCAGCGAGGCGCCGGCCCACAGCAATGCGGAACGCAGTGATGGCATGGAGGTGACAGCCGGTAGAAGAGGTGGTGGAGAAGTGGGCGGCATAGCGGCGAGAGCCTCGCTTAGCGCGGCAACAAAACCTGCCGCGTCAATGCGAACGTCGCGCTTTCGGCTGGAGCGTCAGCGTCGGGCTGACCGCCGCCGACGCTCAACCGGTAGCTGCCAGGCATGACCTGACGGACGCCGTCGTGATCGACGAAGCTGAGGTCGCGCGCATTCAGCAGGTAACTCAGCTCGCGCCGCTCGCCGGCCTTCAGGTGCACGCGCTGCAGGCCCCGCAGTGCCAGGCGGGGACCGCCGTCAAAGCCCGGCGGTGCAATGTAGAGTTGTGCAACCTCGTCGCCGTCACGCGTACTCGTATTGGTCACTGCCGTGCACACAAGCAAGCTCGGCTGGGGGCCATCTTCGTGCACCTCGATCGTGGGGGATTCGAAGCGGAACGTCGAATAGCTCAGCCCGTATCCGAACGGGTAGACCACCGGGCCGTCGAAGAAGCGATAGGTGCGTCCGACCATCCGGTAGTCGTCAAAAGGCGGCAAGTCGGCAACGCTTCGATAGAAGGTGACGGGCAAGCGTCCGGCCGGGTTGGCCGCGCCGCCGAGCACTTGAGCGACCGCCTGCCCGCCGCCTTCACCCGGATACCAGGCCTGCAGGATCGCAGCGGCATGCTCCTTAGCCCAGGCAAGGTCGACGGCGCTGCCGCTGAGGTTCACGACGACCAATGGTTTGTCGAGCTGAGCGGCAGCGCTCAGGTAGGCGCGTTGGTCTGCCGGCAGATCGAGCTTGGTGCGATCGCCGCCCTGGAAACCGTCGATCTTGACCGGCATTTCCTCGCCTTCAAGATCCGAGGTCAGCCCAACGACCGCCACGATCACGTCGGCGCCGGCTGCCGCGGCACGCAGGTCAGCCAGCGGCTGATGCGAGACCCGTTTCCAGATCATGCCGGGCGGGGCTGCCGTCCCGGACTCTGTCTCGAACTGCACTGCGTAGCGTTGGCCCTTCTTGAGCTCCACCTGCGTCAACGCGACCGGCTCGGCCCATCGAGTCGGGCGCTTGGCCAGAATTACGTCCCGCCCGGCAACGCGCACAGCCCCTTTGAGGCCTGCGACGCCCAAACGGTAGCTGCCCGACTCCGGTGCAACCAAGAAGCCGGTCCAGATGGTGCGCGTTACCTTGCCCGCTTCGGCGAAGTCCTGGGCGCGCGATTCGAGCTGCGGCACGACGTGGCTTGCGAAGGCCGCAGCCTGAAAGCGGCGCCTTCCTTCTTCCGTGGGTGCGCCCGGTGCCAAGTTGAAGTAGCTGGCGCGCAGGCCCGGGCTGCCGTCGGGCGCAAGGAACGCGCCGGCGGGCACCGGGTCGCCGTCCGTGATGGAGGGGCCGAACGGCACGAGCCTCACCTGCTCTGGCGGGAACTGCTGGCTCAGGCCCTCGAACACTGTCTGCGTCGGGCCCGTCTGACTCGATGAATAGTTGCCGCGCATCACCCGCTGCGCGTCCGCCAGCGGGCCGACCACGGCGATACGGGCCGACGCACGCAGCGGCAACGTGCCATCGTTCTTCAGCAGCACGAGGCTTTCGACCGCAGCGCGCAGCGCGAGCGCGCGATGTTCTGCCGAGTCGATCGTCTCAGGCGCCGGAAAATTGCGTTCGAACAGGCCATGTAGATCGCCCACGCGCAACCTTGCGGCAAACAGCCGCACCAGCGCGTTGTCGATGTCAGCCTGGCGGATGAAGCCACGCGCAAGCGCCTGCTTGTAGCGCTCACCCAGGCCCGGCGTGTTCGACAGTGTGGCCACGTTGCATTCGTTGTCGACGCCCGTCCTCAGGGCCGCGGCTGCGCCGGCGGCGGTATCGATCGCGTATTTGTGATGCTCGCTGATATCGATGACCGCGTCGCAGTCCGAGACCACGTAGCCGGTGAACTTCCAGTCCTGGCGCAGGGTCTTCACGAGCAGGCTCTGGTTGGCGCAGGCCGGTTCGCCGTTGATGCGGTTATAGGCACACATTATCGACCCAGCCTGCGCCTCGACGATGGCGGCGCGAAAGGCGGGCAGGTAGGTGTCCTCCAAATCCTGGGCCGAGACCCAAACGTCCGCCGAGTGGCGAGTGGACTCGGGCCCGCTGTGCACCGCAAAGTGCTTCGGGCTCGCGATGACCTGGGGTAGCGCCGCATTCGGTCCCTGAATGCCGCGCACGAAGGCCTTGGCCAGTGTTCCGGTGAGGAAGGGATCCTCGCCGTAGGTCTCCTGACCACGGCCCCAGCGCGGATCGCGGAAGATATTGATGTTGGGTGACCAAGTGTCGAGCGAACCGCCAATCCGGTTCGGGTTGGACTTGCCGCGCCCTATCGCATAGACGGCCTGCACCTCGGCGCTGATGGAGGCAGCAACCTCCCCCACCAGGTGGTCATCGAAGCTGGCGGCAAGCCCGATAGGCTGCGGAAAGTTGGTTGTCGCACCCGGGCCGAATGCACCGTGCAGCGACTCCGTCCACCAGTTGTAGGCGGGGATGTGTAGGCGCGGGATAGCAGGCGCGCCATTGAGCAGCTGCTCCACCTTCTCGTCCAGTGTCAGCCGCGACACGATCTCGCGGGCCTGGGTATCGGCATCAGTCTGCGGCGAGGCAGTCGCCACGCCAGTTAACACCAGGCCCCAGGTCAGGCTGGCAACGGGAAGGATCTTCAAGCTGTCTCCCAACTTGTTCTTGTCCGTCCATTGTGTGGTAGCGCAACCAAATTTCTCTCAGGTTAACCCCGAAGAAGCAAGGGCGAGCCCTAGCCGGTTCCGCAACCAAGGCGGCCGCCCCCAAAACAGCTGTTGCCAAAAAGGCTCCGGCCAAGGCCGCGCCGATGAATCGAGTAGCAGCGAAGAAGCCTGCGACCGCCAAGTCGGCCGCGCCTGCCGCTGCCGCAATCTGCGGCTAGGCGTTGTGTCAAGCGGGGTGATCTGGTGTCAGCGCTTCTACGTAAACAAGACCGTGCTTGGATCACCAGACAGTGCAGAGCGCCATGACCTCCCCGCAGCGAAGAACCATCGGATTGATCGCGAGCTTCCTGGCGTTTCAGGGGGCTTGGTTTGCCTGCGTTCTGGGCGCGGCGCGCGGACGGCCTGACCTCGGCGTAACCCTTGTCCTGTTGGTGTGCGGCATTCAGCTGGCTTTGAGCGCAGCGCGGCGCGAGGAGCTAGCCCTGGCCGGTGCGGCCGTTGCCCTAGGCCTGATCTGGGACACCGCGATGCTTCGAAGCGGCGTTGTGGACTACGCCTCCCCCGGACCGGTACATGGATGGGCGCCGAGCTGGATTCTTGCCCTCTGGATCCTGTTCGCCACCCTCTTGCGCGGCCCACTTCAGTGGCTTCATGGTCGAACGCTACTGGCGGCCCTGCTCGGCGGCGTCGGTGGACCGATGTCCTACCTGGGTGCGGTCCGACTCGGCGCGGGAAGTTTCAAAAATCTTGAAGAAGCGATGCTGGTCCTTGGCCTCGGGTGGGCCGTCATAACGCCGCTGCTGACCGAGCTTGCCAGGCGCCTGGAAGCGAGCCGAAAAAAACCTCTTGAAATCCTTTTTGGCGGTTCTATCTTGGTTTTCGACCGGCAGGATGCCTCCGCCGGCGAACACCTCTGAACGGAGATCAAGCCATGTTTACTTCATTGCTTAGCCATCCGAACAGCTTGTTCGGACAACTCGATCGCCTGCAGCGCGAGCTCGACGACGTGTTCTTTGGCATGTCCTCGGTACCCGCCAGCATCCGCTCGGTCTCGACCGGCACCCAGCCTCAGCTCAACGTGGGCCGCACGCCCCAGAGCATCGAGGTCTACGCCTTCGCGCCCGGCCTAGACGCGAGCAAGATCGATGTCACCCTGGACCGCGGCGTGCTGCGCCTGTCCGGCGAGCGCCTCGAGCCAACTACCGGGGCCGAGTCGCAGCGCGTCCATGCGCGCGAGCGCCCCACGGGGCGCTTCGACCGAACGGTATCCCTGCCGGACGACATCGATCCCGATCACGTCAAGGCGACCTATCGTGATGGCGTGATGCAGGTGAGCATCGCGCGGCGCGAAACGGCCCAGCCCAAGCGCATCAGCGTCCAGTGACAGCGTAGAAGGAGTTCATCATGAGCAAGGAGATCACTCGCAACGACAAGCAGCAGTCGACCGCGGACGACGCCAGCGAGCGCGCCGTGACGCCCCTGATCGATGTGCTGGAAGACGAAGCCGGCATCACGCTGCTGGCCGACATGCCCGGCGTTCCTCGTGATCAGCTGGAGCTGCGCGTGGAGGGCGATGCCCTTCATATCGAAGGCCGCGTGCAGCCGGTGACGCCGGAAGGGCTCGAGGCGATCTACGCGGAGCTTCGTGTTCCGCGCTATCGCCGCAGCTTCACGCTGAGCCGGGAGCTCGATACGGCCCGCATCGACGCGAACCTGAAGGATGGCGTGCTGACGCTGCGAATTCCCAAGCAGGCACACGCCCAGCCACGGCGCATCGTCGTCAGCGCCGGCTGACAGGAGGGCCGAAACCATGACCAAGCTTGCACAACAGTTGAAGCATGGCGCCGGCCAAGCCTGGGAGTCCATCGCCGAGGGGTGGCGCGAGCTCGGCACCCGAGCCAGCGGCGCAGTGACGCGTCTATGGCCGAGTGTGGGCGACGACACCCACGCAAACGCGACGGGCAACAAGCCTCAGCCCGAAAGCGGCGACGATCGCTGGTTGGCGCCAACCCGATGGGCCTTCATGGCTGCCGACGTCTACGCGACTCGGGACAAGGTCATTGTGCGTATGGAGTCCCCCGGCATGAAGCGCGAGGACTTCAATATCGAGATGACGTCGCCCGAGGTGCTCAGCGTCTCAGGGCACAAGCGCTACGAACGCGAGCTATCGGGCAGCAGCTACGCCCTCGTGCAATCGGCATACGGAAGCTTCCGCCGTGAGTTCCGACTGCCCGCACCTGTGGACGCGGAGCGTGCCAAGGCCTCCTACGAGGCCGGCGTCCTGAGAATCGAGCTGCCGAGGCGGCCTCTGGCTGCGAGTCATCGCATCGAAGTTCGAGCGACTTGACAGGCGCGCCGCACCGATTTCCGCCTTGAACTGCTTGTCGGTGCGGCGCCGTCCACGGCCACGATGACCTCAATCAGGTAATCCGGCTCGCTTGAGCCGCAGACACGTCCCATGACCGAGCACGAAATAGCCACAGAGGTGAACGTCACCCGAGAGGAGCGCGACGCGTTGCATTTCATCCCACAAGTTCAAGGAGGAAAAATCATCAGCGAAGCTTTGCAGCTCAGGCTTCAAGCGAAAGGGCTCATCACGAGCATACGTCCCGACGGCCGGCGCTGGCTGACGCCACTCGGAGATCAGGTGCGTCGGAACTACACGATCGAATGACGGCGGGAGCGTGCCGCACCAGCTTGATTGGGCGGACTTGAAATACGCGTCGGAGCTGCTAAAAATTGACTCCGTCTGTACGAGCTTCCATCTGCCGATCATGATTTTTGACATCATTCGGCAGCAGGTGGAGATCTTGCGCAGGCCCTTGGCCGCTGTCGTGCTTA
>Ga0213878_10000937_pt1 | contig 10405 bp, 7 predicted proteins | sample VelepicoBEBS_R02_FD_161053 | JGI IMG/M metagenome (GOLD analysis project Ga0213878, IMG submission 161053) | Vellozia epidendroides bulk soil microbial communities from rupestrian grasslands, the National Park of Serra do Cipo, Brazil - BS_R02 | ecosystem: Environmental > Terrestrial > Soil >... | reverse complement strand
CTGGGCGAGGTCCTTCCATACCTCGACGCCCCACACCAGTTTCGGTTTTCGACCGATAAGCCCAATCGCTCGTTCGACGTCTCATTCAACGGCGTTCCCTATCCTCCGGTCACGACTGACGGCAGTGGTGTCGCCATCGTCGCCGGGCGAGACAAGGTCACTCGACTGCCACTCGACCCGGGCGAGTACGATATCGCCATTACCGACCAAACCGACGGGCGAGAGTATCACTTCTACGTTACCATCAAGAACATCGCGACCTGGTTCGCCGCGTATGCCGACGTTCTCGAGCAGCTCGACGCTGAAATCGACGACGCGAACAACGGACGAACGCTCGAAAACGCACCAGCTTCGTACATTGAGACTGCATTCGGCGCTGCGGTGCGCCAACCTCGACCGACGACCTTCCTCGTTGAGGATTACCGCAATATGCTTCGTCAGCTGCGACAGGCATACCGGCATTTCGGCGCACACCCGTTCGGGGTACAGCAGGCCGTCTCGTCGTTCACCTCGGTCTCTCCAATTATCATTCCTCAGGCGTGGAGGCCGCACTGGATTCTCGGCACGCAGCTCATCGACAACGGAAAGTTCCAGGAGCGCTCAAGACTGAGCACGGCCGAGCTCGGCCCCGCGGGAGCGATTGCTGGTAGCCCGACGCCCGAACTCCCAGACCTGAATCGGCAGTCTCGATTCTGGGTACATCCATCCGTCGGAGCCGTATCGCCGCCTACATCCGCCTTTAGAGCGCCACCTTACGCACAGCCGCTGACGGTGACGTTCGGAGCGACGAACCAGTCCGTCCTGCTAGTTGGTCTCGACGAGTCCGGCGCTACAGTCTCGGAGACCGTTCCAGACCCGTCTATCACCGGCGCCATCGCAACCTATCAGACCCAGCTGTCCTACGAGTCCATCATCTCGGCAGTGCTCTCCGGCGCGGGGCCGAACGTGCTCATCGGTATCGCACAGAGCAGGTTCGTTAGACTCGACGATGTCGGACCGTACAATCGACCGAACAACACGCTCGACCTCACTCCGCTTCGGTATCACGGTCTCACCACTGCTCCGTTGAGCGCAGACGGCACCGACGCGGTCGCCTCACTGTCCTGGGGTGGCGGACCGAACACGTCGGTACAGTCTTCAGTCGTAACGCCGTTTGACCTTGGAACTGACACGACTCTGCACGACGAGTCGCGCCACGCCTGGGCTATCGGCACCGTACCTGAGTCAGGAACGTACAACCTCAATCCGAGGGCTAGCGTAGCGTCGAATGATTACCATGACCGGGTAGGCATTGAGGTCGACGGTCTCGGGCTGCTCATCGTCGACGTCGGAACGGGTTCGTCTATCACGGCCGTAGCAGACACCGACGTTCGAGACCGTATCAACGCCGCACTGCTCGCCGACCCTAGATATGGCGCCTCGTTCACCGCCGGGACGAATGGTGCCAGCATCATCACCGATACGCAGGGCGGAACGAAGTCGACGATGACTCTGAAGTCACCGGCTGAGGACACACTCTCACGAGTGAAGTTTCACCCGATTCCGTGTGATGCCGGTCCTGAGATTTTCGGACTTCCATTTACGACTACACGGCTCGCATTCGACGTCTCTCCAGGTTCGCGCACGCTGTTCGTGAAGACTGGACACGGTGCGCTGTTTCCGCAGGTCGCATCGACCGACCCGAACGACCGTCGACGATTCAAAATTAGAGTGCGATGTCTTCGGGTTCCCTCGACCTCGGGCGACATCTACACCGTTAGCTACCCGTTAAACGTTCCACTGCCGCTGGTCTTCGACAACCTCGTGGCCGTAGTGGCCGTGCATATTCCTGGCTACACCTTCACAGCATCGGATGTCGGCGGCTACGTACGATGGACCGATAGCGACTCACACAACGTCGGACTTCACCAAATTATCGGACTTGCCGGCCCTGTTAGCGCTGCAAGCCCGTACGGTGGAACGGCAGGCGACGCGTACATTCTACACGAGAACAGTGTCGGTGGAGCTCGATTTACCTATCCACTCGTCGCGCATGCCGGCTCTGGAGCTGTCTACCATCCTGGAGAGACGCTCACCGTCATCGACAATGGCGTCCTCAGCGGACCAGACTCGCTCACGACCGATTCCGCCCTACCAGCGCCATTCGCCTGGCCGGCCGAGGCTATCGTAGAGCTCGTCGACGACGCTCCGTATGAGGCGCGAGGCACGTCCGGTCTCGGAACCGTCGACGTCGTAGTCGACGCGCAGTTCCGACCGTTCCACGACTTCGGCGATTCCATCTCGTTCGTCAACGGCATCGACGCGACCGGAGGAATGCGCCTGACCTCAGCGCGGGCAGACTTCCTCTCGGTCATCAACGGCACGACGACTATCGAGGTTTCGTCGGCCGAGAATCTAGAGAACGACGGAACGTTCGTCGTTACTGCACACGACGGCGTGAGCGGACTCTACGTTGACTTCACAAATCTCGACGGAATTCAGGAGGGGGTCTCGCCCGCTCCGCCATCGACGTTCGAGTGGGAGCTGCTGCCGGCCCCCTCAGTGGTCGAGGACGACCTGCTCATCTACGGCTCGGACATGCCGGATGGCTGGCTTATCACGAGCGCTAGCACTGCGGTCGTGTGCACAAACGTCGATGACATCGCAGACTCCACCACTCCGGGATTGCTCGTACCATCTCGAGTTGTGCTAACTGGCCCATCCGTTCAGTTTCAGAGGGACGTACCGAGGGCCTGGAACGACTACAAAGGCTTCCCACTTAGTCTGTCCATCTGGCTACAGGAGCACACGACAAACAACACCGAGTATCTCATCGAAGTTTCGTTCGACGGTGGTTCAGTTTTCCACACCGTCATCGACACGACCGTCCCCATCACCATTTTGCAGAGTGTGGACAGTTCGACCGGCTTCGTCGGTCCTCAGTTTCCGAGCTCGCTCGAGGGGTCGTTCTTCGTTCCCTACGATGCCGTCAGCTGCATCATCCGCCTGACCCGAAGTCCATCCGACGCGACCGTCGGAACGATGAGCATTGAGCAGATGTCGCTGCGCTCCACGACTGGAACGGGACTCGCCGTAGGTGACAATACCGTTCCTCGTTCGCAGAAGCGGGCCAAGTTCGGCGAGCTTCTCTACGTCTGGTCGGCCGAACCGCTGACCTCTGAGGAGGGACGATATCTCGGTCTGCCGCAGGCTTCGGATATCTTGCCGAATGCCGACAATAGCATCGGAGTCTCAACGGCAAAGACGCCGGGCCACATCGACTACATCACGAACTCGCACGGCTACTACGACCGATTCGACGTCTCCGAGCTCGACGACTCGGGCTCCTCGCTCGTTCGATTCAACCTGCGAGGGACGTACGACAGCACGGACTGGCTAGCGCTTCAAACGGCGGACACGCTTACCAACGTTGAGGTTGTTATCGGTACGCCATCTCGGATGAGTTATGTTCGCCCGACCCGCATCTCAGCGGTGACGTCTGAGCCGTTGGCGATGCTTGATGGAGGCGACGGTCCAGGAACTGCGCGAGCAAACCTGGCGAATACCTCCGACCACGACGGCAACCTTAGCGGACCGCTCTATCCCCAGGCGCCGAACACTGGTCGCGGCACCGGCGCTCGACTCTACGAGGCCAAGCCTGTCGACGTCGTGCTTACGAACTCGGACGGTCTCGTCACCGTCATTCCGGCCGGTACGCCGATTCCCGTAACCGATACGATTGACGACAACAGCATTCAACCTTGGGAGTTTACTTCCATCTCCCAGATTCGCATCAACGCGCCATACTTCGACCCGGCCTCCACATACTCGCTCGACTACGACGTCCTCATCAGGGCGACCGGTAGAACCTTCCAGCTGCAAGGAACAGGAATGGTCAAGGAGGACTACGTGTGGCTACTCGACTCGCCGGCCTACCGGCGACATGAGGTCATCGAGCGATTCGTCCCACGTATTGAGCAGGCCCAGTTCATCGCCGACTTCACCGCTCCACTCTCCGAACGGGCCGATATGACCAGCCCCGCCACGCTCACACGCAACAACGGTCTCATCCAGGAGACGGTCAACTTTGCTGACTGGAGCTTCGTCGACTCGAAGACCATCAAGATTACCCCGACGGTGTTCGATAACAACTCCATCTACACTATCTCCTACACGGCGAAGGTTCCACACGTTCAGGCTGTTCCCAATCTGCTGCTCGAATGGCGGGCCGCAGAGAACGAGTCGGACCTGCTCAGCGACGTCGTGCCGTGGACGCAGATTGACCCGACCGAACTCGCCCAAGGAAAGACGGTCAGTCCGTTCTTCATCATCGGCTCGGACGTTTCACTGAATCACGTCCTGCCATGGCATCAGATGCGCGTCTCGGCCTATGGCGTTATCGACGTGCGAGACTTCCGACTCTACGGCATGGGCATCAAGGGCCTTCACCTGTTCGGCGCGTCGCCGCACGCTCCGGGTATTCTGACTCCCACCTAGTGGGAGCATTCTCACGCCGATATAGCGTCCGGCGCGCATTAAGCAACCGCAGCAATAAACGATAGGACAGCATCATGGACAAGCCACTGTACAATGACGGAATTGAGGTTCACTCCTCTACTCTTCAGGAGGGACCGGACGCCGCAGAGTTCCATATCCAGCGACGAACGGTCGACATGTCCAGGTCTGGTCGTGCTTCTGGACTCGACATCAGCATCGGCACGCCGAACACTCGATTCGACGTCACGCCGGGCTTCGGCTACACGCCCAGGGGCGATTACGTTGAGCTGGTCGTGTCGAACGACCTGGCGAACTTCGCACTCGCCGACTACACCAACGATGTCGAGAATCTCGTCGTGCTCGCCTACCGCGAGGTCGACGATAATCGAGAGGCACACGAGGACGGAGGTTCGACGCGAAACACTATCGCGACTCGCTCGTCCGAGCTCAAGGTCCTCACACGCTCCCAGTTCAACGCGCTGCCGGTCTCGGCGGACGCTGACCTGGCGACGAACCTCTCACTCGACAACTCCGCCACGCTCGCCGTCGATGTGCAAGACCGAATGCTCATCGTCGCCTCGGTTTTCGGCAAGGGCTTCTCGGGCGGGGCTCCCATCGGCTACTCCGGCGCTCAGGCAACCGAGGACGCCGATGCGACCGGCGACTTCGCGGGAGGCCTTATCCTACAGCAATTAGACCCACAGCGCATTCTGGCCGCCGGTCTCAGCGCCCTCCCTCTTGCAGCCGTGACGATTGTTGACACACCGAACGGCGACATCAAGGGCATCAACATCAAGCACGTCAGCTCCGATACGAATCTTGGCCTTGGGCAGCTATGGCTGTTTGGTGCGCTGGCCCCAGGTTCGCTGCGGCTCCGATGGATGTCGCCGAACACGCTCGGCACGTCCGTGTCGCCGACTGGCGTCGGTGGAGTGGTGTTCTCACCATCACCGCTACCACAGACGTTCGTCGTCAACTCTGAGACTTCCGGAGAGACGACGAAGACGATCACGGTCGAGGTTATCACCGACCTTCTACCGATTACCGGCTATCCGTTCGCTGACCAGGTCGTCGTCAGCGCGTTCTACGAAGACTATGGTCCCATCTTCTCAGCCTCCGACGAGCTTCATCGATTGAAGCTCGGCTCGTACACACCGACGCCTGAGGACCCGCACGGCACGGGCTATCCAGACCTGGCTCAACACATCGCCATCATTCCGAAGCCCCTGGTCTTGGGAACTGACGAGCTTGCCGACAGCGCTAGCGCCGAGATGGCGCGTATTACTACACCACGCTCCACGGCCGTCGGCGTAGCTCGAACGCTCGAGTGGAATCTCACGGCGGGCGACTACAATATCCGCTTCTACAAGAACACCTCGGACGAGATGGAAATCGTCACGAACGCTCGATGGAGCGACGACGGCGTCGTCTGGATAAAGGACGACTCAAGCGATATCGCGACACGCGTTCTCTTTGCGCACCACGGCATGGGACAGCAGGTCTACACTGGGGGCCTCTCGAGCTTCCCCGACTCAGACTTCGTTCAATCGTGGGCGAGTGCCGGATTCAACGTCTCGTCCCCCAAGATGGGCATGATGAATCTCGGAACCGGGTTCTTGAACACAGCGGACCTCGACAATCCTCGCGTCAACGCGATCTACGCCGATACTCAGAGAACGCTACTGTGGTCCTCGCCATCGACGCTACCACTCGCGAATGGGACTGTCCGATTCTTCGCAAAGGCTTTCTCGGTCATCGGCGCGACGTTCGAAGTCGCCGTCAACGCGAGCTGGAATCCGAACACCTCGGTGTGGTCGCAGGATGTTAGCACGCAGACGTCCAGCCTGTTCTCATTTTACTCGAATGGATTCGCCACTTGGGGTAAAGTTGCAGGGTCACCCTCGTGGACGGACTCTCAGTGGGAGCCTAAGTCGTCCATCTCCGGTACGTCCGGTTCTGGGCAGTTCGCTGGGACCGTCTTCGCAGGTCTTCAAAACCTGACCAACAATGACCTAACACGATTCGAAGCCGACGTCACCATCGGAGGTGACACGACAGCACGCCATCTCATCGAGACCGTGTCCATGGGACTGACCAAGTGGAGAAAGTACGTCGCATCGTTCTCCAATTCGTATACAGGAGACCAAGGATTCTTCATTGAGGAGGTCGTCAATGCTCGATGGGATACCGGGTCTAGCACCTGGCTGTTCGACGATTTGACCAGGGAGGCAATCCTGTTCAGAAGTGGCAGTACCGGTTCAAAGTCGCTCCGCCACACCGGCGCAAACGGTTGGGCCGATACCGATGTGGGCTGGTCGTCTAACGGGGCTGAGTACATCCTCGCTCCGGACGGAGGCGTGTCCCGTATCTATGACGGAACGCTCCGCTTCATCTCCGGTCCGCATACGAATCCAATCGTCGGGACGGGGGTTGTTCCAAATAGCGTCGTAGCCCTCAACGCATCTAAGGCCTGGGCGGTCATTCGACTGAATTCCACGTCTGGTACTGCCGGCACCGCGAATCTGTCTATCGTTGACGGATACAACATCGCGAGCGTCTCAGACGTAACGGACGGCCTCGGACTTCAGGTCATACGGGCCGACTTCACCGTGACCGGACAGATGGCCAGTGCCGACTACGGCGTTGAGGCGATGATGCTTAAGGACAACCCAAACACCGGGTCGCACGACGAGGCCATCGCCATGTTTCGTCCCACTCTCAGGAATACGGCCTACTTCTATCTCGCCCCGTTCATTTGGGACCAGGGTCAGCGCAAGAGCATTTCCGGCCCGACGGGATTGTTCGATACCGGCGACACTCCCCCACCATTCGACCTTTTTGTGTCGGTGTACGGACGGCAGTCATAGTTTCATCACAACGAGAGCGTTCATCGTTGTTCACTCCTGCCGAAAAGCGTGCTCGACGAAGGGCCGCACTCGCTCCTACGGTCGTCGTGGGCGATGTCGTCTGGACTCTCGTCGAGGTTCGGTCGTCCATAGACGAATCGCAACCGTACACTGAGCGTGACCTACGAAACGGACAGGAAGTCCATCGTCCCGTCGACGAAGTCTCTTTCTGCTACAGGATGCTTTGCGCTTGCGGAAGAGTCCGTTATGCTCGTCCAAACTCCATTCATGAGGTGACGAGATGTCGAGTGTGCACGAAGATATTACGAAGACGAGCTACGAAAATGAAGTGCCCAAACCGTTCCGACCGCGCTACTACAGCGGGCACGACGACTTAGACAACGAGATGCGGAAGAAGTACGCAGCGGCCATGCGCGCAAGTGCAGCAAAGCCAAAAACCGAAGTGCTCGTCTTCTACTCTCGGGACGACGTTGACCGGGGCGCCGAGCGGGCCAAGGCCCTAGTCAAGTCTCTTGGGGCCGCCGGCATTGCGACACAGCTCGTCCACAAGCTAGGCTTCGACCTAGACCAGCTTCATACCATAGCTCGACATCGAGTCGTCTCGACGCCAACTGTTCTCATCCTGAAGGCCGACAAGGTCGTCTATCGTAGGGTCGGACTGCCGACCTTGTCAGCTATCATAAGGGCTCTAGGCATTATCTAGACATGCCTCGTTGGACACCGAGTTTCCTCCAGAAGATCAAGGATGAGGCGCTGGGACGAATTGAGAAGCGTGTAAGGCAGGAACTCGCTCCGGAGACCTACGCACCCGAGCTCGGTCAGAGTCAATGGAATCAAGAGCTCGAGGCGCCGGAGGATGAGGAAGTTTCAGAAGGCTTCGCCGACCGCATCAAGAATCGCGTGCGCGACAAGCTGCGAACGATGGGGCCGGTTCAGCGTAGACTGCTCGACCCGAATGCGCCGCTCGATATGCCCACCATCAAGTACCGAATACAGTACGCGGCGCAGAATAAACTAATGATTCTAATGAGTTACAATGGGCAATGGCGACAGGTCGAGCCCTATTCATACAGGATGAGCGGCACGGCAGACCCGGTTTCGCAGGCAGCCTACGATGCTGCAGTTGCGAAGGCGCGCTCAGACCCTAGCACGCACGTGCCGCCGAAGCCGAAACGCGAGGAGCGTTTCTATGGCTACTGCCGCATCCACAACAAAATTCACTCGTTCAAGCCGAACAAGATTGAAGGCCTTCTCGTTACCGACATCGCATACAGTCCACGCTGGCCAGTGGAGTTTTAGCAGGCAGGTTTCGCACTACGTAGTTGGCGCCTAGGTAGACTCAAAGCAACATGGCCAGCTTCCCCAAACGACGCGCGCGCAGGCGACGACCGAAGAAGGTCGGTCCTGCCGCAAACGCTCCATCGAAGGATGCCGGTCAGGTTGTCATCGTGTTCGGACCACCGGGCGTAGGAACCTCAACCGTCGTGGATTGCCTAGCGCATGCGACCTCGAGGCCAAATATCATCGTTCCGTACTGCGATAGCTGGAGTCGCGAGGCACTCGTACGAGTCGTCGACAATAATCCGAACCTAACCGTATTCGCCGACGTCGACGGCGGTCTCATCGCACCCGAGGACGTTCAGGGATTCGTTGACGATGGTCTGCTGCATCTCGGTTCAGGACTTCTCGTGCGGCTCTACTCACCGAATGAGGACATCCTCGAGCGCGCACGCGAGCGAGTCGGCTACATCGACGAGATGGACCTCAAGGAATGGAACGAGAACATTCGCCACGTCGAGGACGTCATTCGACTGCACACGCTTCAATACTACATGGTGCCGAACATCGACCTCGTCGAGGCTGTGAAGCAGGTCGCCCTGCGAGCGGGCATTCAGGACTGACGATGCGCTCAATGACGCCTCAAGCATTTGTCGACGAAGTTGTCAAGGTCGAATCGCATCTAGCGCCGATACTTGAGCTCGGACTGCCGGCCTGGGGTCCTCGAACGTTCGAGGAGCAGGTTGAGTGGCTTCGAGCGAAATGGACCCAGCAGCGTCTGCGAGACCTTATGAATCGGGCCTTTCTCGTGCTCGACCTCATCGAGCCGAGTGCCGTCGAGTACGACCTCCTGCTCGAAGAGCTCGACCCCATCGGTGGCGCTATTGTCTACGTGGACTGACGCACGAATAGTACGGTAGGTATGTCGAATGACCAAACGACCTGGGGATTCATGCCCACCAACTTCAACGACAACCCGCACAAGGGCTATGGCTGGTACGACGATGAAGACGAAAGCTCTCGCAGAACTGGTGAAGGTCCATGTCTGACATCGAGGCCACGAGGACGTCCGAGGTACGACGGTTTTGGGGCGGTTTCAAGAACGAGACCGACATCAAGGACCAATACGACCTCAAGTTCCACGAGCTCGACAGCTGCGAGATTCTATTCGCCTACTACAGCATTGGCGGTTACGACGGATTCTCGACGGTCCTCTTCAAGAAGGGTTACGGCCAATTGTTCCTCGATACTTCGGGGCACTGCTCCTGCAATGGCTTAGAAGGCTCGTGGGCGCCGAAGAAGGTGACGTGGGCGTACATGAAGGAGATGTATGGCGATCCGAGCGCGCAGTCATATATCGACTCGAACGAGGGGAGTATCGAGGCCGAGGCGTTCAAGGCACTTGCGGAGATTATCGAAACGGAGAGTATCAAAGCAAATGGCTGACACCGGCACCAAACCGAAACTGGTCGACCCGAGCAGGCCCGACCCTGCACCGTATCCGAACGCGCAACTCGCGAAATACCTAGAACTCCGAATGGGATTCGCCGTATTCGGCGGAGGGGAAGACGCACTCGTCAACGCACTGAAACAGCTATCAAACGATGACATTCAGTGGTTACTAGACCACGGGATGTACTGGTGACGTTGTGACCGTAACCAACTGGAGATGCTTCTGGTGCAAGGCCGAAAACGTTGGAGACCTGCCCAACGAGTGCTCGCACTGCACGGTCAAGCTGAAAGACTTCATCTCTCTCGAGCTGACCTGGGGAGAGTTGCGCAAG
>Ga0213878_10000936_pt1 | contig 10405 bp, 11 predicted proteins | sample VelepicoBEBS_R02_FD_161053 | JGI IMG/M metagenome (GOLD analysis project Ga0213878, IMG submission 161053) | Vellozia epidendroides bulk soil microbial communities from rupestrian grasslands, the National Park of Serra do Cipo, Brazil - BS_R02 | ecosystem: Environmental > Terrestrial > Soil >... | reverse complement strand
TTGGCTCTCCGTCCACTGCCGGCCGCTTGCTTCCAAGGATCTCCTGCCGCTCACTCCCGCCAAGCACAACGCCAGTCGCGCTCAGGCTAGCTCGCTCGCAATCGCTGCTAGCACCCCCCCTGAATCGGCGCGAGCGAGCAAGGAAATCATTTCCTGACGCGCGACCGCCCCCACCACACCTTGGGGGCGGAGCAAAAAAGGGCGTCGTCGGGCGCGCTACCCCAGTCTCGGACAAAAGCTATATATACGAAGGGCCGAGCTAGTGTTTCAAGGGGGCGATTGGAAACCAACCGACGCACGGCCGGCCATCGACTGTCCGCGCTCGCCAAGTTGCATTTAGGTCAGCCCTCAAGGTCTTGTTGAACATTTTCACTAAAGCTGAGGCGATTACTGCCGCTAATTTCTTGGCTCGGCCTGACCGACAGCTTGGTTAAAATGAAAGGACTCTTGGCAAAATTCGGTATTGGAGCACCGACTGCTGGTGCCACTTGGAGGACATTTGCTTCGGCGCTTTGGACTCCCGTGATCCTACTAGCGCTGACTGTAACCTGTTCTGCTGATGGTAGCGGCAGCGGCTTCATGGTTCGAAAGGAAGGTTACATAGTCACCAATCATCACGTTATAGATGGTGCCAAGGAGATCTGGGTAAAGATTCCTGGCAAGACCGCTGATTTCCGAGCGAGCGTAGTAATCGACGATTCTGTGCATGATCTGGCGCTGCTCAAGATCGAAAACGAACTTAATCCGAACAGCGCCTTCAACGTTCTGGCCATTTCCGGCACCGAACCGCAAGTCATGGACGATGTCTTCGTGTTTGGCTATCCTTTTGGCGACATGCTGGGCGAAGAAGTCTCAGCCAGTCACGGGCAGATTAACGCGATCAGAGGCGGGTTCCTGCAAATTGACGCAACCGTTAACCCCGGTAATTCGGGCGGCCCGGTACTTAATGATCGGGGCGAAGTCATTGGCGTTGTCAGAGCGAGGCTGAGCGCAGCCTATGCATTAGAGGTCTCTGGACAATTGCCTGAGCGCGTCAATCAAGCGATTGGAAGCGCACAGGTACTGGAAAGCTTGAACCTAGCGCCGTCTGATACGACGCCAACTGCCCCACTAAGCCATCAAGAAATCGCCGATAGAGCGAGCAAAGCGACCGTGTTTATCAAGGTTATCAGTTCGCAGCAAGCCGTCGCGGAAGCCGCTCCGGTACCGACTCCGATCCCGATGCCGCAACCCCGGCAGGTGCAGCCGGCCGAGTTCCTTCTTGGAATCGACGCGGCATTAAATGATCACAATTACGCGACCTTGAGTTACTATCTCCCTCCAACGACGTATTATTTTGGAAAGCGGGATGCCACCAGAGCCTGGATCAAAAATGATATGGCGAACGACGTTCGAACTTATGCGTGGTGTCGGACGGCACCGGATCTGTCGAGCTACCGTGAGTGGGTCGACGCAAACGGCCAGACACATCAATCGATTAACGAAGAGACCTGGGCACAGGAGCGATATGGGCGTCTACATCACGCACATTGCCGGTTCGAGATTGTGCGCACTGGCTCGTGGGTGACCGAGTTTCATCTCGACGTGCTGAGAGGCCCAGGTCATTAGCGCCCATCCTGCTTGCCTTTGTTTAGTTGGTGAGCCTTTGAAGGAGCGCCGAAGCGAGTTTTCTGTTACGGTCGGTAGCAAATGCGGCGCGGCAGCTCATAAATCCTTTGCAGGATCGGGAATGTCCAAAATCCAGCAGTCGTCTCCGAGCTGATGCGGTTTTTCCTCTGGCAACTTTGCATTTTCGCCCAGGTAACGGATGCTTTGCAGGTACCAGTTAAAATCCGCATCGTCCGAACGCCGAGCCTTGTGCATTACTAGGGTTCGAAATGGTCCCGATTCCAATAAAGTTCGGTGATTCCACTCGAATCCCTCACGCTCGATGAAGGACCGCGGCATGCGTATTATCTTTCGCCTTTGCTCTCGCTTCCACGGGGTAGCCGTTCGCGAAACGCTTAGGTCAATTTCTAGGAACATCTCCTGGAGAGTGGTGAATCTTAGTACGTCGGCTTCGTTAGTTTTATCGAGAGCGCTCGAAGCAGGAGGAGTGGGAATGTTGCGGGGAGATATGACGGGAGCGACCGCAGAACTAATGAATCTTCGATATATCGTATTGTCCAGGTGATCTCGGAATCGATCCTTGAAGCTTTGCAAATCCGCGAACGAGCCGCAAAAATCCTTATTCTCTATTTCTTCTCGGAACTCTTTTAGCTTTGAAAATTGGTCCCAATCGACTTTCGTACGGGCCCACCTGCCTCGAGGAAAAATAAATGATCGCGGGCTTTCCTGACTCTGTATATCTCGTAATTTCTTCCACTGTTCCACTTGGATAGCTGGTGGTGCTGGTGCCAAGCCTATGCCAAAAGACAGCTACAAGAAGGTCGCAGTCGTCGGCAAACTGTTCATTGATGCTGTCTTGAGCAGACGACCCGGCGCTAGGAATCGCGTCGAGTTCCCACATGCGGGGCTGAAGAATAAATCGATGTCTCTTCGCGAAACGCCGGTTCCACTCATGGACAATCTCCAATGCTGATTTTCGCTCATCAATGACATCGCTTGGGGAAGCGATCAAAACCTCGATAACCGTAGCCGGGAAAGACATATGGAATAGCGAGGCGAGTCTGTTTAAAAACCCACTCGATGCCGAGCTATTTTCTTTACTGCCTGGATTTACAGCCGAGTGACGATTCCCCCCGTGCCGATTAAATTCTTTGGCTTGTGGCTTTAGCGGCCGCTGGGTAGTCCTGCCGGTAAAGCCGCGAATCGCGAATTTCTAAGAGCGCGTTACCGACCTCAACGAACGTTCTCCGGCCTTTCCAATTTCGGAGCCTCATGAGGTTCTTTCGTCGGTAAGTAGAAGAGCGGTGAAGCGTTTCTCTTTGAATCGTTCAAACACGGTGAAGGCCTGATCATTGTTTTGTTAATGCCGCCACCAGGCGCAAGGCCTCGTTGAGTTGCTCAGCGGTCCTGGCAGTTGCCACTGAGGTGTAGGGATAGAGTCGACAAAGATTGGTACGCGCAAAGTCGCCGAACAATCTTCTGGCCGCTTGATCGTATGTTCGGGCGGCAAGTTCTGCGGTGACGAACAGACCAAGGTAGTATCGCTTACCCTGGAAGGTTATGCGTGCGTCCCAGCGTTGGGAGGATTGATCAAAGCGGACGCCTTTGAAGCCACTGGTATTGTCGCGCCTAATCTTGCGGTTGTGTGCGTTCTGAGTGGCGCTGGCCAGCCGCAGGTTAGCGCGCCTATTATCCAGGCCATCTCCATTGACGTGGTCAACTTGCACGCCTGGTGGAGCATTAACAATGAGCCGATGCATTGATAGGGTCTTGCGTTGCAGGGGCCAAATGGCGGTGCGCAGCGCCTAAAACGTACCCCTAGAGCGTATCGCACACCATTTAAAGTTCGCGATCGGTTGGTAGTCTTCGTCGTCAACAATCGCGACTTTACCTTGGGTTAAAGGGATCTCTCTCATGAGGCTGCTTCTCCTGAAGCGGGGTTGCGCTCCAGTAAACAGGTTGAATAGCGGCTCCGGCGGAATCGTTCAAAGAGGGTGGTGCCGGTTGAATCCTGGCAATATGGCAGAAATACCTGCTCGGTCAGGACCAGGCCGGATTGGATCATGGCCAGTTGGGCATCGAGCCAATGCAGGATTATTCGCCATGCGACGCGGGCCGCTTGTTCTTTTGTCCGCAATCGCGGTGGAATTAACCGGCTGCGCTGGAGGATGACGTACACGGCATCGATGTTGGCCGGCAACCGGAATGTCAGGAGACCGAATTCTGTGTTAATTCGGAAACTGATGGCTGTGCAAATTCCGCCTGTGAACTCGGAGAGGATCGCAGTGGTCTTTGCGACGGCTAGCAAGGCGGAAATCTCGGCGACGGTTTTTTCAACCGAGATAGTCGTCGTGTAGCAGAGAACTGATTGGCGAGTGGTAGTCATAAAGGCGCGCCGACTTGCTGGGCGCAAAAGGTTAGTCTCTGTTTGCATTATAGGTCGGTTTTCGGTTGTTCCTCGTCGAGGTTTTGCGACCAGTCCTCTGAGTGCTCAAGTATCCGACGAAGACACGAAATGCTCTTTGACACCCAGGTAAGCCGCAATTAGGTAAATCCTCTGGATGTCGCCAGCGATTGCCTTCAGTTCAGCTTCGACGGCCGCTTTTGACTCGTTAAGGTCGCCCTTGAAACTATCGATAGGGCAGTAACAATCATACTCCGTTGGGTGCATGACGTAGTTTGGTATTTTCATAAGTTTGACCGGATATCCGGCCGGATGGCTGATAGAGCTCGATTTCATTGTAAGGCTTCCTGGTCTGTCGCGGCACCCTGGCGAGGAAGCCTCGCGAATTTTCTATTCCTAGCCGCTCTGGGTCCGCCCGATAAGGTAAGGCGGCGCGGAAACCCATCTTTACGGGTTTCTACCAGACCAAGTCGGCTTAGTTGGTCCGCGGCGCGCCTTTGTGGATGCGTGGTCTGGGGTGTCGAGATCCGCGATAGAAGTCGGTTGAGGGTCAGTAGCTGGCAATGGGTTGGCTTGACTTCGCATCCTTCATTCAGCGGCTTCGATTTTAAAAAGCTTATCCAGGGCCCGCTGTACGTCGGAGGGTCTGAAAAGCAGTCTGGTGCCGAACTTCCAGTAAGGTATCCTTTGCTTGTAGCGCAGTCGCATGAACGTCTTGAGGCTGAGCCTGCTTTTTTCGCTCGGGAAGAGAATTTGCAGTGTCTCTTCCGCCGAGTAATAGCCGTCCATAAGCGGACTGCTGGGAACCGACTGGTTGGGTTTGGCGAATTTACCTTCTGGAGTCCTTGCCACGGATCAAAGGTACTGCCGGGAGCCTAGCCCAGTCATTCCGGAAGCAACTACAGAGGCCTTGAAACTCGCAAAAAAGCCTGCGTTTACAATGGTTCAATTGTGAATCCTCGAACGCTAGACAGTTTTTGAGAAAATCTATTAATTACTAACAACCAGTCGCGCCGGTTGCGGTGAAGTGGCTGAGACTTAGTGCGAGGTCCTTTTTGATCAAACCACGGAATCCGGCGATTGGTTTTGGGATCGCGCGGCTGATTATCGTACGCCCATTGATTAGCCGCGCGCGCATCGTATCCCAGCAGCGCAAAAACTCGGGCTCCAGCCAGGTCCTTGAGCTTGTAGAGCGGGTTTAGACTTTTTCGACGGCCCGCTGATTGTCGACCCCTCTTCGATGAGGACGAACCGCTTCGTTCTTTGAGCAGACGTTCCACAGACTTTAAGACTGCTTCTATTCCCTCGGAATCGAGAAGGGTCAAAACGATCGCCACGGCTCCGGGACCAAGCGGCACTTCGGGCTTGGCTCCGGGCTCGGCGGCGAGCTTAATGAATTTTTCAAAGACGCCCCGCTGCTGCAATGCCTGGGCGTCTTCGATCATGGCTGCCGGCCACTCGGCTTCGAACCAGCATTTAATCTTTGATTGCGTGTCGGCTGACAACATTGGAAAAGGCCGATCCGGGAACCCCTCGCTCCGCCAAATCTCACTTATTGCCGGATTCAGCGACGTGGCTAAGTCAAGGTCAGCGCGAGGCCCTTTCCAAAGTACTGCCACATGCCGCAGCCACTCATAGGAGTAAACCGCATTGCCGAAACTCCCGGAGTCCAATCTGGTCTGCAGTGAAAGCCTACCACACAGATACCAGCGGGCCGCTTCCAGTTCTTCTTCACGCGACCGATAGCGCCAATCGTCCAGAATCACTGCGCCTGGATTCATGCCACTTCAGCTGCTTTGGCTTCGCCAGGCACCGGGGGAACAATTTCCCAGAAAGCTCGTGCATCCCTGAAACTGCTCGTATTGAGGTAGTGATCCTTGATGATCGATTCCGAATTGCCGCTTTCGAGCGCGGCCGTTGCGAATTCTTTGAATGCGCCGATGTGATAGCTGATGAAGGAATGCCGACAAATGTCGTGACCTAGGCCGAACGTTTTTCGCACTGCCTTGAACTCGCGATCGCAGTTTCTCGGAAAGATCTCACTCGGATAGTCGCCTAGCCACCGACGCAGGTTCTCACGGATTTTGATTTGCCGGGCTTTACCGGTCTTTGAGATTGCTGGAGTGATCCGGATTACCTGGTTGTCCAAGTCGATCAGGTCAGGATAGTTGGCTAGTTTTTCCAATTCGCCGCCAGGCCGAACGCCAGCGAATAGGGCTAGACTGAAATAGCGAACTAACTTCCCACCCTTGTGCTCAGCCAGGTAGTTCATGAGGGCCTGCGCACGAGCCAACGGCAAGATTGTTACATGCCCGTTCTCATACTTGAGGCGTTTGACATTTGCGGCCGGATTGCGACTGATCCATCGATTTTGCCTGAGCTTACCGTCATCGCCCTTGCTCCAGCCTTCAATACACCAATCGAAGAACTGAGACAGTTCACCCCTGAAATTGTTCCAGGTCTTCGGTGAAGCGGGGCTGATCCCGTCCCGGGCTCGAATCGAACGCAAAAATCCTTCAACCTCGTGCTCGGTGACGCCGCCCAGATCAGAAGCCTGGGCAAATTTCTCAAACTGGTGCAGCGTGGACTTTAGCTGAATCAAAGTGCGATTGCGCACTTGGCCCTCCATTGCACCGCGAAATCTTGTGACAGCCTCCGCAAGTGTAATTTTGAAGTCAGCAGCCTGATTATGCTTTAAATAGAAGTCGACCGCTCCGGCGAGCGTGTAGCGTTCGCCCAGGCGCTTGAATGCGCTTTCGGCTTCTTCGATCTGTTCGCGGGTGAGGGAGGTCTCAACCGTGTGTGTTCGATTGAGAATGTTGCGCAGTTTGTTCTCTTCGATACGACGAAAGTCACGCGCGTCGATTTCTTTCTTGAATCGGCGCCGGATGCCATGACCGAACACTTCCCAGCATTCGTATTGCCGGTTGGGCCAGCGCTTGTCTTTTATCGTACGCTTCTGCAAACTTAATTCTGTCTCACGCGGGGGCATAGAGGAGGGCACATCCAGAGCAAGGTAGGGTAAAACTAGGTAGTTTTAGGGACAAGTCAAGTACGTGAATGCGTACGTGACTCATTCGAATGGCTTAAATACTACTATGTGCTCAGCTCATAACCTGAAGGTCGAAGGTTCAAATCCTTCCCCCGCAACCAATGTTCGGAGCCTTTCATACGGGACGGTTCCTCATTTAAGTTGCCTATTATAAGTTTCTTGCCTAGGGAACGTAACCCGTTGCAAACGCATTTAATCGGAGACTGTATTAACTGCGTCGGATTTGACTACGAGCAACTGGAGTATTTCGGTCGATTACTTGCCAGAAACGCAATGACAATTCTTAGACCCCGAACGGTCATTTCATTTTCGGAAAGGATCTTTTGATCAGCGGCGCTTCCCAATGACACTCCCACGGCTAAAGCCCGAGGGTTTCTTTCCACGAGCAGGCGGCCCGAGGCCGAGGGGGGTGGTTAGTCACACGCTTACGGGTTCGTGCAACCCAGACCTCGCTTTCAGGCTGGCTTCGAATACCATCAGATCCGTTCGCACAGACCGAACGGTTTAGGGCACAACCATGCCTTCACCACTTATGCTTATGGCGCGTAGCGTTCGCGCATCACCTTCTTGTCCAGTTTCCCGACGCTTGTCTTAGGCAAGCCTTCTACGAAGACAATCCGATCCGGGACGCTGTAGCTGGTAATAATGCCCTTTTCGACAAAGCCCTGAAGATGGGCCCTGATTTGCTCGTCGCTGACCTCCTGGCAGGGCTTTGCAACCAAGAGCCCAAGCGGCCGCTCTATCCATTTTGGATCAGGCACGCCGATTACGGCCGCTTCAGCCACGCCCGGGTGCCTGAGAATTAAGTCCTCAAGCTGTAGCGAGGAAATCCACTCGCAACCGCTCCTGATCATGTCCTTCAGGCGATCGGTGATCTTGACGTAGCCATCGGTGTCGATCGTCGCAACGTCGCCCGTGTGCAACCAACCGCCTGCCCAGAGGTTTTCTGAACCCTCGGGATCCTTCAAATAGCCCTGGGTTAGCCAAGGCGCACGGACCACAAGCTCCCCTGAGGTTTTCCCGTCGTGGGGCAGGTCGTTCATCTCGGCGTCGACGATGCGCAGCTGCGTCAAGGGAAGGGGTCGGCCGGGCTTGCACCGTTTTTCGACCTGACGCTCGAACGCCCAGCTCGTCATTTTCGGCATGAGACCGGAGAGCGTCAGGAATGGACAGGTCTCCGACATCCCCCAGGCGGCGTAAACGTCGAGTCCAAGCTCCAGCGCTTCTCGGGCGAGCGCCTGAGGGAGAGCCGCACCGCCAATAACCATCTTCCAACCAGAAAGATTGATGCCCTTTGTCCTGGCACTGTCAAGCAGCATCCGCAGGATCGTCGGCACGCAGTGTGATAGGGTCACCTTTTCGCGTTTCAAAGAGTGCGACGACAGAGTCGGCCGCAAACCGCCCGCAATAGACCTGTTTTACGCCCAACATGGTGGCGATATACGGGCAGCCCCAGGCGTGAACATGGAACATCGGCGTGATGGGCATGTAGACGTCTTCATCCTTAAACCAACCGATTGCAGCGAAGGCGGCACGGGTCGATAGCGTGTGCAGGACCAGCTGCCTGTGACTGAAGTAGACGCCCTTCGGCCGCCCGGTAGTTCCGGTCGTGTAGAACGTTGTTGCGCGGGTGTTCTCATCGAAGTCCTGGAAATCGCGCCAGGGGTCGGCGGCGGCAAGCAACGCCTCGTATTCGGCGTCGAAAGAAAGCGAGGTCTGACCAGTCTGATTTGGCTTTCCCTTGTCGCTTAAGAGGACGAGCTTTTTTCCGGCGTCGACCCGATCCCAGATCTGCTGCAGGAGCGGAAGAAACTCGCTGTTGATCAGAATGACGTCATCCTCGGCGTGATTGATCGTGTAAAGAATTTGCTCAGCCGAAAGGCGGACGTTTACCGTATGCAGCACCGCGCCCATCATTGGCACTGCGAAGAAACACTCGAGATACCGATTGGTATCCCAATCCATGATCGCCACCGTATCGCCGGGCTGTACCCCCAAGCTGGCGAGACCTGAGGCGAGCCTTCCGACTCGCTCAGCGAACTGCCGATAGGTCAGCCGAGTGCTGTCAGCAGATACGATCTGCTGCTCCGGGTCGCGCGTGACTCCGGATTCCAGCAAGCTCTTAATCAATAGAGGAAAACCGTACGCCGACGGCGTTTGCGCGATGCACTGGTTAGCCATGAGAGGCGCCTCCTTAGCTCGTGGCGGCTCTAGCCCTTGTCAGCGGCTCCAGGCGGCAACTCGATCCCCGGCGTGCCGGCGCCCCGAGTCCCCACTGCTAAGGCGAGTTTTACATCCCCGGCGATCCAGACGTCAACCTCGTTTTGCGAGGCCCTGAAGCTTACCTTAAGATTGGCTTCAGCTTGATCATCTACAACCTCTGCTCTGCCAACTGAGCTAGGTCTGTCACACCAAAAAACAGCGATAACAATCGTTGCGGCTAGGCGTGGGAAAAGCGATATTGGCGTTCTTGCCAAAACGCGACGGGCTTAAGTTGCAACGTAGCTGCGGCTACATTACGGCGTCGAGAAATCCAGCACGTGGCCGTCGAAATCGTAGACGATCCAACCGTATCCTGCGCTCGCCGAATCCTCTGGCATATCCCTGACGCGGACCTCGATGGCCCGCGCGCCGGCCTCGCTCACGAAGGGGTGCGGACCAATGCTGACGCTCTCCAGGTACACCTTCTTGCTTTCGCCGAGCTTTTTCAGCGCATCGGTCTCGAGCGTTGCGATCTTTTGCTCGGTCAGCGACGCCAGGTCGGTGACGCCGAAGCGGGGTCCGGTCGAACCAAGCGAGAACGTAATCCCCGCGCGGGACACGCCATCCGCGGTAAAATCGAAGCTCGCCGGTCGACCTCCATTGGCGGAATCATCGACAGTAATCCGCCCACCCCTATCGTCAGCGACAATCGAAGCTATTTTAGCATTCGGACCGAAGATCGTGCCGATGCGCGAAATGGCGCCGGCGAGCGTGGCAGGGTCCATCCAGACGATCTTGGGGCGGCGGCTCTCCGGCAGTACTACGCCCTGGATAACGCCTTTGGTATCCGCGACAACGGAGGTGACTTCACCGCTTGGCTCGGTGACCTCGACCGTCCAGGCGAGAACCGGCTCACCCGGCCCAGCTGACGATTTTTCTATGGTGATACGGGTCACCTGCGCCTGCGGTACGGTGGCTTTCGCGAGCGAGTTCGCCTCCAACTTGGCGAGGATCGTCCAGTCGAGGTCATCGACGCTGAACGGCGCCGGTCCTTGCGTTCCCATTTCCGCATGGAGGTCGATGTCGCCCAGCCGTTGGATCAATCCGTCCGGGCTCCAGGTGAAGCTGCAGGTGGCGGG
>Ga0213878_10000934_pt1 | contig 10413 bp, 8 predicted proteins | sample VelepicoBEBS_R02_FD_161053 | JGI IMG/M metagenome (GOLD analysis project Ga0213878, IMG submission 161053) | Vellozia epidendroides bulk soil microbial communities from rupestrian grasslands, the National Park of Serra do Cipo, Brazil - BS_R02 | ecosystem: Environmental > Terrestrial > Soil >... | reverse complement strand
CAAAACGCATGCTATCTCGGGGACAGGACGCTAATATGCTCCCGTGCGCCTTTTAGCTCTTGACCCTGCGCTCCGGAATTCCGGGTATGCGATCCTTGACAAGAACGGAACCAGGATGCATGCGGTCAGTTACGGAGTCATCAGGAACAAAGCGCACTTGTCGATGCCGGGTTGTCTGGTGGAGATTCATCGTCAGATTGACGAGCTGATTCGTCTTCACAGCCCTGAGGCGTGTGCTGTTGAAGGGTTGATCTATGTCCAGAACACGCGTACGGCGATTACGCTTGGAGCAGCTCGAGGATCAGCCTTGCTCGCGGCTGCCCAACATGGATTAGCCATTTACGAATACCCTCCGAGGCGCGTTAAGCAGGCGATTGTGGGCCAGGGTGGAGCGCAAAAAGCGCAAATCGGATTCATGGTGCGGTCGATCCTTGGGCTAGAGGAGACGCCTGACACCGATGCCGCAGACGCATTGGCGATTGGGCTGACTCACTTTCAGATGCACAGTTCACCGCTGGCGGTGCACCAGGCCATCCGCCCCTTATGAGAATCGAATGGTTGGGCCGGGTCGAGTACCAGACTGGTCTTCAGATTCAGAACGAAAGACTCGAAAATTGCCTCTCCGACGGCGTCGAGACGGTCATCTTACTCGAGCACGAACCGGTCTATACGATTGGCCGGCTCCCGGATAAATCGAGTTTGCGCAACGCGGACCGGCTTCCATATCCGGTATTCGAGATCAACCGGGGCGGCCAAGCCACCTATCACGGACCCGGCCAGTTGGTTGGTTATCCGATTCTTGATCTGCGCCTTCGCGCCCGGGATTTACATCATTACCTGCGGGAATTGGAACGTCTCCTGATCGATTTGCTTGCGGATTTCGGAATACGGGGAACCAGCGTTGAAGGAAAGACAGGAGTCTGGACTGAAGATCGGAAGATCGCCTCGATTGGGGTCGGAGTTCGCAAATGGGTAACGATGCACGGTTTTGCTCTGAACGTTGCGTGCGACCTGCACGGATTTGAGAATATCACCCCATGTGGCATCTCCAACATCAGAATGACCTCGATCAGCAATGAGTTGAAAAGAGAAATCTCACTGGAAATGGTCCGGGAAAAACTGGTTCCACATCTGTATCGGCATCTTGAAACGGAAGCGCCCCTGCGTGGATAGGGCGTGTCGGTGTGCCGGCGTAGCGGCGTAGGGGAAGAGATCACACAGAGGGCGCGCAGGTAAGAGAAGGTCACGAAGGTTTTGAATGGGTAAGCGTTCCAGCAACCCCATCTAGCTGGTGGACGGGATCAGTGGTACAGTGGCAAGTTACGCAGGCGTTGCTCGCAATCCGGGAAGCTAGAGGAAGCATAACACTTTTGGGTAATATTGCCTCGGCCAGAGGAATAGAAGCTCGCTGTTGCCGGTCTTTTGAACTAAAATTGTAGTTCTGTTGCTCTGGCTGTTCGCTGGCAGACGGCTCAGGGCGAGAAAATGAGCGGGCAAATCTTCATCAGCTACCGTCGCGATGATGCCTCATATCCAGCGGGACGCCTCTATGATCATATTTCGGCGCATTTCCCCCAGAGCCAGATCTTCATGGATGTCGATAGCCTCGATCTGGGAGTAGACTTTGTTGAAGCGATTGAAACGAGCGTGGGTTGCTGCGAAGTGCTGATCGCGGTAATTGGAAAGCGTTGGCTCGTTTCATCTGATGAAGAAGGTAAGCGTCGACTCGACAATCCGGATGATTTCGTCCGGTTAGAGATTGCAACTGCACTCAAGCGCAAGATCCGAGTGATCCCCGTTCTGGTAGATGGCGCTTTAATGCCCCGTTCGACTGAGCTTCCCGACGACTTGAAGCCGTTGGTTCGCCGAAATGCGCTTCAAGTCAGCCACGATCGTTTCCGCTTTGATTCGGGTCGGCTTATAGACGTGATTAAGCGGGTCTTCGACGAAGCGGAGGCCGCGCAACGGCAACGCGAGGGAAAAGAGCGGCTGGAGGCTGAGCAAAGTCAACTCGAGGAGAAGGAGCGCCAGGAAGCCGAACAACATCAGCGCGACGAGCAGGAGCGTTTGGAGGCCGCGCAACGGCAATGCAAGGAGAAGGAACGGCTCAAAGCTGAACAGCGAGAGGAGGAGCAGCTGAAAGTCTCGTCCGATGCGAGCTTCGCGGCGAGCTCTTTGCCGAGCATCTCGCTTGCGCAAGGCGAAAGCTCCTCTTTTAGCAGCATAGCCTTTGCACCAGACTTGGAAACACTGGCCTCGGGGTCAGCCGACCATGCGGTGCGGTTGTGGCGCGTCTCGGATGGGAAGCTCCTGCGCGAACTCAAGGGGCACACGCAATCGGTGAACAGCGTTGCCTTCTCCCCCGATGGGGCTACGCTTGCCTCGGGGTCAGCGGACACTACGGTGCGACTATGGCGCGTCTCGGATGGGGAACTTCTGCGCGAGCTCAAAGGGCACACGCAATGGGTCAAGTGCGGGTCCTTCTCTCCCAGTGGAGCGTTCCTGGCCTCAGGATCACTTAATACGGTGCGGCTCTGCCGCGTCTCGGATGGGGAGCTCCTCCATACCCTGAGTGGTCACAAAGGCACGATTAACGCGATGGCCTTCTCCCCCGATGAAACCTTGCTGGCCTCGGCGTCAGACGACAAGACGGTGCGACTGTGGCGCGTCTCGGATGGGGAACTCCTGCGCGAACTCAAAGGGCACACGCAATGGGTCAACAGCATTGCCTTCTCCCGCGATGGGACCCTGCTAGCTTCCGGGTCGATGCCTTTGTTTTTTGGTCCCGAATTACGTCTGTGGCGAATACCCGAGGGCGAACCCGTGTGTAACCTCCAGGGCCAAAAAGATACGGTCCGTAGCATCGCCTTCACTCCCGATGGGAAAATGCTGGCCTCTGGGTCAGCGGACAGTACGGTGCGGCTGTGGCGCATCTCGGATGGGATGCTCCTCCTCTCGGATGGGATGCTCCTGACAGGGCCCAAGGTGTTGACGGTGGCCTTTTCCGCGGACGGAGCTACGCTCATCTCAGCGTCGGAGGACGGTCGAGTGCGGCGCTGGCGGTTGCAATGATTCCGGGCGGGACACCGAGCGATTCGAGTCGCCGCACTTCGGTTGCCTTTCGCCAGTCGGAAATTTACGCTCTGCCTCTTGCCGGGCCTCGATCGCTTTCTTTGAATGCACTTAACTAAATAAAATACGTGCATGGGGTATCGCTCGATTCGGGAAACCCTTTAAGTAACCTTCGCGACCTCATCTGACCTTCCTGACCTCTGTGTGACACTTGTCTTCTCTGCGCCGATACGCTGCAGGAGCGCATCCCTACCGGCGCAGCGCCGAGACATTACCAATCCAGGTAGTGACCAATGCCAGGATCATGGTCCAGCCAAACAGGCTGGCGGCGAAGTCTCCGGCGTGTCGGGCGGGTACAAACAAGAGTGCGAACGAGATGAGCCCGCCCAGATAAACAAAGGCTCCGATAAGACTAAAAACGATTCGACCCGCCTTGGAGCGGTTCGTGAAGACCAGCGACATCGGGAACACCGCGCCGACAAGAGTCAAACCCAAGAAGATCAGGCCGACCTGCTTGAGCAGCAGGCCGGCGCCAAACAGTGCGAGGCCGAAAAGCACGCCGCCGCCGACCACGATCGCCTCCCGCTTCTCTCCAGGTCGCAACGCGTGGCGAGCAAATCGATCAAACAACAGAAACAGATTTCCAACACCCCTTGCTACCCAGATCCATAGAACGAACAGGCAATACACGGCGACGAGAGCAAATCCAATCGGCGCCAACGGCCCGACAAAAGTAACGTTGGCTAGTTGCATCAGGAGCAGAAGCCCGATCACCACTAAGCCTCGGCGGGCGCGCCCCAGACGTTCCATTGCAAAGCTGTATTTCAGGTACGCGCGATAAAACGGCGATCTCGCGCGAAAAGCATGCAACAGCCCTTCTCGTGCCTCCGAATGCTCCGGATCGATGCGCAGAGCCGCTAGAAAATGCCGTTCGGCAGCCGGCACAGCTCCCTGCTGCAACGCCAGCATCCCTGCCGACGAGTGAGTCCAAGGATTTTCCGGGTTTCTCGCCAGCAGCCCGCGAATATGCGCGTCGCTTTCCTCCGTTTTACCCTGTAAACGGAGCGCGTCTGCCAGGCTGTCGCCGGCGGCTTCGTTTTCGCTGTCGAGCGCGAGCGCTTGCCGCGCGGCACGCTCCGCATCCTGCGGTTTGCCCGAAACCAGCATGACCACCGACTCCGCGACATAGGAATCCGGCGAATCGGGCGCCAGCCTTCTCGCTTGCTCAACCGCGTCCAGCGCCTCTTTCGTGTGGCCAAGCAGAATCAGAATATTTGCCCGCTGTGCATGATAGAAAGCTCGATTCGGACACAACCGCAGCGCTTGATCAATCATGGACAGCGCTTCTGAGCGATTCTTCGGATCACGCATCAAACAAGTTGCCAAAAAAAAGAAGCTTTGAGGATCCTGCGGATCGTTTTGTATTGCCTGTCGCAGATAGTGTTCGGCCTCTCGGTATCGGCCCTGCTTCACAAACAGAAGTGCGCGCGTGAAAGACTCGCTCATTTACGAATTCCCAAGAAAGTCAACACATCGTCGTAGAACCCTCCCTGGTTGGCGTAAAGCGCGTAATTTTTCGCACTCTCGAACCAGGCGCGTGTGGATGGCTTCATGCTCTTGCAAGCCTGGAGAAGGTCATCCGTGGTCAAAGGCACCACCCGACCCACTTTCATCGCTCGCGAGAGGGCTCGCTCTGTCGCAATATCAAAGATCGATCTCAAGTCAGCTCCGGAAAATTCCTTCGTGCGCTTTGCCAAGGTCTTGGCATCCAGCCGCTGCAAAGGCTTATCACGTGCCAGGATTTCGATGATCGCTTCGCGCGCCGGCTCATCCGGCGGAGGCACAAAAATAACTCGATCGAAGCGACCCGGGCGCCTGAATGCGGCGTCCAAATGCCAGGGAGCATTCGTCGCGCCGAGTATCAGGATTCCCTCGTTGCTTCCGATGTTTCCGTCCATCTCCGCCAAGAACTGGTTGATAACTGTGCGAATCGCGCTTTCCCGGAAATCCTTTCGATCTGCAGCCAAGGCGTCTACTTCGTCAAAAAAGAGAATTGCGGGGGCATTGTCCCGGGCCAACTGAAACAATTGATGCAGATTTTTCTCACTGTTTCCGACGTAAAGATCCAGAATCTGATGGATCCCGACCGAGATGAAATTGGCTTGAATCTCTCCCGCAGTCGCTTTGCTGATCAAGGTTTTGCCGCACCCCGGCGGCCCGTAGAGGAGCACGCCTCCACCCGGCTTTTTGCCATACGCCTTGAACAAGGCGCGATTTTCAAGCGGGTAGATGATCTTCATCCGAATCTCTTCTTTGATCTCCTCCATCCCACCCACGCTTGCGAAAGAGATCTCCGGTCTTTCGAGGTCAGCCACCTCATTGGGACCGGCATCGAACTCCTCCGCCGACTCCCAGGTCTCTGATTCGGTATCCGGAACGGCGCCGTCGGTCGAAGTTTCCGGCCATTCGAACCCGATCTCTCGTTCAAGTACCGGATCTCGCAGGCTTGGTTTCAGCTTCAACGCCTTCTGATAATTTTCCGCTGCCAACGTTTGATCGCTTTCGGCCATTGCCAGACGGGTGAGCAAAATCCAAGCCTCTGCGAAAGAAGGATCCGCCTGCACCAACGCTTCGGCGCGGACCACCGCTTCGGAGGTGTTCCCGCTCAAGTGGAGGGCGCCGGCGATCCCGAGTTTGGCCTGCACATTCGCAGGGTCATTTTGCAGAACACGATTAAACGCCGCTCTGGCTTCATCGAAATTCAGTTCGTCCAGACAGGCCTGACCGAAGATAAGAAGAAGCGGAATATTCTGCGGCGACAAAGCTACAGCATCGCGGAGTGAGTCGAGCCTGGGCGTCATGGAAGAACCACTACCTACGTTGGCGGATAAATCGAACAGAAATTAGGTGCGATTCGGGTTCTATTGGGGTTTCTGGTTTCTCGCGGGTTGCGGCGTGCTGCAATCTACCGCCGTAGGCGAACCGTCTCGGTTTGCTCTGTTCGGAGGAATGCAAAGCGAGACACTTCGCCTACCAGATCGCACGGGACGCTTCGCTTACCCTGCGCTGGCCAGAATTAGATCCAGAATCGCAAGGGTTCCAATAAATTGGCCATCGTCGTTCTCAACGACTGCTTCCCGATCCGGAGTCTGAGCGAATTTCAGCAGCGCTTGTTCAATCGAGTCTTCCGGTTTCACAGTGATGCACGGTAAGGTTCGGAGCTGGCTAACTGTAGAATCGAGTCGCGCCTTCCCTTGATGCAGCCAATCAAGCGCTAAGTCGAGCCGCAGCCAGGCGTTACATCGCATTTTATCATCCACGACAGGCAGGATGGTCGCGCCCGCTTGCTTATAGGCCTTCAGCGCGACTAAAAGTGAATCGGTTTCCCGAAGAACGACCGGGTCAGCCCGCATAAATTCTTTGACCCGTTTCTCGCGGAAAGACGCTGAAGTCCGGCCCAGAATCGCCTTCCGCTCCTCAAGGGTCAAGTACTTGACCGAGCTTCGGTTCAGGAAATAGCCCAGCGTAAGACTGTTCTTGGTCAAGGCCTCAAATGTTGTCTTATCGAGCGCGATGAGCGTGGTCGGCTCCAGGGCGGTCGCGTCAAATTGGCGCTTGGTATTCGTAAGCAGTTCGCGCTCGCCAAAGTGTTCGCCCGGTCCTAGCGTTCGGGCCGAACCGGCATGATCATCAACCTCTACCTGACCCTTCTCGATCAGGTAGAAAGAGAATGCCGCGTCTCCGATATGGTACACCGGGTCTCCCTTCTCCAGATGGACCCGTCCGACGACTTTGGTCATCTGGACGTTCAGCAAACTAATATCTCTGGGAAATAAGAGCTCCAAATTCCATTCGAAAAACACCTTCACCTTCTGCTCCAGCCCGGGCAATTTGAAAAGGTAGGTCGCTCTCCACATGAGCCAGCCGAGAAAGCCGGAAACTTCGAAACCCAGGACTTTGCCGACAGCGTTAAGGTGTCCGAGAGAAGCCATCTCCCCCAATGTCTTGTAACGGAAAGGCTCCAATGGCCGGCTATTGCGAGCAGCGACCATATTCCGGCCGAGGATCGTACCCTGCCGCATCGCAAACTGTGCGGTAGCAGGAGACATGCTCCCGTCCGCTAGCGGGACAGCCGCACAGTCCCCAGCGGCCCAGAGGTCCTTATACCCTTTTACCAGCATCGTGGCCTCGGTGCTCACCCGCCCTTTCTCGTTTGGCAATTTGTATCGATCAATTAGCTTGTTTATGACCGGGTTAGTTGCGTTGCCCACCGTGGTGACCACAGTGTTGGTTTCAATGACCTCGCCGTTGTTTAGAATTGCGCGTTCGGCTGTAATTGCGGTCACCCGTGCGTTTAACCGAACTTCGATGCCACGTTGCCTGAGGTGCACCTCACAGTATTTCCCGAGGCCCTCGCCGATTTGCGGCAAGAGATGATCGCCGCTGTGAACCAGCACCAAGCGAAACTCTTTCGGGTTTATTCTCGGGTAGAACCGTTGGACATCTCTAATCAAGTCCCAGATTTGGCCGGCCGTCTCAACACCCGAATATCCACCGCCAACGATGACAAATGTTAAAAGCTTGCGTCGGATAGGCTCTTCGGTGATCACGCTCGCCTCTTCAATGCGCGCCAAAACACTTGTCCGGAGCCGGATCGCATCCCCAACCGTCTTCATCAAATAGCCATGCTCTGGCATCCCCGGCACGCGGCTGACGTCGACGACGCTGCCGACGGCCAAGACGAGGTGCTCAAAAATAAGTTTCGCCAGCGGGGCGAAAGGGCCTGGCGAAAAACTCACGCTCTTCTGCTCCAGGTCCACTTCCTCAACGGAACCCATAAAAATTGAACTGCCGCGACAAAACCGGCGGAGCGGGTTGACCACGTGGAGCGGCGTGATTGATGATCCGCTGACTTCGGCCAGCATCGGGTGAAACAACATCGCGTTCTGATCGGCCAGGAGCGCGACGTTCTTGCTGGTTTCCTGCTGGAAGGCGGATCTCAGAGCCCGTGCACAGTAGGCCCCAGCAAAGCCCCCGCCCAGAATCACGATCGGAAAAGAGTAGGTTTCTACAGGCATTAGATAGCCTTTCGTTAGTTTTGACGATCGTCAACACTAACGAAAGGCCGTGAAAATGCCCGCAGAAACCTAAAGGGACAGAAAATTCGCCAAAAGCTTTTTCCCTTCCCCTGTCATAATTGATTCAGGATGGAACTGAACTCCATGCACAGGATGCTGCCGGTGCCGGAGCCCCATGATTTCGTGTTCCGATGTCTCGGCAACGACCTCCAACTCGTCTGGTAGGGTTTCCCGGCGCACGATCAAGGAATGGTATCGAGTTGCTTCAAATGGGATTGGCAGCCCGCGAAACACCCCGTCCCCTTCATGCAGAATTGGCGAGGTCTTCCCATGCATGATACGATCCGCCCGAACGACCTCTCCCCCGTAAACCTGACCTATGCACTGATGCCCGAGGCAAACGCCTAAAACAGGAATCCGGGGCCCAAAATGGCGAATAAGATCGTTACTGATTCCGGCGTCGTCAGGCGTCCCGGGACCCGGAGATATGCAGATCTTTTCGGGCCGCAGCTGCTCCACCTCATCGATCGTCGTGCGGTCATTTCTGCGAACCACCAATTCCGCGCCGAGTTCGCCAAAATATTGCACCAGGTTGTAGGTAAATGAGTCGTAGTTGTCCAAAACCAGGATCATAAAATCTGCTCGGCTCGCTCAATGGCCCGAAAAGTGGCCATAGCTTTGTTAACGCTCTCTTGATATTCGAGCTCAGGTACGGAATCGGCCACCACGCCGCCTCCGGCTTGTACATAGGCGGTCCCCTCCTTCAGCACGACGCTACGCAGCGCGATACAGGAATCGAGCTGGCCATCGAACCCGAAATATCCGACGGCCCCGGCGTACACGCCGCGCTTACCTTTCTCGAATTCGTAGATGAGCTGCATGGCTCGAACCTTGGGTGCTCCGGAGACAGTTCCGGCAGGAAAGGTCGCTCGCATCACGTCATAGGCGGTGTAGCCCGGGTGAAGTTCTCCGACCACGTTCGAAACGATATGCATAACGTGACTGTATCGTTCGATCGCCATGAATTCCGTGACGCTGACCGACCCGTAGTCGGAGATCCTGCCCACATCATTCCGAGCCAGATCAACCAGCATCAGATGCTCCGCGCGTTCTTTCGGATCGGCTAGCAGTTCTTCGCTCAGACGCTCATCCTCTTCGCTGGTACCGCCTCTTTGCCGGGTTCCGGCGATGGGACGAATCTCGACCGTGCGGCCCCGGAGCCGGACGTGGACTTCCGGCGAACTGCCAACCAACGCGAATTTCTCCCCAAGGCGCAGGCAGAACATATAAGGAGAGGGATTGATAAATCGCAGTGCGCGATAGAGCGCCACAGGGTTCCCATCAAATCTCGCTTCAAACCGTTGCGAGGGAACCATCTGAAAGATGTCACCCGCTTCAATATGGCGTTTTGCCTTGCGGACCATCTCATAGAATTCTTCCTGAGCCGTATTGCTGCGCGGGTTTAATGAAATCGATACAGGCGCAGAGTTCATCAGACGCGGTTTGGTCGGCGTTTCGAGCTTGTCGACGATCTGTTGGATCTTTCTCGCGGCAACGTCGTACGCCTCATCAACTTTCCCTCCGTCAATGAATGCATTCGCACAGATTTTCAGCCGCCGAAACCGATGGTCGAAGACCAGAAAGGTGTCTGTCACCATAAACACCATTTCGGGCAGACCCAATTGGTCCGGGGGCGGCTCTCCCACCGTCGGTTCGAAGAACCGCACGGCGTCATATCCGATATAACCAACGGCGCCGCCACTGAACGGCGGAAATCCGGGCAGCGCGACCGCCCGATATTTTGCCATGAGTTTTTCCAGCTCCGTCAGCGGGTCGACTGAGGAATCAAACTCGCGCAGCCGGCCATCCTCTTCGATGACGATATGCCGGCCACGGGCTTCAAAATAGATGCCGGGCTCACTGCCTAAGAATGAGTACCGACCGACATGATCGTTGCTTTCCGCTGATTCGAACAGGAAAGATCGAACCCCGTTATCGATTTTTTCAAAAACCGCGATGGGCGTGTCGTAATCGGCGACGAATTCTGTCCAGATCGGGATGAGATTGCCCTTTTCTGCCAACTCCTTGAAATCCGAACGGGATGGAAAAAGTGGTAGTGAGGTCATTTCTGGTACACTTGCTCAGGATCGAAGAGCTTTTCTTCACTCACAGGCTTTGGCGCGCCGTCAAAATCGAGCTCTTGAAAGAAACAGCTCCGGTAACCTGTATGGCAGGCTCCGGAACGTTGTTCTACTTCAAAAAG
>Ga0213878_10000933_pt1 | contig 10419 bp, 14 predicted proteins | sample VelepicoBEBS_R02_FD_161053 | JGI IMG/M metagenome (GOLD analysis project Ga0213878, IMG submission 161053) | Vellozia epidendroides bulk soil microbial communities from rupestrian grasslands, the National Park of Serra do Cipo, Brazil - BS_R02 | ecosystem: Environmental > Terrestrial > Soil >... | reverse complement strand
CTTGCGCCACAACCACCGCAAGGGAGGGTAACAATCGGCTGAAAACGGGCTGGCCAAACAGTTTTCCGTATTTCACACGGTGATTTGCAGCCCCGATTGGGGGGGCGATTCACAGCGCGGGTCGCATAATATCCGACCCACGTGCCTCAACAGGCTCTTTTACCAAGTCATGAACGGATACCTGCTTCTCGCCCTCGCCATCGTCGCCGAAGTCATCGCCACCAGCAGCCTGAAGGCCGCGGAGAACTTTACCCGCCCGGGCCCCAGCGTACTGGTAGTGACAGGCTATGTCGCGGCATTCTGGCTGCTGATGCAGGTCATGAAGACCGTGCCTGTGGGCGTGGCCTACGCCATCTGGTGCGGGGCGGGAATCGTGCTTGTGACGTTGATCGCCTCGATCCTCTACCGGCAGGTACCCGACCTGGCGGCCTGGATCGGCATCGCACTGATCATCGCCGGGGTGGCGGTGATCCAGCTTTTCTCGAGGATGTCGCACTGACTCCGGCCCGGCTCAGGGCTTTGGCGGAAGCGTGCGCAACAGCCGGTTGACCTGGGCCAGCGTGTCGCACTCGTCGGCCTTGCGCTGCCGCCGCGCGTCAATGATTTCGAGCAATGCGCGGATCTGGCCGTTCTTGGCCATGCAGGCATCGTTGTCCGATACCGGGCAGTCCAGGTTGATTTCACCACGCAGACTTTCCCGAACGATATCGATCAGCGCCGAACAGCCCGAGGTATCGGCCAGCGCCGGATCGGACGCCGGCTGCACCGCCATGGCGTACCCAGAGGCAATCAGGAAGACCGTGGGCAGCCAGCGACGACACGTTCGGGCAAATGGCATGGATGGGCGGATGACGGGCAATCTGGCCCTCGTTGCGACGTGAAGGCGACATCATAGCGATTTGCGCGGACTGCCCTTTCAAAGATGGCCGCTGGTGGCGCGACGATATGCGCGAGGCACAACGAAATCAGGCCACGCGCGGGTGGCCTGTGTGCCTGAGAAAACAACCCGGCCGCCGGCCCCGGGATCAGTCGCCGCCCCAGCGCCACCGGGGCGGTTCCCCCTTGGCCCAGCAAACGCCAACGAGCACCGCACTCAGGACCGCCACAACGGAGACAAAGATGACGGGTTGGTGATCGAACCTGAACCACAGAACGACCCCAGCCAGCAGCATGAAGTAGACAGCGAATACGGCCCAGCCCTGCCAGCACAACGGCAGGCCCCAACCCCAGCCATAGCGTTTGGCGCGAAACCAGTATTTGGGTGCTTCGGTCGACATTGTCCGATTCGTCAGATCGAGAAAGGCATGCGGCGTGCCAGGGACTTGATCATGGCCCCTCGAACGTGGAAGGAATACTGTACGACGCTAGTACCGTGGGCCGCCCTGCCATTGATCTCTGTCACCACTGTGATCCCCACCGTGATCCCGATGCTCGTCCCGGTCGTGATTGTCATGATCACCTTCATGCTCGGCTCGATCATTGCCGCCGTAGTAGCCGCTACCTCGGTGTGGGTCACCGTAGGGTGCTACGACGCACCCGCTGAGCAGCGCAACGGAAGTGGCAAGTAGCACATAGATGCGCTTCATAAGGATCTCCTGTTCACCTCTCGCCTGTTGCAAGCATAGGCATTGGGTGGCCTGCGGGATGTAGGAGATATGTGATCCCGCAGCTGGAAACTCTCCTACAGGCAGCAAATGTTCGCCGCGAATACTCTCGAAGAATTGCAGATGTTGCAATGTCGGTGACTTACTCCGAATCGACTCGAGTCGATTCTCGCGTACCTCAAACGCGGCATTCTTTGTCCCTCGCCTCGAAGATATCGCCGTGATGTCCTATAGTCGTTGAATTGGCCGCCAGAGCCAGCTCGAACCACGACGGAACTGCCTCAGTTCTCCGACCAACTGTTGCGAGCCCATGACCTTTCTACTCTCACTGAAATCGCTCTACGATCGGACGCCTGTCTTCGTGCTGCTGCTGGTGATCCTGGCACTGCTTGGGTATGGATACGTTGTCGATGGAATAACGTCGACCAAGTACAGTTGCGATGCGCGTCGGACCTCGGCCCCCCCCAAGGCCTGCCTGGAAACATTCTGGTCACGATTTCAGTGACGAAGTCGCCACGGCGTTGACGCCTGTTTGATTGCCACTGTCCGTGGCGGTCAAACAGGTGCTAACGCCGATTTGAATTCGACCCGCCTGGCTCCTGTCAGCCTGCCGCCTTGGCGGCAGCTCGGCTGATCGTTTGCCCTGCGCGGCGCTTGTCCTTCAGCCGGCAGCTCTCCCCGGTAATTCGCACGATGCACGTGATGTATCAGTCGGTTGAGCATCGTCGCAGTCAGCGTCTGATCCTCTCGCCGTCGGAGACAGTTCTTTCCTGATTCCCACGCTCTGCGCGCCGCTTCGGAAATGAATCATGCTGCGGCAAGCGACACATTCGCAAGCGGAATGGCTCAGGTTCTGTGTCCAGTTGGATAGGCCGGCTGTGTCGGCAATGGCTTAGCGCGGGGACTGCAATTGCGTTCCGGGCGCATCGGAGAATTGCGATGTCCGACTTGTCGAGCGCAGCCCGCGCCTTGATTTGATAGGCTCTGCTGCAAACTTGATCATGGTCCCGCCGACAGGACCCATAAAAACGCGTACATCCGTTAATACACACCAGTCTTGTGATTGTGAATTATCTTGGTGCCACGTCCAGTGCCACGAAAATATTTCCATGCGATCTCTGCGCTGCGCGCTGCGCCACAACAGATACGTTGTAAAGACGAAATACAACCGATGTGTTGTACCGCGCCAGCCTCAAGAAATGTGAGCGGGTGCCCTCCAGAATACTGACTCTCTTCGCTCAGCGCCAATTTTGTTGCGGCGCCATACCGACCAACGCCGCAGCTACGTCCGTCGCGATGCTGGTCTTGAGCCGCTTCAGGTAGATGTCCATCTGCGCGTAACTCGGTGCGGTACACATAAACGCCTCGAGATCGGCCAGCAACGCCGGAGCGTGAGCGCACAGTGCCTGGGCGCGGCGGATCTGGAAAGTATTGGCAAGCCGCAGAGGCTCCAGGCAATCAGTCATGGATGACAGCGGGACTTAATTCCTAATTAGAGGCAGGCACACATCGATGCGCCGCCAAGAGACATAGCCACTGCACGGCTAGCTCATTCTCCAGGGGATGGCGTATACGCCACTTGATCAAAGACAACGAATACACCTAATGGACGTAAGGTCATTTCATCCTAAGTAACGGCTGCTGGGGCCGCTGGCCTTCGGATGAGGCTGCGAGCGGCTAAACCACCGATTTCTTGAGCCCAACAAAAGTGGTATTGCCGCCGCATTCAACCTCGCGGAGAATCTTCCCATCGAGTTGATTTGACCCCTCTCGACATTCCCGATCACGGCGCCCGGTTTCCCCCGAGGCGCCGTCTTTTTTTGCCGGCGCTGCTGCACCTGCAGAATCCGACTCGCGCCGGCGTGATACTGTATGGATATACAGTATTCGCGAGCACACCATGGGCAACAGCAAACTGGCCAGCCGGTGCCACATCCCTACCGGCGACCAGTCGCGCGTAGCTAGCGCGACGAGCGAGAACGGCATTCTTGATCGTGTGCCGGGCAGCCTCGTCGCGGCAGCTCTCCAGACACTACCGCCGCCCACTGCCATTGGGCCGGCCACGGCAGCCGTGATCGCAGAGGTCGGCGAGCTTGGTTTGATCCAGTTCTCGGTTGAGCGCAGAAAGGTGCGGCACGGCCGTCATTCGCACTACTATTGGTCTGCTACGCGCGCCGAGCACGTCGACCATTCGATCTGATAAACAGGATATGGAAGCCAAATACCTCACCCTACTTCCAGGCGAACTGCACACCGTAGTCGCAGAAATAGAGCACCGAAGCAACTCCCAGATCATCGTTCAGCCAGCCCACGCGCAAAACGTCGCAGAGCAAGGCCTCGCGTCCGCTGTTATTGACCTGAATCGCGGAGCCTGGGCACTAATGGTCAACTATGTGGACGACATCTCCCCCTACACCTTAACCCATGAGCTCCTGCATCTAAAAAGAGCCCTTCTTGAAGGAGTTACGCGCCTGACCTCGCGTGATCAAACACCTCAAACACTCATCGAGGATCTGATCACTTTCGAGAACACCATGGAACACTTGTGGATCATTCCGGAAGAGCAGAAGTTCTTTCCGAATGAGAGCGCCTCACATTGGAATCAGGATCTTTCGCGAAACATAGGGATGCTTGACAGTCTGAACCATCATGGCCAGCACCGGAACATCCTTCAGCTTTCGGCTATTTCACAGTTCGCCGTCAGATCCCAGACGCATACGGATGAACTTCGCGCTTGGGCTGACAAAACCGGCAACGCCAATAATGTTGATCACTTCCTCACCGACATTCGCGGGGCGGCAGATAACAAGACGATGCTAATACAAGCATGGGTTCGCAACATGGGCTTCCCCTCTCAACTTTGCCAGCGCGCAAGGTACGACGTGGATCGCGGGGTTGAAGCTACTTCGGCCTTGTAAGACGAGGACCAGGATCCTGAACTGACGTCAGGGAATCGTAGGCCCGCTCGCAGGCTTTGCCGGCGATTCGGGCGGTGTCAGCGTATTCAGCCAGGACGCCCGCGCGCCGGTCAGCCCGGCTGAGCACGTCGGCAAGCACTCCAAGGGGATCGCCGGCTGCCGCGCCGCCGGCGGCAGCGGCGGAATTGCCGGGACTGGCGGGTCGACGGGCAAGCTCGGCAACACGGGCGCGCAGCTGGTCAGCAACAGCCCCAGCGGCACGAGCATCAGCACGAGCAGATTCAGCTTCTTTCGTTGCAGCATTGGCAATCTCCGTTTGTGCCGCAATGCGGCGTTGCTCCTCAAGGCGGGCGTCATCCACCGCCTTGACTTGGGCGCGCGCGGCATCCAGCCGCGCCTGCGCTAGTTCATTCCGCGCAGTGTCGCGCTCGAGCCGATAGGTCAGCACCGCCCCGCCGGCCAACGCCAGGACGATCAACACTGCCGCAATGAAGATGCGCTCGGGCGTCGCGAAGATGGCCTTCAGCGCGGCGCCGATGGCTTCAAGAATCAGCATGGTGGATCACCTCCGTGGGGCTGAACTGGTAGCCTTCGCGCGCATACTTCTGGGCAATCCAGAGCGGGAAAGGCATATCGTGGATGCCGGCGTCCTTGCCGGTGTGGTGTGTCTTGCAGAGCAGCAGCCCGTTCACCGTCATGTCGTCTACAAAGGCATACGGGTCGGCCGGATCGAAAGCATCCCAGTTGAATGCCGCGGCATGCGGGCCCAGCGCGCCGGATTTGGCGAACTCGGTCACGCTGGCCCAGTCGATCATGTTGGCCAGCGACCGCTCGATCGGGTGGTGGTGCGCCTCAAGCGGATGGCCTGACTGCTCGACCGTCTTCCCGCAGATGTAGCAGCGCCCGCCCTCGCGCGCGATAAGCGCCTTCTTCGAATGCAGGAACAGCGGTGTGGTGGTACGCACCTCGTGGCCAGGCAGAAGCACGTCGACGGCCAGCGTCTCTTTCTCTTCGTGGGTATCGGTGACGGCCATGTGGCCCTCCAGAAAAGCAAAAGCCCCGCGCGCGGCGGGGCCTTGGTGGGAATCGGGGAAAGTCAGACGGGGCGCTTGCCTTCGCAGAACTCCCGGGCCAGCGCCCGACGGTTGATCAGGCCCTGGACGGGCTTGCCATTGACGTTGATCCACAGCGACAGCGCGGCACACGCGCCGGCCAAGTCTCCGGCGTTGGCCTTACGTGCCATGCTGCTGCCGCAGAACGCGCCGACGCCGATGTTGTAGGCCGTGTCGACAAAGGCGACCTTCTGCCCATCGGTCAGCTTGTCCATGGGCACGCACCTGGCGATACCTGCGGCGTGGCTGGCCAGATCCTTGTCGAGCTGCGCCTGGCACTCAGCCGGGGTGTATGTCTTGCCAGCCTGGGCGTTCTCGGTCGCGCCGGTGCAGTAGGTCAACACGCCACCGATATCGCGATAGGTCTTGTAGACGGTGCCCTCGTTCCTCGGTACTAGGATCATTAGTGAGGCAGCAGCTGCGGCGCCGACGATGGCGAGCAGCCCCTTGCGGGCGATAGTCGACTCAGCCATTCTTCGCCCCCGCCACCGCATCACGCACGTCCCCGACCACATCCGCCAGGTCCTTGTCCCTGCGCTTCTCGATGAAGTTGAACAGCCAGCGGACCACCGCCCACGCAGGGAGCCCACAAGCGAAGAACAGGCCACCGAGCGCAACCAGCCCCACGTAGTCCTGCATCCAGGACTGAAGCCCGAGCTTCATGACGACGGCGGCACACCCGCAGATCGAGCCGACGCCAGTGCTGATCAATGCGACAGCCCATTCGGAGTCGCTTCGAGGCCTGGTGGTGCACATCACGACGATGGCCGCAAGGCCCGCGCCTATGGCGCCGGCGCCGGCCACGCCCGTGAGAAGTTTCCAGCCGCCAGCCCCAGCGAGGCCGGTAGTGATTGGTTCTGCTGCCATTTGGCCCCCGGAAATGAAAAAGCCCGCTCGAGGCGGGCATTGAAGACATTGATAAACAGGACTGGTCGTTATGGAACCGTGACGTCAGCGTGAGCCATATCGCTAGGCCTCCGGTCGCCCGTACCGCGCCGGGTATAATTCAGCGCGATTGAGCAGCACACCAAAAAGAATATGACAACGCAAATACTCATTCGGGCAATTCTGTTCGTTCCACGTCGAGTCGTTCCCCGCCCAGCAAAGCGCGCGATCCTTTCACTTACTCATCTGGGAAAGCGAATAGCCCTTTCGCTTATACATGGAACCCGTAGTTTGGCGTCTCTGATCTACGACGCTTTCCGCACCGATCTGCCACGCCATAGGGCTGCCTATAACGCCGGTTTAGATGCCGCTTTTGCCGCAGAACTATATTTGTATCTTCCGCCCCCAGAGAACCCTCACCCAATCGGCAGCCAAGCCTACAAGTCGTGGGCTATAGGCTTTGATGAGCGGAAACGAAGTGGGCCAACAACCGACTTCGAGAGAAAAATATTGGCTAAGCGAAGCGAGTCATCTGCCAAGTTCGGGACCGGAGCAACTCCAAAATGACCCTCCTGTTGACGCCGATCAGAGAAGGTGAATCCATTGAGGGTATGCGACGCCTCGAAGGCAGCCGCGAAACCAATGGCATTGTCCTTCTCACCAACATGGGCGACGACGATTGCGCTCGATCACTCAACTCCCTCGGCGGTGATCAGTGCACGGTCGTGCGCGATCTGGAAAGCCTCGCTATCGCGGGCGGCAATACCCTGCTCTGCTTCTCGCACTCGATCATCGTCCCGCGCGAAATCCTCGACCGCTACCATGGGCGCGCCTATAACATCCACTCAGCCTCTCCGAACTACCCCGGGCGCGATCCTCACCATTGGGCCGCCTACGATGGCGTGTCGGAGTACGGCGCAACGTGCCATCTGATGACTGAGCGAGTTGATGAAGGCGCCATCGTTGATGTGGAGTTGTTCGACACCACATACACCGATAGCCCCTTTCAGTTGCTAGCCAGAGCCAACGAAGCAGCCTTCCTGATTCTTGAGCGGATTGGCCCCAAGCTACAACGAGGCGAGCGCCTCACGCCGATCGAAGTGAGCTGGGGAGGCAAGAAGCGATCTCGCGCTGATCTCAAGGCTATGTGCAAGCTTGACCAGGCTGTCACACGCGAGGAGTTCGATCGCATCTACCGCGCATTCGACGGCGGTGTGCACGACAACCTAACCGTCGAAATTCACGGTAAAACCTTCAGGATCGATAAGACGGCTCCATCATGCTGATTCGGAAATCCGGTTATCGGTCAGAAATGGCCGTTATGCCGGTGCCGTCCATTTGACTGCCCGTGCGGCCGCTGCAGTCGTTGCAGTGTTGACGTTGGCATTGAGCGTCGCGAGTTGCTGCTGACAGACGTTGAGCCAGCCCACAAAGCTTGCGACGACGGCTTGCGCCTGCTCTTGCGTGTGCAGCTTCATCGCCCACGTACCGCCCGACTCGCACCACAGTGATCCACCCGAAGCGCAGCTCGCGATGGCGTTCTGGTTGGCCTGATCCGTCAGGGTGCTCGGGTAGCTATTGGCCGTGCCGAGCGCACTCGATTGGAATCCACTCGAAATTGCAGACTGGCACGCTGTGTAGAGCATAGCGCTCTGTGCGGCCTGCGCCTGCGCGAGCGTCAGCGGCGGGGTCTGGATTGCTTCCGCCTGAGCGTCAGTGATCAATGCGCAGCCAGCGGGAAGCAACAAATCGCCGCCGTTCGCGAGATCCGTATCACTGAGATAGTGCAAGCCGCCCTGCGCGTCTTGAAAATATGGCATGTGCGTTCCTTATTAGCGCAATTCGTTCCAAGCGTTGATACCGTTCGGGCCACCGGAAGCAGAAACCACATAGCTTCCGCCAGGAGGGACGATACCGGACACAAACGACGCATAACCCGCATTACTCACGGCCGAGCCGTTCGATTGGACGCCGTTGATAGTGAGTGTGGCCTGCCCACCCGTCCCGCTTGTACAGCCGATCGTAACGTTGACCAAGATTGGTCGTCCGGTCGTGTTGTAGTAGGTGGTGCCAGTTAATCGCGTACTCGACATGTTCTGCCAAGTCTGCTCATAACCGATGCTCGAGAGTGCGGACAATGCTTGTCCGCCAGCACCCTGCACCAACGTCGGTGCAGTCGCCCACGTCCCGGCGTTCGCTTCGGAGATCAGCACCATACCGACGATGCGGTACGCGCTATTCGCTGCGACCGCCGAAGCCGAATAGATCGTGCTGGCTGACGTTGCGCCACTGCTGATCGCCGTCGGGCTAATGAGGTTAGTTTCATCGAGCACCAGGCCGCCCGCCAAGTTCGCAACACACAGCACTGGCGATCCAGCGTTGTACGCAACCAGCAGCACAAGCGTCGCTTGCTGGCTTGGCACCGTTCCGAGCGTGGCCCCAGACGGCACCGTCAGCGAAAGCGTCGACGGAATCGGACCGACGACAGGGGCTCCGTTCGTCAGCGTCGGGTTTCGGAACGGAAGTGCAGTCGGACCGGCCAGCGAGAGAGTCAGAGCATTTGACGCCACCGATGCCGAAACTGATGGGAACAATTGGCCGAGCGGTGTTGCATGCTGGCTCTGCGTGGCGGGGGCGGATTGCTGTGCCCCACCCGCACACTCCATCAGCACACAAATTGGATTTCCGCTGTTCACACCAGCAATCGTGGCCTTCATCATCACGGCAGTGCCGCCGACGGCAAGCTCTCCGCCTTGCAGTGGCTGCAGGCCAAGCCCAAAGATCGGGATCGCAGGCAAGCCATCCGGCGCATAGGTCGACGGCCCCGTATTGGCGTGGGCAATATTCACCTGCTGTACAACGCCGTTCACCCAGGTAGCAGACGCGCCGCCGACAAGCGCCGGGACGTTCGTTGCCGTGTAGGCATTCGCGGCGCCCGTGTCGGCCAGCACGACACCGGTCTTCGTGGCGCTGCGGATGGCTGCCACCAGGTTGGCCTCAAGCGTCGCGGTCGTGCCATCGTCGACCGAGTTCTGGCCGGAATAGTCTGCCGCGAACTGACCCAGCACGGCGGCCATGATGCTCGATTGACGCCAGACCTTGTTGAGTTGCACGGAAGGCGCCACGCCCGCAGAGAAGCCATTCGCAAGCAGTGAAGCCAACGCCGCATACTGGGCCTGCGTCAACACGTTTGCGCCGCCACCTACCGCGAAAGGTAGGAAGTCGTTTGAAGTTGCCATTGAGGCTCCGGAAAAGAAAGAGCCGCCCGAAGGCGGCCCATTGTGGAGTGATAAGAGTCAGGCAGCTGCCGCCCAAGACCCAGCATCGAAACCACCGATGTACTGGTTCAGGACGTCGAACCCGAACAAAGGCGTGTTGTTGGCTGACGGCACCACGTAGTTCGCGTGCACGCCCTCGGGCTTGAGCGGCAGGTATCCACCAGAGAACAGCGCCCGCAGCAGCGCGCTCGGGATTGCCCCCGAGACACCCACCGTCATCGTCATGTCCTGGTTGTCCTGGATGAAGATGTTGCTTCCGGTACCCGCGAACAGATTGGCGTAGGCTGCCGCGGCGCCGGGCACAGTCCCATCCCAGCTGTTCGCAGCGATCTTCGCGCGAATCAGCGTGCGGAACGTCTCGTCGTCGAGTGACGTCAGACCCGTGCTCGGGTCAAACGGGCCCTGCCAGTTGCCCTGATCAAAGCCGAGACCGACTACGTCCAGCGAGAAGTAGACGTTCAGCGGCGTTTTTACCTGCCGCCTGATGCCTGCCCATAGGCCCACAGCCTCGAGCTGCACGCCGACCGCGTTGTCCAGGTCGAACGCGGCCGGGATCGACTGCAGGACGTTGATCTGGTCCGCGAAGCACTGCGCAGCAGCCGCCACCATCGCGGTGAACTTG
>Ga0213878_10000932_pt1 | contig 10420 bp, 8 predicted proteins | sample VelepicoBEBS_R02_FD_161053 | JGI IMG/M metagenome (GOLD analysis project Ga0213878, IMG submission 161053) | Vellozia epidendroides bulk soil microbial communities from rupestrian grasslands, the National Park of Serra do Cipo, Brazil - BS_R02 | ecosystem: Environmental > Terrestrial > Soil >... | reverse complement strand
TGGCCGTCATCATCAAGCGCCGCCCGGAGCCGGACGTCTCCGAGGTGACGCACATCGTCGGCGACGTCGAGGGTAAGATCGCGGTCGTGGTCGACGACATGATCTCCACCGGCGGCACGCTGGTCAAAGCGGCCGAGGCGCTCCGCAAGAAGGGCGCGACCGACGTCTACACGCTCGCGACGCACGGCATCTTCGCCGGCGACGCGGTCGGACAGTTCGAGAGGTCGGAGATCAGCAAGGTCATCGTGACGAACACGATCCCGCGCACCGTCGACTCGCCGAAAGTCGAGCACCTCACCATCGCGCAGATCCTCGCCGACGCGATCAAGCGCATCACCTCGAACCGCTCGGTCTCCGAGCTGTTCAACGCCGAAGACGCCGAGCCGCCGCCCGAACAACCTCCGCCTGCGCGCGCGCACACCGAGATCCCCGTCGCCGCCGCCGTCTGATCCAGGAACGATATGTCGAAGCACAGCCTCAACTCCGTCACCCTCGAGACCCGCACCGATCTGGGCAAGACCGGCTCGCACCGCCTGCGCGCGCAAGGAAAGATTCCGGGCGTCGTCTACGGTCACGGCACGGCGACGCCGATCACGATCGACGCGAAGCAGCTCTCGGAGCTGATCCTCTCCGGCCACCGCAACCACGTCGTCGACGCGACGATCGGCGGCACGCGCGACTCGGTGCTCCTCCGCACGATCGAGACGCACCCGATCACGCGCAAGCCGCTCAGCGTCGACTTCCAGCGCATCGCCTCCGGCGAGTCGATCACCGCGAGCGTCCCCGTCACGACGACCGGCACGCCGGCCGGCGTGCGCGACGCCGGCGGCGTGATGGACACCGTCACGCACGCGCTCGACGTCAAAGGCCCCGCGCAGTCGATGCCCGATCATCTGGTCGTCGACGTGACCGGCCTCGGCCTGCACGAGCACGTCACCGCCGGCCAAGTCCCGCTGCCGCAAGGATTCACGCTGCTCACGCCGCCGGAGACGATCGTCATCACGGTCGGCGTCTCGCGCGCGCTCGTCGGGACGGAAACCGAGACCGAGACCGCGGAGCTGCAGCCGACCGAAGCGCCCGAAGGCCCGTAAGCGATCCCGGAGCCGTCGATCGTCGCGGGGCTCGGGAATCCGGGCTCACGGTACGCGCGCACGCGCCACAACGTCGGGTTCATGGTCGTCGACGCGCTCGCCGAGCGCTGGGGCGTGCGCGACTGGCTGCGCAAGGGCGAGGCGCGTTACGCGCTCGACCGCGCGCGCGACGTCGTACTCGTCAAGCCGCAGTCGTACATGAACCTCAGCGGGCGTCCCGTGCAGAGCATCGCGACGTTCTACAAGGTACCGCCACAGCGGATCTTGGTGATCGTCGACGATCTCGATCTGCCGTTCGGGACACTGCGCATGCGCGCGAGCGGATCGAGCGGCGGACACAACGGACTAAAGTCCCTAATCGAAGTTTTCGGACAGGACTTTCCGCGGCTTCGCATCGGGATCGGGCGGGGTCAAGATTCTGACGCGATCGATCGCGTTCTGGGCAATTTCTCAGCAAGCGAAGCCCACGATATTCCCGTGATCGTCGATCGCGCGGTCGCCGGCGTGCAGCTTTGGTTAACCGAAGGTGTGACGGCGGCCATGAATCTCGTCAACGCTAAAGTCTGACCGTTACAGCCCGATCTTTTTGATATGCACCGGGTCGTCGCGTTTCTCGCGGCGCTCGTCTCGCTGCTTCCCATGGCGGCGACGGCGGCGTCCGAGGAGGACTGCATTCAGCTTGCCTACATCCGGCCCCACCGGCCGGTCGTCGTACCGGCGGAGGAACGAGCGCTCGTTCGCGACGTGAACGTAGCCCGAGCCCAGCGCGGCCTGGCGCCGCTCGCGCCGGACGAGAACCTGTCGCGGTTCGCGATGCAGGTCGCCGAGCAGATGGCGGCGCGCCATTACTTCGGGCACACCGACCCGAACGGGGTCACCTTCCAGGACCGGCTGCGCGCCTCGAACATCCGGTACCGCTTCGCCGCCGAGAACATGGCGTTCGACCAGGACGAGCCGCACGCCAACGAAGCGTTCCTGACCAGTCCCGGGCACTACGCGAACATCGTCGACCCGCACCCGCACCGGATCGGTGTGGCGGTCGTCGCCGCCGGCGACGGCGAAGTCTTCTACGTCGAAGAGTTCGCCGACTAGTGGCTTCGGGCTGACGCCCGAAGCCTTCGCGTTTCGGCCTGCGGCCGAAGCCGCCCGTGATGGCAAGCAGGTTGGCTCGCCCCCGGTGAACCGTTCAATCGTGCGGCCACGTTTCCGATGAGGGAAACAGGGAGGACACGATGGACCTCAACGGACGGACGATGGTGATCCGCGTCGACGAAGCGACGCTCGGCGCCGACGGCGCGACGTTCTTCGGCGACCTCGTCTTCCTCGGAAACCTCGGGATGCGGCCGGTCGTCGTCGCCCCCACGCAGGACGCCGCCCGCGCGGTCGTTCGCACGATGAACCGCAGCGGCGACGCCGCGGTCGGCCTCTGCGGCGCCGACGCCGGGATGATCCCCGCCGCGCCCGGCGAGACGATCGGGAACGTCGACACGAAGCTGCTCCGGACGCTGCTGGACGCCGGCTATGTCCCGGTCATCGAGCCGACGGCGTTCGGGTTCACCGGGAACGACGTGGCGGTCGCCGCGGACGACGTCGCTCAAGCGCTGGCCCGTGCGGTCGGCGCGGCGCGCGCGATCTTCTTCCACGACCAGGGCGGCGTGATCGACGCGAAGACCCGAATGCTGGTCGAGCAGCTCACCCCCGCCGAGGCGCTCGACGTCGCGGAGGACCGCTCGCTCGCCGAGGATCTGCGGACCGCGGTCCGCGCGGCGGCGCTCGGCGTCCGCGGGGGCGTCGGGGCGGCGCAGATCTGCGACGGGCGGGTCGCGCACGCCGCGATCGTGGAGTTTCTCACCGCACGGCACCTCGGGACGCAAGTCGCGGGTACCGTGTACACCGGATGAACGTACGCGCACTCGCCGCCTCGGCGGCTCTTCTCCTCGCCTCGCCCACGCTGATCGGCGCGACCCCGACCGCCGCGATCCCGAGCCTTCGCTCCTCAGGGACGCTCGTCGTGCAAGCGAACGTATCGGGCTCGCCGGTGAACGTCGGTGGCCGCGTCGCGCTCTACCACAAGGGCGCGATGTACCGGCTCGACGTGCTCTCGCTGGGATTCCCCGGGACGAGCGGCGATCTCAGCGCCCTCGCCGCGACGCTGATCGGCCCGGGCGGCGTGAGCATGCTCTACGACGGCTCGAACGGCACGCTGAGCGCGTGGTCGAACGCGAACAAGACCTACTACACGGAGACGCCGCAGCGCGGTCCAGGGCAGCCGGCGCCCGTCGCGGCACCGAACGGCGGGGCGGCCGCCGGCGATCCGCTCGCGGCGCTGGCCGGGATCGCCGGCGCGCTGCGCAACGTGCAGAGCGCGACGATCCAGCTGGTCGGCCACACGACGGTGAACGGTCATCCCGCGACGTCGCTGGACGTGCAGATGCGCCGTCAGCTCCCCGGCAAGCCGCTCGAGAACTACCACGCGCAGCTCGCGCTCGCCGACGATCTCGGCGACTTCCCGGTGCAGATCACGCTGCAGAGCGTCCCCGCGACGCCGCGCGACTTCGGCGGCACCGCGAAGCTCGACCTCACCGACATCCAGCGCGACGAGCCCGCCGACAACCTCTTCACCGTCCCGCAAGGCTACACGCGCGTCAGCTCCCTCGCCGGCGTGCTGCACATGCCCGGCTGACGAAGTTCACCGTCGCAACAACGAGCCCAGCGCGCGCTTCATCCAGCGCGGAACGTCGGGCGCGCACTCCTGTCGCGAGTGTGGGCCTCAGATCGACGAGACGACCTCGCGACGCCCGTCGGGGAACTCGCGCACGAGCTTTCCCGCCTCGATGAATCCGATCGGCGCACCGACGGCAAACGTGTCCGCAATGGCTCGTGCAGCGCTGATCAGCACCTCTCCGAGACGCGCTCTCGGTGCGGCGTTGACCGATATTCGGTTCCCGCCTTCATATCCAAGAGGGACCGGGCATTCGGGCAGGCCGGCGGCCAACGGACCGTGTGCGAAACAGGCACGCCACACGCAGAACGGGCTCGCATTCCCGCGCGCTTCGCAGCCGCACCGCCATGCGTATCCGACCGCATTCCTTGCACGAAGCGTCGTCGTACGCATGCCGTTCGCCACCGCGATGACCTCGTCGAACGAGCCGATCGAACGTTCGACCTCATCGAGGGCAACCGGTCCACGAAATGGCGACATCCGTGCGATTGTAGCACAGCCGCCTGGGCACCGCTACGGCGCCGGTGACGGGACGGTGGCGGGGCCGCCGCCGGGGCACGGGTCGGCGGTGCCGGCGGTTTCGGCGATGCGGCCGCCGAGCGCGGGGCGTTCGTCGAAATACCAGCGGATCGAGCGGCGGTCACAGAGCGGCACCAAGTCGTCGTCGGCATAGCGGACCAGCGCGCGCACCGTGTTGGGGCGGTCACCCGTCGCCGCCAGCGCCGTGTGATCGGCGCGCGTCACGAGATTCCGCGCGTACGCGTTGTAGAGCGGGTACGCGACGATCAGCACGAGGCCGAGGAAGACGCCGACCAGCGCGAGGCGCGAGAGCGCGTCGTCGTCGCGGCGGAATCCGACACGGTCGCTGAGCAGCACCGCGATCGCGGCGCTGAAGACGAACAGCGTGACGGCCATCAGCGTGAGGCGCGCCGCATCGCCGAACCGCACGTGCGCGAAAGCGTTCGCGAGCGCGATCCGCAGTTCCGGCGGCGTGAGATGCAGCAGGGTCACGTCGCCGACTTGCACTCGCGAGGTCGGCCCGATCCCCGCCGCGCGCACCGTCATCGCGTCGCTGTGGCGGGACGTCGCGAGCACGTCGACCGGTGTTCCGGGGACGCCGAGCGCGCGCGCGACGTCCGCCGCGGTCGCGACGAGAGCGTTAGGCGTCGTCTTGTGTGAGGGCCCCATCGGGAGCGCCGGCACCAGCGCGACGCCGGCGATCCCGCCGACGTAGAAGAACGCCATCAGGACGAGGTACCAAACCTTCACCCGCTCGACGAGCGCGAGCACCAGCGAGACGATCAGGGCGCCGAGCAGCCCGTCGAGCAGTATCCGCACCGCGTAGTCGGCGAACCAGCGGCCCAGCGTCTCGTCCGTCACGCCCGCGTTGAACCCGACGCGGTAGCTGACGAACGCGAACGGCAGCGCCGCGAGCGGCGCGAGCACGCCGATCACGGCGCCGAACACGGCGCGGTGCGCGGTGCGGTTCCGCGTCCGCCGCCGCATCGCGTCGCGGATGCGCGCACCGGTTCCCGAGCGCCACAACCACCACAGCGCGACGATCTGCGCGAGCGCCCAGCCGGTCGACGCCGCGTGGCGCAAGTCGGCGATCGCGCGCGCGCGTCGCTGCCGGCCCGGATCGACGAGCACCGCGGGGCTGCGCGTTAGCAAGTCGTGCGCCGTCAGCGCGTCGATGCGCGCGTCGAGCCGCGTCCGCGCCGCATCCGCGGGCGCGTGCCCGCCGAAGAACAGCGCAAGCGCGAACACAACGGTGACGGCAAAGCGCGCGAGCGCGCCGCGCATGACCGCGAGAGGCGGCAGGCTCAGCGCCCCGCCGGGACGCGGATCTCGTCCGGGAACGTCGAGGCGTGCTCTTGCGGGAACCGCTTGCGGTATTGCTCCCAGCCACGGAAGTTCCCCGACCACTCGCTCGCCGACGCGAGCGGCGTCGCGACGTGCTCGAACGGCGACCAGTGCCCGTTCGCGCCGCCGCCGACCAGCTTCTCGTACAGCTCGATGTCTTTCGAGATATCGCGCGTCCCCGCGTGCGAGAGATACGAGACGCGCGCCGACCGCGCGACGCTGACCTTCAGCCGCTCCTCGACCGGCAGCGACGCCTCTTCATCCGCCTGGATCAGCGGCGTGTGCCACTCGCCGGTCGCCAGCGGTCGCGGCGTACTCGACCGGTAGCTATCCAACATCATTTCCGCGATCCGCTTGATCTCCGGCTGGGCGTCTTCATGAGTCCGCTGCGTAAAGAAGTTCGCCCATTCCGTCGCACTGATGATGACCGTGATCCATGCGAACGGTTCCAGAATTCGGTTCACTAATTGTTTGTGGAGATTGATGTCAGATGAGCCGAGCCGATCTGCATGTGCGAGCGCATCCTGCAACGCTTTCTGCCATTCCGCCATGGCACGGCGCCGCGCTTCGTCACCGACCTCGACTTGTGCCTGCATGCCGCTTTGGTTCTTGCCCCACCAAAGGGGCATCGCGGGCTCAGCGCGTACTGCGTCGATCATCTTGCGGACCGGAATCGCCCGTGAGCTCGCTGCATTCCGCGAATTGTGAACGATGAAGCCATCGGCAACGAAGTTCGAGTACGGACCGGTCACCTCGAGATCGTACGTGGGCCGCACGCCAACGTAATCGATGGAAATGACCTCGACGAAGTGTGCAACCACGGTTCGCTTCTTGCCGGTGCGCGGCGGGCGTTGAACGCGAAGGTCACCAACGGAGTCCCAGAACGACTCCAATGTGCGGCCCTCATCGACGTGCCGGAGCAAAACGCCGTTGACTGCGAGCCGCAGAGGTTTTCTCCACGTCGCGATACCGCTTGGAGAGAGAGCCAAATCGGCTGCATCGCGAAGAGACAGCCACCCTTCTTCCGTGAGGAAGCGATGTCCCGATGAGGCGGTGATCATCTTCCCATCGGCGGTCGTGACGCGAAAAACGGGCTGGTGGCCCGAAAACGTGACGTCTCGGACGTTCGTATGATAGATCTCTCGAGTCGCCTCATTGCACGAGCGCAGCCGCATCCGCGTCAGCCGATTGCGCAGCGAATACCGATGCTCGCCCGTGCCCTGCGCATACGCAAGAAGGTCGGCACCGCGAAACCGGTTACGACCGTCAACGCCTCGAATCCGCGGCATCTTCGTACGGCGAAAATTTGCGTCGATCGTCGTATAGTGCGAATAGCCCAGCGCAGCCGCTGCTTCGCGCGAATCGTACATCCGCTCCGGATCGATCGCCCCGATGCGTGCCGCGCGTTTCTTCCCCGGACGGGGCTGCGCTCCAAGGTGCCACTTGTCGTGGAAGTCCCGGATCGTCATCGAGAACCGGCGCGGCTTCGCGCCACCGGCCGGCAGATCGAAATAGAGACGGGTATCCGCGTCGAGACAGAACACCCTGTGCGTCATCATCTCGCTGTGGATGAAGCGCGGGTAGCGGACCTCCATCGTGGTCAGCCGGATGCCCGCGGGCGAGACGCTGTCGAGGAGAACGCGCGCGGAGAAGGGCATGGGGGAGCCTTCGGCCGGAGGCGGGCGGAACCCTCAGGTACCGGACGCTTTTGCCGATAGGGTAGAGAGCGGCGGGACCTTAGACGTGGCAGGTCTTTAACGTTGCCGCGTACTTCGCAAGGGGTGTGGGCTCATGAAACTCCGACTCGGTGGTCAGCTTGCGGCAGGCTTCGCCGTCCCGATCGTGGCGCTCGCGCTCGTCATCGGCACCGTGAAGATCGCGCTCGCGCGGCTGCACGGTCTGACCGCGGCGCAGTTCGACGCGGCGGCCGCGAACGTCGAGACGTTCCTGCTCATCGTCGGCCTCGTCACGGCCGCGGTGACCATCGCGATCAGCGTTTCGCTGGCGCGGCGCATGACCTCGCGGCTGACGCGCGTCAACGAGGCGCTCTCGTCGATCGTCCACGGCGACTTCGCCGACCTCTCCGACGCGCTCGGGCGGCTCGCCGAAGGCGATCTGCGCGCGGCGTTCCGCTCCTCGCGCGAACGGATCGAGGACGGCGGCCGCGACGAGATCGCGGACTTGGTCGACAGCTACAACGATCTCGCGGCCGGCCTCACGACCGTCGGCGTGGAGGTGACGCAAGGGCTCGCGACGCTTCGCGAGCTGATCGGCGGCGTCGTCGTCGCCTCGCGCACGCTCGCGATCTCGTCCGATCAGACGTCCAGCGCGGCGAACCAGGCGTCGGTCGCGGTCGAGCAGATCGCGAAGGCGGTCGAGAGCGTCGCCGGCGGCGCGAAGGACCAAGCGATCAAGATCGCTCACGCGAGCGCCGCGATCGAAGAGCTCGCGCGCGCCGCCGAGATGATCGCGGACGGCGCCGGCCATCAGGCGACCGCGATCCAAGGCGCGACCGGCGCGATCCAGCTGCTCGACGACGGAATCGAGTCGCTCTCGCACCACGGCACCGATCTCGCCGCCTCGGCGAGCCAGGCGACGCAGGAATCGGTCGGCGGAACGTACGCCGTGCTGCAGACGCAGCGCGCGATGGAGCGTCTGCGAGAGGTCTCGACGAAAGCGGCGGAGGCGATGCTCGCGCTCGAGCAGCGCTCGGTGCAGGTCGAAGAGATCGTGCGCACGATCGAGGAGATCGCCGACCAGACGAACTTGCTCGCGCTCAACGCGGCGATCGAAGCGGCGCGCGCCGGCGATCACGGGCGCGGCTTCGCGGTCGTCGCCGACGAGGTCCGCAAGCTCGCGGAACGCTCGGCCGGCGCGACGCGCGAGATCTCGGGGATCCTCACCTCGATCCGCCGCGAGACGATCACGGCGGCCGAGGCGATGCGCTCGTCCGACGACTCGATGTCGACCGGCTTGACGGTCGCCGCGAAAGCGTCCGAAGCGCTCGACGGGATCGGCGCCGCGGTCGGCTCGACGACGGGCGTCGCGGAAGAGCTCGCGGCGCGAGCGCGCGAGATGCGCGATGCATCGACGCGCGTGACCGAGTCGGTCTCGACCGCGTCGGCGGGCGTCGAGGAGAACGCCGCGGCCGCGAGCCAGATGAAGCTCACGACGCACGAGATCACGGCGACGATGTCGCCGGTCGCCCGCGCGGCGGAGGAGCAATCGGCGGCGGCGCACCAGGCGTCCGCGGCGACCGGCGAGCTCGCCACCGGCGTGCAGCAGATCGACGCGACGGCGCGGACCCTGCGCGAGGAGGCCGAGCGTCTCGACCGGCTCGTCGCCCGGTTCCTGATCGACGATGATGCCTCACCGAACGCCTTCGAGGACGCCGGCCCGACGCTGCGCGTCCCGGACTTCGGCTCGGCGCTCGCGCTGAACGGCTGACCCGGCGCGGGCCGGCGCGCGTACCCCCGCGCGCGCCGGCCCGCAAGAGCACGCTCGCATCCTCGCGAAGGTTGCGGGTCCATGTGGAGCACGGTCCTGCGGCCTACGGGCCTTACGGAGGCGCTCGACGCGCTCGCGGAGCACGGCGAGCGGGCGCGGGTCGTCGCGGGCGGGACCGACGTCCTGGTCGAGCTGCAGCGCGGCGTGAAGCCGACCGAGACGCTGATCGACGTCTCCGCGCTGCGCGAGCTGAAGTACGTCCGCCGCGACGGCGAGACGATCGCGCTCGGCGGCCTCGCCACGCACAACGACGTCCTGGCGGCCCCGTTCGCGCGCAGCGCGATGCTCCCGCTGGCGCAGGCCTGCGTCGAGGTGGGCGCGCCGCAGATCCGCGCGCGAGCGACGATCGCCGGGAACGTCGTCACCGCCTCGCCCGCGAACGACACGATCGCGCCGCTGATCGCGCTCGACGCCGACGTCGTGCTGATATCGGCGGCGCGCGGCGAGCGGGTGCTGCCGCTGCGCGACTTCTACACCGGCTTCCGCGCGACGCGGCTGGCCGCCGACGAGCTGATCCGCGAGATCCGCTTTCGCGCGCTCGGCGGCGAACGGCGCGGCATCTTCCTGAAGCTCGGGCTGCGCCGGGCGCAGGCGATCTCGGTGATCGACATCGCGGTCGTCGTGGCGCTGGGCGCGGACGGAACGGCGAGCGATCCGCGGATCGCGCTCGGATGTCTGGCGCCGACGGTGGTGCGCGCTGAAGCGGCGGAACGCTTCCTGCGCGGGAAGCGGCTCGACGAGGCGACGTGCGCGGAGGCCGGGCGCGTCGCGTGCGAGGACGCCTCGCCGATCGGCGACGTCCGCGGGTCGGCAGACTACCGCCGCACGACGCTCGCGGCGCTCGTCGCGCGCGCGCTGGAACGGATCGCGAGCGGGCGCGAAGCGGACGGACTCCCGGACGCGCCGGTGCTGCTCGAGACGCCCGAACCGCTTGCGCCGGCACGCCCGTTCGGCGGGACGATCGAGACGACGATCAACGGCGAGCCGCGGACGCTCCGCGGCTCGCAGCACAAGACGCTGCTGAACGCGTTGCGGGAGAACGCCGGGCTGACCGGCGCGAAGGAAGGCTGCGCAGAGGGCGAGTGCGGCGCGTGCACCGTCTGGCTCGACGGCGCGGCGGTGATGTCGTGCCTGGTGCCCGCCTCGCAGGCGCACGGCGCGTCGGTCACGACGATCGAAGGGCTCGCGAACGGCGAGGAGCTGCATCCGGTGCAGCAGGCGTACATCGACTGCGGAG
>Ga0213878_10000931_pt1 | contig 10420 bp, 4 predicted proteins | sample VelepicoBEBS_R02_FD_161053 | JGI IMG/M metagenome (GOLD analysis project Ga0213878, IMG submission 161053) | Vellozia epidendroides bulk soil microbial communities from rupestrian grasslands, the National Park of Serra do Cipo, Brazil - BS_R02 | ecosystem: Environmental > Terrestrial > Soil >... | reverse complement strand
CAAAATTAGATCGGCCGCGCCGTATCGACTGGGGTGGACAACTAACAATTGGCTTGGCCCTGTTGGCGATGACCTATGGTTTGATCGAAGTCGGTCGCCGAGGCTGGAATAATACCATTGTACTTACTTCTTTTACTGGTGCAGCAGTTTGTCTCGCTGCTTTTTTCGTCCTGGAGCGTAGAAGCGATCATCCAGTGCTGCCCGATTTCTTGTTCTCGCAGGTGACCTTCTCAACTTGTCTTGCGGTTGGGTTTGTTCTGAACTTCAGCATGTATGGCATTCTCTTTGTCGAATCGGTTTTCCTGCAACATGCCCAGGGAATGGACGCACTTGCTACCGGGCTGACAATCACTCCATTTACAGTCCTTCCTACGATTACCAGCCGCTTCTTGGGAAGAAGGAATGGTGCCTCCTATCTGCGCCCACGCATTGTTGTGGGTCTGGCCCTGGCTGCGATTGGGTCCGCCATACTCGCTGTTGCCGCCTTTGACGCGATATTATGGCCGGTGCCAGCCGGCCTCGGAATTCTAGGGATCAGCACGGGTTTTATCATGCCGGCCATGACGGCCGGTGTGTTGACGTCTTCGCCCCCGGAAAACTCCGGCCTGGCTTCGGGGTTGCTAAATTCGTCCCGTCAAGTTGGCGGTACTATCGGGGTAGCGCTTTTGGGTACGATCATGCAAACCCTGCCGTCGGCTTGGGGCGTTATCTGCGCGCTGATAGTCGCTTCGTTGGTGTTTTTGTGTGCTGCGGAGTTAAGCCGACGGACGCTGCGTTGAACTCGGACGCTGTTTTTAAGCTGCATTTCTGATGAAAAATGCAGCTTAACGAATGAAGTGCTTTGTCGCTTCCATGCACCGCCAATTCCAGAAAAGTGTCGAGCTAAACCAGTCGCAAACACAAACCATAAGCCACTAACAAACAGATACACCGAGAGCCCAACGGCAATTCAGACAACGATTCCGTCTATTGGGGATAAAAGCGAGTCTGCGGGAAAGGCCCACTATAGGCTTCCCAAGCGTGAGACGGAGGGAACAGCTGCGACTTAAAAGGAGCATACGTGTATGCTCAAATAACCTTTCGCACGTTTCCCCGTCTCCGATTTTTGAGTGGAAACCCCATATCTGAGATTGAACGATGAGCTTGCTACCAAATGTGGAAGAAAAGGATCGGCCTGCGGATTCACCAACATCGCATGACTTGGATGTGGCACTGTTCCAGGTCGCCGAAGGAATGAAGTTTGATTGGCCGGAGTCGCTCCCGGTAGAACGGATCAAAACCGGGATTAGCGAAATCGCTCTTGCTTTCATCCTCTTCGTGGCACTGCTCGCCTTTCTTTAGCGTCGATTGAAGACTTTATGCAGGAGAGTCACCAATGCAGATGAAAAACGTAGAGCATAAGTGGACTGTACAAGATATACCGTCGCAAGAGGGCAAGCTTGCCGTAGTTACTGGCGCAACATCGGGCATCGGCTTCTATACGGCTAAGGAACTTGCCAGGAAGAGAGCCACAGTGATCATGCCGGCCAGAGACATGAGGAAAGGGAAAGAAGCGGCAGAACGAATTGAGGCTGAGGTGCCAAAGGCCCAGCTTTATCTCGCAAATCTTGATCTCGCCGAGTTCGATTCGGTGCGGGAATTTGGCGAGCACCTCCGCCAACGCTATGGAACAGGAAGCCTTGATTTGCTTGTGAACAATGCTGGCATCATGGGGTTGCCGAAGCGAACCATGAACTCTCAAGGTCTTGAGCTGCAAATTGCGACCAATTACTTTGGACCCTTCTTACTTACCGCTCTCCTTTTCCCTTTGATGAAGAAAGAGGAAGGGTCGAGGATTGTTACCGTGTCGAGCACAGTCGCGCGTTCGGCGCGTCTGGAGTTCGATAATCTGCAGTCTGAAAGACGCTATGTTCCGCACGGTGGGGTGACGAACTGGGGTGGGGCATACACCCAATCGAAACTGGCGGACCTCATCTTCGCTTTCGAGCTGCATCGACGTCTGAGTGCTGCGAATTCGCCCATCGCGAGCATTGCGGCGCACCCGGGCTGGGCTCTTACAGACATCGGGCGGTCCGTGAGCCGAGGTTTCCGTTTTCTGATGAAGCTCAGCCGATCAAGGTTCCAATCTGCCGAAGCGGGGTCATTGCCATTGCTCTTCGCAGCAACCAGCCCGAATGCCCGAAAGGGTGGTTATTACGGTCCCGATGGTCGGCACGAAGCCAAGGGGAACCCGACGGCCGCCTTCGAGCCTGTTGTCACAAAGAACGCAACAGTTGGAAGATGCCTATGGGATGAATCAGAGCGGGTCACAGGCATGCAATTCGTAGTTTCAGCGCCTTCCATCGGCATTCATGATCGCCCCTGCGTGGTCGGCTAGACTCAGGAGGATCTTCGATGGGCTAACTTCCATCAGAGAGCCTTCGATAGTCACCTTCAAGATACCGCGCTTGATGTCCATGTTGAAGAAATCAGATTGGTCGCCCCTGGAGTTTGGTTAGTGTGGACAAAGGGCGGCATTATGAAGGCGAACGGATCGGTAGTTGAACGCACGGGTGAATCAGTCCAGCTCTTCGTTTTCAGAGAGGACCCAGGGCTCATAGCGATCGAGGCATTTCAGAACACCAGACTACGTCCGGTGACGGATTCACACTCCGCCGAAGTATGGCGGCAGTTCGATCAGCTCTGGAACACTCGAGAAAGATGAACCATTAAACCAATTGACATCGCCGAAAAGTTGACTCCTGGGATTTCCTTGGTTCGCGCCATACCCGATTTTTTTCCAAAATTGAAAACCCCTAAGAGAAACGCAACGCTCATAATCTGAAGGTCGAAGGTTCAAATCCTTCCCCCGCAGCCACTCTGGATAGGTACGTCTTCGCGGCTCCACGGCGCGGCCCAATCAAGCCGGGATGCATGGCAGCGTGAACTGAAAGACCGCGCCTTGTGGCGCGTTTGTCACCCACAGGCGTCCATCGTGAGCTTCGATAATCGAACGGCTAATCGCTAAGCCCATGCCCGTCCCTTGAGATTTAGTCGTATAGAAGGGCTCGAAAACTCGCGTCAATTGCGTCGCGTCCAATCCCGGCCCCGAATCTCGGACCGCGATTAAGACAAAGGCAGGCTCGGAAACAGTGTTAGCCTTGACCGCGTGTCTCTCGGCAGGGATTTCAGCGACTTTCTGCGAACTAACGCACAGCTCTCGCGCACCCCCGGCTACTCCGCTCATGGCTTCGATGGCGTTGACCACCAGATTGAGAATCACTTGCTGCAATTGGATTTTATCCCCAACCACCATTGGTAGATCATTTGCGAATTGGATCCGTGATGACACGCGATTTCTCTGCAATTCGGCCTGGGTAAAGGTGAGAACTTCCTCGATGACCTCGTTTATATTGACCGTCTCTGTCGCCGCGGGAGCCTTTTTGAAGAGAGCCCGTATGCGTGAGATCACATCGCTAGCTCGATTTGTATCGCGAATGATGCGGCTAATGGCTTCGCGGGCTTCGGCGAGGTCAGGCGAATCCCGAGCCAGCCACCGCAGGCTGGCGTTAGCGTTGGTGGCTATCCCGGCCAATGGTTGATTGATTTCGTGGGCGATCGATGCGGTCATCTCACCCAGTGTTGTCAGCCGCGTCACATGAGCCAACTGTGTCTGTGCCTCTCGCTGTTGTTCCTCTGCGCGTTTGCGTTCGGTGATGTCTATCGCCGCCCCGATGATTTCAACGAGCTCGCCCGATTCACTGAAGACGGGGTGGCCTACTCCCTGAAGCTGCTTGATCTCGCCGTCCGGAAGAACGACTCGGAACTCGAGGCCGGAATCTCGCTTTTCCGCCTCTTCGGTGTTTCCCAGCCATCTTGCCCGATCCTCAGGATGAACGCGCTCGAGAACGGCCTCATAGGATGGAACGCCTGCGTCCGGATCAAACCCAAACAGGTGGTAGCGTTGCGGCGACCAGTAGGTGATCTCTTTCGTGGCGGGTTTCAACGCCCAACTGCCGCATTTGCTCAGGGACTCAGCTTCCGCTAAGTAGGCCTCACTCCGGCGCGCCGCGGTTTCCGCCCGTAGTCGCTCGCTGATCTCGTGCTCAAGATTTGCGTTGGCGCGGCTTAGCTCCGAGTACAACCGGGCGTGATCCAATGAGATCGCCGCCTGCGAGGCCAGCATTTCCAGCATGGCCAATCGCTTTTGAGTAAATACCCGCGGAGCCAAGTTATGCTCGAGGTAAAGAGCACCCACCACCTTGGTTTGTTTTACCAGCGGCAGGCAAAGAATTGACCTCGGGCATCTCTGCCGGAGGTAATCATCCTCAGAGAACATATTGTGGGTCGACGCGTCATCCAGAATGATCTTTTGCTGAGTTCGAATCACATAACGGAAGAGTGACTCGGGCAATTCAAAAGACGTAATGGGTGCATGCCGCAGCTGAACCTGAACCTGGTCGAGGTCCGTCTTGATTTCGGCCTCGATCTGATATTGCCCCCTTTGCCGTAGGATCAAAAGACCGCGCTCAGCGCCAGCGTGTTCGAGCGCCAGCTTCAAGACTGTTTCTATCAGCTTTTCGGGCACGATCTCGCCCGACACCGCCAGCGACACTTTGAGCACAGTGGCGAGATCTAGATGTTCGACCGGCGCCCCGATCGTGCCCATCTTGTCGGAGAGCGGCTCTTCCGCCCGGAGATGCGGATATAGCTCATCGAGCTGCCGCACCTTACCATCGGCTCCCCAACGAACATAACCGTACCGGGCGTCCCGCAAGTAAACATTCGCGATCTTCTCGAAGCCTCGGGTCGCATAAAAACGCGCGGCGAGTTCGTTGGCAAGCGCTTCATTGTGTACAAAACCATTCGCCCGCGCTGAGCGGATAGCCTGCTCGTAAAGACCCTCAGCATCGAGATCGCGCCCCTCAATGCGGGCATGTTCGGCCGCCGCAAGAGCGTACTTGTCCCGAAAAGTAGACGGACAATTCTGAGCCCACTCCTTAAGCTGCGCCAGGTGCTGGCTGAGTAGATCCAGCAACTCGCTCTGCTTGTCAGGCGGAGCCTCTTTCCAGAGCGCGGCAGCCGACAGTGCCGTGTAGTAGGAGTAGTCGAGCAGTTGAATGTGACCCTCCGATGCCCAGAGAAGCTCCTTTGCCTTTTGGCCTGCTGCGATGGCAGCCGCATATTCGCCAGACATAAAGTGCCCCCACAGCCTTAGAATCCAATGCCAGCAAAGCTTGGTTGGCATCGGGCTCTCATGCAGTTGCGCTTCAAAAGCGCGTTCATCCTCGGCGCCCGTGGAGGAACCTCCATTGTGTACCCGAATGTTCTGAACGAAACGCTGGATGCTCAGGACAGCATCTGCTACATCCCGGAATTTTGCATTCCGAGCAAAATCGTGCGCTTTCGCTGACTCCAGCCATACTCGGTCGAGGTGTTCTCCTCGCAAAAGCAGGTCATTCACCAAGTGGTGGCTGCTATAGCATGCAAACGTAAGATCTCCCGTTTCAAGGCCGGCAAGGAAGGCGGCTCTTACAAAGTCTATGGCGGAGTTGAGGGGCTGTGTCCAGAGAAGTACCGACTCCATCGCGTAATACACCTTCGCTTTCCAGCCGAGGAAGTCGTATTTCTCGACCAGGTCGATGGCCAGCTTTCCGAATCGATACGCATCTTCGTAGCGGTGAAAGACAGGACCCAGGACTACACCAAACCAGGCGTAACCATGGGTCGAGGCGGCTGTTATCCCGAATTTGACACTCACGTTCACCATGTGGCAGATGAGGAGGCGGAACAGATTATTATCGGTATTCATTGCAGGAGCAGAGAGTGAAGACAGTACACTCATTGCTGCCTGCATCTCTTGGTCACTCATCCTGGGAAGCTCTATCAGGCTTGCAATCGATCGCCCTTTCAGATTCTTCCAAACTTCTTCATACTCGTTCTGGACCTGCTGGGGGGTGGGATGCGGCGGCATCTCTATTCCAAAAAGGCGAAGGCACTCTAACGCGATCTCAACGGCCTGCGCATTCTGCGTTTTCATCACGCAGAGTTGGACCCTCAACCGATAGGCCGCGGCCTTGTCGAGTTTCGACTTGGCTTTCTGGAGCACTTCCGAAATCAAGCGCTCAGCCGTTTCAATGTTTCCAGTTAAAAACTCGCACTCGGCTCGTTCCAGCCACAAGCTTAGCGCTAGGTCATAGCGCCTTTTCCAACCAATTCGCCCGGCCATGGCCATTCCAAGTGCAAAATAGTTCCGTGCCAAAGCATAGGCCGCCGAGGCCTTGGTCTTCTGCCCTGCCGCGAGGTTGAGCTCTGCGACTCGCTCTTTCTCTGTGCGCTCGGTAATGAGGGCAGCGCCGGCATTCAGCTGATTCACAACGCTGAAGATATTCTCGGTGATCTCTTCCCGCGTCATACTTGAATAAAGCTGACGACCCAAGCGCAAATGGGCCTCGGCGCGCAATTCTTCCGGGATCAGTAAATAGGCGGCTTCCTGGACCCGGTCGTGGACAAACTTATAGGAGCCGTCCAAACGCAGAATATACCCCAGACGCAGAGCCTCCCACAAATTGGAGTGGACCTCCTCTTCCGATGTCCCGTGAACGATGGAAAGCGTAGTGATCTCGGCACTGTTTCCGAGACAAGCAAACTCTTTTAATGTCTTCTGGGTTTCGACCGCCAGGCGGTTCAACTTCCCAACCATGAGGTCGACCACATTGTCGGTGTAGCCCTTGGCGTGAATGTGCGCGAGGTCCCAGGACCATTGCGCCCTGTTATGGTCAAAGGTGAGCAGCCCTTCTTCGGCCAGCGCAGAAATAAACTGAATCGCAAAAAACGGGTTGCCACCTGTCTTCTCGTGCACCAGGAGGGCCAGCGGCTCCGCTCGGTTCGGTGCGCAGCGGAGCGAATCCGCGATTAGTCCTTTCAGGTCCTCGTGGGCGAGCGGCGCCAGCGTGATCTCCTGCACGTGCGCGCCCGCCCGGCGGACCGCTTCCAGCTTGCGCATCAGTGGATCGTTGGCGTTGACCTCGTTGTCCCGGTAGGCGCCAATTAAGAGCAAGTGCTGCACGCCCGGCTGCAAAGTCCGACGTAGCTTTTGCTCTGCAGGATCCGAGCTTGACTGGTCAGCGAAGTCGGGCGTGAGCAGATCCTCGAGTAGATCGAGGGTGGCCGCGTCGAGCCATTGCAGATCGTCGAGGAACAGCGTCAGCGGATGCTCGGGCCGCGCGAAGACCCCGATGAAACGCCGGAACACCAACTGGAAACGGCGTTGCGCATCCTGGGGTGAAAGTTCTGGGAGCGGCGTCTGACCGCCCAGAATGAGCGCGAGTTCGGGGACCAGCTCGACCATGAGCTGTCCGTTGGGACCCAGCGCCTCCTGAAGGGCCTCGCGCCAATGACTCAGCTCGACGTCGCTCTTGCCAAGCAGCGGCCGGATCACGCCTTGGAAGGCTTGCGCCAGCGTCGAATAGGGGATGTCACGCTTGTACTGGTCGAACTTGCCCGAGGCAAAAAGGCCGCGGGGCAGCACCAGCATCTTGTGGAGCTCATTGACCACAGAGGATTTGCCGATACCAGAATACCCGGAGACCAGCACCAACTCCGGCGTGCCGCTCGCGACGACGCGCTCAAAGGAGGCGAGCAAAGTATCGATTTCGCGCGCCCGTCCGTACAATTTCTCCGGAATCAATAGCCGGTCTGGGGTGTCGTGTTCGCCAAGTGGGAATTCGTCGATGCGACTTTGAGTTTCCCAGGCAGCAAGGCAGCGACCAAGATCACGCTGCACGCCGACGGCTGTCTGGTAGCGTTCCTCAGCGGTCTTGGCGAGCAGCTTCATGATGATGGCAGAGACAGTTGGCGGGACATTCTTCGACCGTTCGCCAGGGGGCACCGGCTGCCTCGCGATATGGCAGTGAACCCAGTCCATGGGATCGGATGCCATGAAGGGAAGGGTCCCGGTCAGCATTTCGTAAAGCGTTACGCCTAGTGAATAAAGATCGCTCCGTGAATCGATGGAACGGTTTATCCGTCCGGTCTGCTCAGGCGCCATATAGGCCAGCGTCCCGGCTACAAACTCAGGAGGTTCCAGAGATTGGCGCTCGCGTGGAAGCCGAGAAGCGATACCGAACCCCCTGAGCCAGCACTGGCCGGTTACAGGGTTCACAAGAACATTGGCTGGCTTGATGTCCTTGTGGATGATTCCGCGCTCATGCAAATGATCGATCGCCCCGGAAAGGCCCACAGCCAGACGCAACAAAGGGGCTAAGTCCAAGGGATCACCGAGCAATTGATCGAGAGGCACGCCGCCTGGATCTTCCAACTGGAGTACTGTGCGGTCCGAGTGGCGAGCCATCGCGATCGGTCGGGCCGACCACGCCGGGTCCAGCGCTTCTCTTAGAGAGCATTCGTGCTCCAGCCGTTTGAGAGTTTCCGACCTCGGATGCTCCGTCACCGGCGAAAGCACGAGAACCTGGGTCGCATCGTCCTTACTCCGCCCGCGATAAAGGATAAACTCTTCATCCTTTCGCAGTGCCTCTAAAGCATATCTCGATAGCTCGATCACGAGGGGAGTTCCGGCTGCAGTTTACACAATTCTTCCCGTGATCAGCAACAAAAGGAAGCGGCGCGGTAGGGCGAGGACTTCGGCGAGCTCAGTCGAGCCGCTCCGCGCGCGCCGCGGCGCGTGACGTGATGTGCTCAATGAAAAGTTGGCCTGTCCCCATTCGACCTGGTCCCCATTCGACCTGTCCCCATTCGACCTAGGGATGTTCCTGCCGGGTTTTTCCTCTCTTCGTGTTACTGAGGTTTAACTTCGATCAATTTCGCGAGGATTTTCATGCGGCAAGTTTGGTAAGTTGCTCGACATCAGCGTAGCAGGCGGCCAGTAGAGCAGTAAGAATTCGTTTGCCTTTTGAGCTGAGCAGGTAGCGATGAGAGTGAGGCATTTTTCTTAGAAGCCCGTGAGCGCGGAGTAGTGCGAAGTGTCTGGTGACGGCCGCGCTCCTTCGGCGGATCTCTGGTTTGTTTAGTTTGGTTGCCTTGAGCGACGGGTAGAGCAAAGCCCGTAAGTCAGCGTTGCGCATGCCGCTGAGGGCAAACTCGCCACCACTGACTGCCAAAAGCAGGGCGTGATCTTTCTGCGTTAGAGCGTTGAGCCCGCGATACCGTTTGCCATTGTGTATCACTGGACTGCAGACGGCGGTGGCCTCTTCTAAAAGTGAGCTTGAGCCGGTGACAGCGGCTAAGGCTTCCAGATAGCGTGTATTGGCCGCCCGGCACACTTGAGCTCGTTGGTACATGTCGCAGACGCCCTTGCGTAATTTCATCCAGCGCTTGGATTGTTTGGTTTGGCCCTCTGGGGCACGATAAACCTTAAACTCTGCGGGTCTGAGCATGGTCGTCTCGATGCGCAGCAGATTGCCCCACTTATCGTACATCTTCAGTGAGTTGCCCTTGAGGGTATGACGGATTCGGACCCCCTCGGCTCGTTCTTTCAGGCTCGAAGTGACCTCGCCTTGAAACTTGCCGTGCACTTTGGTCCCAGACTGCGGAACCCTTCGACCAAGGAAACGCATCACGTCCGGACTGTGAAAGCTGCTGATGGCGTGACGCAAAAACTTTGGGTAGAGCTGCTCCAATTCCTTGGCAGAGTCGAACACGACGTCGGTGGCGTATTCACTTTCCGAAATGCTCCAATAATAGCTCAGCCCGGGCATCGGAGCAGTGATTTCCCGATACAATGGGTGAGCTATTTCCAAGAATGAGTTCATTAAGCTGGCCCAATTGGTGGCCAGTTGTTGATCCATGAATTTTTGGGCCGCACGCCAATCTTCGATCCAGGGGAAACAGTTATCCGCTTGCCGGTAGGCAATGCCGGCTTGATCCAGCCGACGGGCCAGCCACTGGCGCCCATTGAGACAGACGTCTAAGCTGAAAGGAAACCAGCTCTGCACTCGGATGTGCAGCAATCCGATTTTAGGATGCAGATAGTAGTGGTAAAGATGTGTGCACTTGGCGCTCTCCATGACCAATTGCAACGTTTTGCTCTGCCGGTCACCCCGCACCCGGAATGATAGACAGGGTTCGACGCAACTCAAGAGCGCCACCGGGCCCTCCTTGATTTGGTCCTTGGCCACCAAATCCTGGATCAATGCTTCTTTGCTAGGCTGCGAACTGGGTAAATAGATACTTGGTCGTCCGGCCTGCTGGAATGTGTCGTAGGCCAGCTTTTTGACCCGGTCGCTTATGCTTTGGGCAAAGCCCTTAAAGTTCTTGATCAACACCTTGCAATAATTGAGATATACTCCCGGTCCGTTGGGGCAATACAGTGCTCGAAGCGTCGCCCGGAAACGCACCCGGTCCAAACCGCTTAAATATCCCGTGACATGCTCTCCGAATCGGGTATGGAACTTCTTTGGAAGACCGTCTTGGCTGCTGGTTT
>Ga0213878_10000930_pt1 | contig 10427 bp, 11 predicted proteins | sample VelepicoBEBS_R02_FD_161053 | JGI IMG/M metagenome (GOLD analysis project Ga0213878, IMG submission 161053) | Vellozia epidendroides bulk soil microbial communities from rupestrian grasslands, the National Park of Serra do Cipo, Brazil - BS_R02 | ecosystem: Environmental > Terrestrial > Soil >... | reverse complement strand
AGTCGGTGCGGCGGTCGCGCGGGCCGTCGCCGCGACGGTCGGCTGCGGGATCGGCGCGGCGGCGACCACCGGGGTCGGCGCGACGGTCGGCCGCGCGGTCGGCGCGATCGTCGGCCTCGCGGTCGGGACCGCCGTGGGTGGCGCCGTCGGAGCGGCGGTCGGCTGTGTCGTCGGCGGGACGGGTCGCGGGGTCGGCGCCTGGGTGGGCGGCACGGTCGGCGGGAGGGGCCGCGGCGTCGGCGCTTGCGTCGGAGGCGCGGTCGGCGGGACCGGACGAGGCGTCGGCGGCAAGGTCGGGCGGATCGTCGGCTCCGCGGTCGGCGCGCTCGTCGCGACGGCGACGACCGCGGTCGGCTGCGCGGTCGGGACGCGGGTCGGCGGAACGGTCGGAGGCACGGTCGGCGGGAGCGTCGGTGGCGCCGATGGCTGCGGCGGCGCGGACGGCCGGATGCGCGCGAGCTCGCGATGCACCGGCGGCGGCGTGCGCCGCGGGCGACGCTTCCGGGGACGAACCGCACGCGGCGCGACGGTCGGCACCGGCGCCGCGGTGGGCAGCGGCGCGGCCGTCGGCGGCGGCGCTTCCGTCCGGACCGGCACCGGCGACGGGGGCGGCTGCTGCTCGGGCGGCTGCTGCGCGGGCGCGGGCTCTTCGACGAGGACTTGCGCGGTGACGTCGGACTCGGCGGGCGCGCCGCCGGTCGGCGAGTTCCAGTAGAGCACGACGAGCAGCACGACGATCGCGTGGATCGCGAGCGAGACGGCGAAAGCCAGCACGTCACGGCGAGGCGACGGCCGTTCGATATGAGCGTCCCGCACTCGCGGCTGCATTCGAGCGGTTCTTTCCTGTGCATCGCCGCGCACCATTTTTGCTTTCGACCCGCGCGCAGGACCGCCGATTCGCTCGCGCGGAAGCCGCTTCGCCGATGCCGCCGCCTCCGAAACGCACGAAGATCGTCGCGACCGTCGGCCCCGCCTCGCGCGATCCGGCGATGCTGCGATCGCTCTTCCTGGCCGGCGTCAACGTCGTGCGGCTGAACTTCTCGCACGGCACGCACGACGAGCATGCCGCCACGATCGGCGACGTGCGGCGGATCGCGAAAGAGCTCGGCCTGCACGTCGCGATCCTGCAAGATCTGCCCGGCCCGAAAGTGCGCACCGGAACGTTCGGCAACGGCACCGCGTCGGTGCGGCTCGTGACCGGCGAACCGTTCACGCTTACGACCGAGCAAACCGCGGGCGACGCCGAGCACTGCAGCGTCTCGTACGGCGGCCTCGCACGCGACGTCGAGGTCGGCAAGCGAATCTATCTCGCCGACGGCGCGATCGCGTTGCGCGTGACGGGCGTCGACGGGCCGCGCGTGCAGACGATCGTCGAGACCGGCGGCGAGCTGCGCGAGCGGCAAGGGATCAACTATCCCGACGGCACGCTCGATCTCGACGCGGTGACCGACCGCGATCTCGAGCATCTGGACTTCGGTCTCGCGCAAGGCGTCGACTGGGTTGCGGTCTCGTTCGTGCGCACGGCGCAAGACGTGTGGCGCGTGAAGTCGCACATCTCCGACGCCGGCAAGTCGGTCCCGGTGATGGCGAAGATCGAGAAGCACGAAGCGCTCGACCACATCGACGACATCCTGCTCATCGCGGACGGCATCATGGTCGCGCGCGGAGATTTAGGGATCGAGATCCCGCTCGAGGAGGTTCCGCTCGCGCAGAAAGACCTGATCCACCGCGCGAACAAGGTCTCGAAGCCGGTCGTGACCGCAACGCAGATGCTCGAGTCGATGATCTCCTCACCGCGCCCCACGCGTGCCGAGGCGACCGACGTCGCGAACGCGATCCTGGACGGCACCGACGCCGTCATGCTCTCGGGCGAGACGGCGCGCGGCCAGTACCCGCTCGAAGCCGTGAACGTGATGGCGACGATCGCGGTGCAGACCGAGGCGAAGTATCCGTTCAAGGAGATCCGCCGCCGGCGCGCGACCGACTACGGCGGAATCGAGCACGACGAGGACATCGGGATGGCGATCGCCGAGGCCGCCGTCGGCGCGGCCGACGCGCTGAGCCTGCGCCTCGTCGTGAGCGGGACGACGACCGGGAACACCGCGCGCCACATCAGCTCGTTCCGCCCGCGTGCGAAGATCGTCGCGCTCACGCCGATCGAAGAGGTCGCGCGCCGCATGGCGGTCGTGTGGGGCGTCGAGTCGTCGGTGGTGCAGACGTATCGCTACATCGAGACGCTGATCGAGATCGCCGAGGCGCGCGTCGTCGCCGAAGGGCACGCCGCGCCGGGCGAAACGATCGCGATCACCAGCGGTATGCCGGTAGGAGCGGGCGGCACCAACGTGCTGAAGATCCACCGCCTGCCGGAGCACTGAGATGCGGAAGGCCGTGGCCCTGGTTCTGATCCTCGCCGCGAGCGGCGCCGCTGCAGTTGCCGCGCCCGAGCGCGAGCGAAGCAACACGGGGCCGTCGCCGGAGGCGGCGGCACGGAATTACCTTCTGCCCGGGAAGAGCTTTCGCATCGTCGGAACGAAGGTCGCCGGACGGTTCGCCGTCGTTCGGTTCACCGGCGCGCTGATCGAGAGCGAGACGAACTGGTCCGATGATCTCCTCGTCGAGCGCTTCCCGTTCGGGTGGCAGGTCGTCGATACGGTGCGCAATGCGTGCCTGCGCGAGCGCGGTGCGACGCCCGCCGAGCTCGCGAAGCTCCACGTCGAATATATGCCGGTGCGGGCGACGGTCCAGTGCAGCGAAGTCATCGATCACGGCCGGGTAGCCGACGTCGCCGCGGTGAGAAGCATGTATCGCGCTCAGTCGCTCGTGCCAACGGTGCGGGTCAGCGACGACTACGCACTGTTGCGCTGGTGGTTGCCCGGCGGCGGCGAGCGGCTCTACGCGCGGCGTGGGACGGGCTGGAAGCTGCTCACCGGCGGCGGCGGAGCGCTGATGACGCGCGATCTCCGCGGGTACGGCGTCCCGGTCGCGAATGCGTGCACACTCGTCCCGCCGTACACCGCGGACGATCGCGCGATGTGCCGTTCAGCGGCGCACGCAACGCCGGCGCGCTAGCGCCGCACGCTCTGCTCGAGCGGCGCGACGATCTCGTAGGCCGTGATCTTGCGGCGCCAGTCGTCCGGGATCGGGACCGATTCGTTCGCGTCGTAGTCGAAGGCGACGAGCGCCGAGACGCCGTGACCGATCCGCTCATCGCCGCGGTAGAGCTCGTAGGTGAAGTCCAGCGATTTGTTGCCGAGCCGCGAGCAGCGGCAGCCCATGACGAGGCGGTCGTCGTATTGCGCCTGGCGCTCGTAGTCGAACGACTGCGAAGCGAGGATCACGTTCGTCTTCGCGCCCAGCGGCCGGTCGAAGGCGACCTTGCAGTAGTCGATCCGCGCGGTCTCCATCCAGCGCACGTACACGACGTTGTTGACGTGCCGGTAGTAGTCGATGTCCCCGAACACCACGCGGATATCGAGCTTGTAGCGAAAGTCCTCGAGCGCCATCCGTGCGCAGCTACGGCGCTTCGATGCGGCGAACCTCGGCGATCGCGGCTCTACGATTTCGGCTTTGTGACCGAGACGGGACCACTCGTCGTCGGGACGGTCGGCGGCGTATCGATGTGCGGGGCTCGGCCTCCTTCCCGCATGCTGTGAGTTACGGAGACTTTCGGTGCGTGCGCACCTTTCTTGAGCTGGGGATCGAGGATGACTTTGGCAATATTCGGGCGTGTCATGACTGACTCCAGGAGGCCTTGGTAACAGAGTTTACCACAGACGCGTAGTCGAATACTTCGATGACGTCGATATTGCCTGCATCGACGTACAGCCCAATCGAACCCGCGACAACCCGCGCCGGCTTTCCGTCCTCCAACTCCCATGTCTGACCGAGAAAAAGGTCGCGGTCGTACGGCCAAAGGCTCGCGAAGCCGGGGTCCGTGAAAAGACCCGCAACTTTATCGCCGTTTTTGAGCGTAACGACGAAAAAGAGGCCGTTTTCGCCGATTCCTCTCTTCCGGTGCGCCAAGGAGTTGAACACGAAATCCCACGCGCGAGGGTGTGGCGAAGTAATCCAATTGCGTGCCGCGCAAAACTCGAGCGCCGATTGGTAGATGAGCGCTATGATGATCGGGGTCACGAACACCTGGGCGACAAACAGCGCCACGCCGGAGACGTTCGATGGCCAAGTCGCCCAATGGACCCCGTACCAGAGCAAGGATGTGAGAACGCTGAACGCGACGATTCCGACGATCGCGTCCGTCGCCTTCTGCTCGCCTTGCGGTTGTCGCCATTGATACGTCCGCCAAGCAATAAAGCCTGGTATGATGAATACGACAAACTCTACCAGGCCACCGTGTTGAATCAGCTGTTCTATCAATTTGTCCATAGCGCATGAAGTCAGTCATTGGGTCGTTACTCGTCTTCATACGCCACGTCAGTGCCAATTGGATGGCAGTCGTTGAGTATGGAAAGCCTGTTTTTCCGCTTCTGCGGTGATGTACAGAATGGGTTACGACACTATCGCCTTCCGATGCGGCGCAATGCGCCAGATCGCGTCGGCGAACTCGTGGACGTCTTCCGGGGTCGTGTCCCAGGCGGTCATCCAACGGGCGACGTGATTCTCGGCGTCCCACATGTAGAAACGGCGTTCGGCCATCAGCGGCTCGATCGCGGTAGCCGGGAGGATCGGAAAGACGCCATTCGCTTCGACCGGGTACGCGAGCTCGATCACGTCGTCGAGATCTTTCAGGCGCGCGGCGAGCAGGCGCGCCATCGCGTTCGCATGGGCAGCGTTCTTGAGCCACAGATCGTCGCGCAGCAGCGCCTCGAACTGCGCCGCGACGAAGCGCATCTTCGAGGTGAGCTGCATCCCCTGTTTGCGGGTGAACGGCAGGACGTCCGCGGCCGGGTGGCCGTTCGGGAAGACGATCGCCTCGCCGAACATCAGTCCGTTCTTGGTCCCGCCGAAGGTGCAGACGTCGACGCCCGTCTCGGTCAGCATCGTGCGCGCATCCGTGCCGAGCGAGGAGATTGCGTTCGCGATCCGTGCGCCGTCGACGTGGAAGAGCAGCCCGTGCTTGCGCGCCGTCTCGCCGAGCGCGCGCAGCTCGTCAAGGGTGTAGACCGTCCCGACCTCGGTCGACTGCGAGATCGAGATCGCGCCGGGCTGGACGTGGTGCTGGTCGCCGATACCGTGGATCTGCGCCTCGACGAACTCAGGAGTAAGCTTGCCGTTCTCGACCGGGACGTCGATCAGCTTGCCGCCCACGAAGCGCTCGTACGCGCCACACTCGTCGACGTTCAGGTGCGCGCCGGCCGGACAGATCACCGCCTGGTACGGCCGCAGCGCCGCCGCGAGCGCCACGACGTTCGCCCCGGTCCCGTTGAACGCGAAGTAGACGCGCGCGCGCTCGCCGAGCAGTTCGCGGAAGCGCGCCTCAGCACGGTGCGTGTACTCGTCGTCCCCGTAGGCGGAGACGTGGCCTTCGTTCACCGCCGCGAGCGCGGCGAGGACGGCCGGGTGGACGCCGGCGTTGTTGTCGCTGGCGAAATGGCGGGCGGGCATCACCGCCGGAACTACGGTGACTAGGCGGGTGCGTCCCGCCCTAGGGCGCCGTCGCGATCGCGGCTTCGGTCGTGTTGAAGTCGGCGTACTCGGCTTCGAGGTCCGCCTTCATTCGCGGCAGGTTGATCGACGCGGTCTGCTTCTGGACGAACTCGTGTCCGGCGACCGGCGCGTACGTCTGCACCAGCGTGATCACACCACCGTCGTTCCTCGTCCAGACGGCCTTCTCGATCCGCCCGCGCGCGGGGTCGAGCGTGACGTCGAAGTACTTCACCATCACCGGGTTCTTCGGCGTCAGGCGCAGGACCGGGACGCCGGCAGTCGACTGTGGGGCGAACGCGATCTGGTAGCGGTCGGGCCATTGCGCCGGGTTTCCCAAGTCGTACTTCATGTCGGAGAACGCGCGCGCGATAACCGGGACGCCACGGAAGACGAAGCGGTAGATCCCCGGGCGCTTGTACCACGAGTCGCCGTGCAGCGTCATGCGGATGAATGGGAAGACCCGCATCTTGACGTGCAGCGCGACGGAGGCTTTGTACTCTTGCGGCTGTTCGCTCGACGCCGCCAGTGCGGCGAGCACGCTCGGGATCGGCGGCGTGTCCTGCGCGACCGCCGAGAGCGGGAAGACGACGAGGACCAGGGCCGCCAGGGCGGCCGGCACCCTCCGCATGGCTCGGTTCTACCCCCGTTTTCTGGCGATTGTCTGAGAGTCCATATCAATCTCATCGGCGGCCAATCTTGCGATCGCCCGTACGCCGTGACAAAGTGTCCGGTGTCACCGGGCCGGGCGAGCGCTCTCCAGCCGCTCGTTCAGCGGCGGCGCGCCGCGAGCAGCTCGGCCGCGTGGTCGAGCGCGACGCCGAGCTCGTCGCCGGAGAGCATGCGCGCGATCTCGACCCGCCGGGCCTCGTCGTCGAGCGCGGTCGCGGCGATCGTCGTCACGCCGCCGCGGACCTGCTTGCGAAGCGCCACGTGCGTGTCGCCGTTCGAGGCGATCTGCGCGAGATGCGTGACGCAGACCACCTGCGCGGTCTCCGCGAGGCGCGCGAGGCGCGCGCCGACCGCCGACGCCGTCGCGCCGCCGATCCCGGCGTCGATCTCGTCGAAGACCAGCGCCGTGCGCTCGCGGCGGTCGGCGAGCACGACGACGAGCGCGAGCAGCACCCGCGAGAGCTCGCCGCCGGAAGCGACGCGCGCGAGCGCGCGCTCCGGCTCGCCGGGATTCGCCGCGAAGCGCAGCTCCGCGCGCTCGGCGCCGCCGGCGCCGATCGCGTCGAGCGGTTCGAGCGCGACGCGGAGCTGCGCGGCCGGCATCGCGAGGGCGGCGAGCTCGTCGCGGACCGCCTCGGCGATCGCGTCGGCCGCCTCGAGGCGGCGCGCGCTCAGCGCGGCGGCGCGGTCGCGCAGCGCGCCTTCGAGCGCGTCCGCCTCGCGCTGCGCCGCGGCGATGCGCTCGTCGCGGTCGTCGACGTCGGCGATCTCCGCGGCGAACGCGCCGCGCTGCTCGCGCACCGCGGCCAGCGAGCCACCGTACTTCTTCTTCAGGCCGTCGAGCGCGTCCAGGCGCGCGACGATCTCGTCCAGCTCGGCGGGGTCGAGCTCGACCGCGTCGCGCTCGCGCGCGATCCGCGCCGCGAGCTCGTTGGCGTCCGACTGCAGCGCGGCGGCCGCGCTCGCGAGCTCGGCGAAGCGCTCGCCGTAGCGCGCGAGCCCGAGCAGCGCCGTCTCCGCCGCGCCGAGCGCGTCGACCGCCGCGCCGTCGTCCTCGAGCGCCCCGGTCGCCGTCGTCAACGACGCGAGGACGCGCTCGGCGTTCGTCAGCAGATCGCGCCGCGCGCGCAGACGTTCGTCCTCCTCGTCGTCCTCGACCGCCGCCGCGTCGATCTCGCGCAGCGCGAAGCGCGCGAACTCCGCGCGCGCGAGCTTGCGCCCGTCGTCGTCGCGCAGCGCCGCGACGCGCTCGCGCGCCGTGCGCAGGTCGTCGTGCAAGCGGCGGACTTCTTCGCGAACGCCGATCGTCTCGGCGCCGCCGTAGCGATCGACGAGATCGAGCGCGAACGCCGGCGCCAGCAGGCGCTGCGCCTCGTGCTGCGAGACGACGTCGATCAGCGGCCCGGTCAGCTCGCGCAGCTGGCTCGCGCTCGCGGGGACGCCGTTGATCCGGCCCTGCGAGCGCCCCGACGCGAAGACTTCGCGCTGCACGATCAGATCGTCGTCGTCCTCCAGCGCGAACCCCGCGTCCGCGAGCCGCGCGCGCAGCGCGTCGTCCGGCGCGATCTCGAGCACGACGCGCGCGCGCTCCGCACCGGTTCGGACGGTCTCGGTGTCGGCGCGCTCGCCGAGCGCGAGCCCGAGCCCGCTCAGCAGCATCGTCTTGCCCGAACCGGTCTCGCCGGTGACGACGGTGAGCCCGTCGCCGAACGCGAGCTCGGCGCGCTCGATCAGCCCGACGTTCTCGATCGTCAGCCGCAGCAGCGTCATCGGTCTTTGATCGGGACGCCCCATTGGAGCTTGTCCTCGAGCCGGGCGAAGAACGCGCCGGGGCGAACGCGCGCGAACCGGACCGGTTCGGGCGCGCGCACGACGGTCACGCGGTCGCCCGCGTGCAGGTCCGCGGCGACGACGCCGTCGGTGTCGAGGTTCGCGCTGACGAGCTCGGCGTCGCAGGTGATCTGGATCGTCGCATCGCTCGGGACGATCAGCGGCCGCGCGAAGAGCGTGTGCGGCATCAGGCCCGCGACGCCGAGCGCGTCGACCGACGGGTGGATGATCGGGCCGCCGGTGCTCAGGAAGTACGCGGTCGAGCCGGTCGGCGTCGCGACGATCACGCCGTCCGACGGAAGGTGCGCGATCGTCTCACCGTCGAGCGAGAGCCCGAACGGAGCGAGCCGCGCCGAGGCCAGCCGCCGCGCGGTGACCTCGTTCAGCGCGAAGTGCGTCTCGTCGTGGTCGTTGACGCGCGCGTGCAGCGCGAGCCGGTCGTCGTACTCGACGTCGTCGTGGAAGACGCGGTCGAGCGCCTCGAAACCGTCGGCGTTCGCTTCGACCTCGGTGAGAAAGCCGAGCCGGCCGGTGTTGACGCCGAGGATCGGAACCCCGAGCGGGTGCGCGAGCCGCGCGCCGCGCAGCAGCGTCCCGTCGCCCCCGACGGTCACCATCAGGTCGGCCTCCTCGAGGCTGCACTCGGTCGGAAATCCGGCCGCCTGCACGCCGCCCTCGCAGACCCCGATGCGCACACCGTGATGATGCGCGATCTCCACCACGCGCTGCGCGGTCTCGCGCGCCTTGGGCCGGTCGAAGTTCACGTACAGCGCGATGTTCTTCACGGCTCGTGCACCTCGGCGACGAGCGCGTCGATTTGTTCGTCGCTGATCTCGGTGAGGGACGGTGGTGCCTGCGGCGCATCCTTCGACAGGCTCAGGATGACATCGGGGTCGGGCACGATAACGTTGGGGCGCCGGAGCTCAAAGAAGAACTCCGCGTTCCCCGCTGGTCCGCGCAGCGGCGAGACGGCGGCTCGCACGGCGCGTACGCCGGCCGCGCGCACCGCGTCGCGGACCTCGCGGAGCACCGCGGCGTGGACCGCCGGATCGCGCACGACGCCGCGGCTGCCGAGCCGTTCGCGGCCGGCCTCGAACTGCGGCTTCACCAGCGCGACGATCGCGCCGCGCTCGCGCAGGTACGCGACCGCGCGCGCGACGATCGTTCGCAGCGAGATGAACGACGCGTCGACCACGATCAGATCGAACCCGCCCGGAAACGCGTCGTCGGGCAGCTTGCGGAAGTTCGTCCGCTCGATCACGGTGACACGAGGGTCGCCGCGCAGCTTCCAGGCGATCTGCCCGTAGCCGACGTCGAGCGCGGTGACGTGCCGCGCGCCGTGCTGGAGCAGCGCGTCGGTGAACCCGCCGGTCGACGCGCCGACGTCGAGCACGTCCATCCCGGTGACGTCGAGATCGAACGCCTGCAGCGCGCCTTCCATCTTCTCGCCGCCGCGCCCGACGTAGCGTGCGCTCTCGGCGACGACGATTTGCGCGCCATCGCGCACGTGCGCACCCGGCTTCGTCGCGGGAACGTTATCGACGCGGACCTTACCGGTCATGATCAGCGCCTGTGCTTGAGAGCGCGTCACCTTTGCCAGTCCGGCAACGGCCATATCCAGACGCCGCGAGTGGCTTTGCTTCCCGAGCGGCATCCTTTCGGTTCGTGCCAAGCGTTCGCCCCGAGATATTCCGCGTCGCATGCCGTCTCGGATCTCCGCTTCTGCAGCGTCCGGATAAAGGCCCCTGAGGCTTGCTGGTCGTGGAGTTCGCAACCGATGTATCGTATGTTTCGAACCGGTGCCCGGCCCCATCATCGAAAAGTTTGGGGGCTCTATCTTGCCTGCCTCCTCGAAGGGATTTCACGCTGCGCACTCAAAGCAAGCCAAGCGCCACCAGCCTCCTAGGTCCGGTCGTCAGCCGAATGGACGGTGGATGGTTGGCAGGACGCTCGTTTGCTAGGACAGAGGTGTGACATGATCAAGAAATTGGCCGTCGGGGCGATGGTAGCCGTCGGCATGACGGTCGCCGCGGCATCGCAGGCCTCGGCCTGCTTCTGGTACGATCAAGGATCCTCGGGCGGCGCCGGCCCCTGCTACACGATGCAGTACCAATACTGCTCGGTAAACCCGGACGGGACGGGAGGGCTTTACGTAGCTCACGTACGGTTCCTAAAGATCGCCGTGGACTGCTGAGGAGCACACTATCATCGTCGGCACACTCCTCGTATTCGTCGGGCTCGTGGTGTCACTGCTTGCAGCGGCGGGTGCCTCGCCTTGGACTCACCGTCTAGTCCAAGGGCAGACTTTCCACCTCGAGCGGATG
>Ga0213878_10000929_pt1 | contig 10439 bp, 8 predicted proteins | sample VelepicoBEBS_R02_FD_161053 | JGI IMG/M metagenome (GOLD analysis project Ga0213878, IMG submission 161053) | Vellozia epidendroides bulk soil microbial communities from rupestrian grasslands, the National Park of Serra do Cipo, Brazil - BS_R02 | ecosystem: Environmental > Terrestrial > Soil >... | reverse complement strand
CGTCTCGCGGGCGATGATCTTGCCTCCGATCGCGGCCTGGATCGGGATCTGGAACATGTGCGGCGGGATGAGTTCCCGGAGCTTCTCGACCATCGCCCGGCCTCTCAATTCGGCCCGATCGCGGTGGACCAGCATCGAGAGCGCGTCGACCGGCTCGCCGTTCACCAGGATCGACATCTTGACGAGGTCGCCCGGCCGATAGTCGGCGAGCTGGTAGTCGAACGAGGCATAGCCCTTTGAGATCGATTTGAGCCGGTCGTAAAAGTCGAACACCACTTCGTTGAGCGGCAGCGCGTAGACCACCATCGCCCGCTTGCCGACATAGTTGAGGTCGACCTGCTCGCCGCGTCGGTCCTGGCAGAGTTTGAGGATCGCGCCGAGGTAGTCATCGGGGGTGAGGATCGTGGCCTTGATCCACGGCTCGCTGATCTCGGCGATCTTGACCACGTCCGGCATGTCGGCCGGGTTGTGCAACTCGATCTCGGTCCGGTCAGTGAGGGCGATCCGGTAGATGACCGAGGGCGCGGTCGCGATGAGGTCGAGGTCGAACTCGCGCTCGAGCCGCTCCTGGATGATCTCGAGATGGAGGAGCCCCAAGAAGCCGCAGCGGAAGCCGAAGCCGAGCGCGGCCGAGGTCTCCATCTCATAGGAGAAGCTCGCGTCGTTGAGGCGGAGCCTGCCCATCGCAGCGCGCAGCGCCTCGAAGTCGGCGGCGTCGACCGGAAAGAGACCGCAGAAGACCACCGGCTGGGCGGGCTTGAAGCCAGGCAGCGCTTCGGCGGTTGGGCGGCGGTCATCGGTGATCGTGTCGCCGACGCGGGTGTCGGCGACCTGCTTGATCTGGGCGGTGATGTAGCCGATCTCGCCGGGACCGAGGTCGGCCGTCTCCGCCATCTTGGGGCGGAAGATCCCGATGCGGTCGACCTCGTAGGCCGCGCCCGAGCCCATCATGCGGATACGCATGCCCTTTTTGATCGTCCCGTCGATCACCCGAACGAGCACGACCACGCCGAGATAGGAATCGTACCAGCTGTCGACCAGGAGCGCCCTGAGCGGCGCTGTCTCGTCGCCCTTCGGCGGCGGCAGGCGGTTGACGATCGCCTCGAGCACGAGATCGATGTTGAGCCCGGTCTTGGCCGAGATCGGCACAGCCTCCGAGGCGTCGAGCCCGATCACGTCCTCAATCTGCTCCTTGATTCGCTCGGGCTCCGCGGCCGGCAGGTCGATCTTGTTCAAGACCGGCACGATCTCGTGCCCCGCGTCGAGCGCGTGATAGACGTTGGCGAGCGTCTGGGCCTCGACCCCCTGACTCGCGTCGACGACGAGGAGCGAGCCCTCGCAGGCGGCGAGCGAGCGCGAGACCTCGTAGGCGAAGTCGACATGGCCGGGCGTGTCCATGAGGTTGAGGATATAGGTCCTTCCGTCCCCTGCCTGGTATTCGAGCCGGACCGTCTGCGCCTTGATGGTGATCCCGCGCTCGCGCTCAATGTCCATCGAATCGAGCACTTGCTCGACCATCTCGCGCTCGGCCATCGTACCCGTCTGTTGGATGAGCCGGTCGGCGAGCGTCGACTTGCCGTGGTCGATATGCGCGATGATGGCGAAGTTGCGGATGTTTTCGATCGGATGGGCCGTCATGGCGGCGGGATAGCAGGGCGGGCGAGGGAAGGGAACTGAAAGCGCCTGCTTCTCACGCCGAGTTCAAGGTCCTGCGGCTCGCGCGATGGTCGGCGGCAGCGATCATGCGAAGGGAGATGCCAGCGTCACGTGCGCCGGATATGAACAGCCCGTCGCGCGGAACGCCGAGGCGCGCCGGAGGGAAGGATCGTGAGCCACATCAACTACCAATGCTTGCGGGGCAAAGTTCACGCGGTCGCGCCCGCGGAGCCGCCGACCAATCCGCATCTGTGGATCCTGCTCGAGGCGAACGCCGAGCAGTGGTTTGCGACCATCAACGTGCGCTCCGACAAGGACGCGCCGGGGGGGCCGCTCGGCAAGTCCTACCTCTACTATCTCGTCGATGCCGACTTCGAGCACCCTTTCGCGCCGTCGATCCTCGCCCGGCCTGCCGGCCTGTCTCCGGTCGAGCGCTCGTTCGCCGGCGGCGCGATGGACTTTCAGCGCGCCGGCCTTTTCGACCCGAACAACATGCGGGTTCTTCCGCCGGAAGGTCCCGGCCACGACGGTCTCGTCCAGCGGCTGACGCAGATCATGCAATTCGCCAAGGATCAGGACTGCGACGTGATTATCTACGGCAATGCATTCCAGAAGGACAACCCTCACCAGACTGACGCCGCCTTCGGCTATACCCCGCCGACACCCTACGGCCTCGACAACGTCCATATGGCCCAGGGCGACCCCCAGGCGATCAATGCCCGTCTGCACGAGAACGGCGTCTGGCACGACGGCGCCTGTTTCGTCTGGGACGGACGGGCCAAGCGCATGAGTGCGATCTTCCTGTCGTTTCAGAGCCAAGGTTGGCACACCAACGACAACGGCGATCTGGTTGACGGAGCGACCGGCGCCGAGGCGCCGGCCTACGATTTCTCCACAGGCGACGGCGCGCTGATCATGCCCCCGTTGCGGGCGGCTCAGCTCACGACCGCCCATCGCGGGCCGGACGGCGCCTGCTCGGTTGTCCTGACCAACATGAGCCACGCGCCGCTCGACCTGGCCGGCTGGAGGCTTCTCGTCGACGACCGGAGGACGACCGCCTTGCCGACAGCGGCCCTGGGGCCCGGCCAGCCGACGAGCATCGCGCTGGCTGCCCGCGGTCTCTCCGACTCGGGCGGCGTGCTCTTGCTTGTCAACGCGGGGGGACTCGGCGTTCACTGCGTCGCCTATCCCGGCGGAGACCCGGCGGCCGGCTGGAGCTCGACGCTGGGCTGAACCACGGGCCTCGGGAGGACGCCGCCTCTCGACCGGCCGATTGCCGGTACGAGCGGCTTTTCGCCTTTGGTCGACGTCGCGGCTTCGCGGGTTGCGCCCCGAAAAGTCCTATGTTAGGCAACGCCCGCCTTTGGGGTCCGACCGGCCCGCCCGCTCTTTTTTCGCGAAGCGGATTCATCACGAATTCCTTAGGGTTGGCGACAGTCGACGGGCTTCGCCGCACGATGCGACGCCTTGGCGAGGTGACGGGCTTTGGCACAAGAGGACACTCTCGTTTCCGGCGTCGCCGGCCGCTACGCCTCCGCCCTCTTCTCGCTCGCCCAGGACGATCGCCAGACCGAGGCCGTGGCCCAGTCGCTCTTCAAGCTCGATGCGTTGATCTCCGAAAGCCCGGATCTCGACCGGCTGGTTCGCAGCCCCGTCTTTTCCGCGAACGATCAGCTGAAGGCGCTCGACGCCATTCTCGCGAGGGAAGATATCGGCGGCGTCGCCGCCAATTTTGTCCGGCTCATAACCGTCAAGCGGCGCCTTTTCTATCTCCGCCAAATGATTGCGGCCTATCGCAAGCTCTACGACGCGAGCCGCGGCGTAACGCGCGCCGAAGTGACCAGCGCGACAGTTCTCACCGACGACCATGTCGCCGCGCTCAAAGACCAGCTCCGCGCCACGTCCGGCGGACGCGACGTCGAACTCGAAACCAAGACTGATCCCTCGATCATCGGCGGCCTCATCGTCAGGCTCGGCTCGCGCATGGTCGACGGCTCGCTCAGGACCAAGCTCAACGCGATTCGCATAGCCATGAAAGAGGTCGGCTGATGGACATCCGCGCCGCAGAAATTTCCTCGATCCTCAAGAGCCAGATCGCCAATTTCGGCGCTGAGGCCGAGGTCACCGAGGTCGGTCAGGTCTTAAGCGTCGGCGACGGCATCGCCCGCGCCTACGGCCTCGACAAGGTCCAGGCCGGCGAGATGGTCGAGTTCGAGAACGGCGCGCGCGGAATGGCGCTGAACCTCGAGGCCGACAACGTCGGCATCGTCGTTTTCGGGACCGACCGCGAGATCAAGGAAGGCCAGACGGTCAAGCGGACTGGAGCGATCGTCGACGTGCCGGTCGGCAAGGAGCTTCTGGGCCGCGTCGTCGACGCGCTCGGCAACCCGATCGACGGCAAGGGCCCGATCCATTCCGCCCGCCGCGCCCGCGTCGACGTCAAGGCGCCCGGCATCATTCCGCGCAAGTCCGTCAGCGAGCCGATGGCGACCGGTCTCAAGGCGATCGATGCGATGATCCCGATCGGCCGAGGCCAGCGCGAGCTGATCATCGGCGACCGCCAGACCGGCAAGACCGCAATCGCGCTGGACACGATCCTCAATCAGAAGCCTTTGAACCTGGGCGACGACGAGAGCAAGAAGCTCTATTGCGTTTACGTCGCGGTCGGCCAGAAGCGCTCGACGGTGGCCCAGTTCGTCAAGGTCCTGGAAGAGAACGGGGCGCTCGAATATTCGATCATCATCGCCGCCACCGCCTCCGACCCGGCGCCGATGCAGTTCCTCGCGCCGTTCTCGGGCTGCACGATCGGCGAGTACTTCCGCGACAACGGCATGCACGCGGTCATCATCTATGACGACCTGTCGAAGCAGGCCGTCGCCTATCGCCAGATGTCGCTGCTCCTGCGCCGGCCCCCTGGCCGCGAGGCCTATCCGGGCGACGTTTTCTATCTGCATTCCCGCCTGCTCGAGCGCGCCGCCAAGCTCAACAAGGACAACGGCTCGGGCTCCCTGACCGCGCTCCCAATTATCGAAACCCAGGCCAACGACGTATCGGCCTACATTCCGACCAATGTAATTTCGATCACCGACGGCCAGATCTTTCTCGAGACCGACCTTTTCTATCAGGGTGTCCGCCCGGCGGTGAACGTGGGTCTTTCAGTGTCGCGCGTAGGCTCCTCGGCGCAGACCAAAGCGACCAAGAAAGTCGCCGGAAAGATCAAAGGCGAGCTCGCGCAATACCGCGAAATGGCGGCCTTCGCCCAGTTCGGCTCCGACCTCGACGCGGTCACCCAGCGATTGCTCAACCGCGGCGCGCGCCTGACCGAGCTCCTCAAGCAGCCGCAGTTCTCGCCCCTCAAAATGGAGGAGCAGGTCTGCGTGATTTACGCCGGCGTCAACGGCTTTCTCGACAAGCTGCCGCTCGACAAGGTTCGCCCGTTCGAGGACGGGCTCCTGGCCTTTCTGCGCTCAAAGCACCCGGACATTCTGGAGTCGATCCGCTCGTCCACCGATCTGACGAGCGACGTCGAAGCCAAGCTCAAGTCGGCGGTTGAGGCTTATTCCGCCAGCTTCGTCTGAACCATCGGACCCCAACCGGACCCCACGCCTGAGATGAGGCGCAGGGCGGAGACGCCAAGCGATGCCGTCCCTCAAGGACCTCAGAAACCGGATCGCCTCCGTCAAGTCGACGCAGAAGATTACCAAGGCGATGCAGATGGTCGCCGTCTCGAAGCTGCGCCGCGCCCAGGCTGCGGTCGAGGCGGCGCGCCCCTACGCCGAGCGCGTCGAGTCGGTGCTGACCAACCTTGCCGGGGCGGCCGCCGACGGCCAGGGTCCGCGACTCCTCGTCGGCAGCGGCTCCAGCCAGACGCATTTGCTCGTCGTCTGCACCGGCGAGCGCGGTCTTTGCGGCGCCTTCAACACCGCGATCGTCCGTCTCGCGCGCGAGAAGGCGAACGCGCTTGCCGCCGAAGGCAAGACCATCAAGATCATCTGCGTCGGCAAGAAGGGCTACGACCAGCTCCGCCGCACGCATGAAAAACAGATTCTCGAAATGATCGACCTCCGCGCCGTGCGCGCGATCACCTATGAGACCGCCCAGCCGATTGCGGAAAAGATCATCGCGCTGTTCGGTAACGCCGAGTTCGACGTCTGCACGCTGTTTTACTCGCGCTTCAGGTCGGTCATTTCGCAAATCCCGACCGCCCAGCAGCTGATCCCGCCGGAACTCGGCGCAAAGGACGAAAGAGCGCCCGTCTATGATTACGAGCCGGACGAGGGCGAGATCCTGACTCAACTACTGCCGCGGGCGGTGGCGGTGCGCATCTATCGCGCGCTGCTCGAGAACGCCGCCTCGTTCTTCGGCGCGCAGATGAGCGCGATGGACAACGCCACGCGCAACGCCGGCGAAATGGTGAAGAAGTACACGCTCCGCTACAACCGGACCCGCCAGGCGATGATCACCAAGGAACTCATCGAAATCATCTCGGGCGCGGAGGCGCTCTAGCCAACCCGTGTCGCACCCAAAGCGACCTGAAGACCGAAGAACGAGGACGTCAACATGGCGAACATTGCAAATGCAACCGGCCGCATCACGCAGGTGATCGGGGCTGTCGTCGACGTCAAGTTCGACAGCTACCTGCCGCCAATTCTCAACGCGCTCGAGACCATCAATAACGGCCATCGCCTAGTGCTTGAAGTGGCCCAGCAGCTCGGGGAGAACACTGTGCGCTGCATCGCCATGGACACTTCAGAGGGACTGGTGCGCGGCCAGGAGGTCACCGACACCGGCGAACCGATTTCGGTCCCGGTCGGCGAGGGCACGCTCGGGCGCATCATGAACGTGGTCGGCGAACCCGTGGATGAGGCCGGGCCGATCAAGATGGAGGCTCGCCGCGCGATCCATCAGCCCACCCCGACCTATGTCGAACAATCGACAGAGGCCCAGATCCTCATCACCGGCATCAAGGTTATCGACCTGCTCGCGCCTTACGCCAAGGGCGGCAAGATCGGCCTCTTCGGCGGCGCGGGCGTCGGCAAGACCGTGCTCATCCAAGAACTGATCAACAACGTCGCCAAGACCCACGGCGGCTATTCGGTGTTCGCCGGCGTGGGCGAGCGCACCCGCGAGGGCAACGACCTCTATCACGAGTTCATCGAATCCAAGGTCAATGCCGATCCGCACAATCCCGACCCCAACGTGAAGTCGAAATGCGCGCTCGTGTTCGGCCAGATGAACGAGCCGCCGGGCGCGCGCGCCCGTGTCGGCCTGACAGGCGTCACCGTCGCCGAGCATTTCCGCGATCAGGGGCAGGACGTGCTCCTCTTCATCGACAACATCTTCCGCTTCACCCAGGCGGGCTCGGAAATGTCGGCGCTGCTTGGTCGCATCCCTTCGGCGGTCGGCTACCAGCCGACGCTGGCCACCGACATGGGCGCGCTGCAGGAGCGCATCACCTCAACCACAAAGGGGTCGATCACCTCGATCCAGGCGATCTACGTGCCGGCTGACGACTACACCGACCCGGCGCCGGCAACGACCTTCGCGCACCTTGACGCCACGGTCGCGCTCGATCGCGCGATCTCGGAGAAGGGCATCTATCCGGCGGTGCATCCGCTGGATTCAACCTCGCGCATGCTTTCGCCCGCCATCGTCGGCCAGGAACACTATACCGTCGCTCGCCAAGTGCAGCAGGTCCTTCAGCGTTATAAGGCGCTGCAAGACATCATCGCGATCCTCGGCATGGACGAACTCAGCGAAGAGGACAAACTGACCGTCGCCCGCGCCCGCAAGATCGAGCGCTTCCTTTCGCAGCCCTTCGACGTCGCCGCCGTGTTCACCGGCACGCCCGGCGTGCAGGTCAAGATCGAAGACACGGTCAAGGGCTTCAAGGGCATCATTGAAGGCAAGTACGACAACCTGCCTGAGGCCGCGTTCTACATGGTCGGCACGATCGAGGAGGCGGTCGACAAGGCGAAACGGCTCGCGGCCGAAGCGGCCTGACGGCAGACGGGAGCGGGCGTCGCCATGGCCACATTTCACTTCGAACTCGTGTCGCCCGACAAAGTGCTGTTCAACGGCCCCGCCCAGGCGGTGCTCGTTCCGGGCAACGAAGGCGACTTTCAAGTGCTGAGCGATCACGCGCCGGTCATGACGTCGGTGCGGCCAGGCGTCGTGGGCATCGACGACGCGCGCGGCAAGCACCATCGCGTCTTCGTACGCGGCGGTTTCGCCGACGCCAGCAAGAATGGCGTCATTCTTCTCGCCGAGACGGCGATCCCGTTCGAAGAGCTCAGCGCCGAGGAGCTCAGCCAGGAGATCAGGAACGCCGAAGAGGATGTCGCCGACGCGAACGATGACCAGAAGCGTCTCGCCCAGGAGAAACTTGACCGCCTGCGCGAACTGAAGGACGCAATCAAACTCTGATGGCGGCCGGGGTCGTGGCGCCCTGCGCTTCGCCGAGACGGCTGCATGACCCGCGAAGAGTATGATGGGTTCTGCGCCGGCCTGCCCCACGCGGCCCACATCGTTCAATGGGGCGATGCGAGCGTATGGAAAGTCGGCGGGAAGGTCTTCGCCATCGGCGGGTGGTCCGACTCGCCCGAGTTCGCCGTCACGTTCAAATGCTCCGAAACGAGTTTCGCTATATTGAAGGACCTCCCCGGAATTCGGCCCGCGCCCTATCTTGCGTCGCGCGGCCTCTCATGGCTGCAGCGAACCGACGACCGGTCGCTCGCCGATGAAGAGCTCAAGGACTATCTGCGCCAGAGCTACGCGCTCGTCGCCGCGGCGCTGACCAGAAAGGCGCGACGTGAACTCGGACTTGAGCCATCAAGCGCCGTCTCAGAAGCCGGCAGCGACGCCCGCGCACATTCGCGCCGCCCATGAGCGGATCGCCCCGCATATCCGCCGCACGCCGCTGATCGAGACTCCCTCGCCGATCGCCGGCGCGCCGCCGGTTTCGCTGAAGCTCGAGTGCATCCAGCACACGGGTTCGTTCAAGGCGCGCGGGGCGTTCCACAATCTTCTTACCCGCCCCGCCCCGCCTTCCGGCTGCGCCTGCGCTTCGGGCGGAAACCACGGCGCGGCGGTCGCCTACGCCGCGGGCAAGCTCGGCGTCAGGGCGCGCATTTTCGTGCCCGAGATCGCCTCGGCCGCTAAGGTCGCCAAGATCCGCACCTATGGCGCGGAGCCGGTGATCGGCGGCGCCACCTATGCGGAGGCGCAGGAGCGCTGTGACGCCTATGTCGCCGAAACCGGCGCGCTCCTGATCCACCCTTATGACGCGCCCGAGACGATCGCCGGCGCGGGGACGGTCGCGCTGGAATGGGAGGAGGACCTTGGGCGGCTCGACCTGCCCCGCCTCGACATCGTGCTCGTCGCGGTCGGCGGCGGCGGACTGATATCGGGACTCGCCGCCTGGTTCGCCGGCCGGGTCAGGGTCGTGGGCGTCGAGCCAGAAGGATCGCGCGCGCTCCATGCCGCGTTCGAGGCCGGCGCGCCCGTCGATGTCGCGGTCAGCTCGATCGCAGCCGATTCGCTCGGCGCAAGACGGGTCGGCGACCTCAACTTCGACATCTGCCGGCGGTTCGTAAGCGAGGTCGCGCTTGTTCCGGACGACGCGATCGCCGCGGCGCAGCGTCGCCTCTGGACTGAGGCCTCGATCGTCGCCGAGCCGGGCGGCGCGGCGGCCTTCGCCGCGCTTGCCTGCGCGGCCTGGCGCCCGGCGAAGGCCGAGCGGGTCGGCGTCCTCGTCTGCGGCGCGAACGCCGATCTCGCGACGTTCGCTCAGCTTTTCGAATAGGCACGATAACAGGGAAATAATTCGGCGCCTAACAGGGAGATGACAGGGGAGGGAGAGCGAGAACGGGAAGACCGCCCGGGGACGGAAAAACGCCCTTTATCAACTGTTGCCGCTATGCGCGCAGAGCATGCGTTCGCGGGAATGATCGTTCGGCGCGAACGCTTCGGTCGAAGCGCACGATGCTCTGAGGTTTCCTCCCCCGGCCGGCGAAGACGCAAAATCGCGGTCAAAGCCATTGCAGCGCTCACGCCCGCGAACTATGGTCCGCCCGCTTTCCGCCGGCCCACGCGGTCCTAGCGGCGGATTGGGGCGTAGCCAAGCGGTAAGGCAGCGGATTTTGATTCCGCCATACGGAGGTTCGAATCCTCCCGCCCCAGCCAACGGCCATGCACGGGGCGCTATTTTGGATAGCCACGTCCTCCGCTATTTGGATTAGACCAAAAGCGTACGAAGAATCGCGAGGAGGGAGAAGCGGCTCGCCGATCATTGTCATCGCCGGCCCGCCCATGGGGGGGGCGTGCATGGATAGCGCGGTCACGGCTTAGAGTCTAGTTTTCGTCCTGCCCAGAAAGGTCGAGACGCCGGTCGGAAGCCGGTTGCTCCCGCTAAGGGTCGCCAAGTTTGGAATCGACCGGCAGGTCGTGGCGGCGCTTCTCTTGTTCGATTCTCGCTTTCACTTCTTTCGACTTTTCTTTCAGCCGATCAAGCGATTTGGCGAAATTATCTTCCGCACGCTCTGTGGAGTTTGGCTGGTTCATGACGCCTCCATTTTGCAATGGCGATGGAGAACGCGTCGGTCGAAGTGGGCGTTCCTTGGTCGTCCGCCTCGCGCCCGGGCCAACGACTTCAGCGCATTATCGCGCCGCCAGGCTCAGCCGCAGCATCTGGTAGGAATAAGGCGGCAGGGTTGCGGTCAAAAGGCCGTCTTTGACGCTCGCGCCTGTCCCCTTTGCCGGCGTCACTGTCTTGGGGTTTTTCG
>Ga0213878_10000928_pt1 | contig 10448 bp, 10 predicted proteins | sample VelepicoBEBS_R02_FD_161053 | JGI IMG/M metagenome (GOLD analysis project Ga0213878, IMG submission 161053) | Vellozia epidendroides bulk soil microbial communities from rupestrian grasslands, the National Park of Serra do Cipo, Brazil - BS_R02 | ecosystem: Environmental > Terrestrial > Soil >... | reverse complement strand
GCGCTCGTCACAAGTGTGGCCGAACCGAGCGCGGCTAAGGCAAATCCGAGGGAGATGCGCGGCCTTAAATACGGGATCCCGTTTCTCCGGCTCAGCAGCCGGCTCACCATCGTCGGTCCTAACGTAAATGGGGTGAGCACGGCGCCGGCGGCGAAAGGTCCCAAGGACAAAGCATTCTGCAGGTAAACGGATTCCACAAACAGGATGCCGTACATCGAGAAATTCAGAATGAAGCCAGCGCTGATACAGGTCGAGAAGGTAGTCTTAGAGAAAAGGAAACCAGGAAGAACTGGATGACGACTCCGGCGTTCTAGCCAGACAAAAAGAGCGATTGAAAGGATAAAGCAACCGAATCCTGCCAGAGCGGAACCGCTGCTCCAGCCTTGGCGGCCGGCCTCGATCAAACCATAGGTGAGAGCAAGTAAAGCGAATCCGAGGGTCCCTTGGCCGGGCCAGTCGATGCGGCGAGGGGAGTCTACCCGCGCTTCCTCAGTCCAATAATAGTTGAGCCAGATGGCGACGATGCCAACCGGAACGTTTAACCAGAAGATGCTTCTCCAACCGATCCAAGCCGTCAGTAGCCCTCCTAACACCGGGCCGGCGGCAAACCCTAGACTGGCAGTGTTGGCCCAGGCGCTGACGGCGTGACCGCGTTCAACCGGACCTGGAAAAGCATGGGATAAAATGGCGAGGGAAGCGGGGACCATGATCGCCGCTCCAAGTCCCTGGATGACGCGGGCGAAGATCAGCACCGACAAAGACGTGGACAAAGCCGAGAGTAGAGAGGCGCCGGTGAATAGGATGAGGCCGAGCTGATAGGATCGTTTGACTCCAGTTCGATCGCCGATGGCGCCCGCTGCGAGTAATAGGCTAGCAAACACTAACGTATAGCTGTTTACCACCCATTGTAGGTCGCTGATACGGTTTCCAAACTCGTGTCCCAGCACCGGGGTGGCGACGTTCAGGGCCGTTGTATCGAGCAGAACCAAGAAGAACCCAAAGCAAACTGCAAACAAGGTCCTCCGTTGACGGCGTTCCACCTCTGGTTTTACGGCCGGCACATCTAGTTCGAGTCGTGGTAACTTTGCGGTCGTCATAAGTACCTCATCCCTGTGCAACTACAGTAGATGCGATTGCCTGGATGCCGGTCGTTGATGTCTCAAACGCCGTTTTTGGTGTGCCACAACGGCGACGCCCCGAGAACCTGTCGCTCCGTCGGTCGGTTGTATCCGCCATGGCCGGAGAATAAAGCTCACTGTTCCATCTTTGGAAATGATTCTTTCAAATGTTATCCATCTGATTTATTGATTGGTATGAACGTGTCGGATCTGAATCTCTTTGCGGCCGTGGCCAGATACGGCAGTATCACGAAGGCGGCGCGCAGACTGAACACGGTGCAGTCCAACGTAACGACCCGGCTCCGGTTGCTGGAGGAAGAGTTGGGCGTGTCGCTGTTTCAGCGGCATCACCATGGAGTGACCTTAACGCGATCGGGACATGAGTTGTTGCCATACGCTCACCAGGTGGATGTGCTCCTGCAAAAAGCGAAATGTGCGGTCTCAGCCGATGGCGCGACTCGAGGGTCGCTGCGATTAGGATCGATGGAAACGACCGCGGCGGCGCGATTGCCGGCCTTACTAAGAACGTATGTGCCGGCTCATCGGAACGTGGATGTAGCGATCGAGACCGGAACTACCCGTGCCCTGACCCAAGCGGTACTGGAATATCGGTTAGACGGAGCTTTTGTGACTGGGCCGGTTGAGTTGGACGAGCTGGAGCACACGCTCAGCTTTGTGGAGGAGCTAGTTCTGGTGAGCTCGCCTGAGTACAAATCGATAACTGATGCGCTAGAGCAGGGAAAAATCCCTAAAATGTTCGTCTTTCGAGTGGGTTGTTCTTATCGCCTGAAGTTGGAGCGATTCCTGGCCGGTCGCGGCCTAACTTTGCTTAACCAACTTGAGATGGGCACGTTAGAGGGGATTATCGGCTGCGTCAGCGCCGGGCTCGGAATTACAATGATGCCGTTGTCCGTGGTAGACCGGCATGTCAAACGCGGAGAGGTCGCGGTTCATCGTTTGGCGCCGGACGATGCCCGGGTTGAGACGGTGTTTATCACGCGCAGGGATATGGTTCGTTCGCCGGCGTTGGAAGAGTTTCTGTCGCTAGTCAGTAAGCAGTGAGAGGTGAGAAGTAAGCAGTAAGAGGTGAGAGTTTGCGAGCCTGACTTTGCCGCGAATCGGCCACAGATTATAGCCCAGGGCCGAAAGCTTTCGGCCCTGGGTTGGGGAAAGTTCGAATGCGCCCTGAACGTGGCGCCGACCCCGCGGACGCGGGGTGCAATTCGGAAAAGGCACACAGCTACAATTCCGGCGCGAATACCTACCGCAAACCCTCTCGAGGACGAGGACGACGACGAGGACGAGAACGATGTGCCTCACCAGTGGCGCCCGAGCATAGTGCCGTACGGCTACTGCTGGACGGCACTTCCAGGGTTCCGACCGAGTCGGCCTCGCAAGCGAGGCGCGCTCCAAGAGATTGGATCCTGGCTGAACCGGTGTTAAAAAGAGCTTGTGTCGGCGTATATAATTTCAGAGGTTTCTGAGGTCGTGGATGCGGTTGCGATGGAGCGGTACACAATGCTAGCCGAGGTGACGATCAGGCAGTATGACGGACGTTATCTTGTTCGAGGTGGGAAATGGGAAAGCTTGGAAGGGGACTGGGCGTTCGAACGGACCATAGTGGTAGAATTTCCTTCCTGGGAACGAGCGAAAGCTTGGTACCGATCGCCGGAATATTCGACCGCCCTTGAACTGAGCCGGGTAGCGCTCAAAAGGAAAATGTTAGTTGTGGACGGCGTTCTTTAAGCACTTCACTAGCCTCCTGGCGAAGCTGTGAGTACGCTCATCCACGAACGAGTCGAACTGGCTAAACAAGGGCGCAGTCCCCAAGTGATTTGCCGGGTTCGTTCGGGTTGGGCGGTTTTGGGAGATTCCCAGTTTATTGCCGGCTACAGCTTGCTCTTAGCGGACCCGGTGGTTCCCTCTCTCAACGATTTGGCTCCAGATCAGAGGGCAAAATTTCTTTTGGATATGACCGCGATCGGGGATGCGCTTCTGGCTACGACCGATGCTTACCGGATTAACTATGAGATCTTGGGAAATAGTGAACCGGCGCTGCACGCGCATATTTTTCCCCGCCGGATAACAGAGCCAGACCAATACCGGTTTGGTCCTGTGTTTTCCTATCCTAAGGCCGAACGAGAGAGCCGGCCATTCGATCCGGTTCGTGATGAAGTGCTCCGGCAGGGTCTTCGGCGATTTCTGGAGACCGTCGGAGCCGCGGTTTAGGCGGAATTAGGAGCCAGAATCTAAGGCTTCCGCTTTAGGTGTACGCGTTCCGGCGACGGATGCGTCCCGCCATCGTTCGCATCATGATTATAGCAAAGAAGGGGGTCTCTTGGACCAAGAAGAGGAACTGTCTTTCGTTGAGCTTGATCAGAGTACAATCCGTCTTCGCGATGGCGGTTGCGCTTCTGGGAGCTTGGTCGATGAGCGCCATCTCTCCGAAGAAGCCATCTTCGCCCACGGTCTCTACCACTGCGTCACGAACCACAATATCGACTTCTCCTTTCTTCACGATGTACATGAAGTCGCGGGCTTGGCCGAACTCAAAGATGACTTGGCCCGCCGTGAGGTTGAGTGGTACGGCATCTTTTTCGAAAACGTTTGGTAATTTCATTGCTGACCCTTTCAGCCGAATTACCGGTTAGGGGATCCGCGTCATGCGTGTAAGCAGCACAAATTCCGCGCTCCGGAAACGGCTTACGAACAGATTCTTATCTCTCGTTCCCGCGGCGAAGTAAAGCGGGAAAAGGGGGCGGGCTGGCAGTTTGTGGTTTGTCTTATGGGACTGATGGGGCTTATGCTTGGCGGCGAAGCCTGCGCGCATGGTCGGCGCCCGGTGCAAACCGAGAACCGTCAACAACCGCTAACTGCCAGCTTCAGACTTCTAACCACCTGGAAGGGGTGTAGCTTGGCCAATGCTGGGGAGAGAATCGGAGCGAGAGCGGAAAAATCGGGCTTTGCACTCGACCTCCAGCCATTTGCGGAGGCCAGTCAACATGAACTTGAACGACGCGGGACCTGGGGCAAACCCGGGGAGGAAAAGGCGCGAATCGAGATTGTGCAGACCGTAGGTGCCCGCAGCGACCCGGCGTTTAGCGATGGCAGCGAGGCGCGCGTTATAGCAGCGCATAACCTTGCCAAACAATCCGCCAATCGGTCCCGCATATGGCAACGCAGAATAGCGATGCGGGCGGTTGCTGTAAGCTTGTCCAACCGGTCCGATAAAGTAGGCGCCGATATCCAAGTAAAATGCCACGGTCATGAGTTCGGCGTCGCCAAGATAGTAATATTTGTCTTTGTAGATGCTCTCGAACCAGGTGTGGAACTGCTCCTGATACAATCGGTTATACCGATCTCGTTCTTGGGAGACGTCTTTGCCAGCGAACCGATCACTCAGAATTTCAAAGGTGGAGTAACAGGTGTAGGAAATGAAATCGAATCCTTGGCTGTAAAGCGGATCAAGGAAGCCGGCGGCATCACCGACCAAGGCCCAACCATCGCCCATGGTTTGGGTGGAATAATAGGCAAGGTTCGATCGGGCGTGTACGTCGTTTTCAATACACTCCGCATCGCAGAGCGCCTTTTTGCCCATCGGGTGGGTCATCAGATGGCTCTTGAGCCTCTCGCCAAGGTTTGGTCCCGGAGGCAGCTCAAAAAGGCGTTGATCGTACACTAACCCGACACTGCAATCGCCACCCCGTAAGGCAATTAGCCAGCCCCACCAGCCGTAGCCCATTAGATGGTTCGTGGCCCATTGCCGCATCGCCCAGCAGGGTTCAGTAAAACCGGGAGCTGTCTCCCATATTTCCGGACCATCCAGATCTGTGGTTTTGCGGAAGCGGGCCCAAATCGCATTGACTGGGTGAGTATCCAGAGTCCGAAGAAGCTTTAATTTTCTCGCGATCAGAGCGTTTCGGCCGCTTGCGTCAATGAGCCAGCGAGCGGATACCGTACGGGTTTCGTCATTGAACTTTACTTCGATCCGGTTGTTACCTTCGCCGCCTAATTCCAAATCCATGACCTTGGCTGGCCGCCACAGTTCGCACCCGACGTGCAAGGCCTTTTGCAGGACAACCTCATCTAGCTTTGAGCGATCGAGTTGAAACGCCGGCAGTCGGGTTTGATGTTTCGGACCGATCTCAGCGCAGCGGGTATAAGAGTCATGGCTATGCTGATAGAACCACATCCGGAGGCCGGATTTGGTGATCTGTTCGTGACCGAGATGATTGGAGAGATTCAAAACTCGGGTCAGGAAACACGCGCCCACTTCGCTTGTGGACTCGCCCACTTTTCGGTCAAACTGCTCGCTCTTTTCGATGACCAGCACCCGTAACGACGGGTTCTGCCGTTTCAGCAGAAAGGCAGTGGAAGCCCCAGCGATTGCTCCACCAATTACCACGAGGTCATAGGCAGCCTGCATGCGGCACAATGATCCGGTTTTGCTCCGGCTTATTCAAGACTTATCCGCCTTCGCCAAGCCTTCGGCGCGACAAGTCCGCTTTCGTGTGGCGCAGCGAGGATCCTACGGGAGGGATCGCGCGAATATCGCGAGGCCCATTGTTGCTAACCTGTACTGGAAAAACCACTTGCTTTTCGCACCGATTAGCTATCGTGTGAGCGTCGTGAAACAACGCCACGCCATTAAATCGGCTGATAAGCATCGGTCACATCCGTCGATGCATCTCAAGGCGTGTGCACCGGCGATTCGTTGTTGGTCCGATCGCTAAGGCGACGACTAGCAACACGTCCTCTCCCAGAGTTCGCCGGCCAGTCACCCCCCTTAGGCACAAGCAACGTCACAAGCACCGCTTTATGAGCTACCTTCTCGCCATCTCAGGACATCCTAATAAATTCTCGAGACCTGGTTTTTTAGTTCAGGCGTTAGCCCGGCATTTGTATCCTTACCAGGTTGAGCTCAAAAGCGCTTACGCGATTGATTTTAAGGCTGAGTCACCCGAAGCGGCGGCGCGCCTCAATGATCTAGTAGGACTCATCCGAAATGCTCGAGGCATTCTCTTGCTGGCGCCGGTACCAAAGGAGGATTGGATTGGTTCTCTAAAGACGCTTCTCGATCGTTTGCCGGACCGCGTTTTCCAATACAAACCTGTGTTGGTGGTCGGTTCAGGGGGGTTTGTCGGCGAGATCCAAGACCTGGAGCGGTCGCTGGCGCCGAACCTCGAACGCCTGGCAGCTCACTTGTCGCTGGCTTCGGTGCACGTGGGGGTAAAGAACTGGAATTTTGTTGGGGACCAACCGCCTTCGCTGACGGTCGGAACAGAAGCTCGATTGGCAGACGCTGTACGCCGATTTTACGGCCAGACTGCTGAAGCGGTCCGGCTTTCGGAAGCCGCGTGACCTGCGATAATCGTTCTGGTACTCGTCGAAAGGGCGCTGGGCGCGGTAATTGGTGGATTACACGAACGCGAGGCCCTGCGACGGATGGGACCAATAGGACCAATTAGACCAATATGTTTGTCCTATAAGACCATGTGTCCCATAGGTTCCATCTGGTCGCGAAGCCGCTCGTGCTCAGCTGATTCTAGACGTTAGTACGCGCACAGCCCTCCAGTACGAGAACGAAAAGCCGCGACTAGTCTCCGTCGCCTTTCAGGCTATCTTCGAGAAAGTCTGGAGAGACTTCCAGGCGGTACACCTTCCAACCGAAACCTTCCAATCGGGCGAACAGGGTGATGTGATTGGTTCCGATGCGAAAACTGGTCGGACCGGTAAATGAAAAGTTCTTCAGCTTGGACCAATCGAGATCGGATGGTCCCGGAATCTTGATGAAGGAATGAGTTTTACTTTGGAGGTTGCCATTCTTCTTAACGAAATCGGCAATGGCGTCCGGAGTGCAATACATGTCGACCGCCCGATTAAGAAAAGCGGGGCCCACAAAAGCGGTCAGCGCAGAGAAAGGGCTTTGACTCGAGTCTGAGCTTTCTTTTGTTTGTTGAGTAAGAATCGTCGCAACTTGTTCCTTTAGTGAATCTCGCAGGGCGGGGAAATCGACGAGGTCAGCCAGTTTGCTCGGATCTCCGGCCAGAAATGCGCTCTTTAGCGAGGATACGTAAAAGAAAGGAGAAGCCACGTAGGCGGCCAGCGCTAAGACCACCAAGACTGCGACGACGATTAACCCCTTTTTCATGGCGAGCGTTCGAAACCATGGACGATAGCGTCGATAACTGCATCCAACAGTGTCGTTACCTTTTGTAGGTCGTCGATCTCCGGCGCCTGACGTCGAGCCAGCTTATCGTGGATCGAATGAGCCAGGAATGATGCTACAAGAATTTTTGAGCTTAACAGGTCATGGAAAAACTTCCGCATCCGGTTGGCTTCTTCTTCCCGTCCGGCAATGCGGCCCTGAATATATCCCTCAAACTTCGGATCGTGAGCAGGAGAATCCACCAAAAGGAGCAACAGCTTGTTCGCATTTTTGATTGCGCATGCCGGTACTATTTCGTCGTTCGCGGACCGTTTGATAGCGCAGGGCAACGATCCCACCCGGCAGTCAGGCTGGACCTTTCCCGGTGTAAGATCGGCGTATTTCTCATCGAACCGGACTAAACCGCTCAGCTTTACTTGAGCTAATTCTTCAGAGGTCAGACTCATTCTCTCGCAGAATGAAGCGTTCCAGAAGGCGAAGGCATCCGTTGTAAGGTCACCCACAGCCGCGGGCAACTTGAAGCGATCCAGGTCAGAACAAAGGTTTCCTAAGTCGGCGGTAATAATGGGTGCGTTTCTCCTAGCCAGCGTTTCGGTCATGCTAAGCCGAGCGGCTCGGCCCGGCAAAAGCTTTTGCAGAGAGTAAGCAACAGTAACCGCGTTTGATAAGCACAAATTGCAACTCGCGCGCTAACGCCCCATAGCCAGGCAGCCAGGTGATAAAAACCCAGGTCAGATAAACTGAACCGAAGAAGCCGAAAATCATACTCCATGTGGTGCGGCGAGCGAATAAGCCGCCCCATTCAGCCAAAGTCATTTTCTGAACGGCAGTGGCCGGCCCTCTATCAGTGCGGCCTTCGGTCAAATAGGCCTGGTGCTCGGTAGAGAGCCCCGCCGCATCCGGGTCGCGATAAACAAGGATCCAGACAGCAGCGGCAATCAAGCCCACTACGCCCATGGCCACAAACATCCAACGCCAATTGAAGGTTAACATGAGAAAGGTCAGCAGCGGTGGCGCCAAAGCGGTGCCAAGAGGAGAAGCGGCATTGAAGAGTCCAACTGGTACACCGCGATCTTGCGGTGCGAACCAGTTGCTGACGACTCGAGCCGAGGTTGGATAGTGTGGTGCTTCGCCAACCCCAAGAAAAATTCGACCCCAGACGAACTGGAAGAAGTTGGTACAAAGCCCTCCGACTCCTTGCGCAAGAGACCAGAAGGTCAAGCCGATGCCGAGCGTGATTCGCGGTCCCACCCGATCAACGACCGCGCCGATAGGAAGCTGCATAAGCGCGTAGCTCCAACCGAACGCGGATAGCAACCATCCCATCTCGCTGAGCGAGATGCCGAGATCATGGCGGATCAGTGGGTTGGCTACCGAAAGCGAACCGCGATCAAGGTAATTGATCGTGCCGCAGATCAGAAGCAGGATCAGGGAAACGGCTTGGCGCCGCCGGATACGGGTATTTGGTTCGTGCTTCTCTTGGTGCATGTGTGAGGGGGGATAGCCGGGCCAGACTATATAGCGCGGCCGGGCAAGCAACGATGAAAGTCTTTTAAAGCCGCTGATTGATTTTGTTTCTCTAAACGCGACGGTCTAACGCAAATCGCTGGCCCACATGTTCCGATGGTACCGTGAGCTAACATCCCGTGAGCAGAAAACCTTTTGGGCGTGCTTCGGCGGGTTCGGGTTGGACGGGATGGATGTTCAGATTTACAGCTTCGTCATCCCGACCCTGATCTCGTTGTGGAAGTTGACGCCTGCGGACGCCGGGTTACTGGCAACCTGCACATTGCTGTTTTCAGCCTTTGGCGGATGGCTTACTGGGATTCTGGCCGACCGGTTTGGACGCGTATTGATGTTGCAGGTCACTATCGCGTGGTTTGCCGGTTTCACTTTTCTCCAAGGGCTTTCGGCCGGCTTTGCCTGGCTCTTGGTTGCACGCAGTTTGCAGGGCTTAGGTTTCGGCGGCGAATGGGCTGCCGGTTCTGTCCTGGCCGCGGAGACAATTCGGAGCGAGCATCGCGGAAAGGGAGTTGGTGCTGTCCAGAGTTCCTGGTCCGTGGGTTGGGGAATCGCGGCTCTGCTGGCGACCCTGTTTTTCCAAGTCATGCCGCGGGAGTACGCTTGGAGGGCGTTGTTTTTTGTCGGTATACTGCCGGCCTTGTTCATTTTCTTTATCCGGCGTTCAGTTGCGGAACCGGATATTTATAGAGAACAAGGGAGGGCCAAACAGCGTGGCGATCCCTCGGCGATTTTTGGCCGAGCCATTATTCGCCGCACAGCGCTCGGTGCGTTGCTGGCGGTGGGAGCGCAGGGTGGTTACTACGCGATCACTACCTGGCTACCCACATTTCTGCAGAAAGAGAGAGGCCTAACGATTCTGAGCAGCGGAGGGTATCTGGCTGTGATCATCGTTGGTTCTTTTGTTGGGTATCTCGTTTCTGCTTACCTCTCAGACCTCATCGGCCGGCGCTCGAATTTTATTCTCTTCGCGATTGGCTCCGTTTTAGTGGTAGTGACCTACACGGAGATACCGATCAACGATCGCTTTATGCTCGTGCTCGGTTTTCCCCTCGGCTTTTTCGCCAGCGGCGTATTCAGCGGGATGGGCGCTTTTTTTACCGAACTTTTCCCCACTGAAATAAGGGGCAACGCCCAGGGTTTTTGCTACAATTTCGGCCGCGGACTCGCAGCCGGGTTCCCGTTATTGGTCGGGCTATTGTCGGCCCGGCTGCCTTTAGGGCAAGCGATCGGGATTTATGCCGCCGGCGCCTATCTATTAATGGTTATTGCTGCACTCGCTTTGCCAGAAACCCGCGGAAAGAATTTACACGGGATCGGTTAGTGGCCGGCGATCGGCGGTTTGCAGTTATCAATTATAAGTTTGGCTGTTGTCGGTTCCGGTTGTCACCCGTATTCTCAGGTCTAGAGGCGTCCAACCGCTAACTGCCAACCGTTAACCGCCCACTGCAAAACTTAAAATGATTGGTGGACAAACCAAGGGATTCTCTTCTCGCCTTCCAACAAATGTTTTAGCCGCCGGAATTCTGATTTTGTGCGGCTGGATTTTGCCGGTCGCCGGTGCCGGGCCGGATGTCTCGAAAGAAGGTTTCCCCAAGGCGACACCAACGCAGACTACTCCACATTCTGACAGTGGAAAT
>Ga0213878_10000927_pt1 | contig 10449 bp, 6 predicted proteins | sample VelepicoBEBS_R02_FD_161053 | JGI IMG/M metagenome (GOLD analysis project Ga0213878, IMG submission 161053) | Vellozia epidendroides bulk soil microbial communities from rupestrian grasslands, the National Park of Serra do Cipo, Brazil - BS_R02 | ecosystem: Environmental > Terrestrial > Soil >... | reverse complement strand
GGCGATGCAGTACGTGTACTTGGCGGGGCTTCCGAGACAACTCTTGTCGAGATCGCCGGGCGTGCCGCCTCCGACTGCCAGCAAGATGAGCCGAATCGCGCGGCCGATCGTCGCGTTCGCGCGGTTGCCCGATCCGAAGACGTTGTGGCCGGCGTTCATCCCGATCGCGTTCCGCACCGGCCCGTTCACGACGAGCAGCGGCGCGGCCATGTGCGTCGTCGCCTGCACGCCGTTCAAGTTGAACTGCTTCGCGCACAGCGCGAGGATCGCCGCCCGCACGACCGGCGCGTACTCCGGTTTGCAGCCGGCCATCACCATGTTGATCGCGAGCACTTCGCGCGTGAGCGTCCCGCGCCGCGGCGGGATCACCGCTTCGGCGAACTGCGGGTCGCCGCCGAGCGCCTCGATGACGGCCTCGATCTTCGGCTGTGTCGGCGGCACGACGGGGAGCCCGTCGCTCCATCCCTGCTCGAAATAGTACTCGACCAGGTCCTCTTCGACCGGCACCGCCGCGAGCGGTTCGGTCATCGTCGTCGAGCTCACCTCCGTACCTACGACGAGATGCTCGCCGACTCCTGAGCGGCACGCGCGCCGGCCGTGTTCAAGATGTGAAAGGGATCGACTTTCCCCGTCAGCTCGCGGAAGCGACGAAAGTCGTGTCCCGCGTCGAAGAGCGTGTCGAGCGCAAAGAGCGGGTGCCAGGCGTTACGGCCGGTCAGCGCGACCTCGCCGAGCAGCGCCGCGCCCGAGAGGTTCGGATCGATCCCTTCGCGCGCGACGTCCTCGGCGAAGATCGCGCCCAACAGGTCGCGGTCGAAGACGCGGTACCGCTTGAAGATCTCGAACGACTCGAACGTGTCGCGCAGGCGCGTGTCGGTTCGCGAGGCGCCCGCGTTCGCGGCGTTCGCGCGGATGCGAAACGCGGTCAGCGGCTCGTCGAGCACGCAAATCTCGTGCTCCTCGAGCAGCCGCACCCAGCGGTCGAGGTCGACCAGATGCGCGAGGCGGACGTCGTCGGGGCCGATCGCGGCGAGCGCGGAGCGGCGGATCATCGCGCTCGGCGCGCACAAGCAGTTGCCGTGAAGAAAGAAGTGTCGTAGCCACGCGTGGCGCGTGACGTTCGCGTCGGCGAACGGGACCGCGAACAGCGGGCCGAGCCCTTCGACGGGCTCGCCCGTTTCGCCGACCTGCAGCGGGACGCTGAAGACGGCGGCGACGCCGGGGTGCTCGCGCAGAAAGGCGACTTGCCGCTCGAGCCGCCCCGGCAGCGCGAAATCGTCCGAGTTGAGGATTGCGACGAACTCACCGCGCACGCGCCGCATGGTCGCGTTCATCACCGCCGCGATTCCGCGGTTGGTCCTCAGCCGCTCGAAGCGCACGCGCGGGTCGGTGAAGCTCGCGATGACGTCGGGCGTTCCGTCGGTCGAGCCGTCGTCGGTGACGATCAGCTCGAAGTCTTCGAACGACTGGTCGAGGACGCTCCGGATCGCCTGGCCGACGTACGCTTCGTGCTCGTACGCCTTCATCGCGACGGAGACGGCGGGTGCGCGTTCGTCCGCGGCTGTCGACGGGAGCATCGTGCGGGCGGTTCGCCCTCCGCGCCCCGAGCCCCGGCCGACGGCCGCTAGAGGGGAGGGCAAGCGTCTTCTGCGAACGCTGCTCGCCCAGCGTTTCGACGGAGGCGAGTAAGATGAACGACGCCCGATCCGCATCTTTCCGGACCACCGCGGTGGCCGCGTTCGCCGCGATCCTGGTCGTGCTGGCCGCCGGCTCGCTCCGCGCGGCCGCGCCCGCGTACTACACGCGCGCGCAAGCGGCGAGCGGCGCGGCGGTCTACAGCGCGTCGTGCCAGCAATGCCACGGCGTGAATCTGCAAGGACAGTCCGCTCCGGCGCTGACCGGGTCGACGTTCCAGAGCTACGTCGGCAAGGCCGGGACCGCGGCGTCGCTGTACGACTTCATCAGCCGGCAGATGCCGGCCGATCACCCCGGCTCGCTCACGCAGCAGCAGTATCTCGACGTCACGGCGTTCATTCTGAGCCGCAACGGCTATCCGGCCGGACGCGATCCGCTGACGAAGGGAAATCTCGCGCAGGTGCAGCTCGGCAACGGCAACGTCGCGGCGAAGCCGAAGGGCCCGCGCAACAACCCGAAGACCGGCCCGGCGAACAGCAACGAGATCGTGCGCGCGGCCGCGCCGCAGAACACGGTGTTCGCGAAGCTGCCGGGCAACGCCGACGTGAACGTCACCGACGCGATGCTCGCCGGCGCGGCGAACGACCGCGCGAACTGGCTGCTCCCCGGCCGCACCTGGGACAACCAGCGCTTCTCGCCGCTGAACCAGATCAACACGCAGAGCATCGCGCAGCTGACGATCGCCGGGCTTGCGCAGACCGGGATGACGGCGAGCTTCGAGACGACGCCGATCGTGGTGAACGGCGTGATGTACCTGACCACGCCCACCGTCAGCAACAAGATGAAGACGATGGCGATCGACGCGACCAACGGCCGCCCGATCTGGGAGACCGTCTACAGCCTGGGCGCGTTCCAGATCTGCTGCGGCCCGGTGAACCGCGGGCCGGCCGTCGCGTACGGGATGGTGTACGTGCTCACGCTCGACGACAAGCTGCTCGCGCTGGACGCGACGACCGGAAAACTACGCTGGCAGAAAACCGTCGCCGACCCGTCGGTCGGATACTCGGAGACGATGCAGCCGCAAGTGTACGACGGTATCGTGATCATCGGGAGCGCGGGCGGCGAGTGGCCGATCCGCGGCTTCGTCGCCGGCTACGACGCGCGTAGCGGCAACCAGCGCTGGCGCTGGGACTCGACCGATCCGTCGACCTACGGCGGCGATTCGTGGAAGCGCGGCGGTGCGATGGTGTGGACGACGCCCGCGGTCGACCCGCAACTCGGGCTCGTGATCTTCTCGACCGGCAATCCGAACCCGGATCTCAACGGCACTCCGCGCAAAGGCGACAACCGCTGGAGCGACTCGATCGTCGCGCTCGACGTGCACACCGGGAAATTGCGCTGGGGCTATCAGGAGATCAAGCACGACGTCTGGGACTACGATGCGGTCAGCAACGTCGTGCTCTTCGACCTGCACGCGAACGGTCAGACGATCCCGGCGGCCGGTGAAGCGGGGAAGGTCGGCTGGTTCTACATCGTCGACCGGCGCAACGGCAAGCTGATCCGCAAGTCGGATCCGTACGTCGCGTTCAGCAAGAACATGTTCAGCCAGCCGACCGCGAAGGGCGTCGTCATGCTGCCCGGTGCGAACGGCGGCGCGGAGTGGTCGCCACCCGCGTGGTCGCCGGAGACGCACTACGCGTACGTGCTCGGAATGGACCAGCTGATGCGCTTCTCGACGCACGAGGACCAGTACCAGAAGGGCCGGATTCGGCTCGGCAGCGCGTTCTCGAACGTCGAGCCGCACGGCGTGCAGGACGGCCGTTTCGTCGCGATCGACACCGAGACCGGGAAGATCGCCTGGACGATCATGACGCCGCAGCCGCTGATCGGCGGCGCGCTCGTGACCGCCGGAAACCTCGCGTTCTACGGCGAGGGCAACGGCTGGTTCGACGCGGTCGACGCGCACACCGGAAAGCCGGTCTGGCGGTTCAACCTCGGCGCCGGCGTGAACGCGCCGCCGATCACCTACGAGGTGAACGGCACGCAGTACCTCGCGGTCGCCGCGGGCGGCAACTTCCAGCTCACGTTCCCGTACGGCGACACGGTCGCGATCTTCAAGCTCGCCCCGAACGCCGCCCCGCCGCCACCCCCGCAACCGGCGCCGACGCGCTAGCGGACGCACGCACCCCCGTCACCCTGAGCCTGTCGAAGGGTGAGAGAGCATCGACAGGCTTAGAGGACGGCGCCGGCAGTTCACCGGACGAAGAACAAGCCGCCGATCCCGACGATGTACAGCGCGAGGACGAGCAGCGAGTCGAGCCCGGCCCCGAGCAGCATGCGCTGCGAGCGCAGGATCACGCCGACGCAGTAGACCGCGGTCAGCAGCGCACCGAGCGCGGCCAGATACAGATCGGGGCCTTGCGCATCGGGGAGCAGCGGCTTGTTGCTGAGCAGCGTCGCGAACAGGAACAGCACCGGGAGGAACGCGTTGCCGCCGATGATGTCGCTCATCGCGAGCTCGTAGCGGCCGGCTCTGATCGCGTACAGGCCGGTCGTGACTTCGGGGAGCGCGGTGACGGCGGCGAGGACCGTCGCCCCGAAGATCACGCCCTGCACGTGCCAGCGCGTCGTCAGCACGTCGCTGCTGAGTGCGAGCGCGACGCCGGCGAGCAGCGTCGCGATCGCGGCCATCGCGAACAGCACGTAGATCTGCGAGATCGGGCGGCGCTGCGGCGCGACCAGCGCGGACTTTTCGGCGATCGACTCGCGCGCGCTGCGCCAGCCCTGGTTGTCCTCGTGGTGGCCGATGAGGAAGAGGCTGCCGATCCATGCGATCAGGATCGCGATCTCGGCCGGCGTCATGCGCGCGAAGATGAGGCTCGGCGGCGAGAGCGCGCCCATCACGCACAACATGAGGATCGCAATCAGGACGAGCCCTTCGAGCGCGATCGTGAGCGAGGAGACCAGCGACGACAGCGGGACGCGCGAGCGCAGCCCGGGCCCGTCGAGCAGCACGAGGACGACGGTCTGGATCGCGATCCCGCCGAGAATGTTCCCGACCGCGAGCCCGAGGCTGCCGGTGTAGACGCCGCCGACGATGATGGCGACCTCCGGCAGATTGGTGGCGACCGCGAGGAAGACGGCGCCGCCGAGCCCCTCGCCCCAGCCGAAGTGCGCGTCGATCGCGTCGGTCGTGGACGCGAGGATCCCGCCGGCCCACCAGATCAGTAGTCCGGCGGCGACGAAGATCACGAGGACCAGCGGCGTGGAGAGGGCCTGCACGACGGAGCCCGTATCCCCGCGCAGAACGCCTCCCTACACCGCTCCCTCCGGCCGGAGTCCGCAGCCGCGCGCGCAGCTAGGGAACCGCTACCAGATCTGGCAGCTCTCCTTGCGGACCATCGGGGTGCCGGCGGCGCAGTGGAACGCTTCGCGGAACTCCGGCATGTTCGAGAGCGTGCCGATGACGCGCAGGCGCGGGTTCGGGTGCGGGTCGGTGAGCGCGGCCTGGCGGATCGCGGCCTCGGTCTGCGCGCCGCGCCAGACTTGCGCGTACGACAGGAAGAAGCGCTGCTCCGGCGTGTAGCCGTCGATGAGCTTGTGCGCCTTGGCCTGCGGGGTGCGCTCGAACGCCTTGTACGCGATCGTCAGGCCGCCGAGATCGGCGATCGCCTCGCCCTGCAGGTTGACGCCGTTCGCGTGCACGCCCGGCAGCGGCTCGAGCGAGCTGTACTCGTCGACGATGCACTGCGCGCGCTTCTTGAACGCGGCCGCGTCGGCGGGCGTCCACCAGTCGCTGAGATTGCCGTGCGCGTCGAACTGGCGGCCCTGGTCGTCGAAGCCGTGGGTCATCTCGTGGCCGATCACCGCGCCGATCGCGCCGTAGTTCACCGCGTCGTCGGCGTTCGGGTTGAAGAACGGCGGCTGCAGGATCCCGGCCGGGAAGACGATCTCGTTGTCCGAGGGATTGTAGTACGCGTTCACGGTCGCCGGTGTCATGCCGAAGACGGTGCGATCGGTCGGCTTCCCGATCCGCGCGATCGCGCGCGCGGTCTGGAAGCGGCGCACGGCCATGACGTCGTTCGCGTACGGGCCGTCGGTAACGGTGAGCGCGGAGAAGTCGACCCACTTGTCGGGGTAGCCGATCTTCTTGGTGAACGCGCTCAGCTTCTCGACGGCCTTCGCTTTGGTCGGGGCGCTCATCCAGTCGAGCTGCTGGATGTCGTCGTGCAGCACGCCTTGCAGGTTGTTCACGAGCGCGAGCGCGCGCGCTTTCGCGGCCGGCGGGAACGCCTTCTCGACGTACGCCTTGCCGAGGACGTCGCGCAGCGAAGAGTCGGCGGCCACCGTGCAGCGCTGGCTGCGCGGGAGCTGCTCTTTCACGCCGGCGAGCGTCGTCGTGCGGAACGCGAACGAGGCGTCGGCGAACCGCTTCGGCAGCGCGTTCGCGTACGAGTCGGCGATCTTGTAGCGCAGAAACGCTTTCCAGGTCGGCAGCGGCGTCGACGCGAGGAGGCCGTCGAAGGCGGTCACGTACGAGGGAACCGCCACGTCGACGATCGAGAACGCCGGCGGCTGGTAGGTGGCGAAATACGCCGTCCACGGCACGTGCGGCGCGAGCTTCGTGAGATCCACGACCGGCGTCGGGTGGTACGTCGCGGCCGGGTCGCGCATCTCTTCGCGCGGCGGAATCGCTTTGGCGATCGCCGTTTCGAGCGCGATGATCCCGTCCGCGTCGGTGTCGGCCGCCGCTTGGGGTTCGCCAAGGTTAACCAGCTGCGTGGCGATGTAGGTGTGGTACGCCTTGCGGATGGCCACGAAGCGCTCCGTGTCCTTGAGATAGTAGTCGCGGTCCGGCAGACCCGTGCCGCCCAGACCGAGAGACGCGATCGTCTTCGACGAGTCTTTCGTGTCGGCGTCCGAGCTGAAGTTGAGCCCGCCGGAGACGCCGACGGTGTGCAGCTTTCCGATCTCCGTGACGAGCGAGGCCGTCGAGTTGACGGCGTCGACGTCGTGCAGCAGCGGATCGATCGGCGCGGTCCCCGCTTTCTCGATCCCTGCCTCGTCCATGCACGCGCGGTAGAACGAGCCGATCTTCTGCGTGTCGCTCCCGGGCGGCGCGTTCGTGATCTTCGCGTCGGCCTCGAGGATCGACGTCAGCACGGCGCGGTTCTGATCGGCCAGCTCGGCGCCGGCGCCCCACGAGGCGTGGCCCGGCGGGATCGGGTTCTTCTTGTTCCAGTTGCCGGTCGCGAACTGGAAGAAGTCGTCGCACGGCTTGCAGGTCGTGTCGAGGTTCGCGAGGTCGATCGGCTTCGCATCGCCCACCGCGGTGCCGGCGGCACCGGCGGTCAGTTGCGGAAGCGACGTGACGACGAGCGCGGAAAGGGCCGCGGCGCCAAGGAAGCGCACGGCAAATCGAATCGGATGCACCTCCGCATGTTTGCAGAGAACGGGCGGATTTACTGCCTTGGAAGTGGTTGGTCGGTCCGCAGCGCCGCCGCGAGTCGGTATTGACGCCGCGCCGGCCATATGTTAGCTTCCATACGCTACCGTATGGACAAGAAACGCTTGGACCGCGACGACTGGTTGCGGGCGGGGCGCCGCGCGCTTCTGCGGGGCGGACATAGCGCGGTCCGCGTCGAGACGCTCGCCGCGCAGCTGAAGGTCACGAAAGGGAGCTTTTACTGGCACTTTCGCGATCGCGCCGAGCTGCTGGAGACGATCCTGCGCGAGTGGGAGGCGGAGACGGTGGAGCTCGTCTCACGCGTCGGCGCGCACGCGGATCCGCGGGCCGGCGTGGCATGGCTGCTCGACGAGGTCGCGCGACGGGTCGTCGTGAGCGAACGCGGCGATGCGCCGTCCGACGCCGCGATCTTCGCTTGGTCCGCCGTCGCGCCCGCGGTCGCGCGCCGCGTCGCGCGCGTCGAGGAGGAGCGGCTGGCGTTCTTCCGGCGTCTGACCGGGTCGCCGGAGCACGGCGAGCTGGCGTATCTGTGTTATCTCGGCTTCATCGAGCGACGCCGCCGCGTCCCCGGCATGGCGCAGCGCTTCAAGGCGGTGATGCAAGCGATGCTCGCGCTGGTGTCCGCGCCCGCGCTTGAAAGGGAATCAGCATGAAAGTGTTGGCGATCGTCGCCGCGACGATCGGCCTCGCGCTGGCGGCCGCGACGGCTCCGCCGACGGTACCCAGCCCGTTTCCGGCGGCCACGCCGGGCCCGCGCGTCGACGTCAAGCGCGACTCACTCTACCTTCCGATGCGCGACGGCGTGCGGCTCGCGATCGAACTGATCCGCGCCTCGAACGCGCCGGCCGGCGCGCGCGTACCGGCGATCGTGCGCTTCACGCGGTACGGCCGCACCGGCGGGACGGACGGCGTCTCGCCGACCGATGCGTTCTGGGCGCTGCGGAACTACGCGGTGGTCTCCGTCGATCAGCGCGGCACGGGCGCGTCGTTCGGCCGCGTGCGGTACGGAAAAGCCGAGCTCGGCGACATGCGAGCAGTGCTCGATTGGGTGGTGGCGCAGCCGTGGTCGAACGGCCGCGTCGGCGCGATCGGCACCTCGTACGAAGGCACCACGGCCGAGCTGCTCGCCGCGACCGGGCATCCGGCGGTTCGCGCGGTAGCGCCGCTGTACTCGGACTACGACTACTACGATCTCTTTCGCCCGGGCGGCGTGTTCAACGAGGGCCTCGCGGTGGGCTTCTCGCAGATCACCGCCGGGATGGACGCCGGCGGAGTCGCGGTGGCGGTGGAAACCGATCCCGGCCGCGCGCAGCTCCAAGCCGCGCTCGCGGAGCATCGTGCGAACGCCGACCTTGCGGTGGCGCTCCGCAGCGACGAGTTCGACGATGACGTGCCGACCGGCGACCTGGGCGGATCGTCGCGAGATCTCGGGCCGGTCGGATCGCGCGAAGCGCTGGAGCGGGCGCGCGTCCCCGAGCTGCTCGTGACCAGTTGGTATGACGCCGCCGTCGCGCAAGGGGCGCTGCAGCGGTACGCCGACGTGGCGGTTCCGCAACGCGTCGTGATCGGGGCTACGAATCACGGCGGCCACCGCCTCGCCGATCCGTTCCGCGCGCCGGCGCCGAATCCCGACGGCACGCTGGGCCAGCAATACCGCCTTGCCGCGGCGTTCTTCCAACCGTTCCTGATCGACGGGACCGGCGCGAGCCCGCCGAACGAGATCAGCTACTTCACCACCGGCGAGAACGTGTGGCGGACGACCGCGACGTGGCCGCCTGTCGGCATGGCGCGGCGGAGCTGGTTTTTGGCGCACGATGCGCGCTTGACCACCGCGCCGGATCGCGCCACGGCGAAGCTCTCGCTCGACGTCGTGACGACCGGCGCGCACAACCGCTGGTACTCGCAGATGACCGGCGAGGACGTCTCACTCACCGAGATCGCGCAAGGCGTCGGCGGCGCACCCTCGTTCACCACCGAGCCGCTCACGACGGCGATCGAGATCACCGGTACCCCGGTGCTGCACCTTACGATGAGCGCGTCGATCGCCGATCCCTCACTGTTCGCGTACCTGCTCGCCGTCGCACCGGACGGAACCACCACGGACCTCACGCAAGGCGAGTTGCGCCTCGTGAACCGCAAGCTCGACGGATCGAGCATCGCGCTGCACAGTTTCCTGCGGCGCGACGCTGAGCGGGTCAGGCGCGACGCCGCGATGGACGTCCAGCTGGCTCTGCTGCCACTCTCCACGACGGTTCCGAAAGGCTACCGCCTGCGCCTCGCGCTCGCTGCGGGAGAGCGGCCGGCATTCGTCACCGGCGGCGCCTACGTCGCCTCAGTCGACGGAAGATCGAGACTGGAGCTGCCGATACGTGAGCGGCCCGATTTGAATCCTTCGAAATAATGCCGAGGCGACGTCATCGTGCAGCCGCGCGAGATTCCGATGCCTTCGACCACGGTCTTTTCGGGCTGCTCGAGGGATTCGATGGCATGCCTGAAGCGGCACCGGGAGGCCGTCATGAATCAGCCGGTCGAGATCCAAGTACGATCTGAACACCCCGTGGCCCAGCTTGCGGGGTCCCCCGAAGACTGACACGACATCGTCCAACTGGGCTCGCTGCACCATCTGGAAGACGATTATAGCCCATTCGGTACTCGTCCCCGCAAGACTGATCGCTAGACTGGCCGGAAAGGCGAATGCCCGGCCCGGTTCACTCGATGTGCTGGCTGTGAGCCGTTGATTGGTACGGACCGAAGGTCGCGATGACGCGATCGAACTCATCACGATCGTCCACGACATCGACGTTGTACGACGCGCCGCCGGGCGCAACGCGAACCACTACGTGTCCCGCGACGCTGCGCAAGCGGCCGACGAGGCGTTCGTTGACCGCGGCGCTTGCGGCCACGAGCGCCGTCGCGAAGACGTCGCGCTCGCCGGGGTAAAGGCGCGTGCTTTAGAGACGGTCGAGCGTGGAGAGCGCGGGGTGCGTCGCGTGCCAGGCCTGCAGGACGAAGACGCGAGGTCGCAGCGCACGGATGAATCCCGCGCCGGCGCCGTCGTAATATCCGTGATGGTCCACCGCGGCGACGTCGACGCATCCGGCCGCGCGCGCGGCGGGCGTCTCGACGTCGCGCCACGGCAAGTCGCCGTCGGCGGTAGTCCAGGTGAGGTCACCGCCCGCCCAGTACGCGAACCGGCCGTACGAGACGGTGAGCGCGCAGGAGCACATGTTCTCATCAGGGAGATCGGCCGGGGACAACGTCGCGGACGCCGGAAAGTGCGCCACAGTACCGCCGGTGCGCGGTTCCCATACCTCGCCGTTCGCCGCGACGTTCCGCACGGCAAACGA
>Ga0213878_10000926_pt1 | contig 10461 bp, 8 predicted proteins | sample VelepicoBEBS_R02_FD_161053 | JGI IMG/M metagenome (GOLD analysis project Ga0213878, IMG submission 161053) | Vellozia epidendroides bulk soil microbial communities from rupestrian grasslands, the National Park of Serra do Cipo, Brazil - BS_R02 | ecosystem: Environmental > Terrestrial > Soil >... | reverse complement strand
GGGCGTTTAGCCAGAGCACGCGGGTGACGACGCCAGTCGGGCTCGTATGGGTGAGCCAGTCGACTTTGTACCGATGCTTGTAGTTGTGGAGCGCGCCGGAAGAGACGGGAAGGCGGTGAAGCGCATCCTGGAGGGGCACGAGCTTGTCAGTCACGGCTGCCTCCATTCGGCTGAGCGCCGCGCCACTTGCTCCGCCTTAGTGGGCCTGCCGCGGCGCTTGGGTGGCACCGGCGGGGCAACTTGGCGGGGAGGGCGGCCCCGTCGCTCAGGCCGCGACGCAGGCGGATTTGCGACGAAGGCGGCGATGGCGGCCTCGGAAAACAGGATGCGCCCAAACAGGCGCGAGACCTTCGGCAACCTCTCGGGCTCTGACTTGAGCCAGTGGTAAATCGTGAACCGATTGATCTTGAACCGTTCGGCCAACTGGTCGACGGTCACAAACGAGGATTCAGCGGGTGCATGCACATGCATGGGCACTCCTCCACGGCGGTGGGTGAAGTGCCCCGCCCCGGGGCGCTCGTGTTTGGCTGGACTTGCTACTCGAGGCTACGCGCACGGTTTGCGCCACCTGGCGCCGCGCTTACGTACATGAGTATCCAACCTGGCTGCCTTTGCTCCCTGGCTCGTGCCAGGGGCCGGTGGAAACCACCGGCGCGAAGCTCTTGTCTACTCTATTGCCCGACTACTTTTCGCCGGCAGTGTCCTTCGCGAGCACCTGTCTTCCTACTCCTCGCGCCCACAGCCACCCCACGAACGATGGCTGCCGTCGAGTCCTCAACAGGCAGGTTCAGGATAGCAAACCGTTTGGTGTCATTGCAAGCCCTTTGGGCTCATTGCACCAAAAGAGTTGTGCAATTTTCTCTATGAATTTGGTGCACTCTTGGTGCACTCGCTGTACCAAAAGCGGCCAAATATGAACAAATTCCGCCAAAGCAATTGTTGCTTAAGTTGTTGAATTTATTCAATAAATTATGGCCTGACCGGAGGGACTCGAACCCCCGACCTGCTGCTTAGAAGGCAGCTGCTCTATCCAGTTGAGCTACGGTCAGCCGAAGCGAATTCTAGGCCCGGGGCGATGAAGGCTCCCGCGCGCGCAGCACAAGGGGCCGCAATCGGCGATGCCTGCGGCGTCGATATGCAATGCCCTTGATTGCCCGATCTTTACGCGGTGGCGGCCTTTTGCTCCACTAGGGCCATCGCTGCGATGGTCTTCGTATAGGAGTTTGGGATGAGCTTGTTGTCGAACCTGCGCGTCGGCGCGCGGCTGGCCCTCGGTTTTGGCCTCCTGCTGGCCCTCGTGCTGGTGATGGGGCTCTACGCAGTGAATCGCGTCAACCGCATGCAGCTTGGCGTGGACGCGCTCGCTCAGCAGTGGCTGCCAAGCACGCAGCAGCTCGCGGCGATGAACGAGTCGCTGAACCAGATGCGTCGCGCGGAGCTGCAGATGCTGCTCGGCGGCGATGCCAAGGCGGTGGCCGACGAATCCGCGCGCATCGACAAGCAATGGACCGTGCTGCCCGGCCTGCTCGACCGCTTCAAGGCGGCAACGCCGCCTGGCGAGCGGCTGGACCGTTTCCAGGCGTTCGAGCGCATCGTCGGCCAGTACCGCGATTCGCAATCGAAGCTGATCGGCCTGCTGCGCGACGGCAAGCATGACGAGGCGATGGCCTATCTGCGCGGCGAATCGCGCGATGTGTTCCGCGCCACGACCGAATCCATCGGCAAGCTCGGGGCGCTCAACGACCAGGGCGCAGCCGTGGCGCAGGACGACGCGGCGAGCAGCTACCGCGCGATTCTCTGGGGCCTGAGCGTGCTCGTTGCCGTGGCGCTGGCGCTGGGCGCCGCCGTGGCCTGGCTAATGACGCGCTCGCTCACGCAGCCCCTGAACCTCGCGGCCGAGGCCGCCGACCGCATCGCCGACGGCGACCTGCGCGGCCGCATCGAATCGCTGCGCGGCGACGAGCTCGGCGACCTGCTGCGCGCGCTGGCGCGCATGCAGCAGGCGCTCGGCGATTCGCTGCGCACCGTGCGCAGCAGCGCCGACAGCATCGCCACCGCGAGTGCGGAAGTCTCCAACGGCAGCCATGACCTTTCCACGCGCGCCGAGGTCACGGCGTCGAGCCTGCAGGAAACCTCGGCGGCGATGCAGCAGGTCAACGAGACGGTGCAGCTGAGCGCCGCGTCCGCGAACGAGGCGCGCGAGCTGGCGCGCGTGGCCTCGGGCGTGGCGCAGCGCGGCGGCACGGTCGTGGCCGAGGTGGTCACGACGATGGACAACATCCAGGGCACGTCGCGCAAGGTGGCCGACATCATCGGCGTGATCGACGGCATCGCGTTCCAGACCAACATCCTCGCGCTCAACGCGGCAGTGGAAGCAGCGCGTGCCGGCGAGCAGGGCCGCGGCTTCGCGGTGGTGGCGGGCGAGGTCCGCTTGCTGGCGCAGCGCAGCGCCCAGGCGGCGCGCGAGATCAAGCAGCTGATCTCGGGATCGGTGTCCCAGGTAGACGACGGCGCGCGGCTGGTGACACGTGCCGGCAGCACCATGCAGGAGGTCGTCGACGCCGTGCATCAGGTCAGCGGATTGATCGCGCGGATCGCCGAAGCGGCCGAGGCGCAGAGCCGCAGCCTGGGCGAGATCCGCGCGGCCATCAGCCAGCTCGACGGCATGACCCAGCAGGATGCGGCGCTCGTCGAGGAATCCGCCGCGGCGGCCGAATCGCTGCGCGACCAGGCCGACCGGCTGGCCGGCGTGGTCGGGCGCTTCCGGCTGACGACGGCCGCCGCCTGATCGCTCAGCGGGCCGGCGTCCAGCCGCCGCCGAGCGAGCGCGCCACCGCCACGGCGGCGAGCAGGCGCTGCGTCGCGATCTGCGCCGCGTCGCGCTCGGTGGACAGGGCGCTGCGCTGGGCGTCGGTCACGTCCAGGTAGTTGGACACGCCGCGGTCCCAGCGCGCGCGGGCGACCTCGTAGGCGCGTTCGGCGGCCGTGCGCGCCTGGGCCTGCACGGTGGCCTGCTCCTGGAGCTGTTGCACGTCGTTGAGCGAATCCTCGACTTCGCGCAACGCCGTCAGCAGGCGCTGCTCGTGATTGGCCGCGGCCTCGTTGTAGCGCGCCTTGGCGGCGTCGAGATTGGCCTGGTTGCGGCCGCCGTCGAAGATCGGCAGCGTGAAACCCAGCGGCCCGATGCCGTACTGGCGCGAGCTGCCCTTGAGCAGGTCGCTCAGCGGCTGCGAGGCGAAGCCGAAGCTGGACGTGAGCGAGAACGACGGGTAGAACGCCGCCTCCGCGACGCCGACCTGGGCGTTGAGCGAGCGCAGCGTGGCGACGCTCTCGGCCAGGTCAGGGCGTTGGGCGAGCAGGCTCGCGGGCAGGCCCACGGGCACCTGCGGCGGCTGGGCCAGCGTGGTGCCGGCGACTACGGCCACGAGCGGCTCGCTCGGCGAGGCGCCGACGAGCACGGCCAGCGCGTGTTCGAGGTCGGTGCGCTGGCGCTGCACGTCGATCAGCTGCGAGCGCGCATTGGCCGTCTCGACGCGGGCGCGCGAGAGGTCGAGTTCGTTGGACACGCCGGCATCGAAGCGCGACTGCACGAGCGATTCGGTCTCGACACGGCTCGCCAGCGCTTGGCTGAGGATGTCGGCCTGCGCGTCGAGTCCGCGCAGCTGGAAGTAGCTGCTGGCGATCTGGCTGCTGAGCGTCAGCACGACGGCGCCGTGGTCGTCCTCGGCGGCCTGGACCTGCGCGCCGGCCGACTCGACGAGGCGGCGCACGCGGCCCCAGGCATCGAGCTCGTAGGACATCGAGGCGCCGGCGTCGTAGTTCATGCCGGCCACGGAGATGTGGTGCAGCAGGATGGCCTGCGAGGTGTTCTGCGAGCTGTGCTCGTAGCCCACTGACGAGGACACGCCGAGCTGCGGCTGCGTGGACGAGCGCGTGGCGCCGAGCTGGGCGCGCGCCTGGGCGAGCCTCTCGGCGCTGGCCTTGACGCTCGGGCTGCCTTGCAGGGCGCGCTGTTCGAGCGCGTCGAGCGTGGCGTCGCCGAACACGGTCCACCAACTGGCGGGCAGTACCGCATCGGCGCTGCCGGCGGCGTGCCGGTAGGCGGCCTGCTGCGGCGCGGCGGGCGCCTTGAAGTCGGGGCCCACGGCGGCGCAGCCGGACAGCAGGCTCAGCGCCGTGACGGCGGCCGCGGCGATCAGGGAAGTCTTGGTCTTGAACATGGCTTGTTCTTTCTGAGAGGGGCGCGCGCTCAGTGCGCGGCGTTGCCGCCGCCGGAGGGCGACTTGACGCCGTCGGCCAGCCAGAGGATGGAGATGCAGCCGAACAGCACGGCGGCCATCGCCATGAAGGCGTCGTTGTAGGCCATCACGTAGGCCTGCTTGCGCGTCAGCAGGTCCACCACGCCGACCGCCTTTTGCGACGCGCCCGCGGCGTCGATGCCCTTGGCGCTGAAGCCGGCGGTGAGCGCGTCGAGGCGGTTGCGCGTGGCGGCCGCGAACATCGAGACCGATTCGCCCAGGCGCGCCGAGTGCAGGTGCTCGCGGTTCGTCAGCATGGTCGCCAGCAGTGCCAGGCCGACCGAGCCGCCGAGGTTGCGGGTCATGTTGAACAGGCTCGAGGCCGACGGCGTGTCCTTGGGCGCGATGCCCTGCATGGCGAAGTTCGACAGCGTCAGCATGATCAGCGGCTGGCCGAGGGCTCGCACGATCTGCGACCACAGCAGCTGGTCGTAGCCGTAGCTCGCGTCCATGTGGGCGTTCATCACGCAGGAGATGCCGAACAGCGCGAGGCCGATCGAGCACAGGATGCGGTTGTCGACGCGTGTCGAGAGCCGCGCCACGAAGGGCATGATGAAGAGCTGCGGCAGGCCGGCCCACATGATGACCTCGCCGATCTGCATGGGCGTGTAGCCGGCGATCTGGCCGAGGAACAGCGGCAGCAGGAAGGACGAGCCGTACAGCGCCATGCCGGTGGTGGCGGCCAGCAGCGCGGCGACGAAGAAGTTGCGGCGTGCATAGAGGCGCACGTTCACGAAGGGCTCGTCGCGCAGCAGCGTGATGACGAACCAGCCGACGATGCCCACCAGCGCCGCGACGGCGAAGTTGCGGATGAAGCTCGAGGCGAACCAGTCGTGCGAGTTGCCTTCTTCCAGGAAGATGGTCAGGCTCGCCAGCCCCACGGCCATGAAGGCGATGCCGAGCCAGTCGGCGTTGCGCAGCAGCGCCCAGTTGCGGCGCTCCGGGTCGAGGCCCCAGGCGATGCCGCCGATCAGCAGCAGGCCGGGCACCCAGTTGATGTAGAAGATCGAGGGCCAGCCGTAGAGGTCGGTCAGGTAGCCGCCCAGGGTCGGGCCGAGGGTCGGTGCCATCGTCGCAGTCAGGCCGAACATGGCCAGGCCGACGGCGCGCTTGCTCGGCGGCAGCTTGGCCAGCACCAGCGTCATCGCCATCGGGATCAGCGCGCCGCCAGTGAAGCCCTGCATCATGCGGAACACGATCATGCTGGGCAGGCTCCAGGCCGAGCCGCACAGCGTCGAGCAGACCAGGAACAGCGAGGTCGTGCCGAGCATGTAGGCGCGCACGCTGAGCACGCGGGCGAGCAGGCCGGTCAGCGGAATGACGACGATCTCGGCGCAGAGGTAGGCGGTGGAAATCCACGAGCCCTCGTCCTGCGTGGCCGATAGCGTGCCGAGGATGTCCTGCAGCGAGGCGTTGGTGATCTGGATGTCCAGCACCGCCATGAAGGCGCCGAGCAGGCCGGCGGCCACGGCGAGCCAGGTGCGCAGGTCGACCTTGGCGTCGTGCGCCGCCAGCATCGGCGCGAGGGCAGGGGATTTGCTTGCCATGATGGCCTCAGCGCTGGGCCGGTGCAGCTTGGCGCAGATCCACCGAGATCACCGCCGACATGCCGGGCGCGAGGCGGCCGGACAGGCGCTTCACGTCAGCCGGGGCGAAGGTGATCTTGACGGGAATGCGCTGGACGATCTTGGTGAAGTTGCCGGTCGCGTTGTCGGCCGGCAGCAGTGCGAACTGGTTGCCCGAGGCCGGCGAGAAGCTGTCGAGGCGGCCGACGAGGTGCTCGTCGGGCAGTGCGTCGATGCTGACCTCGACCTCCTGGCCCGGGCGCAGCTTGGCGAGCTGCGTTTCCTTGTAGTTGGCCTGGACCCAGATGTCGTCCTGCACGATGGCGGCGATCTGCTGGCCCGGCTGCACGCGCTGGCCGACTTCCATGTCGCGCTTGCCGACGCGACCGTCGACCGGCGCCACGATGCGGTTGTAGCCGAGCTGCAGCTGGGCATCCTTGGCCTGCGTCTGCAACACCTTGATCTGGGCCTTGAGCACATCGCGCGCGGCCTGCGAGGCACCGATCTGTGCCTGCGCGGCGGTGACGGCGTCCTTGCGCGCGGCCAGGTCGGCCGTGGCGCTGGAGCGCGCGGCGATGGCAGCGTCGAGCTCGGCCTTGGAGATCGCCTTCATCTGCGTCGTGTAGAGCTCCGACAGGCGCGTGGCGTCCTGCTGCGTGCGCAGCAGCGTGGCCTGCGACTGCAGCACCTGCGCCTGCGCGCCGCTGGCCGAGGCGCGCGCCTGCGCGGTCTGGGCATCGGCCTGCGCGACCTGCTGCTGGACCTGGGCGATCTGGGCTTCGATCTGCTCGAGGCGCACGCGCTGGTCGGCCGGGTCGAGCTCGGCGATCACGTCTCCGGCGTGCGCCACCTGGTTGTCGTCGACGAGGACCTTGGCGATGGTGCCCGGGATGCGCGACGAGATCGGGTGCAGGTGGCCGACCAGGTACGCGTCATCGGTCTCGACGAAGTAGTGGCTGCGCCAGACCATGCGGCCGCCGACGCCGAGGGCGGCGATGGCGATCAGGCCCGCGATCACGAGGACGCGGCGCTTGGAGGCAGGAGCGGCTGCGGCGGGCGCCTGCGGCGGGGGGGAGGGCTTGTCGTCCATGATGAGGCCTGGGTTAAATGAAATTGATGGATTTCATTATTGGCTGAGCAAGGCGCTAAGTCAAGAAATGAAATCTTTCCATTTCATTAAAGAGGATTTAGACTGGCGGCATGAGCATTCGTACCGCTTCCAGCAAGGCGCCGGCCAAGTCCGCCAAGCCGGCCAAACCCGCGCATCGGGGCGCCGGGCGGCCGCGTGCCGCGGATGTCGAGGCGCGCCTGCAAGCCTTGCTGCAGACCGCGGCGGGGCTGTTCATGGAGCATGGCTACAGCAAGGTCAGCCTGGAGATGATTGCGCGCGAGGCCCGCGTCGCGATCCGCACGATCTACGTGAAGTTCGGTGGCAAGGCAGGCCTGATCGGCGCCATGATCGAAGCCAAGCGCGGCAGCTACCTGTCCGGCGAGGGCTTGCTGGTCGACCCGCGACCGGTGCGCGAGACGCTGGGCGAGTTCTCGCGGCAGCTCCACAAGCTGCTGCATGTGCCCGAGACGCAGGCGCTGCGGCGCATGATCGCCGCCGAGGGCAAGGACAACCCCGAGCTCGTCGACTCCTTCTACCGCGCCGGGCCCGGCATCACGCTCGAGCTGCTGCGCGGCTATTTCGACCGCGCCGACGTGCGCGCGCAGCTGCGCGACGACCTGCCGTTCGATCAGCTGCCGGTGTTCTTCACCAACTGCGTGATCGGCGACACCCTGGCGCGCAGCCTCGATCGCTTGACGGGCGACGCGTCAGAGGCGGCGATGGACGCGCGCATGGCGCTGTTCTTCCGCGCCGTGCTGAAGTAGGGCGCTCGCCGCAAACGCTCAGACCGCCGCAAGCATCACGCGGTTGCGGCCCGCCGTCTTGGCGCGGTACATGGCCGCATCGGCGCGCGAGATCAGCTGTTCGAGCGTCTGGCCATCGGTGCCGAAAGCCGCCACGCCGAGGCTGGCCGTGGTGCTGACGGGCTGACCGCTGCCATCGCGTCCGGTCAGGGCCGGCAGGCGCTCGATCGAGGCGCGCAGCCGCTCGGCAAAAGCATGCGCGCTGCGCAAATCGCTGTGGCTCAGCAGCACCACGAACTCCTCGCCGCCGATGCGGCCGACGAGGTCGCTGCCGCGCATCTCGGCGCGGATCGTACGGGCAACGGCGATCAGCGCCGCATCGCCGATGGCGTGGCCGAGCTCGTCGTTGAAGCGCTTGAAGTGGTCGACGTCGAGCAGGATGGCCGTCACGTCGAAGCCGTGCCGGCGCGCCTGGGCCAGCAGATGCTCGGCGGATTCCCAGAAGCCGCGGCGATTGGGCAGGCCCGTCATTGCGTCGGTGTTGGACTGGGTGCGGAGCTGCTCGATCAGCGCGTCCCGTTCGCGCTCGAGCGCCAGCCGCTGCCCGGTGCGCTCGCGCAGCGACTCGACGGCGCCGACGACGGCCGCCATCTCGTCATCGGCCACGATGGGCGGCAGGCGGATGTCGAGCTTGTTGCGCGCCAGCGCGTTGACGGCGCCAGCGATCACGGCCAAGGGGCCGAGCAGGCGGCGCTGCACCAGCGCGATGGCACCGATGAGCACGGCCAGCAGCACCATGCCGCCGATGATCACGACGGCCAGCGTGCGCTCGGCCAGGTGCTTGGTCGCCAGCGCCTCGTCGCGCGCCTGCGCAAGCAAGGCGTCGCGCACGGCAAAAAGACTGTTCATGTCGGGCACGTACGCCGCCGCGAAGCGGGCCGGGTCCTGGTCATACGCATGGCCTGCGGCACCATCGGCCGCCACCCGTTCGGCCAGCTTGAGCGAACCGCCGAAATAGCGCCGCTGCGCCTCCTCCCAGGCCTGCACGACGACCGTGGAGTCGGCGCCATCCTGGATGCGAACGTCGACAAGAAAGCGCAGCTCGTCGATGCGGCCGCGTGTGCGCTGAATCTCGCCGAGTTCGAACGGCGTCAGCGGCTTGCCGCTGGCCAGTGCGGCCGTGAAATGCGAGCCGAGCAGGCCGGCGTACTCGCGCAGCTCGGCAATGAGGCGCGCGCCCTGGACGTCGTCGCCGGCAGGCGGGTAATAGGTCTGGGCTTCGGTGGCCAGGCCGCTGATCACCGGCGCCAGGCGCGGGATCACGCCCACCATGCCGTACACCGCCGCGCTGATCTGGTCCGGCGTGCGGCGTGCCAACGGCAGCGCGATGAGGCGATCGACATCCAGGCGCGCCCGGGTGAGCTCCATCCGGGCCGCGGCGACGGCGCCACGGCGCACGCCTGGCAGGGGCGCGGCGTTCTGCTCGAGCGCAATAAAGGCCGCATCGGTGCTGGCACGCGCCTGCGCCAGCGCGTCGGCATACACGGACTGGTGCGGCACGTCGTCGCCCAGCATGCCGTTGGTCGGGCCGCGCTCGCGCGACGCCATCTCGGCGGCGATCAGCGCGAGGCGCAGCCGCTCGATGGCCGCGAGGCCGTCGCGCGTGCGGTGCAGATCCTGCAGGGTCGTGGCGATGAGCTGGGCGAGCACGAAGCCGGTGACCAGCACCAGCAGGACGGCAAGGGCCCTAAGAAGTCGAATGAGTGGCATGACCAGCAGCGGCCCGGTGCAAATTTTTGTGTCCCTGGCGGGATTCTCGTCCTGTACCGTGACGCGGCCCGGTCCCGACTTCTTTACTCGGCCTCTGTTCACAGTCAGCTCATTTTGTGCGTTAGGACGGAATCCCGGTAGGAGATCCCGTTATCACGCGCTCCTGGCGATGCGCAATTGCCACGCCGTGTCGCCCGCGCTAAAGCAGGGCTTTGCAAGCCAGCTTGCACTTTATATATGATGATCGTAATATTCTGGCATGAACAAACAGCCGAGCCGCAAGGAACAGACCCACGAGCGCATCGTCGGCGTGGCGGCGCGGGCGATCCGGCGCGCCGGCTACCACGGTGTCGGCGTGGCGGACATCATGAAGGAGGCCGGGCTGACGCACGGCGGCTTCTACGCGCACTTCGAGTCGCGCGACGCCTTGTTGATCGAAGCCATGCAACGCGCGGGGCAAGATGGCGCGGTCGCACTGGCCGAGCATGTGGCGGCGCGCGAGGCGGCCGGGGAAAGCCGTTTCAGGGCGTTGGTCGAAGCCTATCTGGCCGATGATCAACTGGACGACGTGGAAGGCGGTTGCATCGTTGCCGCGCTGTGCTCCGAGATGCCGCGCCTGCAGGGTGAGGTGCGCGAAGCTGCGCGGCGCCGTGTGCTCGCGTTCGTCAACGGCGTGCGCGGCGCGCTGCCCGAGGGTGCCGACGCCAGTCTTGCCGAGACGATTGCCGCCACCATGGTCGGCACCGTGCAAATGGCGCGTACGCTCGGCGACCAGTCCGGCAGGGCGGTGCTGGCGCGTACGCGCCGGGCGCTGCTCGACGAATACGAACCCGGCCGATCCGGCTGAACCAGATGGTCGGCGCTGGCTTGTGGTTCGCCGACGAATATGATGATCGCAATATTGAAAGGCAAATCATGAAGCTCGACAACGCCACCGTCCTCATCACCGGCGCCAATCGCGGCATCGGCCTGGC
>Ga0213878_10000924_pt1 | contig 10480 bp, 7 predicted proteins | sample VelepicoBEBS_R02_FD_161053 | JGI IMG/M metagenome (GOLD analysis project Ga0213878, IMG submission 161053) | Vellozia epidendroides bulk soil microbial communities from rupestrian grasslands, the National Park of Serra do Cipo, Brazil - BS_R02 | ecosystem: Environmental > Terrestrial > Soil >... | reverse complement strand
TTGAAGTCGCCGTGACTCAATGCAAATAGATTATAGTTTTCGAGCTGTGGGCCGTTCCAGCCTGAACAGCGCGCACAGCGCCCTTTGCAGCCAAGGCGTCCAACACTTGTGGGTTCGGGGATCGCCACTGAGCGTAAGCCGGCGCCATCGCTTCGTCGTACTTGGCCATTTTTGCCACCCGCTATCTTCCATCGGATCTCCCGAGGCATGCAAGCGCTCGAACGCGCCCTTTTAATATCGGCGGCGCCGCCGAATAGGCCCACCCTTGATGCGAGGACCTTTCAACATCGATCGGATCGCTAATTTTGCGACGATTAAAAAAGCCGAAAAGAGAACGGCTATCCAGATGATAGACGCTGCCTGGTTCCCTGCCGACTGCACGATGCTGCTTGAATCCATAAAAACCATAATTCGGACAACGCGCTCGCATATTTAGCGCAGGAACGCAGAAATCGTATCGCGGGAGCTGCAGGCCCTCGCCAGGCTGCTCGGCTGCCCGTTCTCCGGCCCCAAAGAAACCCTCGTAGTTCACCTGCTAGTCACGCGGAAACTGCGGCTCAAACTCGCCCGGTTCGCCGAAGATCTCAACGCACTCGCAAACTGTTACCGGCGCGAATCGCTCCGCGATATGTGCCGGGAGGCCGGCCTCTGGCGGTCCGGCAACAAACGCGCTCTGGCCGCCGGATTGAATCGCTCGCTTGCGGTAAAGCCCGACGGATCGCCATGGGCGGACAAAAACCTTTCGAGCCGTGAAATCGGTGCTGCCCTGATCAAAATCCGGAAAAAGACATTTGACAGGTTATGGAAGTTATGGTTTTTGTAGGGCCCGGCGCTTCGAAGAAGAAAAGAGGGCACTTCAGCGCCAGAACAAAAAACTTCTAAAAGACAATTCCCCAGCATTGCCGCCGAGGCGACTGATCCGATGGCCGTCTCGTCATAGCCATTAGGCCCACGATCATTCTTGTCCTGAAATAGCGACGGAGATCAGTTCTGTCGTACCATTCAGCCTTTATTCATTAACAGTCCACGAAGCCCCGAGTTCTTCGACTCAAAAAGTCTAGAAACTCTCTGTCCATGGTGACTTATTTGCTATGTCCAAAACTGTAGTCCTACACACGTCCGTTCAAAATAAAATGACTCTGCTTCGCCGGAGTAAGCGCCTTCCTACATTGCAGCTTCTGGCGATCATCACGTTTAGGCAAACATTCACATTCCTTCGCACTATGTTCAATCCCCTCGTCACGCTCATTTCGCCATTTGTGCGCCCTCACGCTGGGCGTGTCCGTCCTGAAACCAACGCCCTCAAGCCCAAGCCAAAAAAAGTACCCTTAGGCTCAAACGCGATCCTTCTTGCGATCTTTTCCTGGCTACTAGCTTCTTCGCCTCTTTTCGCGACGGCGCCCGGCTCCGCTTACCTGTACGATGATGCAGGTCGACTGATTCAAGCCACTATCAGTGATGGGTCCAGTACGATCCAAATCACATATGTTTACGATCAGGCCGGTAATTTGACCGGCGTCTCCGAGCAGCACTTGAACTAGAAGATCGCGCTCATGCACAAATTTAAGTTATCCCCCTCGGCCCGGCTCCTGCCAATCTGCGCTGCAATCGTTCTTTGTATTGTGACTTTCAACAGAGAGGCGTGGAGCCAGATCCCGACGATAGCCGGCACCTATTCCGGTACCGTCTACCCCGGTTCCAACGGCTCAGACCCTAACCCTGAGGGTCCGCTGGCTGCCAGCGTGACTCTGAATCCCGACGGAACGCTAGCAAATATTTATATCCAGGACCTTCTGGAAACTTTCGACCCTGATGCAGTACAAAATCTGCAGGTTACCAGTAACCAAGACCCCTCCGGAAATATCCTCGATGAGAGCTTGTATTTCATTTACGCAAGATCGAGCGCGCCACCGCTCGGTTGGGGATACTATCCATGGATAAATCTCAGTGTCAGCGGAGAATATTACGATTTTTACGCGGGAACTTGGACCCGCAAGATGTTGTTTCAGCTTGTCGACGACAGAACCACCTGGCTTGAGGAGGGAACATTGACACTCAACTTAGGGGGTCCACCGCCACCGCCCGCCCCACCGCCGCCTCCAAACGACAGCACCAGCCGCAAGACACCACCCAACATGCAGGTTCAGGAGCCCGTAGATGTGGCAACGGGTCTTCTCACACACGAGGAAACAGTTCTTGCCGTGCAAGGTGCTCAACGCGTTCCATTCACAGTGTCTTACAACGGCTGGGGTTGGGCTGACAACTACAACATCGTTCTATACGATTACAGCGGCCAAGATCCAGCACAACACATCGAAATCTGGTGGCCCGATGGGAGGGCAAACCATTACTATCCTTTGGTCGGCACCCGGGGGACTTACTACTCAAACGAGATATCGGCGCTCCATGACACCCTGCACGAGAATTACGATGGGACCTATGATCTGGTGGGGAAGGATCAAACGCGATATCATTTCACGCTCATTGCCTTCAACCCGAATTCGCCGTGGATCGCTCCAACGGCACGCCTGGACTCGATCATAAATCGAGTCGGCCAAGCGATCTCGTTGAGCTATGATAATGCCGGGAACCCTGTTCAGGTGACGGATTCAGTAACAGGCGTCGGCTTGACTCTTGCCTACGATGACATCGGCGCGCCCGTTAGTGCAACCGATCCGATGGGCCGCCAGGTCAAATTCAGCTATAACGCCTGGCAAGGTTATCCGACTTGCATCCAAGTGTTTTCGCCCAATGGACAGCTCGTCAAGTCGACGACCTACACTTACAACTACGGCGAGTTGGTGTCAGCCACTGACATGGACGGGCGAATCATCATGACCAATACCTACGATTCTCTAGGTCGCGTCATTAATCAGACCGACGGGCGCGGAGGTGTCACTCTCTTCTCTTATCAAACCAATCCGGACGGTTCAGGTGCGACGCAGGTCACCGATAGGAACGGTAAAATCACCACCTACAAATTCAATTCCAAGCTGCTACTGGTCGAACGCGATGATCCGACAGGGTACACCGAAACATGGAACCTGGACGACAGCGGCAACATCCTCTCGTACACGAATAAGAACGGACATCAAACGTCCTACGCGTATGACTCCAACGGCAACGTGCTGAGCATATCGGATCCGGCTAACAAGGTCACGACCATGACCTACGATGGTCTGAATCGACTAACATCAATTAGCGATCCAAAAGGCAACGTTACCAGCTTTTCGTATGACCAAAATAATAACCTGACACAGATAACCGATCCGTTGGGCGCGGTGACGACTCAGAACTGGGACGCCAATTCGTTTTTGACCTCGAGGCAGCTTCCACGCGGCGGTATCGAAAGCTACCTTTACACCGGAGGTCTGCTGACCAGCAGGACGGACGCCAATGGCAACACCTCAAGCTTTAGCTATGACGCGGCAGGCAGACTGGTTTCTAGCCAGGATGCAACCCAGGCTGTGACCAGCTACGGCTACGATGGGTTGGATCATATCACCTCGATTACAGATCCTTTGAACCAAACCCGCTTGTTTGCGTACAACTCGAGAGGCTGGGAATTATCGCAGACGGATCCCTTGGGTAACACAACACAGTTTCAGTATGATGCGAACGGTAACCTGATCAGCCGAATTGACCCCTCTCCTGGAGGTACAACGAGCTACCAGTACGACAGCGAGGATCGTCTGATCCAGCGAACCGATGCGCTGGGCCAGTCGATTGGCTTCGGTCGCGATGCTGCAGGGCGGTTGATCTCGGTCACCGACGGTCGCGGCAAGGCGCAGACTTTCCAGGTCGACGGCCTTGGCCATGGCATCAACGCCTTTGATGCCTATGCAAGACCAGTGGCGCAAAACTATTACGATAGTCGTGAGCTTCTTGAAGAGGCCACCGATGGGATGGGTCGAATCAACAACTGGGATTACGATGAGCGCGGCGCCTTGATCCAGTATACGGATGGGCTTTCCAAAGTGACCACCTTTAGCAACGATGCTCTTAAGCGGCTTTTATCGGCAACCAGCCCGTTGTCAGATGTTACCGCTCAGAGCTTTGATCTGGAGGGAAATCGAGTCAGCCTGACCAACGCCCTGGCTAACCCGACCGCGTTCTCTTTTGACCTTGGCGACCGCCTTTCTTCGGTAACGACCGCAAACGGCCTTTCGACCCAGTACACCTACAACTCGCGAAACCTGCTCGAAACGGTCACCCGCCCGTCGGGCCAAAAGACGACCAATACTTATGATGCGGCGTTGCGGCTGTGCAAGGTAGTCGATTCATATGCGACCACGGTCTTCAACTACGATGCGAACGGAAGGTTGGTCGAAACCGATGACACCTCCAATGGAGGTGCGAAAACGACTCGCTCCTACGACGCGCTCGGACACCTGAGCTCTTACACGGACGAAGGAGGCAACACCATCGGCTATGCTTACGATAAGGTGGGCAATCTCGTCCAGCTGACTTATCCGGGCGGCCAGACGGTCAGTTACACTTACGATCAGAACAATCGTCTATTGACCGTCACCGATTGGGCCTCACGGGTGACAACCTACAGTTATGACGATAACGGGCGTCTGGTGCTCACGACCTATGCCAATGGAACGAGTGAAAGTCGCACCTACGACGTTTCGGGCAAGTTGACAGGGATTACCACCCAGGATTCCTCCGGGAACGTTCTTTACAGCTGCGCGAACACGATTGACGCGGCGGGTCGCGTCACGGTGGAGAGCTTAAACGCGTTGCCCGCTGCCCTCAGCGACGTGGTTCCGGTCACCATGAGTTTTGACGCGGATAACCGATTGGCCACCTTCAACGGTCAGACAGTGAGCTTCGATCCCGACGGCAACCTGATCAACGGTCCGGGTGCGGCCGGCGCAAGCACGCTGGTGGGTTATGTTTACGATGCGCGCAACCGCTTAAGCTCCCACAACGGCTTAAGCTACGGATACGATCCTGAAGGCCGCAGGGTCACTGTCAACGACATGGTCAGCACCGCCTACTATGTGATCGATCCGAGCGCGGCGCTGGATCGGGTCCTGGTGCGTGCCAAGGGCGCAACGCAGACCTTGTACATCTGGGGTCTGGGTTTAATCGGCGAGGAACGGAACGGCGTCTACAGCCAGTACCATTTCGATGCACGGGGCAGCACGATCGCCCTGACGGCTGTCACTGGCACCGTGACTGACCAGTTCGGCTACGGGCCTTACGGCGAGGCGCTGGGCCACACCGGTACGAGCGATACGCCTTTTCAGTTTAACGGCCAGTTCGGTATCCAGACCGATCCGAACGGGTTGTTGTACATGCGTGCGCGCTACTACAACCCGGCCATCCGGCGCTTTGTTAACCAGGATGTTCTCTTCGGCAACCTGGATCCGGGGATCAGCCTGAATCGATTTGCGTTTGCGAACGGCAATCCCGTCTCTTTGATGGATCCGTTTGGACTGTGCGCTCAAAACGATCAGACCGATGCTTTCGGAAACCCAACTACCCTGCAGGGCTGGCAACAATCATGGGACAATCTGGCAACCGGCTTGAATGCTGCTCGTGCCTGGGAGCAGCAGACCAATAGTTGGCTATATCAAAAGATGCCATGGCTGACCTACGTCGCCTATGGGATGAACGTTGCCACCAAGACTGCGGAATACTCATTAATGTTCGTACCAGCTGCCGGACTCGCTATGGATGCCCTGGCCGGCATCGAAGCAGGATCTGCCGCCGCAGAGGGGGCAACAACAGCAGAAGATTTGGCAGCGGCTGCAAATCGCGCTGCTCAGACTGTGGGGCCGGGCAGTGGCCCAGTTTATGGAACGCAAGTGCATACTGCATTCCAAGCTGAAGTTGAGGCTTTGGGGCAGTCTGGTCTTCGGACAGAGGTGTCCTATCTGAATGGCGCCGAAGTCCCGTATGGGACACCTGGATCTGTCCGCATTGACGTCGGCCAATACGGAGCAAATGGACAAATCCAGGAAGTTTTTGACCTCAAGACGGGCAGTGCCACGCTAACACCAGCGCGCATTCAACAAATTCAGCAGGCGGTTGGAAGTCAAGTTCCTGTTACAATAATAAGGCCATGAAGACAACTGAGATTGCCACGTTCGGAAAGCGCCTGCTCGCAGATTTGCCGGGCTTTGCAGCAAAGGGGCAGATGTTGTTCATGCGTCCGATTGGTCACACGTTGCGGGGGATATTTTTTGATCGCTCCGTTAATCCGCGAGGGTTCTACGTGCAAATTTTCATTCAACCTTTATTCGTTCCGGCAGAACACGTTGCTTTCAACGTGGGTTGGAGACTTGGTGGTAGCAGCCACATTTGGAATGCGGATGCCCCAGGATTGATTTCGGAACTGGACGCGGCGTTGAAACGGGAAGCGTTGCCATTTCTGTCGGGTGTTCAATCGCCACAAGACGTGGCGCGTGCCGCAGCCTCTTTGCAGAAATCTGGAGACCCTTATGTTCAACAAGCGATTGCCTACGCCTTTGCTCGCGATGGTGACGCACAACAAGCCGCCACCGCTCTTACTCAACTTGTGAGGACGCTCGACCTAAAAGAGCAGTATCCTTGGCAACGGGAAATGCAACGCAGGGCAGAGGTTTTGAAAGCGGAGCTTCAAGATAATCCATTAGTAGCTCGTCAACGGCTTGAGTCGTGGGAGGTTGAGACCACAAAGCGGCTCGGTCTGGAGAGGTTTTCTTGAATGAAGAATTGGATATCAAATTTGATTCGTTCAATTTGGTTCCTGTTGCTGCCCGGAGCAATCTTGGGCGTGTTTTCGATCACGGCCTTCTGCCGTGATTCAACACCAATCGGCCCCACATGCGACTACGACGGACAAACCGAAGTAAGGATAACGTGCGACGGGACTTGGCTACTGGCATCGCACCACGATTCCACATCAATGTCGCCCATTGCATTGGGAAATAGCTCCATTTTCAGGTTATGATGGACGAGCGTTGCTCGCTGCAAACGAAGACAACCTCTCTTCGTCCGCCAACCATGCAGTCTTTGCCGCTTTCGCCAAGTTTCTTGCCGCAGAGAGTGGAGCATTTGTTCCAGGTGAAATCATGCCGAACGGGCAGATCGCGGGAATGGGGCCTGGTGCCATGCTCAACAACGAATTTCAGCGAGCCGTTGCAGCAGTAGCGAAGCCCGGTAGATTCGATTTTACGGCGACCTCCCTTAGAGAGGCTAGAGCGATTATCCAACGAGCGATGCCTAATGCAGTCGAACTCCCAGAGGCAGTTGCAGGGCAACCTTATCCATCGCCTCCCGCAGGAGAAAAAACTGGTTCCAAGTGCACCCAGGCGAGCCAGCAGTCGGAAACAATCTACCACACATCAAGTATGCGGACTGGAGGGCGGGAAAAAAGGGAACTGGTGGAAGCTGGGGGCATATTTTCTTCCCGACAGAAGAATAATTTGTATGAGCACCATTTTGGAAGTTTACTACTGTTGGCCTATTGACCGTACCAGAGAAGAAAGGATTACCGCGGAGGTTGTGAGGAGCGGCGGTAAGTTGTCCTTTCGAGAAGAACCCAACGAACTCTCGCGTGCAGTTTGCCTTACCTTCGAGTTTGCCGACCGCGAAGTGGCAAAAGTTGCCGCCTCGGCAATTCGTTCCTTAGGAGAACACGTTGAGGGACCATCGGATTACGAGTGAGGAGAGGGGGAGAGTCTCACAGCGAAGCAACTCGTTACTTGGACGAGGTAATGAGGGCTAGACTAGGAGTCGCGTCTTTAACGGGCCGTTGCCCAAACGGTGCATTTTTTTTTGCGATAAATTCGGAGGACCATTTTTTTGTTGGAGAGTAGTTTAGATCGGCGAAAGAACCGAGAAGGATTGCGGGAGGAGGCGCTCTGAGCTTTGGAGCAGTTTAGCCAGCACTGGGTTTCGTTCGGGGTCAGTTTCGGCGAGATAGTTGAGCAGTTTTCGTAAATTCTGGACCGTAACAATGATTAGATCTTGGATTGTCTGCTTGCAGAGTCCGCGCCGGCGGGCCCGTTTGAAATGGTGCCAGTTGGCAGCATCGGCAAAGCTGACGGCGTTTAAGGTCCTCTTGAGCCGCCTTGGTCCTTGAGCTTGAGCGTGACCACGCGGAGCGGCTACGAGATTGTTTAACTCAGCAGCCGGCGAAGATCGGTTTCGAAAAGGACTACGCTCTGACGAAGAGCGGCGAAACTTTGGAAGGCCTGATTGACAAGTTCTACGTCGCCAATCCTCAATCAACAGAAACGGATGAAGGCCGGATCTAAGATTACGGAGATTCGCCGAATGGAAGCGATTTTCAGAAAATGTCCGAATCCTATAAAAGCGCAGATTACGGAGGAACTGGCCAAGATCGAAGCGCAGTTTGGAATCAGCCCGACGGGCGGCTTTTAAGCTATGAAGTTTTGGAAATTGGTTTCTCCGAGGAATAAAAGGCTGCTGGCTGAACGGACGAAAGATGTGATGCATCTTGGAACTGTAATCTGTCCGGCAAATTCAGGCCATCAGCGAGCCGGGAGACGGATCGGGAAATTGTCAGTAGATCTTCCGCGGGATTTCGAACGTGACTTTATCTGGACGTGGCACAGCGATTGTCTGCTGACAAAGCGCGCCGTAGACGTACTTAGAAAGAATCGCGTGACCGGTTTTGAGACTCTTCCAATAACCGCGCGTTTTAAACAATCCCTGGTTAAACCGCCTGAACTTTTTGAGCTGCGTGTTATCGGCTGGGCAGGTATCGCGCCCCTTTCATCCGGCGTACGATTGGTTGAGCATTGCGAGCACTATGGCCATCTGGTCTATTCCGGTTTTAAAGATCCTACCAAACTTTTCGATCCGGGACTGTGGGACGGTTCGGATTTCTTCATGATCTGGCCGTTACCGCGTTTCATTTTTCTAACAGAAAGAGCCAAGAACGTCATTGAACGAGCCGGCCTTGAAGGGGCTATTTTGGTGCCAGCCGAAAAGCTGCCGGCTTCCGAGCATCGGCATTTAAGCCTGCACGGCTATCGTATTGGATGTCGAAGGAACTTTTCTTTGACCTAGAACCCTGGACCCCGACGAGTCTGAAGGTATTATTAACGGGGATGTCATTCTCTCAATCGGTTAAGGACGCAGCCATGGTGGCGTGCGAGCGTCATTGTTGTCTTTGCCACAATTTCAAGGGGACGAAGATCGAATGCCACCATATTGTGCAGGCGGCTGATGGTGGCCCGGACACCTTGGGAAATTGCATCCCGCTTTGCTTTGACTGTCACGCAGAGGTCGGAGCGTATAATCCCAAACATGCCAGAGGAACGAAATTCTCGGCTAAGGAGTTGAAAAAGCGACGGGATGATTGGTACCAGGAAGTAAGAAATCGTCGAGTACTCCGAGATTTTGTACATCCAAAGAGCGAACCTATAGAGCTAGGGAGCTTTGAGGAAGCTAGATCGTTGGCAGAGTCGAACCCAACGGATAAGATCATTTTAAGACGAGGCGTTGTAAGAGGCTGGCAGCTATTGGCCAATGGCGTCTTAAAAATGACCAATGTTTTGGGCGAAAACGCCTCACCAATTGGTGAAGTGGTGACCCGAGCTTTGAAAAAGCTTTGGGGTAGCACTCGGGTTCCTGAAGAGTTGTGTCGCTCAATCGAAGGCCTTCAAAAGATAGCTTATCAAGCAGCTGTAATGTCTCACTGGGCGGGGTATGATCCGGACTTGAGCGGAGTGTTAGAGTTTATTCAGGAGTGTGAGCGCGTTCGAGACGAGCTGGTCAGAATTTACAATTCGGGAGGTCTGTGACGTCTCTCGGGCAGCCCGAGAGACGTTCGCGGTCGTCTCGAACGCGCCTGGACGGAGCTCACCAAGACTTTTGTCCCTTGGCACACCCGCCAAAAAGGCGGCCAAAGAACAGGTTATGAAGACGATATTTAGAATGCTTGCTTTTTTCTTCGTACTCACCGCAACCGCGCTCGCTAGCGAGAGAAACCCCGCATCTCTCTGCGGGAGATGGGAGACAGAACCCCATCGGGGCTTCGTACCCAATATAACCGACAGGTACTCAGATGGAACGTTCGTCAAGAAAACCTTCTATACCACCTACCCAGAGGGGAAGTTCGAAGCTTACTATAGCTGGGGCAAGTGGTTTATTTCCGCCAAGAAAGGCAAAGACCCCGCTACGAAAGAATTAAAACCGCTGTATATCGAGAAAGACGAGGGCTTGTCCTGGGTCAGCAAGAAAAGGAAGCCAAAAAGAACTTTTTCTTACTTCGTAGAGCCCAAGACAACCAACAATGAGTTTGCAACCAGAGGCACCGACCCAAATTCGGATTCATCTATAGTTGTTGCGAGCGACTTTCGCGTTAACGCGAAAAAGCCCCTGGGCGACCAAGGTCTGTCCCTTCAGACCACTCCAGAATATACCACGCCAAATCTAGATAAGGTACCCGGCTGGGTTCTGGATAGCACAGGGGTTCCCACGGCGAAGGCTATGCCGAGTGAAACGCAACGAA
>Ga0213878_10000923_pt1 | contig 10487 bp, 9 predicted proteins | sample VelepicoBEBS_R02_FD_161053 | JGI IMG/M metagenome (GOLD analysis project Ga0213878, IMG submission 161053) | Vellozia epidendroides bulk soil microbial communities from rupestrian grasslands, the National Park of Serra do Cipo, Brazil - BS_R02 | ecosystem: Environmental > Terrestrial > Soil >... | reverse complement strand
TAGGTCAGTCAACACGAGGTCGACCTTCGGTTGGCCTCGCTCAATAACATCCCACGCGCCATCGCCGCTTCGACTTGTGATGACATTGTAGCCGGCGTGTTTGAGCACTCGCTGGACGAGGTCGAGAATAGCCGCCTCGTCATCAACGCCGGCCGGGAAATCGAAAACGAAGCGCCGGGCGGCAATGGGTTTTCCATCTGGGCCTGGCAACAGAGTGGAACCAAGTCGTCACTCTGGCGAAAGTAAAACACTCCAAGGAGCGCGGATGTGTCCAAGGCAGACCGTCGCTCGTAAGGGCGACACGGAGCTTTCGAACAGGTTCCGCATTCATGACCGCGACCGTGCCCGGACAGCACTAGCATCCTCTTCGTGAACTTCGCGCCTTTGTGGTGAAATCCGTTGTCCAATTGCCTTCCGCACATTCGTCGATTCTTGTGAATAACCGTAGCTATGAAAACCACCAGTCTCCCTCCGATCGTATCCGCAGAAGAGTGGGCTGCTGCCCGGGAAAAACTGCTCGTTAAGGAAAAAGCCGCTACTCGAGCCCACGACGCGCTGGCCGCCGAACGTCGCCGTTTACCAATGGTTTTAATCGATAAAAAATACGCTTTCGATGGTCCTAACGTCAGAGCTAGCCTGCTCGATCTTTTTGACGGGAAACGGCTACTGCTCCTTTACCACTTCATGTTTGCTCCCGGAGTGCATGGCTGGCCCAATGCCGGATGTCCCGGTTGTTCCATGTTTGTCGATCAGATCGGTCACCAGGCGCACTTTCATGCCAGAGACACCAATTTTGTTCTGGTGTCGCACGCGCCGCTTCCCCAAATCCAAGCTTACGAAAAGCGCATGGGCTGGACCCTCCCCTGGTTCTCCTCTTATGGAAGCGATTTCAATTGCGACTTCGGTCTAACTACCAGCGAAGGCGAAGGATTTGGTCTTAGCATCTTTCTCAGAGACGAGGGGAACATTTATCGCACCTATTTTATTGCCGGACGTGGGGTCGATGCGCTCGGGAGTGTTTGGAGTTTTCTCGATCTCACCCCATTCGGTCGGCAAGAAACGTGGGAGGATTCGCCGGCTGGCCGGCCGCAAACCGAGCCATACACGTGGTGGCGCCGGCATGATGAGTACTGAGCGCCAGCGCTCCTAATCGTCCTCGTGCTCGGGCTCGTCCTCGTGCTCGAAGGTTAGCGAGGGAATCCAGCCCTAGTAACCAGTAATCAGTAACCAGTAAGACACTAATCAGAAGTGGTTTCTCTGAACTGATTACTGACCCACTGATTACTGATCACTTCCGCAGCAACGCCGAAGACCGTTCGAGCACGAGCACGAGCCCGAGCACGAGGACGATCGGGACGCGCGGTTTAGATCCAGACATCGTTCTCAGCGGTTCGCTCGCCGCCGGCGTCGCCGGTGTTAAGGACACCGCGGGGCTCGATTAACATAAGCTTTACCTCTTTGGCTGCGTACGGCTTATGCTCGATGCCCTTCGGAACGACAAACAATTCGCCCGCTCCAATTTGGACGGTGCCGTCCCGGAAATCGATGCGCAAATCGCCCTCTAGCACGAGGAAAGTCTCATCGGTCTCTTTATGTGAATGCCAGACAAAATCCCCTTCTAGCTTCACGACCTTGAACTGATAATCGTTCATCTCGGCAATAACCCTGGGCGCCCATTGCTCCGTTAGTAGTCCGAGTTTCTCCGTAAGATTGATCGATTTATATTTCATCGGGTAAGTGAAAATTCGCTACACAGTACACGACGGGGAGGCGCGGCCGCATGCGGCTGGGGGGTAATCAGTAGGTCAGCAATCATTGCGTGGCTCGTTCGGCGCGGAGCGAATAACTCAGAGGAAACCATCCTTTGTCCGGCCAGAGGTACATGCCGTGTGAATCTCTGACTAAGACTTTGTATCTCTGGAAGGGAATCGAGTCATGCTCGTGCAACCATTTGAGAGTCAGTCCAGCATTTAACAAAGCGGTGATGGTTTCGCCAAGCGGATGAATCCATCGTACCTGACTGTGTTGTTTAGAGGCTTAGATGAGGCATAGTCAGACGTTTCGTCCACTCGTAAGGCTTCGCCGATAAAATAAGGGGTCGAATAGGCCGGCATTGCTTCACCTTCCGCATTATCGAACACTCCTGAGCAAGGATGGCACTCTATCTGATACAACGCGCCGCCTGGCTTAATAAAATGCGCGGCCACTTCGGCCCAGCGACTAACGGCGGGCTGCCAACAGATAGCGCCCCAATTGACGAAAACTAGGTCAAACCTTTCGTCCAATATTTTGGGCGCCGCGTAGACATCGGACTCAATGAAGCGTGCTCGGTCGCTCAATCCGAGTTCATCCGCAAGCGTGCGAGCGACCGTGATGGCACGCGGCGAAAAATCGAGTCCTACCACACTTGCGCCCCGTTGCGCTAAGGTCAGGGTATCGCGGCCAAAATGGCATTGCAGATGGAGGATGTGCAGGCCTTCCACCGGACCGATCTCGGCCTCCTCGATCGGTGTCAGCTCGCCGTGACCGGTTCGTAGCAGCCCCAAGTCATACGATTCAGCTTCCAGATGAAGGTCGACTCGCTCATCCCAGTTTGCCCTGTTCGCAGCCAGCCAATTCGGGTCTGTCATAGGGTCTGCTTGGCAGCTCTATTACCGGTCAATCCCGCTAGTAATCAGTACGCAGCAAATCCGTAATCAGTTTTTCGCCCGTCTGACCGAATCACTGATTACTTTACCTACCCGGTCCGAAACTCCTTACGAACCCGAAACGTCCTTAGCAGCTGCATCCCAGAGACGGAAACCGCCGGCAAACGCGCTGGTGTTATCCACGATTCGGCATCCGGGAGGGACATCCTTTAGATATTTCACGTTACCTCCTCCCAGCGCTACATCTTCCGGCTCAAGCGCAGCGATCAGCCGGGCCACAACATCCTCTACGCAACGGCGCCATTTCTTCTTACCGAGACGTTCCAGGCCGCGGGTACCAACGTAGTCTTCGAAAGTGGCTTTTTTATAAGGGAGCCGGCAGAGCTCGGTTGGCACTACGATTCCTTCCACAATCAGGCTCGAACCGAGGCCGGTACCGAGCCCAAGGAATAGCATTTTTCCGCGTTGATAACATCCCAGTGCCTGCATCGCGGCATCGTTTATCATTTTAACCGGACGCCCGAATGCACCCTGGTAATCGAATCCGACCCAACCGCGACCGAGATTGAACGGCTCTTCCACGGGTTGATCCTGGCGGACCGGTGCCGGGAACCCGATCGTGATGACATCGTATTTCCAATCTCGGGTCAGTTCTTTGACTCCGACCACCATCTCTCCCGGGGTAAACTTGGGGCCGGTGGCCAATTTCCGGGGCTCGCTTTGCCCCGTCGCCAAAATCTTTACGTTGTGCCCGCCGACATCAACCACGAGCACGCTTGCCGCTGTCTTCTGTGAACTCTCAGTCACGCAGAACAAATATTACACCACAGAGGCACAGAGAACACAAAGCGGAACCGCAGATTTGGACCGCGAATGGACGCGAATAGAGATTGAATAATCCGCAGATTACACAGATTACGCAGATTTCGGCATCGGGGCGGATTTCGACGCAGACCAATGCAAGCGTTACTTCACGGACACTTTGTTATAGTTTACAGGACCTCGTCCAGCGGTAGATAGGCCAGCTTTTCACCTTTCACCTATCACTTTTCACGTCCGGCCCCTCCTAGCTCCTAGATTCTTGCTCCCAGCTCCTCCACTGATTACTGACTCACTGATTACTGATTACTTTCCCCATTGCGCCCCTTAACGCGTGGTGTCTAGTTCGCTCGAGCAACGCGACTGAGGCCCCCCGCCATGGAACGAAAGAAAGCGACTGATTTTCCGCAGGAACTCCTGAACTTGTTTGATCGTTACGTGCACGGTGAGATCACCCGGCGCGCCTTCCTAGATGCGGCAAAGAAATACGCGATTGGCGGCCTGACGGCCCTGAGCATCTGGGAAAGCTTGCGCCCGAACTACGCTTTTGCCGAGCAAGTGGCTAAGGACGATAAACGGCTCGCAACGGGATATGAAAGTGTTCCCTCGCCCCAGGGCAATACCACGATTCGCGGTTATTTCGTACGACCCGCGACCGCCGGAAAAAAATTGCCTGGCGTATTGGTCATACATGAAAATCGCGGATTGAATCCATACATCGAAGATGTGGCTCGGCGCTTGGGTACCGAGAACTTTATTGCGTTTACGACGGTGTGAATCACGGGTTCCATAATGATACGACCCCGCGTTATGATGAAGCTGCGGCCAAGCTTGCCTGGCAGCGCACCGTCGATTTCTTGAACCGGTACCTTCGTGAGGAAAGTAAGCAGTAAGCAGTAAGCGGTAGTCAGTAATCCGTTCGGAAGTGGCGGTATCAATCACTGCTCACCGCTTACTGCTTACTTTCTTTGCCTGGTCTTTCAGTTCGCGCGTCCTCGACCTGCCATCAGCAACAAGGATTGGTGTGATACAGAACGTCGAACGGATCAGCAACGGTCCGCGTTCTCGCCACGAACTCTTGAGCCCCGGGAGCAACCACATGCTGTCGTAACCGCGTACCTAAGTAATACACTGGATCCTGGTTGCCGCCGCGGAATAGGATTCGGCGCAGCGGACTGGAAACACACGAACGGGTCGACGCCCAAACCGAAATTCGGTCCGTCCGCGCGCTTTTCCTGGAACTCGGTGTTTGAATCATCATAACCGTCTGAACCGATGATACTTTCCGTGATAATCCGCGTTTGCCGGAGCGTAAAATATTAGTCGATTAACTTCCCGCCGCGCTATCCACTTTCCGCAATATTACAAAAATCTGACTTTGCTGCCGGCCACCCTCGATCGGCGATTGGCGATCAAATATCCACGAAGTGCTAAGCATACACCGCCGGGATTTTGCTCCTGACGCTGACCACATCGCCTACCGCGATCCGCCCCGTTCGCCGGATCGTCAGATTCTGGCCAAGATAGACTCCTTCACCGAACCGCCGGTAGCTCGCCAACGTTCGGATCGGTTCCGGACCGTTAGGTTCACCGGTGAGCTGGTCGACCGTGGGAACCGAGCAACGGTCACTCGCCTTCGTTCCGCATACAAGTGTCGACCCGATCTCAATCTCACCCCATTGATCTTCGATAAACGGTTCAGTCGTAGAAACGACGATATTCGGCCGAAAGCGATCAATCGGTACGGGGTCGTCCAAACGTCTATTCAGATCCGCCAGCGAAGCCGCACCGATTAAGAGGATCGGGTACGCATCCGCAAACCCAACGATGTCCCCTGCTCGAGCGAACTTCGGATTCACTCCGCGTAGGGTTGTATCCGGCATAAAAACGAGGTCACAACGATGGTGAAGAGTCTCCGAAAACCATGGCCCGTAGTCAGGTAGAAGGTCCGCTTCGACTCGGTCATTCCAGATGGTCACCTGGATTTTAGGGGCTGTTGCCGGAGGCTTGAGCGGAACCGTAATCCGGCCGTTCCGATGACTGAGCACCAGTTCCTCTCCCGTAACCGCAGCTTTAATCGTAGCCATTTTCGGTAGCTGCCGCTGTGACAGAAACCGTTGATCGTCCCCCACTAACATCCAGCGACGATCCCAAGCAAGCCCTCGGTCTTTAACTTCCACCTCCTCTAACGGCTGGCCGCCGAGTCCTTTGACCGGATAAATCGCCAATCGAGTAACGCGGCCCTCGGATTCGCTGTCTGGCATTGCCCATTCTTAGGCAGAGCCAGTCGAGATTCAAACCACGAATGGATGCGAATGCACACGAATCGACGCAAATAAAAACCTCAACGGCAGATGAAAGCAGATAAACGCAGATTTAATTAATCCGCAGATTACACAGATTACGCAGATTTCGGTGCGGGGACGGGATTTCGTTGTAGACAAAAAAGGGACGTTTACCCGGTTATGACGTTTCCATCCCCCGCAAGACCCTACCCCGAGTTAAAATCTGCGTCGATCTGCGTTCATCTGCGGTTGGGTTTTGGTTTGTTTATTTGCGTTCATTCGTGTCAAATTCGCGGTTAGTTTCTGCGGTTTGAGCATGGAGACGAAAGAATACGATCTAGTGGTCATCGGCGGTGGGCCTGCCGGAGCGTTTGGCGCTTGGGTTGCAACCCTGTTGGGGAAACGAGTTGCTTTGGTCGAAAAAAAACAAAACCTGGGCGGCGCCGGCATCAATACCGGCACCATTCCAAGCAAAACGCTTAGAGAAACAGCGCTGGCCCTCACCGGGTGGCGGTCCCGTAACCTTTTTGGAGTTGACCTATCTTTGCGCCGGGAAGCGACCATCGAAGAATTTTTTTATCACGAGAAACGGGTCACGACCAATGAGCGCGACCGATGGACTGAACGGCTGGTTGCCGCCGGAGTCGAGATCGTGCACGGCAGCGCCTGTTTCAAAGATGCTAATACTGTGGCGGTTTTAGACGGCCCAGACCAGGATCGGGCGCTCCGTGGCCAATGTATTCTGATCGCGACTGGGTCGTCGCCGGTTCGGCAGCCGGATATTCCCTTCAGTGATCCGCGGATTTGCGACTCCAACCAAATCTTAGAGCTCACCCAGCTCCCGAAGCGGTTGGCTGTCATTGGCGCCGGTGTCATCGGAGCCGAATATGCCAGCACTTTTGCGGCGCTCGACGCAGAGGTCTTTCTGATCGATGGCCGTCCGGAGTTACTGCCATTTTTGGACCGGGAAATTTCTCAGCGCTTGCGCAAGGCAATGCAGGACGCCGGAGTTCAGATTCGTCTACAAGAACGAGTGTCGCAGATTGACGTATCCAAGCCGGACAATGTGAGCCTGCATCTCAGCAGCGGTACGGTGCTCGAGGTTGATACCGTGCTGGTCGCCGCTGGCCGGGCAAGCAATACCGCTGGGCTGCAACTGTCTAACGCGGGTTTAACCGTTGGTCCTCGTAACCTGATCGTCGTTAAGCAACACTACCAGACCGACGTGCCGCATATCTACGCAGCGGGAGATGTCATCGGTCCACCCGCTTTAGCTTCTACCAGCCGGGAACAAGCCCGCGTGGCCATGACGCATGCGTTCGGTAACCGCGATGAACAAGAGTTAAGCACGCTTTTACCCAACGGCATCTACACAATTCCGGAGGTAAGCACGGTCGGCGAATCCGAAGAAAGCTTGGCCAAGAAAGGGATCGATTTCATCGTCGGCCACGCCAGTTACAACGAAAGCGCCCGAGGCGAAATCATCGGTGACGACGTCGGATTCATTAAACTGTTGTTTGGGCGAGAGGATAAACGTCTTCTAGGAGTGCATGTCATTGGCGAACACGCCACCGAACTGGTCCACCTTGGCCTGTTAGTGATGATGAGTAACGGCGGAGCGAACCTGATCCATCGGACCTGTTTCAATTACCCAACACTCGGCGAGCTCTACACGATTGCCACTCGTCGGGCTTTGTTTCCGCAGATAGACCAGGCGGCAATGAAGAGTGAGAAGTGAAAGGTGAAAAGTGAGAGGTGAGAGATTGTTGGTGGGGCGAGGCTCCCGAACGAACTGTTCGTCTCACCAGGGAAAGTTGGCGGGTAGTGACTGCCTCGCTCGGTTAGATCGAAAATCGCGCCGAGCCGTAACCCAGCGCTAGGCCACGGCTCGGCACGTCAAATGTTCTAGTGGTGCACTTTATCAATTAAAAACCAGTCGCTTCGCGAAAGCGTTGGGTCGTTCGGGAGCCTCGCCCCACCAAATTGGTGGCGGCTTCCACCAATCACCTCTCACTTCTCACCTCTCACCTCTCACTAAAGAAGTTGCTCGCCGATCTTCCGCAGAAAATCGTTCAGCATCTTCTTCCCTGCGGCTTCGATCAGCCGCGAGCCGACGGCGGCGATAAGGCCGCCGGCTTGGCCGTCCGCATCGCATTGCAGTTCGCTCCCCTCGCCCTTTGGCGCGATCTGGATCTTCGCCGTTCCTTTCACCCAGCCGGGTGCGCCGTTGCCCTCCGCCTGAAGTGTGAATGATTCCGGCGGTTTTTTCTCCGCGATGCGAACTTTGCCGGTGTAATTTCCTTTGATGCCCGCAACCCCGATTTTCAGCTTGGCATCGTAACTATCTTCCCCGGTCTTCTCCATCTGCTCGCATCCTTCGATGCATTTCTGGAGAACAGCGGGATCGACGAGAGCCCTAAATACTTTCTCGGGGGGAGCGTTATATTCGTGTGTCGCCTGAATCTTCATTCCAGAATCCGAAGCCGAAAAGATCCGCAGATTAAAAACAGAAAAATCTCACGCAAAGACGCAAAGACGCAAAGGTAAAACCGAATTCGAAATAGCCGCAAAAGAACGCAAAAAAAAACAAAACAAAGCGCAGCCAATCACGAATCACGGATCAACCGTCTCCTTCGTGCCTGAGTGTGAGATTCTCCTCTCTCTTTTCTTTGCGCCTTTGCGTCTTTGCGTGAGATTTTCTGTGCTTTTTGGTTTCGCCGCCGTACGTAATCTGCGGATCTTAATTGGTTTTCGGGTTTATTTTATCCCCGGCTCATGGCGGCCCAAAGCGCCCGTTTGGCTTGTACCCGCGCCAGGTGCGCCCGGAAATCTGCCGATGCGTGAATGTCAGACAGCGGATCGATGCCGTCCGCGGCTTTCTCGGCGGCGGCCGCGATACTGTCAGCCGTCGGTTCGACTCCGCGCAGCGACGATTCAGTGCCGCTTGCCCGATACGCTTTTGCTGCCACACCAGTCACGGCAACCGCTACCTCTTTGTTCGTTTTGTCTACGACGGCTGCCACCCCGGCGATCGCAAAACCGCTCGCTTTCTGAGCGAATTTTACGTACGCGACGGTGTTAGTTGTCGCCGGCAAATGGATGAATCTTAGAATCTCGCCCGGTCCAACGTCCGAGGTCAGGATATCCACGAAGAAGTCTTTCGCGGCTACCGTTCGGCTCCCGTTTGGGCCCGCGATCTCGAACTCTGCATTAAGCGCTAACATCGCCGCCGGCCAATCACCCGCTGGATCCGCATGAACGCAGCTCCCGCCAACGGTTCCCTTGTTGCGAACCTGGACGTCTCCGATCTTCCCGGCTACTTCCGGGAGTAAGGGACAAGTTCGTTTGAGCAGATCGGATGACTCGATCTCATAATGAGTTGTTAGGGCGCCGATCGCGATCTTCCCGTTCTGTTGGCTGATCGACCTCAGGTCACCGATCCGGCTGATGTCGATAACGATCTTGGGTTGCGACAAACGGAGTTTCATCGCCGGGATCAAACTATGACCTCCAGCGAGGATTTTTGCGTCATCGCCATGTTTAGCCAGCAGATCAAGCGCTTCGTTCACGCTCGAAGCCCTGACATAATCAAATGCTGCCGGGATCATAGCCCACCTCCTTTTTCCTGGATCGCTCGCCACACCCGTTCAGGGGTGAATGGCAAATCAAGGTGACGAATCCCTAGTGGCGAAAGCGCATTGATAACTGCGTTTCCGATGCAAGGTGTTGCGCCGATCGTTCCTGCTTCGCCTACCCCTTTTACCCCGAGTAGATTCGAAGGCGACGGTGTCTCGGTGCTGCCCAACGCGTACTCCGGTATGTCCACAGCCCGCGGTATCGCGTAATCCATGAATTCACCCGTTAACAATTGTCCGTTCTCGTCGTAGACCGTCCTCTCCATCAAGGCTGCGCCGAGAGATTGAGCGATCCCGCCTTGCACCTGCCCCTCAATCAGCAACGGGTTCACCTGTTTGCCGCAATCGTCGACGGCCGTGTATTTGAGGATCTTGGCCTGCCCCGTCTCACGGTCCACTTCCACCGCACAGATGTGAGTCCCGAACGGGAACGTACAGTTAGGCGGTTCGAAGAAGCTCGAAGCCTCAAGTCCAGGCTCGAACCCGGGAGGCAGGTTCTTCGCGACATACGCCTCGCTGGCCAACTGACCCCAGCCGATACTCTTCGCTTCGACGCCCCGAACAAAGAACTTACCGTCGGCGAACTCGATGTCAGCCGGTGCCGCCTCCAAAAGCGCACCCGCTAGAGTCTTGGTTTTCTCGATAATTTTATCGATCGACATCGCGATCGCGGTGCCGCCCAGTGCGGTCGCTCGGCTGCCATAGGTATCCCGGCCAAAATGGGCCGTTGCCGTGTCTCCGCGGAGAACCACGATATCTTCGATCGGGATCCCTAAGCGGTCGGCCGCAATTTGAGCGAAGCTGGTTTCTTGCCCTTGTCCATGCGGTGTGGTGCCGGTGATCACCGTTACTTTTCCGGAGATCTCAATCCGGACACAACCCCACTCCCAACCCCCTGCCGCCATGATCTTGGATGGACCGAGGGCGCAGATCTCAACGTAAGTCGAAATACCGATCCCGAAGAGCCGGCCTTCCGCTCGTGCGTTCTCTTGCTCCTTCAGCAATCGCGGCCATTGAGCGAGCTCTTGGGCCTTCTCGAGAGCCGCCTGGTAGTTACCGCTATCGTACTGTAACCCGGTTATGGTTGTGAATGGAAAGTC
>Ga0213878_10000922_pt1 | contig 10506 bp, 2 predicted proteins | sample VelepicoBEBS_R02_FD_161053 | JGI IMG/M metagenome (GOLD analysis project Ga0213878, IMG submission 161053) | Vellozia epidendroides bulk soil microbial communities from rupestrian grasslands, the National Park of Serra do Cipo, Brazil - BS_R02 | ecosystem: Environmental > Terrestrial > Soil >... | reverse complement strand
TGACCGTTGCTCCGACGGGGACCTTGTTTCCGTTCGAGTCGACGATGTCGAGCGCGTCGATGCGGCGGTAGAACACCGGGATGTCGAACTGCCGGTAGTCCGGCGCCATGATCCCCGGCTGTGCCGTGAAGAACGTCGGCTCCTTCGGCCCCCCGTCGTTCTTGTAGAGCTTGTACCTCTCCGCGCGCAGCGCGGCGACCGCCGCGTCGACGGTCGTCGCCAGGTCGCCCCGGGCGGTGTTGAGGAAGATCTGGTCGCGCACGGTTTGCAACTCGCCGGTCACGAACGGCAGAACGCGCGCAAGAACGTTCTGGCCGAGCTGGGCGAACCAGCCGTCAAACGCCGCCACGGACTTGGCGACGAGCCGCAGCATCGTCACCGCGCCATCGACGAGCGAGGGGCCATGCACTGCGACACGCTTCTGCGTGGGCGTCAGCGCGAGCAGGCGGTTCTCGAACGTTTTGCGGCCGTTGTTTTTTTTCTCGAGCTGTTCGACCTTCGGCTTGTTCATGACGAACGAAACGATCGTGAGCTCGTCCGGACCCGCGACCCCGGTGACTCCGCCGGAGCCGCCGAACAGCCCGGTACCGTCGACCCCGTCGAGCAGCGCCGTCAGCGATAATTCGAGGTCGATGAAATACGGCCGATAACCCCGCACGCGCACGTTCTCGCCGTGCAAATCCGTGAACGAGAAGAGTCGCGCGAGCGCGACGAGCTGGCCGAGCTGGCGGTAGAAATCGGCGACGATGGTGCCCTGCAGCTGCGACGGGAACAGCACGTAATCGCTGGTGCCGAACGGATAATATCCGAGCATCGAGAGGCCGGGCGCGTACTCGTGCTGGAGAAACTCGATGTAGCCGTACGCGTTGCGTATGCCGACGGGGTATTGCCCCGTTCCGGTGGTCGTCGAGGTCCGATATCGCGGCAGGATCCGGTACGTCGGAAGCGTCGTGAGCTTCGACTTCGGATCGGCCCTCTTCTCTTGGGCGATCAAGCCGTTCACGATCTCGACGAGGCTTTGACCCGGAAAGTCATTGAACCCGGGCACGCTGCGCAAGGCGTCGGTGTCGCCCATGATGCGGCAATCCAGCTCGAGGTCGCTGGGCTTGTAGACGAGCCGCAGCGAACCCATGATCGTGCTGGCGGCGGCGCCCGTGACCCAGCCGTGGAACGTCAGCAGCAGCACTTGCATGCCGCCCTTGTGGAAGTCCGAACCCGTCGTCCGGATCTCGGCGAGTTTGAGGATCTCCTCGAGTTTCGGAAACGCGGCCGCGATGACCGTGCGGTCGGCCAGGATCCGTTGGCACGCTTTCTCGATGTTCTTCTGAAAGTTGCCGGTGACCGCGGCGAGCGCCGCGGTTGCGATGGGATACGACGCGAAGAACGTCGCGACGTTCTGCGCGTAGGTGGTCGTCGAGGTATCCGGGTCGAGGATTTTCGCCCTCACGAACGCGTCGAACGTCGTGATGCCGTCCTGCCGGGCGGCGTCGTTCGGCAGAAGCGCGTCGTTGAGCGGCCCCATCAGCAACGGATCGAGCGACGACGCGAGCTCGTCGAGCAGGTTCGGCTTGCCCAGCGCGGGCGCGCAGAACGCGTAATCGTCGCCGAGCGTGCTTTTCAGCGTCTCGGTCAGGAACGTTTTCGTCTGCGTGAGCTTGTCGAGGTACAGCGACGCGCGCAGCAGGTTCCGCGGAGTCACACCGTATGTCGCGAGCTGGGCCTGCAGTTGCTTCTCGGTCACGAACGGCTCCCATACGCGTTCGCCGCGCTCGCCTGATATTCGCATGAATGGCCGGGCGAACAATAGGTCCGTTTGGCCCTAAGGGCGAGCGGCCCGGAGTGCTATACTCCGACGCAATCGGCTTTACCGGCGCGTGTACACTTACTGCACCGGTTGTCGTCGCTGGGGTTGTGGGGTTGCCGCTGATCGATGATCTGATCGCCAAGGTCAAGGCGGTCGAGCCGGACGCGAATGGGACGCTGGTGCTTGCGAAGTCGGCTCTCGCCGAGCCCGTCACCGACGCGTTCTTCGCGGCGTTCGTGAACGGCGACCAGCTGCCGATCCACGGCGCGACGGTCACACCGGGCGCGGGGTCGATCGTCGTCGCCGGCCATGCGGATCTCTTCGGCTACACAGGCCTCGTGATCACGCTGACGTTCACGACCGACGAGAACGGGGTCGTCATCTCGGTCGACGGCGCGCTCACCGCTGCAGCCGCGCTGCCGCTCATCACCTGGGTGACGCTGCGCAGCGCCGGTGTGTCGGCCGCGCTCGTACAACCGAACGACATCGTGCATTTCACGCTGCACGCCGCCATCGCCCTGACAGGCGACGAGCAGGCATCGATTCCGATCGCGATCGCGCCGATCGGCGACGGTACGTGGCAACTCTCCATCGCGGGCAGCCCGGCGCAACCCGTCACCGTCGATCAGCTTGCGGCGCTGCTGAGCGGCAACGCGGTCGATACGTTGTTGCCGCCGGCGCTCGTATCGGAGCTCAAAGACCTCGAGGTGATCGACCTCAGCGGCGAGGTGGACGCCGGCGCGCAGGCCGTACGCCGGTTCTCGCTCGGGCTGACCGTCAGCAACGGGTGGAGCGACCTGATCCCAGGCTTCAGTCTCGAGCCCGGGCTGCAGCTGGTGCTGACGCTGACCGATCCGCTCGACGCGCTGACGCGACAGTCGACCGCGGTCGTCCTGGGAACGCTGCTCGTCGGCTCGACGAAAATCCCGGTGTTCGTCCAGGGAACGCTCGAGCCGAACGTGCCGTCGGCCTGGCTGATCGGCCTCGATCCGCAGACTGACGGCGTCACGCTGCCCAGCGTCGCCGACCTTTTCTCGGTGGCCGGAGGCGATACGTCAGCATTGCCCGCGGGGCTCGCGACCGTACCCGCCATCGACGTCAGCTCGCTCCTGATCGGATTCACCGTGTCGCCGGCGTCACTGCAGACGCTGAGCTTCGCCGCGCAGACCGACTCGGCGTGGACCGTGATCGACGGGTTCCTCACCATCGAGAAGCCCGGCACGCTCCTCGACGTGCAGCCTCTCGCGGACGGAAAACGCCCGGTGAGCGGCTGGCTCGCGGGCACGATCCCGGTCGCCGATGACGTTCGGCTCGTGCTGCGCGTTGCGAAGGACGATCCGACGAGTCCCGACTGGACCCTCACCGGCGGCCTGCCGCCGGGCCAATCGATCGACTTCACGCAGATCGTCGGGAAGCTGCTCTCGCGCTTCGTCACGATTCCCGCGAGCGCGCCGGCGATAACCTTCGAGACGGTCGCGATGACGGTGCACCCGGGCAAGGACATCACGTTCGACGCCGCATCGACCGAGCCGTGGCAGCTTCTCGAGAAGCTCTCGGTGGACGCTCTCGAGCTGCATTTCGGCTACACCTTGCCGGACGGAACCTTCACCGGCTCGCTCGGCACGACGCTCACCATCGGCGGCGCGGCGATCGCGATCAGCGCGTCGCTCGACAAGGGCTCGACGTGGACGTTCGACGGCAAGACGGCGTCCGGAACGCAGCTCGCCATCGGCGATGTCATCAACGAGATCGCCGACAAGTTCGGCGTCGTCGTACCGAAGCCGATCGGGTCGCTCTCGCTCGAGAACCTGCACGTCGGCTTGGAGAGCGCCGGCGCCGCACCGAGCACGGTCACGTTCGGGTGCGAAGGCAAGATGACGATCGGGCCGGTCGACCTCGACGCCGTCGTCACCATCGCGCTCGCGCGCAACGCGGCCGACGGCTACGACAAGGACGTCCCCGGCACGCTCACGATCGCCGCGCAATCGGGCACGCAGGTCACGCTCGGCCTGCACTTCTCCGCAACGGATCAGGACACGTCGTTCACGGTCGATTGGACGTCGAGCCCCGGCCAAGAGCTCACCCTCGACGACGTCGCGCACGCGTTCCGGTTCGACATGCCGGATCTGCCGAGCAGCCTTCACGGGCTCGGCCTCGCGCAGCTGCACTTCGGGTACGACGTCACCGAGAACGTCCTCGCCATCGAGCTCACGCTCGCGACGAACGAGAACCCGTCGCTCGGAAAAGCGGTGTTCGTCAGCCGCACGCTGACCTCGGGCGCGACGGCGTACGCGGTCGGTCTGACGATCCACCTCGGCGTGACTCTGGCCGACATCCCGCTGGTCGGCAGCAAGATTCCCGACGCGCAGAATCGCGGCATCTCCGATGCCGGCGTGTGGATCTTGTCGGCGCCCTTCGCCAAAGGCGACGTCGACGAGATCAACAAGGCGATCACCGACAGCTACCCGACGCTGCCCGATGAGGACCTCACGCGGCGGGTGTTGCTGCACGCGCTGCTCGATCTCGGCGCGGGCACGACCGACGCGCTGGATCTGGGGCTCGGTACGGCGGCGGCGAAGCCCGCGGCCGCATTCGCCGTCGCCGCCGGCTCGACCGACGCCGGCGGTCCGCCCGACGACGGGACGAAATGGTTCGCCGTTCAGAAGAAGCTCGGCGTCTTCCAGTTTCAGCGCGTCGGTATCGGCTATCACGCCGATGCGCTCACGTTCTCGCTCGACGCCGCGATCGATCTCGGTCCGCTCACGTTCTCGCTCGACGACCTCTCCATCTCCTCACCGCTGACGCACTTCTCACCCTCGTTCGATCTCCGCGGGCTCGGGCTGATCTACGACAAGCCGCCGCTGGAGATCGGGGGCGCCCTGCTCAAGCTCCCGGAAGCGCAACTGACCAGCGGCGTGAAGATGCAGTTCGACGGGTCGGTCGTGATCGCGACGTCGAAGCTCAGCATCACCGGCATCGGCTCGTACGCGGTCCCGGAGTCGGGCGATCCGTCGCTGTTCGTGTTCGCACAGCTCTTGGAGCCGCTGGGCGGTCCGCCGCCGTTCTTCGTCACCGGCCTGATGGCCGGCTTCGGCTTCAACCGCCAACTCACGATCCCGTCGCAAGATGAGGTGCTCGACTTTCCGCTCCTCATGCTGGGCCAAATCCAACCGAGCGACGTGCTGGACATCCTTGAAGGGAACGCGGCGCCCCCGGACGGCCAGAAGCGCGCCTGGATCACGGCGCAGCCCGGCAGCTACTGGCTCGCGGCGGGGCTCACGTTCACGTCGTTCAAGCTGGTGGAGTCGCGAGCGCTGCTGATCGGTGAGATCACGCCGTCCGGCGATCTCACCTTCGCGCTGCTCGGTCTCTCGACGATGACGCTGCCGATGCCCGAAGAGGGCAGCACGACATACGCGTACGTCGAGATGATGATCCGGGTCGTGCTGCAGCCGATGGACGGCGTGTTCCAAGCCACCGCGATTCTGAGCGCGAACTCTTACGTGCTCACCGCCGACTGTCACCTCACCGGCGGATTCGCGTTCTATCTGTGGTTCGGCCCGAACGAGCACGCAGGCGAGTTCGTGGTGACGCTGGGCGGCTATCATCCGGCGTTCACGCCGCCGGCGTACTATCCGGCGGTTCCGCGGCTAGGCTTCAACTGGGCGGTCAGCGACAACGTCTCGATCCAAGGCGACGCGTATTTTGCGCTGACGCCATCCTGCGGAATGGCCGGCGGCGGGCTCTCCGTGAACTTTCACGACGGCGACCTCGCGGCATGGTTCACCGCGCATGCCGACGTCCTGGTGGCGTGGCACCCGTTCTCGTTCATCGCCGACATCGACGTGAGCATCGGGGTGTCGTACCGCCTCAACCTGCTTTTCTGCCACAAGACCATCAGCGTCTCGATCGGGGCATCGGTTACGATGTGGGGTCCGCCGACCGGCGGTACGGTGCGCATCCACGTCGTCGTGGCGACGTTCTCCGTCAGTTTCGGATCCGACGGCGCCTCTAACCAAACGGCCCCGCTGGACTGGGCATCCGATAAACCGTCCATGATACAGCTCCTGCCGAAACCGTCGTCGATCTGCACCATAACGGCGGGCGACGGGCTCGCGAACACGCAGGACGATGCCGCGAGCAGCAGCGGCAAACGCTGGATCGTGCGCCGGCGCGGGTTCACGTTCGCGACGCAGGCCCTGGTGCCGTCGAACACGCTGCGCTACGGCACGCCGTCGAAGAACGGCGCGGCTCCGGTTGGTCCGACCGTGTCTGCCGGCGCGCAGATCGCGATTCGGCCGATGAACCTCAGCGCCGCCGAATCCTCGCACAACGTCTTGATCCACTTCGATACGAAGGACTCGACGAGCGTAGTTACCAACATCGTTTTGCTGAACGCGAGCGATCCCGCACCCGATCCGCTGAAGTGGTCGCTGCGCGCGCATCCCGCGACGGTTTCGCAGGCGCTCTGGGGAGCGCCCCCGGTCCCGTTCCAGCAGACGCCGGATCCCGGCGCGATCAACGACCGCACGGTGGACGCGCTCACCGGGCTCGACGTCACCGCGCCGCAGCCGGCTCTCGGCGCGACGAGCGGCCAGGTGGCGTTCAGCCTGCTGCTCGTAGACTATCTGCCCGGCGGGCGCGCGCCGCTCGCGCCGGACGTCGCCGCGACGACCGCATATCTCCCTGCGCCGTCGACGGGAACGATCGACGCCATCGCGGCCATCGCCTCGGATGCCGTGAGCAAGAAGCGCACGCCGCTCCTCGCAGCGCTCACGGCCGCGAACCTCTGCAATGCCGTGGACGGCGCGCTGACGACGATGCAGGCCGAGGCGCGCGCCACGTTCGCCGATCAGCCGATGCAGGATCAACAATGAGTACGCCCCTTCCGCTCGGCGACATCGAGTTCTTCGACAACGACGTGCCGGGCGTGGCTGCAGGCAACTACTGGATCACGGTCGAGCAGGCCATCGAGCACGCGGCTGAAGCCGGCGGCGCCGGCGCGCGAATCGATGCGGGCGATATGACGCCGGCGCAAGAGTTCGTGGTGAGCGCGCCGCAGTTCGCGCTGCCGCCCGAGGACATCGTGAGCGTCCATCCGGCTGCCGGCAGCACCGGCAAGTTCGCGGAGCAGCTACCTCACATCGTGTTCAGCGAGCCGGCGCTGCCATGGGAGCGCGCCATGCAGGACCCGAGCCATGCCGAGCCCTGGCTCGCGTTGCTCGTGCTCACCGACGACGAGCTGCCCGACGGCAGCGGCCCCACGCATACGACCAAGACAACGGTCGACGATTTTCTCACCAAGTCGAGCGATGTGTACAAACCGAACGCGACGCGCGAGGACGACATCGACCCCGATAGTCCGGTCTCCTACATCACGCTCAGCACCGAGGTGTTCACCGCGGTGACGCCGCGGCTCACCGAGGCGCGGTATCTCGCGCACTGCCGGCAGGCGAACATCTCGGACAAGGCGGCGCAGAACCTCGACCCCAACGGATTCTTCGCGATCGTCGCCGCGAACCGCTTCCCCGCCGCGCCCCCGCCCGGCAGCGGCGGCGCGACAAAGAACATCGTCCACCTCGTCTCGCTCGAAGGACTCGATACGGTGCTCGTGGACGCGCCCGACTTCGGCAGCGCGACCAGCGTCGCACTCGTCTCGCTCGCGAGTTGGACGTTCCAGTGTCAAGCCGACAACGCGGTCGATTTCGCGGGCCTCACCGCCAACCTCGTCGCATCCGAGAGCACGCCCTCGGCCGACGCGCCGGATCGGCTGTGGCTGCGGGTTCCGACGCCCGACGCGCTCGCCGACGACGACGCGGGCGACGAAGTGAAGCGGCGGCTGGAAGCCGGATTCGTTCCGCTCAGCTATCACACGCGCAGCGGCGAGGATACGTTCGCGTGGCACCGCGGTCCGTTCACGCCGGTGCTCACCACGCCGCTGGCGACGACGACGCCCTTCTTCACCGCGGACGCCGCGCTCGCATACGACGCGGCGTTCGGCGTCTTCGACACGTCCTATGCGACCGCGTGGGAAGCGGGACGCGCCGCGGCGCTGGCCGACCGCGCATTCGGCCAGCTGCTCTACGAGCTGCGCCGTCGCTCGCACGCGCTCACCGACGGGCTGCTGCAGCGTTTGCAGAGCACCTACCACTTCACGCAGACGGACATCGAATCGCTGGACGCCGACACGACGGTGCAGGACGCGCTGCTGTCGGTACTTCATGCAGACTTGATCGCATCGATCGGTGAGACGCAGGCGGTACCCACCGGCGCGGCGCCACGCGCGGCGCCGGCGCCGAGCCCGACCAATCCGAAAGACGCCGTGCGCGAGTTCTTCGCCGACCCGGCGGTGCAGCAGATCGTTGCGGCGCTGGTCGCGGACGAGATGGTCGCCGTCGCGCGCTGGCTCGCGCGGCTGCTGCTGCTCTATCCGCTGCCGTTCAACCTGCTCGTCCCCGACGCGCGCATGCTGCCGGTCGAGTCGCTGCGGTTCTTCTACGTCGACCCGAACTGGACCGGCGCGCTGATGGACGGCGCGCTCAGCATCGGCTTGGAGTCGAGCCGGCAGACGTTCTACCAGGAGGTCATGCGGGGTATGCTGCAGCGCGCTGCGCGCGATGCCGCCGACGTCTACCGCAGCGGGCTCATCGGTAGCGATCCGCCCCCGACGCAATCGCATCCCACGCTCATCAGCGGGATATTGCTGCGCTCCGCGTTGGTATCCGGCTGGCCGACGCTCGCGGTGCGCCCGTACCTCGCCGACGGTACGACGCAGCTGAAGACGTTGCGCATGGATCACGTCTCGCCGTCGGTCCTGCTGTGCCTCTTCTCCGGCGTACCGGAGCGGCTCGAGCTGAGCGAGCCGCAGGAAGCGTTCCGCTTCGGCGTCGACGACGACGGCAACGCCGTGCTGCGCAATCTCGTGGCGCCCGCGACCAGCGGCGATCCCGCGATCGGTAAAGAAGTGACACAATTTTCGCTGTACGATCCCAAAGGCCTCGAGCAGCGCTGCACGCGCGCGCCGGGCACGCGCGTGCTCGAGCTGGCGCCGGATGATTCGTCGGGCGCGGTGCAGCAGATCCATGCCGCGCTCGGCACCGCCGCGCCGCCGCTCGCCGCCTTCGGTCCGGCAGCATTCGCGCTGCAGATGATCAAGTCGCCCGAGGCGATTCAATTCTCCACCGGCGCTGCGAGCTGATCGAGGAGGAGGGCGATGTCCGCGCAAGCTCTGGTCGTGCCGACCTCGGTCGAGGTCTTGGTCGTCAACGCCGGGGTTGCAGCCCGCGACGGTGACCTGCGGTGGTGGACGTTCAACTACTCGGCGCTCGACGACTATCTCAGTCCGGAACCGCTCGTTCCCGGAACGAACCAGACGGACGGTATGACGAATGCCGGCGCGTACGTCCACTGGACGATTCCCGACGCACTGCGCCACGGCGTGCAAGACGCGAAGACCGGCGCCGTCGCGTACCCGCCGGTGCCGAACCGGTGGCTGGTAGTGCGCACGAGTGCGACGACCCCCGCCGCGACGACCGGCTGGATCGTGGAAAGCGATTGCCCGGTGTACGAGGGATCGAATCCGGCGTACACATCGGCCTACGCGACCGGCGTGCCGGCCGGAACCGCAGCTCCGCCCTCGAGCGTCTACTCGTCGATCTATCCCGTCGACGCGCGCATTCTCGCGATGTGGCAGAACAGTCCGGACCCCGTGCGCAACACGTTCGCGCTGGCGGACGCCGCGAACGTACCGGTCGCGCAGATCGGGATGACGTTTCCGCTCGCGACATGGAGCGAGCGGGACCCCGGCGCGACGTTCCTCACCGCGGTCGCACCGGCGAACGTACACTTCGCCGCCTATCTGCCGCACAGCTTCGGTATGTTCTCGTTGTTCGATCCGCTGTACGGCATCGACAGCGACGCCACGCTGAGCTATACCGTCGTGGGCTGGTACTCGGATCCAAGCGCCGACGTGCTCGCCGCCGGCAGCGCTGCGGCCGGCCTGCTCGACGGTCTGAACTGGACGCTTCCGCCAGGGACGACGGACGCGGTCACGCGGAGCCTCTTCGCGGGCGGCGTGTCGAACGTCGCATGGGACCGCAACGGCGACCCGCCCTCGCCGGACCCGCTCGAAGCCTCACGTCAAACCGGTGAGCTCAACGTCGCGCTCGGCAACACGACCATCGACGCGTTCACCTCGCTCGTCGCGCAGCAGGTGCACGATCCCGCGACGGTCGAGCTGCTGCGCGCGCTGAACTACGATCTGCTGCCGGTCCTCAACGACGCGAACGGCGACGCGCTGCTGCAAGAACGCATTCGCCGCGAGTGGTTCGGCCCGGAGAACGCGGGACACAGCTGGACCATCGTCGAGAAGAGCTCCGACGGCACGACGGAAACCGCGCTCACCGCGGCAGAAGCCGAGTGGCTTCGTCAACTCAACGTCGATCAGGCTACGCTCGACGCGGATCTCGCCCAGCTGTTCGCGCAGCAATGGCAGCTCAACGAGGTGTGGCTCAAATTGGGCTATCTGTCGGACGCCAACAATGTCTATCCCGATCCGCCCCACGGCGTTCCGGTCGCCTCCGACGGTTCGGGCAACGTCGATCCCGCCTTCATCGCCGAATTGACGAACGCGCTCGATCCGAACGTGGCCGGCAGCCTCGCGGCGCAGGTCGTCGCGCAGCTCGGCGCGGTGAAGGACGGGC
>Ga0213878_10000921_pt1 | contig 10507 bp, 9 predicted proteins | sample VelepicoBEBS_R02_FD_161053 | JGI IMG/M metagenome (GOLD analysis project Ga0213878, IMG submission 161053) | Vellozia epidendroides bulk soil microbial communities from rupestrian grasslands, the National Park of Serra do Cipo, Brazil - BS_R02 | ecosystem: Environmental > Terrestrial > Soil >... | reverse complement strand
CGCCAAAAACAGGTGTTCCCGAGTCCACCATTCTTAAGCAGATAAGGAACATTGGTAAAAGAATTCTGCTGATACGAAACATGCAAGCAACAGGAATCACCAGCCTCCTCTTATGTGTGATTTGCATGTTTTTACTCTTTGGAAAGCAGACACATATCGCTGGAGCGGTGTTCATTGTCAGCTTGATTCTAATGATCGTTTCACTCGTGTTGTCACTTTGGGAAATTTGGATTTCGGTGGACGCGCTCAAGGTACACCTGAAAGATATTCTAAAGGAGGAATGTGCTAATTGCTAATACGATTCTGCGGCCGTTATGTTTGGCGCATAACTATGGGATTCGACGGGAGGGAAGTACTTAGTTGTTGCCAGAACGGTAAGCTGGGATAACCGCTCCGAAGTAAGAACGATTGCTAATGGAGCTGCGACACCTGCGACCCGATAATTGACAAGTTTGTCGAGCTTCTGCACGAATCGATAAGGCCGGCGGTAAAGGAAATTAGGAGTGACCCCGCCTAGCGCAGGTGCATAAGCGTAGGTAACGAGCCAGGGTCACCCAAGTACTCCATTTCGTGGATTTTTCTGACAAAGCTGAAGTTCCCAGACTCCCTTCGGGAAAGAGATTCAATAATCGATGCCGACGGCAGTTTCGAAACACTTTGAACGACTGGCTTCATATGGAAGGGCAATGTATGCGCTCGCATCTTTTGGCAATACCGGCCTTATCTTGTTCATCCTTCCGGCCAGGAATAATTCACTCGTTGTAGCAATGGCGATCCTGAGATCAGCGAATTAATAGTCCAAAGGCGACATTCCCGGTGAGGATGCGTTGTAGTTTGAAAGGTCCAATGATGATCAGTGAACGCGTAATGTTAGGGTCGGGCAGCGAAAAGTTTTCGCGCCGATCCGCTTCAGCGGCGCAGGGACAGCTCCGAGCGCTCGAAAAGAGCGAAATCAAAGAGCGTCGAGCCTATCCGGAGGGGGAAACAGCCCACCTTCGCCTGATAGATCTCAACCTATTCCGAGTGTTCGACGCGATGATGCTGCATCGCAGCGTGCGCAAAGTAAGCCAAATGCTTTTCGTGAGTCCCTCGGCGGTTAGTCACGCCTTGAGCAGGCTGCGCCAGTCGATCGGCGATGACCTGTTCACACCAGGCGAGGCCGGCATGGAACCAACGCAGCGCGCGCTGCAGTTGGCCTCTGCGGTTCGGGAGGGATTGGCGAAAATTGAATTAGCCTTGAAGGAGCCAGTGGCGGCGGAGCCCCAGCGGACTTTTCGCATCTGGGCGACTGACTATCCATGCATGGTCATCCTCCCATCGCTGGTCAGAAGAGTGGCTAAAAGCGCGCCGAACATAAATCTGCGAGTGTTTTCCGCCAATCCCATCGATCTTGTTAAAGAGCTTGAGAAAGGTCGAGCCGATCTAGTAATTGGATCATTCACCGAGCTGCCGGCGGGTTTACGCCGTAGAAGGCTTCTGCGAGAGGATGAGGTGATTGTGGTCCGCACCGGGCACCCGTTAACTCGCGGTAAAATCACCAAAGAGCGACTCCTCGAATTTGCGCACGTTGTCGTCGAGCCGGCCGGAACCGTGGAAAGTGCAACCGACGGATTCCCCGACCAAGAGAGAGACGGTAAGCGTGTGTCGGTTGAGCAAGCTTTGTGCGAATTCCAAAATGGAAGAATAGGTCCGGATAGTCGCGCGGCCGTTTGCGTGCCCAACTTTGCCGCAGTCGCTCCTTTTCTCCAATTGAGCGACATGATGGTGATGTTGCCGCGCAGGCTTGCTCTTTGGGCTGCTACCCACACCCCCCTTGCGTTGCTCGATCCACCCTACGCGTCGATTAAAATAGAAATCGAGATGCTGTGGGTTGAAGGGGCGGATCAGGATCGAGGGCTGCGGTGGCTGCTGAACGAACTGGCTGAATCTGCCGGGGACCTTTGATGAGATTCTTTTCCTGGAAGGCTATAGCTTCTTTTCTTTGCGTCTTTGCTGCGACCGTTTGGTCGGAAGAAACCGAAGCGATCACCAATGGACGGCTGTTTATGTCAGCCCGCCCCTGCTCTCCCATACGGCCCGCCACAGGTCGAGCCGTGCCTTCAGCGGATCCGGGCCGAAGGCGACACCGGCGTTGGTGATGTTGAGCACTTCACCCGTCGCCGGGTTGTAGCGCGGCCAGGCGGGCCGGCCACCGCCGTTGGGATCGCCAGCCTTGACAAAATCGACCCAATAGCCGCTTATCGTGCGCGCCATTGCCAAATCAGCCTCGCTCGCCTTATCTCTGAAAAGCGCACTTACAGTATCAAAGGCAAACGGTATTTCCGCTCCATGAGTCGCCCCACGCGTCTTTTCGCGCAATGCATCCGGTACGTAGGAAAACCGATAGAAATAGGCCGACTGACCGGCTTTGGTCATTAGCTCAGCCAAATGGCGGGAGGGTTCAATTATAGTCTCGTCGGCCACGATGGCCTGGGTAAGGTCTTTAAAACTCACGTCGCCGTTTCGATCATAGAGTTTACGGGCCTGCGAAGCCAGCGGACCAAACTGTGCAAACAAGGCGTCCCTGGTCTGCGCCGGGCTGGCGGCGAGGTCATGGTCGTTGGCGCCTACCACCACGGGGACCATCGTTTGCTTGCCCTCCTGAAGTGTCACTTCCGGCGCTTCAACAACCAGCCGTCCGTCAATGATCGAATGAGATAAGCCAGGTATTTCCGGACCGCCGAAAATGGATAGAAGATAATGTCCGGTTCCTTTGGCCAGCGTGTCCGCCGGAACTGCGCGAAGCCGGGCGAGCGCGACGTCATCGTCACCTTCGATTCCAAGGGAGTGGGCGTATTGAACCGCGATTGACTCGGCGGACGCGAGTTCCCGCATCGGTCCCGCAACAGCACGCGCTCCCGGCATATTGGGCGACTCCAAAATCGCTCTTTGGAAAAGGCCGCGTGTCATCGGCGAGGTCATCAGAACCAGCACGGAGCCGCCACCGGCGGATTCTCCAGCGACCGTTACGTTTTTCGGATCTCCGCCAAACGCCGCAATGTTGCGTTGAACCCATTGCAGCGCCGCGATCTGGTCCATGTACCCGTAATTACCACGCAACTCGTCCGGTGCCTCGCGGGCTAACGCGGGGTGAGCAAAAAAGCCGAGGCGACCGAGGCGATAGTTGAAACTGACAAACACAATACCCTGGTCTGCAAGCGCGTCTCCTGGATAGATCGAAGCACCCCTGCGAACGAGTCCGCCGGCGTGGATCCAGACCATAACAGGCAACGGTTTGCTGTCGGTCGTGGCAGGGCGCCATACATTCAAGTAAAGGCAATCCTCGGAAAATCCGGCCGTGGCAAGTGTCGATAAGGCAGACCCTTCCGAAGGAGCGGTTTGCATGGGATCAGGACTGAACGCCACGGCGTCACGGATTCCGTCCCACGGCTTGACCGGTTGAGGTGTACGCCAACGCAAAGCGCCGACCGGCGGCTGAGCGAACGGGATGCCTTTGAAGGCGATTACGCCTTCGGCCGCTGTGCCGCGGACTTTACCGCTGTCAGTTTGCACCGATGTCCGCTCATCAGCGGTCGATGCTTCGGACACAGCGGCTGTCGCGAACGCATTGAGTAAGAACCGCATCATATAGTGGTTTCGGTATTGAAGCTAGCCTCGCTGCGGGCGCCTACATACATACCGAAAATACGCCGACCTGAAGCGCTTGCAACAGCGTGATGAATATCTTTCACTTTTCTAAAGTCACCGTCCTTTCAGGCTCAGGTAACGCAGAAGTTAGATGAGCAACGCGCCAAGAAGGCCAAAGGCGTGAAAACCCCAACTACCATCGGTTTTGACCTGGGAGCTACTACGACGAAAACCGGCGTGGTTAGGGATGCAAGAATCCTTCCAAGGGGCAAGGTTATCGATACTCGTCAGGAGAGGAATACATCGGCATTAATCGATTCCTTTATTGAGGAGATTCATCGTGAAGAAGTTTCATCCGGTTAGTGAATTCGTTTCACTTTCCCTTAGACGCAGCTCACTTATCTTGAACCAAAGATGCGAGTGGTTAACCGGGTGACATTGTAAGGGACCGAAGACATGGCTAACAATCAAACCGCACTGGCATCCATTTTAGTCGGTTACCCGGTGATCCTCGGGATCGTGGGGGATATCGTGCGAGTGCAAGTTCTCGAACAAGAGAACGATAACGCCTCGGCTACTCCCTGTTTAGAAGATCTGGCAGTGATTGAAGCGGTGGATGGAAGTCTCTCTCTGGCGCAGGTCATCGGCATAAAAAGCGACGTTGTTGCCCTGCAGGTGTTCGGTGGGACGCGGGGAATCTCGACCGATTCGACCGTCCATTTCCTTGGACACCCGATGCAGGCAAGCTACTCTGGCAACATTTTCGGACGGGTGTTCCGCGGCACTGGGGAACCGATTGATGGGGGGCCGGATCTGTCGGACGATCCCAAGGTAACGATCGGCGGCCCGGCGGTTAATCCGATGCGGAGAACCCTTGCGTCTAAGATGATCCGCACCAATGTGCCGATGATCGACGTGTTTAATTGCCTCGTCGAAAGTCAGAAGATCCCTATTTTCTCGGTATCTGGCGAGCCATACAATCAGCTGCTGGCGCAAATCGGAATCCAGGCAGACGCCGATGTGATCGTATTTGGAGGGATGGGCTTGATCTTTGACGATTACTATTTTTTTCGTAGGGCGTTCGAGGAAGCCGGCATGTTCCCTCGTACGGTGATGTTTGTAAACCAGGCTTCAGACCCGGTAGTAGAGCGGCTTCTCATCCCGGATTTAGCCCTGGCTGTGGCGGAGAACATCGCGGTGGATGAACGTAAGCGCGTGTTAGTTCTGCTTAGCGATATGACTGCTTTTGCGGACGCGCTTAAGGAGGTTAGTATCGCAATGGACCAAGTCCCCGCTAACCGTGGATATCCGGGAGACCTTTACTCGCAGCTCGCCAGCCGCTATGAGAAGGCTTGCGACTACGCAGAAGGCGGATCCGTTACGATTTTGGCTGTGACGACTATGCCGGGGGATGACATCACTCACCCTGTTCCGGATAACACGGGTTATATCACCGAGGGCCAATTCTATCTTCATCACGGGGTAATCGACCCATTCGGCTCCCTCTCGAGGTTGAAGCAGCATGTGATCGGCAAGGGGTGACCCGGGAAGACCATAACCAGATCATGAACACCATGATTCGGTTTTACTCGCAGGCGAAGGACGCGCAGCAGAAGCAAGCCATGGCATTTGAGCTCTCGTCATTCGATCAGAAGCTATTGAAATTCGGACAGTTATTCCGAGAACGCTTCATGAATATCGAAGTATCACTTCGGCTGGAGCAGGCCCTCGATCTTTGCTGGCAAACTTTGGCCGAATGTTTCGAGCCCCAGGAACTGCTTATGAAGCAAGCTCTGGTGGATAAGTACTATCCCCAAAGCAAGCCAACCGGTAACAGCCGGCCGAGTCTTTCGCCCGACCGAGCCACCGCGAGCCCGCAAACCGGGGACGAGGACAAGAACGAAAGCTCCGTCTCGGCAACCGCGAATCGCCAACCGTCAGCTCTCAACCTTAACCATGGCTAGGCTCTCCCTTACTGAATCGACTCTCAATGAGCTGACCAAGCAGCTCAAGACCTATCGAAATTTCCTGCCGTCACTGGATCTCAAGCGCAAGCAGTTGCTGGCGGAGGAGGAGAAGGTGCGCCGGCAGTTGATGACTTTGGGTGACCGCCAGGAAGCGCTTCGCCCAATGGTGGAAAAACAGGTACCCATGCTTGGCTACACCCATGTTGACATGCGGGGAATTGTTCGAGTGACCAAAGCAGAGATCCTCGAAGAAAATGTCATGGGGATCCATCTGCCAAAATTAGGATCTGTCGAGGTTAAGGTCAGTGAATATCCATTTCTGAGCAAGCCGCACTGGGTTGATCGTGTTGTTCAGCTGTTGAAAGACGCGATCGAAATTCGAATCAATCGCCGAGTTTTCGAACGCCGCCTCGAGTTACTTGCCTCTGCAGCGAAGGTGGTTTCTCAACGCGTGAACTTATTTGAAAAAGTGCTGATCCCGAAGACAGAAGCAAATATCCAGCGCATCCGAATTTACCTGTCGGATGAAGAACGGGCCGGCATCGTGCGAGCGAAGATTGCGAAGGGCGAGAAAGGATCGACATGAGTATCGCTCGGATGAATAAGATCTCATTGTTCGGTACAAATACGCAGCAAAGAGCCGCCTTGGACGACCTGCAGACTCTCGGCTGTGTGCACCTGATCTCGACGCGGAAAGAATCAATTCCTGTCGAGCTGACTACTCCAGGATGGAATGAGTCGCTGGCCACCGCTCTGCGCCATCTATACCGCGCGCCCCAGAGGCGACATCAGGAGAACGATTGGCAAAATTTTAAGGTCGGCGAAATCGTCAAGGTCATACTCAAGAACAAGGCACAACAAAGGGAGTTAGCCGATCGTCGAATCGCCCTGCGCAGTCGTATCACGGAATTGACTCCCTGGGGAAATTTTGCTCTACCGCCGTTGGCGGAGATCGGTGGGTTTAGGTTGTGGTTTTACCGCCTTCCGCTTCGCGAGCTGAAAAAAGTGAACCAAGTAACTGAACCCTGGGAGATAGTCGCGAAAGATCATCGATTTGCTTATCTGGTTGTGATCTCAAAAGAGGAACCTCACTCTGGTTTTCTTCCGGTTCCACGCACCCATGCCGGAGAAGTCGCCCTAGACGAGCTGAAACGAAGCTTGCTGCGGCTCGAACTACAAATAGAAGACTTGCTGGCCGAGCAAAACGCATTGAGCCGGTGGATCTCCCTGCTGGCCAGGAATCTGGCTGTGGTTGAAGACGAACGAGCGCTCGAGAGAGCAGGACAAGAAGCGCGGGAAGTCGAAGATATGTTTATAGTTCAAGGCTGGACTCAACCTGCCAGTTTGCCGGCCTTGGAACGCTTGGCTCAGACGAAGGGGATGGCGCTTATGCACGAAACGCCTGCTCCGGATGAGACACCTCCTACATTGATGGAGAACCCGGTCCCATTTGAAGGTGGGCAGGATCTGGTAGCCTTCTATGAGACCCCTAATTATCGTTCCTGGGACCCGTCGTTGGTGGTTGCGTTTTCATTCGCAGTGTTCTTTGCCATGATCCTCTCCGACGCGGGGTATGCACTGGTGTTGGCGGCGCTGCTTTTCCTGGCCCGCAACCAGCTGGGGCGGAGCGCAGGGGGTAGACGTTTCCGTTTGCTGATGTCAGGCGTCTTAGCTGTTTCCCTGGTGTTCGGAGTGTTGGCCGGTACCTACTTTGGAATGGAGCCGCCCCCGACCAGTATCCTGGGACGACTACATCTTATCCACCTGCAGGACATGGGAGCAATGATGCAGCTTTCACTGGTTATAGGGTGTGCTCATCTCGTCGTGGCTAACGCCGCTTCGGCTCTCCACGCCGGGAATCTAGCCGGAAGATTGAAGTCAATCGGCTGGATTGGCGTCATTCTAGGAGGTTTGTTGCTGTATTTGTCACACGGCACCAGCGCTGAAGCGGTAATGTGGAAGCTTGGCTTTGACTTTATCGGTGGTGGTCTGGCCCTAATAGTTCTTTTTGGCAGCCGTCGCCCGGTTAATTCATTCAGCTCCGCGCTGCTGAGGCTGCTGAGCGGGTTGGGCTCCTTGTTTAATATTTCAAAGTTGTTCGGCGATGCACTCAGTTATTTGCGGCTGTTCGCGCTTGGTCTCGCGAGTGCCTCTCTAGCTATTACCTTCAATCAGATTGGACGTCAGATCGCTCAGGGTGTTCCGGGCATCGGACTCTTGCTGGCTATTCTGGTGTTGTTAGGAGGACATGCACTGAACCTTTTGCTCGGGATCATCAATGGCTTCGTGCACGGATTGCGCCTTAACTATATCGAATTCTTTAATTGGGCACTATCAGAGGAAGGCTACCCATTCAAAGCCTTTCGAAAGGTGGAAATTGAATGAGTAAATTATGAGTGTGAACAACTTATTAAGTATAATCGGGTGGTTTGGTTTATACGCTCCTGTCTGTCTGGGGGCGATTGGAAGCGCGATCGGGTGTACCTTGGCGGGACAAGCGGCCATCGGCGCGATGCTCGAGACAGAAGGAGGATATGGACGCTATGTCGGAGTAGCGGCCTTGCCTTCGTCGATGGTGATCTACGGAATCGTGGTAATGTTTACCCTGAATCGTCCGGTGACCGATGCAACTGCTGCGGGTTTGTTTGGTATCGGACTGTCAACCGGTATCGCGCTGCTGCTGTTGGGACTCTACCAAGGTAGCTGCTGTGCTTCTGCGATTGCAGCTGCAAAGGAGAAGCCCGCAATCTTCGGCCTGTCCATTGCGCCTGCGGCTATTGTCGAAGGGTTCGCGGTTTTCGCGTTCATTTTCGCCCTGGTCTTAGCGGGTAGTCTCCCGAAGTAAGGAGTGCAGAAATGGCGCAAACTGTAAAAGGGGCGGCGAATTCGCAAGACGCGAAGGTGGCTTTCGGGGTCGAAACGCTCATTGAACGGCTTCGAGGCGAAGGCGTGGCGTCCGGGCGAGCCGAAGCCGACAAAATTGTCAAGAATGCCCGAAGCGATGCTGAAACGATTTTAAGCAAAGCGCGGGCGGAAGCCGAGCAAATTGTTACCCGAGCACGGACCGAGGCCGCAAACTTGGAAAAAGCCGGCCGGCAGGCATTGGAGCTAGCAGCCCGAGATATGACCCTCGATCTAAAGAACCGGTTATTACAACGAGCTGCTCGCGCGGTCGAGGGCCTGGTGAATAAAGAAGTTCAACGAGAAGACATTTTGGAAAAACTCATTCTGGAGGTGGCTGGGCAGGCGAGAGAAAACAGCAACGGGGCGAAGACCATGGAGGTTATCCTGCCGCAACGAGTCGTTACCCTGGAAGATCTGGCTAAGGATCCGGTTAAGTACCAAGGCGACTCAATCGGAAAGTTTGCCGACCTCAGCGCAAAGAACCTGCTGCGGCAGGGCGTTACTCTGACCGCCAGCCCAGACGTTAAATCGGGCATTAAAGTCCTTCTTACGGACAAAGGTGTTGAGCTCGACCTGAGCGATCAGGCAATCGCTGACCTTTTATGGCAGCATTTGCAGCCACGGTTCAGGGCTCTGTTTGAGGGGATAATCTAACTCTCCTTAGTATGACGGCTTCGGTTCGCTATATCATGCTGATGGCTAGTCTCCCACCGCTTGGTAATCTCTTCGGCCAATACCAAACGCCGCTCACGGAGGTGCAACTACGGCATCGATTGAGATTTCTAGCCGATGACGATAATAAAACGCTCAGACGAATCGAGCAGCTCGTTCGTCGTTCCAAGCAGCCACCGGAATGGACCGACGCAAAGATCGTGGAATCGGCCCAAGCGTTGGTGGTTGAGTTGAGGTCTAACACTTTGAAAGAGGCCGTCGAGTTCGTATTGAACCTACGAACGATCGTGGCCGCGCTGCGCCGACGAAAACTGGGCGAAAATTCACCACCGCGCAGCGTTTGGGGTTACAGCCCATGGATTAAACGCATTGAGCGCCACTGGACGGAGCCCGATTTCGGTTTGGGGACGGTGCTGCCCTGGGTTTCAAAGGCGCGGCGTCTCTGGGAAAACAACGATTCGGTTGAGCTCGAGCGGGTGATTTTAACGGAATCCTGGAAACAATTCAGCCGCTTGAGCAACGGACACTATTTCGATTTCGCAGCGGTGGTTCTCTACGTATTGCGTTGGAGTCTGATTAACCGACGCGTGAACTACAGTAAGGAAATCGCTGAAAAACGCTTCAACTTGTTAATTAACGATGGCATCGGAAATTTTGACCAAATCTGCGCAAGCAAAACGACCTGAACCGCGGGCCGCCATTGGTGCTCGCGTTATCGCTGTTCAGGCTAATCTCGTAACCATTGAAACCGCCGAGGCGGCCGACGCTCCACTTATTAAGAATGAGGTGGTCTGCATCATTCCGCGGCGGGAAACCACTAGTTACCAAGAGCGGCTGAAAGCTGAGGTGCTAAGAGTGCGAGGGCGGGAGGCCGATGCCCAGGTATTCGAGAGCACGCGGGGAGTCGGTGTCGGTGATCTGGCAGAGCAGACTGGAGAATTGCTGTCGGTGACGCTTGGGCCGGGATTATTAGGCGGAGTTTATGACGGCTTACAGAATTCACTTCCTGATCTGTCCGCGGGTTACGGTACCTTCCTGCCTCGAGGCGTGATTGCTGCCCCTCTTGATCTACAAAAGAAATGGTCGTTTACGCCCAAACCTCAGGTAGGTGATCGGCTTAAAGCGGGAGATACGATCGGGACGGTGCCAGAGGGCCGCTACACGCACAAGATCATGGCGCCTTTTGATCTGACGGGCGAGATGGAACTGACTTGGATCCTCCGAAGTCAGCATAATCATCATTCCGTCGCGATAGTCACCGACTGATGTCGGAAGACCGGAGCTAACCTTGATCTTCGAGACAAGATGAAAAACAAAGTTTCCTGGGGCGTTCTGGG
>Ga0213878_10000920_pt1 | contig 10508 bp, 6 predicted proteins | sample VelepicoBEBS_R02_FD_161053 | JGI IMG/M metagenome (GOLD analysis project Ga0213878, IMG submission 161053) | Vellozia epidendroides bulk soil microbial communities from rupestrian grasslands, the National Park of Serra do Cipo, Brazil - BS_R02 | ecosystem: Environmental > Terrestrial > Soil >... | reverse complement strand
CCACTTCGCTGTTGGCGGCAAACGTACCGATGACGTTAAAAAGACGCTGGCTCGGAATACGGCCCATCGGCGTGAACTGGCTTGCCGACGGCACCATGACGCGGATCTGATCGCCGCGATTAACGCCAAGCTGTCCGGCAAGCTGCTCGCCGAGGATCACATTGTACTGCCCGGCGTCGAGGTCGGTTTGCTTAACGTTGACCAGGTACGGCGTCAGCGGATCGTTTTTCGTCGGGTCAATCCCCAGCATGACGCCAACCGCCACGCTGCGTGCGCTTTGCAGCACCACATCGCCAGTGGTCAGCGGCGCGACGCGATCTACGCCCTGCAACTTAAGCGCGCTGGCGGGTAACTGCTGCGGGTTAATCGAGCCCTGCTCTGAACTGATGATGGCCTGCGGCATCAGCCCCAGGATATTGTTTTGCAGCTCGCGTTCAAAGCCGTTCATGACCGACAGTACGGTCACCAGCGCCATCACGCCAAGCGTAATGCCGATAGTCGACAGCCAGGAGACAAAGCGACCGAAGCGGTCGGCTGCGCGCCCACGCATATAGCGCAGACCAATGAATAGTGCGACAGGTTGGTACATGTAATCCGTCTGGTTGCTGATAGCAGAAGCACGAGTATATAAGCGAAAGGGGGATGGGTAAATGACTGAACCGTAAGCGCAAGCCTGACAATTCGCTGCGAGGCGGCGCGAATGTTGAAATTTTTGTCGCGGCGGTTAATAGTGATGTTTTCCTCAACGCTTCACGAATTTATAATGAATCGCACCGTTAACCCCCTGATATTACGCGCTGGCGCCCTGCTGCTGGCCCTGTTTCTGGTATACACCGGCGTGAGCGCCGCTGAAAAAGTGACCTGGCTGATGGAGGTCACCCCGGTGATCATCCTCGTCCCGCTGCTGCTTTTCACTACGCAACGCTATCCGCTGACCCCGCTGCTTTATGCGCTGATTTTCTGCCACGCCATTATCCTGATGGTCGGCGGTCAGTATACCTACGCTAAAGTACCCATTGGCTTTGACGTGCAGGAATGGTTAAACCTGAGCCGCAACCCGTATGACAAGCTGGGCCACTTCTTCCAGGGACTGGTTCCGGCGCTGGCGGCGCGTGAAATTCTGCTGCGCGGGGGCATCGTGCAGGGCCGCAAAATGCTGGCATTTCTGGTGTGCTGCGTGGCGCTGGCGATCAGCGCCACCTATGAGCTAATCGAGTGGTGGGCCGCGCTGGCGATGGGGCAAGGCGCGGATGATTTCCTCGGCACCCAGGGTGACCCGTGGGATACGCAATCGGATATGTTTTGTGCATTGCTGGGGGCGTTAACCACGGTGATTGCGCTGGCGCGTCCGCATTGTCGTCAGTTGCGACGTTATGGCGCGCTCCCCGCAGTCTGATGCCGGATGGCGCTAACGCTTATCCGGCCTACAGGCAGGCCGGATAAGCCATCCACGAAATTACGCCTTCACGCTACCCTCCGCCCCGAGCGGGATGGCGGGATTTTCCGGCGAAAAAGCAGGCTGCGGCGCTTTGCGATACTTATCCAGCAGGTGAGTCTGTATCTTACGTAACGTGTCGTCGTTCAGGCGGTAGAAGCGGAAATACAGCACCAGCGTGACGATGAAAAACAGCACCGGCAGCACGACCATGATGAACTGCATGCCCTGAACGGTTTGCGCGGACTGCGCCACGTTTGGGGTATAGCCAATAATCCCGAGCACGACGGCGATAAAAAACGCCGCAAACGCCGAGCCGCCTTTCACCACCATGGTCTGAACAGAGTAGGCAATACTTTCACAGCGGACATTGAGCTTAAATTCGCCGTAATCGACGGTATCCGCCACCATAATGACCTGCAACACCCAGAACAACGCCGTGCCGACGTTTAAGAACACCCCCGCCAGGACAATCAGCGGCGCGTTGTGATAACCCGCTAACGCCATCGCAAACAGCCCCGCGCAGCTTAAAACCGGCAGAATCGAAGCGCCAGCCCACAAAATACGCCGCGACAGGATATTCACCAGACGAGGGAAAAAGACCAGCGTCAGTAAATTCGCCGCCCCGGCATAAGAGAGGTAATACGGGAACAGCGCCGCATCGCCAATCACGTAGGTAAAATAGTAGATTGCGAAGCCGGTAATAATGTTCGAGGCGATATTGTAAGCCAGCGCCATCCCGAGCAGGCAGGAAAGCTGGTCGTTTTTGTAGATCAGGGCGACTATTGATTTCAGGGTCAGGCGCGAGGCGTCATCGCTGTCAGAGGAAAAGACCTCATGAACTTTTCGTAGCGTAACAATGGTCGATGCGATAAAGAAGGCGATCAGCACCAACGTAAACATCTGAAAGCCAAAGCCGCGATCCCCGCCGCCGACAGACTCGACAAACGGTAGCGTGATCCCCGCCGTCACGAATCCTGACAGGCTGGCGAAGAAGCGCGGATACGGCACCAGCTGTTCGCGTTCGCGTTTATCGAGGGTAATGGTCGGCACCAGCGACCAGAACGGGATATCCATAATGGTGTAGGTCATGCCCCACAGAATGTATGTGACGCAGACAAACACCACCTGCGCAGTGCCTTCAAACAGATGGGCGCTGAACAGCAAAAACAAAATCAGCGAATTGGCGAGCGTGCCGATGAGGATCCACGGTTTAAATTTTCCCCACCGGGAGCGGGTAGCGTTGACTATCCATCCCATGATCGGGTCGTTGATCGCATCCCAGATGCGCGCGACCAGAAAGAGCGTACCAACGAGGCCAACCGACAGCCCCACCACATCGGTGTAGTAATACATCAGGTACATGTAAACGATGCCGATGGCGAAATCCTTACCAAACGCACCGAATCCGTAACTTAGTTTTGTTGTCAGAGATATGCTCATAGGGTACCCGGTCGCTGTTACCAGCGCCCGCCTTCTGTAGAGTAATAAGAGGTAACGCGCCGGATACATTGCCCGGCGCAGTATCATATTAGCGGTGTAGCCAGGCTGGCAGCCAGTCGCCGTGGGCGGCGATCAGGTCATCCACCAGCGCATAGATCTCCTCGATGCCCAGTACGGCGGCAGTATGCGGGTCCATCATCGCCGCGTGATAAACGCGATCGCGGTTTTCGGTGAGAATCGCCTCGGTCAGCAACGTCTGTACGTTGATGTTAGTCTGCATCATCGCCGCCAGATGGGCCGGAATCGCCCCGACTTTAGTCGGTTGAATGCCGTTGGCGTCGACCAGACAGGCCACTTCCACGCAGCTTCCCTGCGGCAGGTTGTCAATCAGGCCGTCGTTGCGCACGTTGCCGTAAATCACGCTGGGTTCGCCGGTCCAGATGGCGTTCATAATGGTGCTGGCGTACTCTTTAGACGGTTTAATGTCGATACGCTCGTCGACCTTGTACTCCTCCAGCTCTTTATGCCAGTTCGCCAACTGTTCAACGCAGCGTTTCGGGTACTCATCCAGCGGCACTTTGTAGCGTTCAATCAGATCTTCGCGTCCCGGCTTGATAAACCACGGCGTGTACTCGGCGAAATGCTCGGACGACTCGGTAACGAAATAGCCCAGCTTTTTGAACATTTCATAACGCACGATGTTCTGGCAGCGCGTATTACCGTGAGTATTCGGCTTCGGCGCCTGGCCTGCATCGAATGCCGCCAGCAGTTCCGGGTACAGATTCACATAGCTGCCGTCGGCGGTTTTGCGCTCCAACTCGAGATAAAACGCCATATGGTTAATCCCGGCGCAACGGTAGCGCAGCAACGCCGGGTCAAGGTCGAGATCGCGCGCCAGCTCTGCCGCCGTCCCCTGCACCGAATGGCATAGGCCTACCTGCTTAATATGCGGATAGCGGGCGTACATCGCCCAGGTATTCATCGCCATCGGGTTGACGTAGTTGAGCATCGTCGCGTTCGGGCACAGCTCGGTCATATCCTCGCAAATCCGCCACAGATGCGGGATGGTGCGCAGCGCACGCATAATGCCGCCGGGGCCGAGCGTATCGGCGATGGTCTGTTCCAGGCCGTGTCGCTTACAGACCTCAAAATCGGTGACGGTACATGGCTCATAGCCGCCAATCTGGAAGGCGACCACCACAAAGTCGGCGCCCTGTAGCGCCGTCCGCTGGTCGGTATGGCAGGTAATGTAGCCAGAGGCGCCAGCGGAATCCATCAGCTTGCGAACCACACTATTCGACTCTTCAAGCCGCGTTTCGTCGATATCCATCAGCGCGATATGCGCGGATTTCAGCGCCTCGCGGTGAAAAACGTCGCCGAGGATATTTTTCACAAAAATCGTGGAACCGGCGCCGATAAACGTAATTTTTGGTGCTGTCATCATGACTCTCCAGAACAGTATTGAACAAGGTCATGGTGGCACGCGACGCGGGGGAAAACCTCCGCCTTCCATGATGAGGATTCCCATAAACTCAGATCTGCTTACTGAACAGAGAAAGATCTGAGCTTTTGGGAATAAATAAGCGAAAAAGTAGAGTATCTGGCCTCTTTTACCGTCTACGCTTAGCCACAAGCGGAGGATTTTGCGGCCAACTTCCCGGTTTAAAATCCGCCGCTGTGCCATGATTCTGATAATTCAGGAAATGGAGCCACCATGAGCAGCGAGCCGATATTCTATCTCCCTCCCGACCCCCATATGTGCAACGGCGACGAAAAACAGACCCGCAGCCCGCTGTCGCTCTATTCTGAATATCAGCGTCTCGACGTTGAGCTACGCCCGCCGCACGCGATGCCATCCAGCCACTGGCACGGCCAGGTCGAGGTTAACGTGCCGTTCGACGGCGACGTGGAGTACCTGATTAACAACGAGGTCGTGCAGATAAAACAGGGCCATATCACGCTGTTCTGGGCCTGTACACCGCATCAGTTGACCCGTCCCGGCAGCTGCAAACAGATGGCGATATTCAACCTGCCGATGCACCTGTTCCTTTCCTGGCCGCTGGACAGGGAACTGGTAAACCACGTCACCCACGGCATGGTGATAAAATCCCTGGCCACCCAGCAGTTGAGTACCTTTGAAGTGCTGCGCTGGCAGCAGGAAATCAGCAGCCCGAACGAGCAAATCCGCCAGTTGGCGATCGATGAAATCTGCCTGATGCTCAAGCGTTTTAGCCTTTCCGGCTGGCAACCTGTTCTGCTCAATAAAACCTCGCGCACCCACAAAAACAGCGTCTCGCGCCACGCCCAGTTTTACGTCAGCCAGATGCTGGGATTTATTGCCGATAACTACGATCAGGCGTTAACCATCAACGATGTGGCCGACCACGTGAAACTCAACGCCAACTACGCGATGGGTATTTTTCAGCGCGTCATGCAATTGACGTTAAAACAGTACATTACCACGATGCGCATCAACCACGTCCGGGCGCTGCTGAGCGATACCGATAAAACGATCATCGACGTGGCAATGACCGCCGGGTTCCGTTCCAGCAGCCGTTTTTACAGCACGTTCGGCAAATTCGTCGGTATGTCGCCGCAGCAGTACCGCAAGCTCAGCCAGCAGAGGCGGCAGAAAATCTGACGCAAACGCCCGGTGCATTTTCAGCGGTTGCACTCCCGCCGCCATCACGGATAATAAGTACAGCAAATTTATATTATTACCGTGAAATCACGGCTTTCTGGAGAACGTGCGTCGACTATGCCTGAACAAGTTCGTTATGCCCTACCGACCAAACCCGGCGAACAGCGCCTGCTCGGCGAACTGACCGGCGCCGCCTGCGCAACGGAAGTGGCGGAAATCGTCGAACGCCACCGTGGCCCGGTGGTGCTGGTGACGCCAGATATGCAAAATGCCCTGCGCCTGCTTGATGAGGTAGGGCAGTTTACCGACCAGATGGTGATGAACCTTGCGGACTGGGAAACGCTCCCGTACGACAGCTTCTCCCCACATCAGGAAATTATCTCCTCGCGCCTGTCGACGCTCTATCAGTTGCCCGCAATGCAGCGCGGCGTGCTGATTGTCCCAGTCAATACGCTGATGCAGCGGGTCTGCCCGCACAGCTACCTGCACGGTCATGCGTTGGTGATGAAAAAAGGCCAGCAACTGTCCCGGGACGCGCTGCGCGCCCAGCTCGACAGCGCCGGGTATCGTCACGTCGACCAGGTGATGGAGCATGGCGAATACGCCACCCGCGGCGCGCTGCTGGACCTCTTCCCGATGGGCAGCGAGCAGCCCTACCGCCTGGATTTCTTCGACGACGAAATCGACAGCCTGCGCCTGTTTGATGCCGACACCCAGCGGACGCTGGAGGAAGTCGACGCCATCAACCTGCTGCCAGCCCACGAATTTCCGACCGACAAAACCGCCATTGAGCTGTTCCGCAGCGCATGGCGCGACAAGTTTGACGTCAAACGCGATGCCGAGCACATCTATCAGCAGGTCAGTAAAGGCACCCTGCCGACTGGCATCGAATACTGGCAGCCGCTGTTTTTCAGCGAGCCGCTGCCAGCCTTGTTCAGCTATTTCCCGGCGAATACGCTGATTGTCACCACCGGCGATACCGAGGCCAGCGCGGAACGCTTCCAGGCGGACACCCGCGCGCGTTTTGAAAGCCGCGGCGTGGATCCAATGCGTCCGCTGCTGCCGCCGGAGCAGCTGTGGCTTAAGCGCGATGAGCTATTAGGCGAACTGAAACACTGGCCGCGCGTGCAGCTCAAAACTGAACAGCTGAGCGACAAGGCAGCTAACGTGAATCTGGGCTACCGGACGCTGCCGGACGTGGCCGTGCAGGCGCAGCAGAAAGCGCCGCTCGACAGCCTGCGTCGTTTCCTTGAATCATTTGACGGCCCGGTGGTGTTCTCCGTCGAAAGCGAAGGTCGCCGCGAATCGCTGGGCGAGCTGCTGTCCCGCATTAAGCTCGCGCCAAAGCGCCTCCAGCGTCTCGATGACGCCAGCGGTAACGGCCGCTATCTGATGATCGGTGCCGCAGAGCATGGCTATATAGATACCCTGCGCAACCGGGCGCTGATTTGTGAAAGCGATCTGCTGGGCGAACGCGTCGCCCGCCGTCGCCAGGATACCCGCCGGACAATCAACCCGGATACACTTATCCGCAACCTGGCGGAACTGCACCCGGGCCAGCCGGTGGTGCACCTTGAGCACGGCGTCGGGCGTTATGCCGGAATGACCACGCTTGAAGCGGGTGGCATCAAAGGCGAGTACCTGATGCTGACCTACGCCAGCGATGCGAAACTGTACGTGCCAGTCTCGTCGCTGCACCTGATAAGCCGCTACGCGGGCGGCGCTGAAGAGAATGCGCCGCTGCACAAACTCGGCGGTGACGCCTGGGCCCGCGCGCGGCAGAAAGCGGCTGAGAAGGTTCGCGACGTGGCGGCCGAGCTGCTGGATATTTATGCCCAACGCGCCGCCAAAGAGGGCTATGCCTTTAAACACGATCGTGAACAGTATCAGTTGTTCTGCGATAGCTTCCCGTTTGAAACAACGCCGGATCAGGCGCAGGCCATTAACGCCGTACTGAGCGATATGTGCCAGCCGCTGGCCATGGACCGACTGGTGTGCGGCGACGTCGGCTTCGGCAAAACCGAAGTCGCCATGCGCGCCGCCTTCCTCGCGGCGGAAAACAACAAGCAGGTGGCGGTGCTGGTGCCGACCACCCTGCTCGCCCAGCAGCATTACGACAACTTCCGCGACCGTTTCGCCAACTGGCCGGTACGCATTGAGATGCTGTCGCGCTTTCGCAGCGCCAAAGAGCACTCGCAGATTCTTGAGCAGGCAAGCGTTGGCAAAATCGATATTCTTATCGGCACCCATAAGCTGCTGCAAAGCGACGTGAAGTGGAAAGATTTAGGTCTGCTTATCGTCGATGAAGAACACCGCTTCGGCGTGCGCCACAAAGAGCGCATCAAGGCGATGCGCGCCGACGTCGATATTCTGACACTGACCGCCACGCCTATCCCGCGTACCCTGAATATGGCGATGAGCGGTATGCGCGATCTGTCGATTATCGCCACACCACCGGCGCGTCGACTGGCGGTAAAAACCTTCGTACGCGAATACGACAGCCTGGTGGTGCGCGAGGCGATGCTGCGTGAAATTCTCCGCGGCGGTCAGGTCTATTATCTGTACAACGACGTCGAAAATATCCAGAAAGCGGCGGATCGGCTGGCAGAGCTGGTGCCGGAAGCGCGGATCGCCATCGGCCACGGGCAGATGCGCGAGCGCGAGCTGGAACGAGTGATGAACGATTTCCACCACCAGCGTTTTAACGTGCTGGTGTGCACCACCATTATCGAAACCGGTATCGATATCCCGACCGCCAATACCATTATCATCGAGCGGGCGGATCACTTCGGCCTGGCGCAATTGCACCAGTTGCGCGGACGCGTGGGGCGCTCTCACCACCAGGCCTATGCCTGGCTGCTGACGCCGCACCCGAAAGCGATGACCACCGATGCGCAAAAACGTCTTGAAGCCATCGCCTCGCTTGAAGATCTCGGCGCGGGCTTCGCGCTGGCCACCCACGACCTGGAGATCCGTGGCGCGGGCGAACTGCTTGGCGAGGATCAGAGCGGCCAGATGGAGACTGTCGGCTTTTCGCTGTATATGGAGCTGCTGGAAAACGCCGTCGACGCCCTCAAGGCCGGGCGCGAACCGTCGCTCGAAGATCTCACCAGCCAGCAAACCGAAGTAGAGCTACGGATGCCGTCGCTGCTGCCGGACGACTTCATTCCGGACGTCAACACCCGTCTGTCGTTCTACAAACGCATCGCCAGCGCGAAGCGCGAACAGGAACTGGACGAGATCAAAGTCGAACTCATTGACCGCTTTGGCCTGCTGCCGGATGCCGCCCGCAACCTGCTGGATATCGCCCGCCTTCGCCAGCAGGCGCAGAAGTTGGGGATCCGCAAGCTCGAAGGGAATGAAAAAGGCGGTGTCATTGAGTTTGGTGAGAAAAATCATGTCAACCCGACATGGCTCATCGGCCTGCTGCAAAAACAGCCTCAGCACTTCCGTCTCGACGGGCCGACACGGCTCAAATTCTTCCAGGAGCTTGGCGAGCGGAAGACCCGGATGGACTGGGTGCGCAACTTCATGCAGCAGTTGGAAGAGAACGCCATCGCCTGATGCACCCTGCCCCGGCGGTTACGTGTCCGCCGGGGCCAGATTTACAAACTCTTTGCAATTCATCGAAGTATCCCGACGTGGCGCGACGTCATAATGGCCGTTTATTGATATATATAGAAACACTCACGGTGATGGATTTCGGTGATGATAACAATGACGCGTTTTTCTCGCTGGCTGGCGCTGCTTGCGCTTGCCGCAACGGTTGCGCTGGCACTGCCAGCGCGCGCCAATACCTGGCCTCTTCCTCCCGCTGGTAGTCGTCTGGTGGGTGAAAACCGTTTTCATGTGGTTGAAGATAACGGCGGCTCGCTGGAAGAAATCGCCAAGAAATACAACGTCGGCTTCCTGGCGCTGCTACAGGCGAACCCCGGTGTTGACCCTTACGTTCCGCGTGCGGGCAGCGTCCTGACCATTCCGCTGCAAACGCTGCTGCCGGACGTGCCGCGCGAAGGCATCGTCATTAACCTGGCGGAGCTGCGCCTCTACTACTACCCGCCGGGGCAAAACAGCGTCACGGTATACCCCATCGGGATTGGCCAACTCGGCGGCGATACGCTGACCCCAACCATGGTAACAACCGTTTCCGATAAGCGCGCCAACCCCACCTGGACGCCGACGGCCAACATCCGCGCCCGCTATAAGGCCAACGGCGTCGAGCTGCCTGCGGTGGTGCCTGCCGGGCCGGATAACCCAATGGGCCATCATGCAATTCGTCTGGCGGCCTATGGCGGCGTCTATCTGCTGCACGGGACCAATGCGGATTTCGGCATCGGTATGCGCGTCAGCTCCGGCTGCATTCGCCTGCGTGACGGTGATATCGAGACCCTGTTTAAACAGGTTTCGCCAGGCACCAAAGTGAACATCATCAATACGCCGATCAAGGCTTCGATCGAACCGGGCGGCGTCCACCTTGTCGAGGTTCATCAGCCGCTGTCTCAGCAGTTGAACGACGACCCGCAGCGTCTGCCTGTCGTACTCAACGCCGATATGCAGGCGTTCAAAGAGGCGCCACAGACGGACGGCATGGTGATGGAAAAAGTGATGGCGGCGCGTTCAGGCATGCCGGTCGATGTTACCCGCCACGGCGAGGCGCCCGCACAAACCTTGTAAGAAAAAAAGCCCCTCAGCCTGAGCGAATGAGGGGCTAATATGCAGATAACTGCTGTTTTATACTTTGTTATTCAGAATCAGCTGACCATTGCTGTCCAGTGGGATCTGGTTGCCGGGGTCTTTATCCATGCGGATTTTCCCCTGCTGATCGCCGATTTTATAGGTCACGTCGTAACCGAGCATTTTTTCCGACTTGTCATACACGGTTTTGCAGCGCTGCTGTGTGGTGGTGTAGGTATCGTTATCCTGCATTGAACCCTGGATCTGGTTACCGGCATAGCCGCCGCCCAGCGCGCCGACGATGGTTGCGACATC
>Ga0213878_10000919_pt1 | contig 10510 bp, 10 predicted proteins | sample VelepicoBEBS_R02_FD_161053 | JGI IMG/M metagenome (GOLD analysis project Ga0213878, IMG submission 161053) | Vellozia epidendroides bulk soil microbial communities from rupestrian grasslands, the National Park of Serra do Cipo, Brazil - BS_R02 | ecosystem: Environmental > Terrestrial > Soil >... | reverse complement strand
CGAACGCCAAACGGTGAACGGTGAACCGTGAACGGCGAACGGCGAACGGCGAACGCGAATGCCGAACGTTGAACGAACTGCTTGCGCGACCTTCCTCTCGCTGCCTAACATGGGTCCCTAGCCCAATCAGGAGATGACACCTTGGAATTAAAAGACATCAAAGCCATCATCGATTTGATGAAAAAGAACGATCTGGCGGTGTTCAAGCTGGAGAAAGAAGGCTTTAAAATCGAGCTTGAAGCGCATCGCTCCCCCGCGCCTTTGATTACTGCTTTGCCGGGGCCCCAAGTGGTTACTGCCGCCCCGACGCGAGGTTCCTCGACGCACGCACCTTCCACTGTGCCCGCTGCTGCGCCGGAACAGAAGCCAACGTTCAAGGAGATCGTGTCCCCGATGGTAGGGACATTTTACCGGGCGCCTTCGCCGGATTCTGCGCCTTATGTCCAGGAAGGCCAGGACATCGCCGAGGAGACAGTGGTTTGCATCATTGAGGCCATGAAGGTAATGAACGAGATCAAAGCAGAAGTGAAAGGTGTTATCACTGAGGTTTTGGTGGAGAACGGGACAGCCGTTCAATTTGGTCAGCCACTGTTCAGGGTGAACTAATCGTGTTTAACAAAATCCTGATCGCCAACCGCGGCGAGATCGCGTTGCGGATCATCCGAGCTTGCAAAGAACTGGGCATTCCGACGGTAGCCGTCTATTCGGAAGTGGATGTCGACTCGCTCCACGTTCAACTGGCTGACGAGGCGGTGTGTATCGGTCGACCGCCAAGCTCGGAAAGCTATTTAAAGATCGAGCGGATCATCAGCGCGGCCGAGATCAGCGATGTGGACGCGATTCATCCGGGATACGGTTTTCTCGCGGAGAACGCGCATTTTGCTGAGGTTTGCGCGAGTTGCAATATCAAATTTATCGGTCCTCCCCCTGCAGCGATCAGGATCATGGGAGATAAGAACGCGGCTCGAGAACAGGCCAGGAGAGCGGGGGTGCCGATCACACCAGGAAGCGATGGGGTGGTCGAAACTGAGAAGGATGCCGTTGAGATCGCGAAGAAAGTTGGATACCCGGTCATGATCAAAGCGATTGCGGGTGGCGGTGGCCGCGGGATGCGCGCCGCACACAACGACGTGAGTCTGGTGCAAGGTTTTCACGCGGCTCGCAGTGAGGCGGAGAAAGCGTTCGGGAACGGGGATGTGTACATCGAAAAATTAATCGAGCGGCCGCATCACATCGAATTCCAGGTTATCGGTGATAGCCACGGTCGCCTGGTGCATCTGGGCGAGCGCGACTGTTCGATCCAGCGGCGAAACCAGAAAATTGTTGAAGAATGTCCATCTCCATTAGTCGACGAGCGGTTGCGGGAACAAATGGGCGAATGTTCGATAGAGCTTGCTAAGTCGGTCGGATACGAGAATGCGGGCACGATGGAGTATCTCGTCGACCGGGAGGGAAATTTTTACTTTATGGAGATGAACACGCGGATACAGGTTGAACATCCCGTGACCGAGGAGGTGTATGGCTGCGATCTGGTCAAAGAACAGATTTTGATTGCAGGTGGGGCTCATCTCTCTGAACACGTGGCAACGGCTAAGCCGCGCAGCTACGCGATCGAGTGTCGCATCAATGCGGAAGATCCGGACAACAACTTTCAGCCGAGTCCCGGTATGATTGATTTCTACTATGCGCCGGGAGGGCGGGGGGTACGGGTGGATTCACATATCTATTCAAAGTACACAATTCCGCCGCATTACGACTCGATGATCTCCAAACTCATCTGTGTAGGTTCGACGCGGGAATCGGCCATCCGCCGCATGACGCGTGCGCTAAGCGAGTATCTGATCTCGGGTATTAAAACCAATATTCCGTTCCAGGCGAAAATAATGCAGAACGCGGATTTCATGCGGGGGGATTTTGATACAAGCTTTGTCGAAAAGATAATGAGTCCAAAACAGTTTGAGAGGAAGTAGTGAAGCCGCTCAGCAGCTGTTTCTTGTACGGCATTGTGGATCTGGGTTATGTGGCCGTAGATAGGGTAGCAACGGTGACAGCTGAGCTCCTCCAGGGTGGGGTAGATGTTTTGCAACTACGCGCAAAGAAGTATTCCAAGCAGGACGTGGTCAGATGTGCAGCGGCGATGTTGCCTTTGACCAGGCGCTTCGGAGTTCCGCTAATCCTGAACGATTATCCGGATCTGTTGCGTCAGGTTGATGCGGAAGGATGCCATGTCGGTCAGGAAGATGGCAGCATCTCTGAAGCGCGCGAGATGGCGGGTCGCAGCTGTATTGTCGGTCGATCAACTCATTCGATGGAGCAGGCCACGGCGGCCCAGAAAGAAGGGGCGGATTACGTTGGATTCGGACCGCTGTTCCCGACCGGCACCAAGCCGTCAGCGAAAGCCATTGGCCTCACCGGAATCCGGACACTCCATGAACAGGTGCAGCTGCCGATATTTTGCATCGGCGGCGTGAAATTGGAAAATTTGGAAGAGATCCTGCGAGCGGGTGCCAGACGGGTCTGTATCGTGTCAGATCTGTTACTGGCTTCGGATGTGGCAAAACAGACTGCCGAGGTCAAGGCTGCGTTGACCGGCAGGCGGTAGGGCGTATCGGCGTGTCGGCGTATCGGCGTATCGGCGACCAAAGGCGAAATGCTGACCAAAGGTAAACACAAAGGTCGCGAACTAAGAAAAGGCCGCAAAAAGGGTCACTTGATTCACGGCCCTATCGGCGACACAACAATAGCTCGCTCATACGCCGACACGCCGATACGCCGATACGCCGATACGCCGACACGCCCTACTGCCGGCCTCGCCCCACCGGCCCAAACAAGGTAAAAGTGCTCCATGACTTGGTTTAACGAGCCGCAGAATTGGAAGCAGGAGGGCGATAAACTCATTGTTTTCGCAGATGCGAAGACAGATTTTTGGCGCGAAACGCACTATGGCTTTGTCCGGGACAATGGACATTTTTATTACGAAAGAATCTCCGGTGATTTCGAAGTCGAGACGGAGTTCTGCGGAAAATACGGAACAACGTACGACCAGGCCGGAATCATGGTCCGCCTGGATAAAACGACCTGGGTGAAGGCCGGCGTGGAATTTGTGGATGGGGTTCACCATGTCAGTGCCGTGGTCACACGCGACTATTCGGATTGGTCCGTTGTACCGCTCGATGAGTATCGCGGATTCCTTCGATTACGGCTGAAACGGGAGGGCGGGACGGTGATGCTCGAATACAGCGCCAATGAGGACCAATGGATTATGTTCCGAACGGCGTACTTGTCGACTTCGCCGGAGCTCGACGTGGGACGGATGGTGGCTGCGCCGGAAGGCGGCGGCTTTGAGGCAACATTCACCCGGTTTCGGGTGAAACACATAAATTCCTGAGGTAGAAATCTGAATTCGCGCTAGTTTACGCGCGTGATCTCGTTGCTTGCGATCGGGCCGGACGGCTCGCGAGTTCCTGCGCAAAACTTCGAAGAAGAGCGCCGCAGGATGGTCGCGCAACAAATCGAGCGCCGGGGAATTTCCGACAAGCGTGTGCTCGAGGCAATGAGGGAAGTGCCCCGGCACGAGTTCGTGCCAACCGCCGGTAGGACGCGCTCGTACAATGATCAACCGTTGCCGATTGGATTTGGCCAGACGATCTCGCAGCCGTACATCGTTGCATTCATGCTGGAGCACCTGTCACTGAGGTCGACAGATCGTGTACTTGAAGTGGGGACGGGATCGGGGTATCAGGCGGCGGTGCTATCGAAGTTGGTAGCTCAGGTGTTTTCCATAGAGATTATCAACGAGCTGATCCACCGAGCGACCAGCGATTTGCAACGCTTGGGATATCGAAACATTCTCATGAAATGTGGTGACGGCTACCAGGGATGGCCAGAGTTCGCGCCATTTGACGCCATCACCGTAGCCGCTGCACCTGATCACATCCCGCAACCTCTGATCGGTCAATTGCGAGAGGGTGGTCGCATGGTGATTCCAGTCGGTGATACCTTCGACCAGGAATTATTGCTCATTGAAAAGTTCCCGGGTGCACTCCGAAAACGGGTGATGTGCCCTGTTCGCTTTGTTCCGTTTACGCGGCGGGCAGACAACTAAGGTACGGCGGTTCAACGCAACCGCGAGGCCAAGATGAACAGCTCGACTGAGCTCGCCGAAGTCCTCGGCCCTACCGGATCGTTCGGTAGGGACGCGCTTCGTCGCGTCCTGGCTCAAGGAAAGAGTTCGGGGTTTGGAGTTTGAAGTTCGGAGCTCGGGCTCGGGAGCCGCAAGGCCAAGGTGAAACTTGGCCCTACCAGATCGTTTGGTAGGGCCCCAAAATTTAGCGTGCGATCACCTGGGGATGTGGTACACGGATTTGCCTCTGTTACACAACCTATGTCAGTTCTAGTCCTTGGATCTATCGCAATTGATAGCATTAAAACTCAGCTCGAAGAGCACCGTGAAGTCCTAGGTGGCTCGGCTTCATACGCATCGATCAGCGCAAGCTTTTTTACTCCGGTGAAGCTCGTCGGGATCGTTGGTTCGGATTTTCCACGAGAACATATCGAACTGTTCCAGTCGCGAGGAATCGGTCTCGACGGCTTGCAGGTAGCTGACGGGAAGACGTTCCGTTGGTCGGGCGAGTACGAGTGGGACATGAATCGGCGGAAGACTCTGAGCACCGAGCTTAACGTGTTCGAGAACTTCACACCAAAGCTACCGGATTCGTACAAGACGACACCGATCATTCTTTTAGGGAACATTAGCCCGGTGCTACAAAACCACGTTCTGGATCAGTTGGAAGATCCCAGGTTCATCGTCGCAGATACGATGGACCTATGGATAACGACGACCCGACCGGCGCTGCTCGATCTGCTCAAACGCGTGGATCTTCTCGTGTTGAATGACAGCGAAGCCCGCCAATTGACGGAGGAAGCGAGCCTGATCAAAGCTGGTCGGAATATTCTCCGGCTTGGACCGAAGTTTGTCGCCATTAAAAAGGGCGAACACGGGTGCTTGCTGTTAAGCCCCGATCGATTCTTCAGCTGCGGTGCGTTTCCCCTGGAGGACATCCGCGATCCCACCGGAGCGGGGGACACTTTTGCCGGCGGTTTTACAGGTTATCTGGCGAGCCTGCAGAAGGAAGCGTTTGAGTTCGCCGACTTGAAGAAGGCCCTCGTGTACGGCAGTTTACTGGCCAGCTTTTGTGTTGAGTCCTTCAGCCTGGACCGAATCAAGTCGCTTTCCAGAAAGGAACTCGACGACCGATATAAACTTTTCAGATTGATGAGCCATTTCGAGGTTCTTGAGTAAGTGCCTCCTGGCACTGGAGGGCTACGCTCCGTCGTAGCTGCGGCCGCCTCCAAAGCCTCAAACCTCTTCCAACGCTTCCAGAATCCGATCGACTTCTTCGACTGTGTTGTAGTGGACGAAGCCGACGCGGATAACTCCACCTTGGTCGGAAAGACCGAGTCTTTCGATCAGGTCCACCGCGTAGAAGTGGCCGCTCCAGACGAAAATCCCGCGCTTGCCCAGCTTTTCTGCTGCGATATCTGGATGGATGCCTTCCACGCGGAGAGCAAACGTCGGGGTACGCCTTGCCACCTCCTTGGGATCGGAAATTCCATAGACCTTCACGCGCCGATTCCGCGCGAGACTCGCAAGGAACCGTTCGCTCAAACCGAGCTCATATCTCCGAACGGAATCCATGGCAGCGTCGAGGGACGTCGTTGCACTTGTCCGGTTCGCCAGGTTGCGGAGATAATCGAGCGTGGCCAGGGTTCCGGCGATACTTTCAAAACTTTGGGTGCCGGTTTCCCACTTACCAGGCGGTTGGTCCGATGCCGGGCGGACCTTGAAATTCCGCGTTTGTGTTAGCCACTCCTGGTGTGCCCAAAAAACGCCTATGTGTGGTCCGAAAAACTTGTACGCTGAGCAGGCCAGAAAATCACAGCCCAATGTCTGCACATCGATCTTGCCGTGCGGTGCAAAGTGTACGGCGTCGACGAAGACTTTGGCTCCGACCTGCTTCGCGAGCTTGCCTACCGATTGAATATCGACAAGTGAACCCACCGCGTTGGAGGCCAGGGTGACGGCAATCAAGGCGGTTCGGTCGCTGATCAACATTCGCAGATCCTCGAGGTCGAGGGAGCAGGTTTCCTTCCGGAATTCCCAGGTTTTAACAGTTATATTCTTCTCTGCAGCCGCCAGGCGCCAGGGAGAGATATTTGCGTCGTGGTCAAGCGAAGTCACAATGAGCTCGGCGGTAGACGCCCAACTCTTTGCCAGGACGCGGCTGAGACAGAAGGTCAAACTTGTCATGTTCTGACCGAAGACGATTTCCTCCGCATGCTTGGCATTAAGAAATTCTGCGAGCGCGACCCTGGCTTGCTCGACGATGTCCATCGTGTTCTGGCTCGTCAAAAATCGACCACCCAGGTTACTATTGGATGTCCGGTAATAATCGCTGACAGCCCGAATTACAAATTCGGGGACTTGGGTTCCCCCCGGTCCGTCCAGGAAAATCGCGGGCATCCGATCGACCGACAATCTCAGGGCCGGAAACTGCTCCCGGACCCAGGTGATCGGAAATGATTCCATGCCCCTCACGCGGTCATAACAAAAACATCTCGCGTACCCTCTCCGGCTCCCGCAGGTTTGACTCTGCTCGTGAAATGATAAAGCCGCCGGTCGTTCACCAGGACAAACTCGCCTGGTTGTAGTTCCTTCGCGAAAATCGGCGCTGCGTTCGGATCCTCGTATAGGTGGGTTTCAGCGCCAACCAGGTTGCGGCGATCGATACAGAAGATCCCGACAAAATCAAATCCGTCCTTGTGGATTCCTTCCGGAGCAGGTTCTCCAACTTCCTCCGGAGAAGCAATAATGCGAATCTGATGTATACCTATTTCCGCCGTCTCAGGATCGATTTTAGAGAAATCCACAAATCGTGTGACGAGCGTCTGGAACTCCGGGAGGGCTACAAGTTGATCTTCCAACTCTGGAAAATCACGTTTAATTCCGCCGGCGAGCTTGTTTACCGAAATGCTTTGCTCGAAATATTTGTGCTCGAGGCGACAGAGACTCTCCGCCGGACCCGTAAATCTTGAGAACCGGCGCCGCCGAAAGGTTCCTTGAATGTAGGGGTCGAGAGGAAGGTTCGTGAAAGAATGACGGAACACTGAAAAATCAATGTTTGCTGTTCGTTGCAGCTTATAGTCGAAGTCTACGTTCCGAATAGGCCACACTACGCTTTCAGAGCTCCGAATCAACTCCGAGTTGGCGGGTTTATGCCCCGAATGTCTACACACTGTGTTGTGAGCGACGCAGGCTGGTAACTATATACTGTCGATCAATCGCCCCCCAGAAGCTGACGCATCTTCGTAAAATGCGACCGGGCGGTCCCTTCGCTGGCAGGTTTGTTTGTCAGTTCATAAAAGTTAAGTCGCTCGCAGTAGCGTGAATCCAAGTCCTTCAAGAACGAACTCGGCTGGCACGGTGTTGAATTCCCATACTTCACGCGATTCGCACAATGGGTGATGGTCAAATTGCTTTTCGCGCGGGTGATTCCAACGTAAAAAAGTCTGCGTTCCTCATCCAGGCTTCCCTCAAGCCGGGACCGGTTGTGAGGCAAGAGTCCATCCTCCAGGCCGATCAAAAAGACGTTGGCAAATTCTAACCCTTTGGCAGCATGAAACGTGATCAGGGTCACTCCTGCAGTGCCGTTATCAGCCTCCTCTGCGCGATCCTCGTTGAGTGCGGCTTCGGCCAGAAATCCGGGCAACCCGTCGTTCGATCTTGCTTGATAATCCGACAATGCGCGGAGCAACTCTCGCACGTTCTCCTCGCGGTTAAGTGCTTCTTCCGGATTCTTACAGGCGCGCCGCAAATCCTGGAAATAGTCGATCCGAGCAAGCAATTCTTCGACCACATGGGCAATGTCTGCCAATGGCTGATTTGCCTTCGTCTCATAGTCGTCAATGAGTTCCGTGAATTTCCGGACAGACTCCCGGGTACGCTGGCTGAGCAGTTCCCGGAACCCCTTTGATTCGAGTGTCTCAAAAATGCTTGCTTTTAAGTTGTTGCTCTCTTGAATGGCCAACTCGACTGTAGAAGCTCCGATGCCTCGTGCCGGGGTGTTAATAATCCGCAACAAATTAACATCATCCTGCGGGTTAGTCAGACACGCCAAATACGCCAACAAATCCTTGACTTCCCGCCGCTCAAAAAAACTGTGTCCACCGACGATGCGGTAGGGGATCTGTAAACGCCGTAGATTCTCCTCGAGCAGGCGAGATTGGGCATTCATTCGAAAAATCACCGCGTAATCCGCCCAATGGTTCTGATCAGCTAGTTGTTGTCTCTGAATTTCGCCAACTACAAAATCAGCTTCCTCACGATCGTCCGGCACCTGGATAACTCGAATCGCGTCGCCGTCCCCGTTTTCGCTCCAAAGAGATTTTGGTCGCCGTCGCGGGTTGTGCCGGATGATGCTATTAGCCGCACCAAGGATTGCATTTGTACTCCGATAGTTCTGTTCGAGCTTAACAATCTTCGGACGCGGAAAATGATGTTCAAAATCAAGTATGTTCGAAATTTCTGCTCCGCGCCAACCGTAAATGCTTTGGTCGTCGTCGCCAACCACACAGACATTCCGGTGAACGCCGCCGAGTTGGCGTACTAATTCCAGTTGTAAGCGGTTCGTGTCCTGGAATTCGTCGATCATGATAAACGCAAAGCGATTTTCCCATTTGGTCCGGACATCAGCGAATTCGCCTAACAATCGGACGGTGAGAACTAGTAAATCGTCGAAATCGACGGCGTTAAACGCCTTGAGCTCTTCCTGATAACGATGGAATACTGCAGCCGCTAAAGCCTTGTCGGATGGCAACGGCGGCAAGCCCTGATTCTTGACTTTACTGATAAAGCTTCGCGCCAAATGCGGATCCAACTTCTCCTCCCTTGAAGCCAATCGCGGAATGATCTTGCGAATCAGACCTAATTGATCGCTTTCATCATAGATCGAGAAGTTAGTTTTGTAACCTAGCTTGTCTATATCCTGGCGAAGGATCCGGACACACAGTGCGTGAAAAGTGCAAATGGTTAGTTTACGAGCCGGGACATGCTCCAACATAGCGGCGACCCGAGCGCGCATTTCGTTAGCCGCTTTGTTGGTAAAGGTAACGGCAAGAATGCTCTCAGCGGCGGCACCTTGGTGCAGCAGATAAACGATCCGGGTGGTGATGACGCACGTCTTGCCGGTGCCGGCGCCCGCTAGAATCAAAACCGGACCCTGGGTAGCCTTGACTGCTTCGAGTTGTTGCGGGTTTAGATCAAACAAGCGCGTCATACGGAATGGAATCGCGAATTAAGCGGCGGACGGACCGGGATGCAAGACCTGTTTGAGCGCCGCAACGGGAGGGAGCTTCATTGTGACATGGGCGTCCCGCCCGTGCAGCCGTCAGATCACGGGCGAGACGCCCGTGCCACAATGTTCTGGCATGGCAAGGAAGACAAAACAACCCACCTGCGATATCGGCCGAGTAGCCGAAACGCCGAACTGTGAACGCCGAACGGTGAACGGTGAACGCCGAACGTCCTCAGGCCTTCATGGCGGCAGTATACCGCTCAGCGGCGTAGTCCCAGTTGATCACGTTCCAGAACGCCTTGATGTATTCTGCACGACGATTCTGGTATTTGAGGTAGTAGGCGTGTTCCCAAACGTCGATGCCAACGATCGGAATCTCTTTCTCGTTTGGTTTTGAAATAGGGGAATCCTGGTTCGGGGTGGTCGTAATTTCGAGCTTTTTGCCATCTGTGACCAACCACGCCCAGCCGCTCCCGAACACTTTTAAGGCAGCTTCCGAGAGTTTTTCCTGGAATCCCGAATAACTGCTGAAGGTCGTGTTGATGGCCGTGGCGAGCTCGCCGCTGGGCTTCCCTCCCTCGTTCTTCTTCAAAAGCTTCCAGAAGAAGGAATGATTGGATTGGCCGCCAGCATTATTCCGCACCGCGGTTCGAATGTTATCCGGAATTTTGTCGAGGTTTAGTAACAATTCGTCCAGGGTCATCTTCTGGATCGATTCCGGCGCCTGAGCGAGCGCCTTATTTAGGTTTTCGACGTAAGCGCCATTGTGTTTATCGTGATGAATCTGCATGGTGAGCGCGTCGATGTAAGGTTCGAGCGCGTCGTAGGGGTAGCCGAGGGGAGCCAGTTTGAAGGGATATGTTGAACTACCGGCGCTCGAATCGGAAGTCTCCCCCTGAAGAAAAGAGGGAGCTACGGTTAAAGCCCCGGCAGTTAGAGCTACAGCTTTAATTGCTTCGCGTCGCGTCATCATATGAGTTCTCCTTACCACTCAACCGCCCTGGTGGCCAGTTAGGAACACTCGTTATCCCTATTCTCGTAGACGGTGTTGCCGCCGACCATGGTCCGGCGAACCCGAAACCGATCGTCGAAGAGCACAAAATCAGCCAGCTTACCTGTTTCCAGCGAGCCAAGACGATCGGACCACCCGAGAGCTT
>Ga0213878_10000918_pt1 | contig 10515 bp, 11 predicted proteins | sample VelepicoBEBS_R02_FD_161053 | JGI IMG/M metagenome (GOLD analysis project Ga0213878, IMG submission 161053) | Vellozia epidendroides bulk soil microbial communities from rupestrian grasslands, the National Park of Serra do Cipo, Brazil - BS_R02 | ecosystem: Environmental > Terrestrial > Soil >... | reverse complement strand
GCCGACTGCCATGACCATATTGTTGACCGAAGATGTGCGGATGTGAGGTAAAGCGATGCCAAACCCAAGATACGTTTTGCCGATCACTTCGCGGGCGCGCAAATTTCGTATAAACTCTTGCCAATTTGAGATCCTGTTATCGCCTCGCAACGACTCCGTGACCTGCTTCACAGCTTCGTCGACGGACTTGGCGTCTATGTCGAGTAGTACATTCTCCGGGAGCAACGTTCCGCGGATTCGAATCATATCGCGCTCCCGCTCCACCGAAGCTTTGAACCGAGAATGTCGGCAAATGTGAGATTCTTCGGCAAGAGCAATGGGAGGTGCTGCGAAGCTGGCCTGACGATCACGATATCGGTTGTGCGCAACTGGATGCAGCTCTGACCATCTACGCTGAGAGAGATGTGCTGCCTTCCGCCGTTTGGAATGAGTCGGAGCGTCGATTTATTGGAGACAATTACGGAACGATTCGTCAATACGTGCGGACAGATCGGCGTCACAACGAACACGCCCGAACTCGGCACCACAATAGGTCCTCCGGCAGATAGCGAATAAGCGGTTGAGCCAGTGGAAGTTGCGATAATGAGTCCGTCTGCGTTGTATTGTGTTAAGTGATTCGCCTCGATATAGAGATCCAATCGGACCAGACGTGAACGGTCGCCGCGACTGACAACGACGTCATTGAGACCAAGCTGGGAAAAGATCACCTCGCCCTTCCTCTCGACATTCGCCTCAAGGAGCGTTCGATCATCGATCCGATAATCTCCACTCGCAATGGCCTTGGCGGCGATTGCGTACTCGGGTCCCCCAAAACAGGTGAGAAAGCCCAGTGAGCCGAAGTTGATACCCATCACCGGCTTCAATTTGCCGCGAAGATCGCGAACAAGTCGCAGAAGAGTCCCGTCTCCGCCGAAGGCAACAAACAGGTCCACTCGATTATAAAGTTCTTCGAGCGGATAGCCCTCCACCCCGACGATTGTCGCTGCGTGTTCTTCAAGCAGAACGTCGATCGGATGCGCGGAAAGTTCAGTCAGAAGAGCTTTCAAGGACGCCGCAGCACCCGGTTTTCGCCAGTGCGCGTAGATTCCGAGGCTTAGCGAATGCATGTCAAAAATTCCCGATTGCCTTTCGCGCCTGCGATCGGCGATTCGATGAACCCGACCCATTCCCGCCGCAATTGCTCGACCACGAAGTTCTGGATCTTGCGCACACTGCTTTGCCGTGCCTGCTCATCTCGCACGATGCCCCCTTTTCCAACCTGGTTCGGTTCCAATTCGAATTGCGGCTTGATCAGCGCGATAACCGCTCCTCCTTGTTCAACACAGCTCAGGATAGGAGGCAAAACGAGAGTGAGCGAGATAAAAGAGACGTCGACCGTCGCCAATCGGACGCGTGTCCCGATTAGCTCGGGGCTCAGGTTACGGGCATTGACCCCCTCGCGAACGTCGACTCTGGGATCAGACCTGATCTTCCAGGCTAACTGATTGTGTCCGACGTCAATCGCGATGACTTTTCTTGCCCCATGCTGAAGTAGACAATCTGTAAAGCCCCCTGTAGAAGCGCCCACATCCAGGCAGACCAGATCCGTCACAACAATGTCGAACTGCTTCAGTGCGGCTTCCAGCTTGTGTCCACCCCGGCCGACATATTTTTCATCAGCGATTATCCGAACCACGGAATTCGATCGAACGAGAGTCCCCGGCTTGTCTATTACGTTTTCCTGGATAAGTACGTGACCGGCGAGGATCGAGCGCTGAGCCCGCTCCCTGGACTCGAAATAGCCGTTTTCCACCAGAAGTCTATCAATCCTGATGCGCTTCTGCCTATCCATGTTCGACCGAATTCCTTTTGAACTTCGCCAAATTTAAGACTTGATAAACGACCGATTCAGCCAAATCTATGCGATTCTTGCTTCCGGAATCCGTTTATGTCGTCTGAAGAATTAAAAGAGCAGATTAAAGAGCTGCTCGTGAGCAGTCTGATGCTTCGCACCCCGAAAGAAGAGATAGCAAACGATCTCCCGCTCTTTGGTCCCGACGGACTCGGATTAGATTCGATCGATGCCCTACAGCTCGTGGTAAGCATGGAAAAAACATTTGGCGTTGGCGTCCCAAGTTCACATGTCGCCCGCGTCGCGCTTGCAACCGTTAATTCGATCCATGATTACATTATCGAGCAAGGGGGCAGAAAAAAGGACGCTGACTGGGGTTGACCTTGGAACTCTTGTGCCTGCCGAGGCGTCACGAGCGTCAACAGGTTTCAACCCCGAAGCGGGGAAACGCGGAACGTCTCTTGCTTACTCTTAGATCGTCTCCGCTTCGTTGATCGCATCCAGCAACTGTCGAAGGCGACCGAAATTCCGACGGTGTAATCCAGCCACCAGGCGTGGCAGATTCAATATTTCCGCCTCGTTCAGTTCCGGTTTCAGCGCGCGACTCGCCCGTAGCGGGCTTCCTTCAAACAAGTCAGAAAACTTTCTATTGAGGGCATCGATCGCACCTGCGGTTATTTGGCGTTGTATCCGGATGACTAGCTCTTGGCCAACCCACCGGTACGAATGAAAGTTCTGATAGAATTTGAGCACCGTGTTGACGGCTTGATCCACGTCCTCCGTAATCGTGAACAGGCTGAAGTCATCCGGCGAGATAAGACCTTGCTCCAGAAGATGGGTTCTGAGAAATTCGGTCCATCTTCTCCAATAGTTCCCTCCGACTTTATCAATTAGCACGACCGGAAAAATCCGGGCTTTTCCAGTCTGCATGAGCGTCAAACACTCAAAGCCCTCATCCATCGTACCGAACCCACCCGGAAAGAGCGCGATGGCTTGCGTTTCCTTGATGAAATTGACCTTTCGCGTGAAAAAATAATTAAAGCTAACCAGTTTCGGGTCCCCGGTGATTGTCTCGTTTGCCTTTTGTTCAAAAGGCAGCCGAATATTCAGCCCAAAACTATGTTCTCTCCCTGCTCCCCGCTGGGCCGCACCCATGATCCCGTCACCTCCCCCAGTGATGATCATGTATCCGCGTTCGCGCATGGCTTGAGCAAATCGCTCCGCAGTTTGATACACTTCCGAGGTCGGACGGGTCCTGGCAGAACCGAAGATTGCGATTTTCCGTATCCCTTGGTAGGGCGCGAACGTTCTGGAAGCCTGACGGAGATCCTTCAGTGAGCGATTGATGAGCTTCAGATCAGGAACCGGCACTGAATCACTCCCCATCCTGAGCGCGGTAACGATCATTTCGGCGATGAGATCTCTGGACTCGCGAACACCCCAGTCGCTGACCATTTCCTGGATTCTACGGTCGAATTCCGGGTTACCCGAAGATGAGAATGATGTGTGGAGGGTGTTGATCCCGCCACCAGTGAAATCTTGCACGAGCAGTTCTAGAACGAGAACTCCGGGTTGTCCAGTCACGAAGGAAAAGGAATAGCCCCCCTTTCGCTCTCTGGCGCGATGTGGTATTTGCTCCGCCTCCCATGATTGTCATCCTCAAACCCGCAACATCGAAAGAGCAGATTGAAGAAGTCGCTCGTGAAGTTCAAAAATTGGGATATCGCCCTCACCCGATTTATGGCGAGCTGCAGACGGTCATCGCGGCAATTGGTGACGAGCGGACTCACCACACCTTGGAGTCTCTGAGCGTCTTTCCCCAGGTCGAACGGGTTTTGCCGGTCCAGAAACGATACAAGCTCGTCAGTAGAGAATCCAAGTCCGAGGATACGGTGATTCATGTGGATGGGATTGAAATCGGACCACAGAATTTCGTGGTGATGGCAGGCCCCTGCAGTGTCGAATCGGAAGAGCAACTTATCTCGACTGCGAAAGCAGTGAAGGCGCAGGGTGCAAAAATCCTGCGTGGCGGCGCCTACAAACCGCGAACCTCCCCCTACGAATTCCAGGGACTTGGCCTGGAAGGGTTGCGGATCCTGGCGACTGCGAAGAAGGAAACCGGCCTCAAAATAATAACCGAGGTGCTGAGTGAACGCGACGTCGAACAGGTATGCGAATTTGCCGATATCCTCCAGGTTGGAGCCAGAAACGCTCAGAATTTCCAGTTGCTGATCGAATGCGCAAAAAGCAAAAAGCCGGTCCTGCTCAAGCGCGGTATGAGCGAGCGCATCGAGGAATGGTTGCTCGCGGCCGAATATATCCTTTCGAACGGCAACCCGAACGTATTGCTCTGCGAGCGTGGTATCCGGACATTTGAGACCTATACTCGAAATACCCTCGATCTTGCGGCGGTCGCAATCGCAAAGAAGGAGACGCACCTGCCGGTCATTGTCGATCCGAGCCAGGGATGCGGAAGAGCCGACCTTGTCCCGGTGCTGTGCCGAGGCGCCGTGGCGGTTGGCGCAGACGGACTTCTGGTCGAAGTTCACCCGTTTCCAGCAGCAGCCCTGAGCGATGGACAGCAACAAGTTGATTTCAACGTTTTTTCTCGGTTAATCTCAGAATTGGAACCGTTTCTGAATGCGACGAACCGGAAACTCGTCTAGGAAATTGCGAGTCCGTGTTTGTTTGAACATCGGTACCGTTCCCAAGAGATGAACGACACCTTTGATGTAGCGATCATTGGCGGCGGACCGGCGGGGAGTTCAGCGGGGACTCTTTTAGCAAGGGCGGCCCGGCGCGTGGTCATCTTCGAGAAGGAAAGGTTCCCTCGTTTCCGCGTCGGCGAATCCACGCTGCCAGCGACGCTGAACACCCTCGAACGAATGGGAGTCAGGGAAAAGATCGATAAGGCCGGTTTCCTGGTAAAATATGGGGGTGAAATCGTGTCCGCGTGCGGGAAGCGTGTCCGGTTTTACTTCCGGAATGGCTTCAAAGCAAAACGCGCGACTGCCTATCAAATCCTCAGATCCGAGTTTGACAGGATTCTCCTGGAGCACGCCGCCGAATCCGGTTGTGACGTCCGACAGCAGACGGCGATCGACTCCTTTGAGATCGATGACAAGGGGGTAACGCTCTACCCCGGAGCCGGCACGAACGGGGTGCGAGCCAGGTATGTTATTGATTGCTCAGGACGGAACTGCCTCGTCGGAACCCGGTTCCAGCTGAAGCGCTCCTACGACCATCTACGAAAGTTTTCTGTCTATGCGTATTACGACGGTGTGCGCCGTGAGGATGGACCGGACGGCACCCTTACACGGATGGTTCGAGCAAAGGACTCCTGGTTCTGGATGATTCCTCTCAGTGGCCCAACGACAAGCATAGGCGTCGTCATGGACACGGAAAAATTCAGACGCATGAAGATGAACCCAACAGAAGCGCTCGACTTTTGCATCGCCGAGCAGCCCGTGGTGCGAGAATGGATGGATAATGCGCACCGGGTAACCGACGTCTACGCGACCGGAGATTTTTCTTACCGCAACAGCCGTCTGTGGGGCGATCGCTGGCTTCTGGCGGGTGACGCGGCCGGATTCATCGATCCCGTCTTCAGCAGCGGCGTCTATTTAGCCCTGCTCTCAGGCGAGCAGGCCGCCGATTCCCTGAACATCGTTCTCGATCACCCGGAAAGGCTGCCGAAAGCCTTCCGTTATTACGAGCAGCGCATCGGCCGGGTATTAGACATTTATTTGCGCTGGGCTTCCGCCTGGTACACACAGGAGTTCGTCGAAGTGTTCCTTTATCCCAAGGAAATGTTCGAGCTCGTGCCGGCTGTAAGCGCGGTACTGTCCGGCAACGAATTACATGATTTCAATATCCGCTGGCGGATCTGCATCTTCGAGATCCTTGTCGCGTTGCAGAAACGAACTTCAAAGATCGCTCCCAAGCTGACTTTGACACCGAGAACGACATGATGCGCCGCTGCTTTGCTCTGCTATACGTGATTATGCTAGCCGGCTGTCAGACTACGAAAGAAATTTCGGGGCTCGGTCCGGAAGCCAGGACGCGCGTCGGCCAGTTGCTGTACACTTACGGGGGCCACTCAATTGTCGGTGACATCGTCCTTCGCAGTCTTAGTGGCGGAGACTACGATCTCTATTTCTCCAAAGGCGGCGTCCCCGTTCTCGAGTTCCAAACACGCGGCACGCATATGGTCACCACCGGAATTTTAGCCCGAAACGGCTGGTCCGGTGAAATCGCCGAGGCCCGCGGACCGCTGAGACCATGGGCGACCTTGAGAGAAGTCCTCCCATACTTCGACCAGAATGTCCCAAGTGCCCAGGATCCACCTCGCTGGTCTGCCACTTTCGAACGCAAGGCCGGAACGTTGCTGCGAGCCGATGTAAAATTCAGGGGACACAAATCGATGGTTTTCAGCTTCGGCCAATAACCAGATGGACCAGACCGCGCCTCAGATCGTTACCCCGCTGGAGTCAGCCGAACTAGAACTGACTCTCACGCGTAACGGCTGGTATAGCCCACTGAGTTTTCAGACGGCAAGCTGGATCATTCGTTATCTTCCGCATGAATGGAGCCGTTCACTGAGTGTCGGCCTCGGCGAACTCGGCTACCGGCTGTGTCACAGCAGGCGAATCGCCTTGCAACGCAACTTAACCTCTGTTACGAAAAACGAACAAAAACGCGAGAAGCTGTCTCAGAAGTGCTTCCACAACTTTCTACGTATGTTGCATGATTTCTGTGACTGCGCCGAAAACGGTGTCGGCCGCCTCAATCAGCTCATCGTCGAGCGGCGCGGATTCGAATTTCTTCAGGCTGCCCGCCAGAAAGGCAAAGGAACCCTCCTCGTGACAGGCCACCTGGGCGCCTGGGAAGTCGGCGGAATGGTCCTCGCCTCGGACGGGTTCCCGGTCAATGTCGTAACTTTGGCCGAACCTACCAGTGAACTCAATGAGTGGCGCCGAGAATATCGGGAGAGGTTTGGAATCAAGACAGTGACCGTCGGTCAGGACAAATTTGCGTTTGTCGAGATCATTCAGGCGCTCCGTCGGAATGAACTTGTGGCAATGCTGGTTGACCGTCCTTACGTCAACAGCGGGATAGAGGTGCGGTTTTTCGATCGGCCGACATTGTTCTCGGCTGCCGCGGCCCGCGTCTGGCAATACACTCAGGCATCTGTTATCCCCGCTTTCGTTCTCCAACTGGAACCTGGCCAGTACGGCTGTTACGCTTACCCGACCATTGAGATGTCGCTGGAACAGACCCTAGAACAGAACACCCAACGCGTCGCCGATGTATTTCAGGCGATAATTCGAGAATTTCCAGAGCAATGGTTCAATTTTGTGCCGATCTGGAATTGCTAGCTCCCATCATGAGAAACCTCATCTGTCTATTAATTGTCGGGATTGCCACATTTGCCAAGGCAAGTCCCATGTCCCAAGGCGAGATCGACCAACTCGTTCAACGGCTCCAGGCGCTGCACGCCTCAGCGCCCTCCCTGCAGGCGAACTTTCGGGAGGAGCGTCATCTCGCGCTGCTCAAGGAACCGATCGTGAACGAAGGCAAAGTCTGGTTCACTTTGCCCGACAAAATCCGCCGTGAAATCGCCGGTAAGACGCCAAGCACGACGGTGATCGATGGCAAGAAAATGTCGATCTATTATCCGAATTACCAGCAACTCGAAGTATACGACCTCGAAAAGCGCCCGATCATCAAGGATTCCTTAAATGCATTGACGGCTGGCCTCAATTTTCGCGAAATCAGCCAATTTTACGATTTGCAGGGATCAAAGGACGGAAACCAATACCAGATTACGCTGACACCGAAGACCGCTGCCGTGAGGAAGCTCGTCAAAACTGTTGACCTGACGATCAACGAAAATCTGACCCCCTCCGTCGTTGTGGTCCATGATGCAAAGGGCCAGGTCTTCACGATCACATACACGGATGTTCGCCGCGGTACGATTCCGGACTCAACTTTTCAGTTTTCCCCGCCCCCAGGTACGAAGATCACCACGCCTCTAGGCAATTGACATCCGCCCGATTTGCGGTAACGAATTGCTCCCGGATCAGCCATCCGGTCATCCTTTGCCTCGTGGTGTAACGGTAGCACAAGTGACTCTGGATCACTTTGTCATGGTTCGAATCCATGCGAGGCAGTGCTTAATTATGAGGCACTTACAAAACATCCGCAAAGCGTGCTAAAAAGTTGGTAGCTTGGTAGCCAATTTTAAGCGCTTAAATCACAGCCCGGACGGGAGAAAAACCAATGTCTGGACGCAGTCATGGTGCGAACATTTGATGGCGAAGCAGGCAGTTTTCCAGCGAGGTACTCCGAGTCGGCTTTGGAGTAATCACTGGTTTTTACGTATATTGTGTGGTTAAAGGTGAACCAGACACAAAAACAGCACGCGGTAGCAATCGATCTTTTGCAGAAGCTCGACCTGGACAATATCACGCTGGAACACCAGCGTGACGGTCACTACATCTATCGTGCGTGGAGTAGTCCGATCGTTGAACACAATGGTTCGCCACGGACCAAACGGGGCAGGATTCGAGATTCGGGGCCGTGATCAATTCCGCCTGAAACTCAATCGCCTTTGAAAATAAATTACAGACGCCATCGACAGACATTATTTTGCCCGGCGAGGAGGTGGTCGAACCCTGCCGGGCAATTTTTTCGCTCCATCATGACGGCCTCAATGCCTGGCTAGCGAAAAATATTGGGGCATGATTCCGCCGAATGAAAATGTGTGGCAGGTTTTGCTGCTGGGCGCGTGAAGCTGCAGGATCAAACCTCCGTAGAATCAGGACGGGCATTCGGTTGCCCCAAACGCAGCTATTTTCCTTGGACCGGACGCAGTTTTTCTGCTTTACCGTCCGGCTTGAAAATCCACACTTGGCCGGTGAAATCACCCCAACGCGCACAGCCGCGAACTGTCTGGACTTCCTCTCCCCAGCGATAGGTTTTCTCATTCGAATCGATTTGCATTTTCTGGAAGGCTTCAGACGCCTTTACGCAAGTGCCAGTCACTTCCGCGAGTTTTTTGCAAAGCTTCCTGCCAAAACCGTGTTCTTTTTTCGTGCTATTCGGATAAATGAAAAATGATTCTTCGCGAGCGGCTCCACAACCGACTAGCTCAATCCCGACAGCGTCTTGCCTGTAGAACAACCCGTTTAACGACTTGAACTTCTCGACAGTCTCCAAATTTATGTCGTCTTTACAAAATTCTATACCGAACCCGGGATGTATTGCCTTGACATCTTTTCGGTGGGGGTTCTCGCACTTGCCTTGCGCTTTCCTGTACGCATCGCGGCTTGTGTACTCGCAGTGGCCGTAGCCGTGCGCGAGAATGCGCAGCACGCCAATTTTACAAAACCAATTGTCTCTCCCTGATTTATTCTTTAAAAACGACTTCACTGATTGCAGGAACGAGTCCAGAGGCGTGTCTTCGTCAACACGAAAACGGCGATCGGGGTCACCGCCTTTGAGCCATTCACAGGACCACTCGATCCTCTTCTCTGCCAGGCGCTTATCAAGCACGTCAAGATCGATGACTTCCACGCGCTCTCCATTCGGTGCAGCTTTTGTCGGATTAGCCATAGAAGGGATTCAGTGTTCGATCGTGCGAAAACCTGGACCGAGCGACGCGTACAAAGAAGGCGTGCGCAGGAGAAGGAAGCCGGTTGAATCATCGCCGAAAAGGAAGCTACAGAGGACAGGCCGCAGCGTCGGCCCCTTAACTGACGTGATGATCGTTTTCATATTCCTGTCCCGACGCGTCTATCCAGAAAACAACGATTGGTTTTGGGGTTTTCTGAGTTTCTAGGAAGGCGTCTCTATTTGATATACCGACATTTCGATCTCAGAGTTTCAGACTTTGTGCTCGATTGGGCAGATTTTTTCCGATACCGTCGATGGCCACCGATCCAGAGCAACTGCCTGGCAGCCTTGCCTATTGCGCGTGGCGCGCGTGGCTCGGCGCCCCGCTTGCGAGCGCCCGACGCGTGCCTCGGCCTGTCCCCAGTTCCAGCTGGTGGCTCCTGAGTGCGCTGGGTGTCGGCGCCGCCGCGCTCGCCATCCGGCAGGTTGTCCCCGTCGGCGTCAACGTGATTGGACTACAGCTTGGATACTTCGCCAGCTACATCTTTCTGTTTTCCCTGGGCATCGCCGCCTGGCGTAATGACTGGCTCCGACAATTGAAATGGGAAAATGCACGCTCCTGGATCATTATGCTGCCCGTCGTCTGGCTATCTATGGCGGCCGTCATGGTCACTTCCAGTTGGAACGCAATCTTTTATGCGTTCTGGGAGCCATTCATCGCCTGGGGCATGATCGCCGCATGGCTGCTAGTCTTCCGCCGGTACATGAACCGGTCGTCAGGCTTCTGGACCTGGTTAAATCGGCGATCCTATGCGGTCTATATCATCCACCCGGTCGTGCTGGTGGGCATCAGCCTACTGCTTCGCGCTTGGGTCGCGCCGGCGCTGGTCAAATTCGCCGTCACCGGTACCCTCGCGTGCGCAACCTCTTGGATACTAGCTGATCCGCTCGTCCGGGTGCCTGGCGTTCGGCGGATTGTCTAGCGCTCGAGTCAGTGGACATCTTCTGTCGGTTTACAGGGAAAGAGTGGCTGGTTTTAATTCGACCCAAACTGGCCGGTTTTGAAT
>Ga0213878_10000915_pt1 | contig 10570 bp, 10 predicted proteins | sample VelepicoBEBS_R02_FD_161053 | JGI IMG/M metagenome (GOLD analysis project Ga0213878, IMG submission 161053) | Vellozia epidendroides bulk soil microbial communities from rupestrian grasslands, the National Park of Serra do Cipo, Brazil - BS_R02 | ecosystem: Environmental > Terrestrial > Soil >... | reverse complement strand
TCGCCCATCAGCGGCGTTGGGATATCGCCGGGTTCAATGCTGCGCAGACGCGTCAATGGGGCCATCAATACGCGATTCGGCACAGTAATAGCGCCCATCTTAAGCGGGGTAAACAGTTTTTGTTGTGACATGATGTCTCCTGAGTAGACCGGTCGACTAGTTATGAATTAAATAAAAGCGCCAGTTAACGTACTGGCGCCGCAATGATGGTATTGGCGTGGGCAAGGGCGCTTTCCAGCGGCGTTGCGCTACGCGAAATCTTGGCCTGCAGGTTTGCGCCGAGCCACAGTGAGTAAAGCACCTGCGCCTGAGTATGGGCGTCGCCGTGAAACGTCAGGCTGCCTTCCTGAAACCCTTTCTCCAGCGCCTGCGCCAGCAGCACAATAATCTGGCTGGCGCCGTTGTTCATGGCTTCCCGCATAACCTCGGACAGGTCGCACACTTCGGCGGACAATTTGACCGTCAGGCAACCGCTGATAATTCCCTGCTGGCAAAACTGGTTCAGCGTCTGCTGATAATAGGCCATCAGGCGATCGCGATAGTTGCCCGCGCCGGTGGCGAAATGTTCCGCCAGTCGACGATGGTAGTCGGCATAGTGACGCTCCAGCATCGCGACGCCGAACGCTTCTTTTGAGCGGAAATAATGGTAAAAAGAGCCTTTTGGCACTTCCGCCGTTTTTAACAGTTCGCTAAGCCCCATTCCGGTGAAGCCGCGATGCATGCACAGCTTCTCGCCGGTGGCGAGGATATGTTCACGCGTGTCATGTTCAGTGTGTCTGTTCATGCGATTCACTGTAGTAGACCGATTGGTCTAATGCAAGTGGAAAATGATTCTGGCTTGCGGGACGCGCATTAACAGGCTTCAATAAAAGAACAAACAAAGGGGGAACGGTGGCGGAACAGCTTGAGTTTTTCCCGGTACAAAGCCCGTGCCGCGGAATTTGCCAGTCGGATGAGCGGGGCTATTGCCGCGGCTGTATGCGCAGCCGGGACGAACGTTTCTACTGGCAAAGTATGAGCGATGCGCAAAAGCAGGACGTGCTCCGCCTCTGCCGCCAGCGCCTGCTGCGCAAAATCCGCGCAAACAAAGCTATTCCTGCCGAAGATCCTGATCAACCCTCACTGTTTTGACCGCAGATTTGCGTATACTCGATGAAATTTTTCTGTTGAGGAAGTTTTATGGTTCAGCGTATTACACTCGCGCCTCAGGGCCCGGAATTTTCCCGTTTTGTAATGGGTTACTGGCGTCTGATGGACTGGAACATGTCCCCGCAACAGCTGGTCGGCTTTATTGAAGAGCATCTTGACCTGGGGGTGACCACCGTTGACCACGCTGATATTTATGGCGGTTATCAGTGTGAAGCCGCGTTTGGCGAGGCGATGAAGCTTGCGCCGCATCTGCGGACGAAAATGGAGATCGTCAGCAAATGCGGGATCGCCACCACCGCCCGGGCGGAAAACGCCATCGGCCATTACATTACTGACCGCAATCATATCGTCCTCAGCGCGGAGCAGTCGCTGAAGAATCTGGCGACGGACCATCTGGATCTACTGCTTATCCACCGTCCTGACCCGCTGATGGATGCCGATGAGGTGGCTGAAGCCTTCCAGACGCTGCATCAGAGCGGAAAAGTGCGCCATTTCGGCGTATCGAACTTTACCCCGGCGCAGTTCTCGTTGTTGCAGTCACGCCTGCCGTTTACGCTTGCCACCAACCAGCTGGAAATTTCCCCGGTGCACCAGCCGCTGCTGCTTGACGGTACCCTGGATCAGCTACAGCAGTTGCGTATTCGCCCGATGGCGTGGTCGTGCCTGGGCGGCGGTCGTCTGTTTAATGATGAGGCCTTCCAGCCGCTGCGCGATGAGCTGGCGACGGTGGCGCACGAAATGAACGCGGCGAGCATTGAGCAGGTGGTGTATGCGTGGGTGCTGCGTCTGCCGTCGAAGCCGCTACCGATTATCGGTTCCGGCAAAATTGAGCGCGTGCGTTCGGCTGTTGCCTCACAGGCGGTGCATATGACGCGTCAGCAGTGGTTCCGGATCCGTAAAGCGGCGCTGGGCTACGACGTGCCTTAAGCGGCGGTTCTTCTTAATCAACGGACGGCTCAGGCCGTCCGTTCCGTTATGGTTCCCTCAGTGGGCGCCTGCTCCAGTTGTGACAGCGAGCAGTGCAGCCGCCAGATAATCGACGCCAGTTCCCGCGCGGCAGGTTGATGGTGGTGCGAAAGCGCATCGCAAATACGCTGCAACTCGTTCAGCGCTGAGGCCAGCGGCCGTTGCTGAACCCCGCGCTCGCTCATGACGTCACGCAACAGACCGATACAGATGTCGCGTACCTGCACCAGCGGATCAGAGCGCGTTTGCCAGTCGCGAAGCTGCCACACGACGTGAGTGCAGTTCAACAACACGACGCCCCAGCGCAGCAGCCAGCGACGCGCCAGTGCATCCTGGCTGTTGCTGAGCTGGCTGATGCGGTGGTAAACCAGCGATTCAAATTCATGTTCGCTCTGCTGTGGATGACGGCTGAGTTGATCGACAAAGTGACGCCGTAACGCCCGGATGTGGCGACGGCTTTTCCGGGCGTCAGAACCGGGTTTCAGCACGGCAAAGGCCAGCCACGCCAGCCCCACGCCGAGGATTTTAGCCAGATTGTCGTTAAGGAATGAGTCGAAGTCGTAGGTCGGCGGATTGGTGACCGAAATGAACGAACCCATAAACACAATGAGTTGTCCCCACAAACCGGCAAGCTTCGGCATCTGCAATTTGAGTAGCTGCATGGTTGTCAGCAGCGGGAACAAAAACAGCAGGAACTGCCAGAGATCGCTGATTTGCACCATCAGGCCGAATTTCACGACAAAGCTGAACGCCGAGAGCAGCAGCAGCGTTCGCAGCAGCAGCGTCAGGGAATTAAACGGCGAAGGCGACGCGGAATAGAGCACACAGCAGATGGCGGCAAGCGTCAGCGCCGCTGGACCGGATGACCACTGGGCGCTGATGCTCCAGCCGCCGACGGTCACCAGCGCGCAGAAGGTGCGAATGCCGTTCCACAGCGCTTCCGCATGGTCGGTATTACGGGTTAATGCCGGCGCCTGCGGAACCGTGAACTCGGAAATAGCGGAAGCATTCTCCAGCCGATGCAACCACTGGCTTGAGCGTAAATAGAGGCGACAGAAGTAGCGCAGGCGCTGCCAGAATGCCTGGTGACGGTAATCCAGCGGATCGACCGGCGCCAGCGGGGCGATAATTTTGGCAATGGTGTAAACATCAATATCCGGTCGCGCCAGCGCTTTTAGCAGCGTTTCGATAATCTCACGGGTGTTTTCCGGTGGCGTCGGCCAGTTCAGGAGCATACGTCGCAGACTGGAGATCACGCTGGTTAAACGCAACTGCTGGTGGAGCAAGTAGTTGAGCAGCCGGTTCTGACGGCGAAAGCGATAATGGCTCCAGAATGCCTGAATACGCAGCAGGTTCATGGTCAGGATCTGGCCGATGACGCTTTCATGCGCGGTGCGAATCGCATCGGAGGTTTCAGGTTGCCAGAGCAGGCTGGCGTGTTCCAGGATGCGGGCATGCATATTTTTGAGCGCGGTCAGCAGCGCATTGCCGTCCGACGTGCTGGGCATGATCATCATCATCAGCGCCCCGCTCAACAACCCGACAAGCACTTCGCATACGCGGGCCTGGGCGATTTCCCAGAGTTGCGTGGCGTCAACGATGTTAATCACCGGAAAAGCGATGATCGCGCAGGTATACCGGCAAGCTGGAACGCATAGGCGGCGTTGTTGGTAAACATCGCGCACGCCCAGGTGCAGAAGGCAAGCCACGCCGACATGCTGAACAGGAAGAACCACGGATCGGTCAGCGTGTGGCCGGCGATGACCAGCGCGGCGCAGGCGCCAAGCAGGCTACCGGCGATGCGGCCAATGCTTTTACTGATAACCCCGCCAACGGTCGGGAAGCTGACGACGGCGGCAGACGTCATGGCCCAGTAGGGTTCATCCAGATTGAGGTAATAGGCAAAGCTCAGCGCCAGGCACATCGCAATACCGTTGCGCAGCGCATAGCGCCACTGCGGCCTCGTCGCCCTTATCCAGGGAAGCGCGCGCCAGGACAGGCTCTGAAGCGCCATTATTTACCGCCGATGGAGACGGTGCAGGTGGTCCCGGAGACCAGCGTCAGAGAGTCGGGTGAGGTGTCGAACTCAATGCGTACCGGCACGCGCTGTGCCAGCCGTACCCACGGAATTGTCGGCTTAATATCCGCAACCAGCTGACTATCGCTGGCAACGCTCTGGTCGTTAATCGCACGACCGATGCTGGATACGTGACCCTGTAACGTTTGGCTGTTACTATAGAGCACAATTGTCGCCTTATCGCCGGGTTTGATATGCCGCAGCTTGGTCTCTTCAAAGTAGCCGACCACGTAAAACGAATGGCTGTCGACGAGCGCGAAAACCGGATGTCCGACGGCGGCGTAGTCGCCCGGGCGGGTCGACAGATTGGTGACCCAGCCGTCGACCGGCGCCTTAACCACCGTTTGTCCTAATTGCCAGCGGGCGTGTTCCAGTGCCGCATTTGCGGCTTCAACATTGGCTTTTGCCGCCTGTAGCGCAATAGTGACCGTGTCGAGATCTTCTGCGGAGATAAAGTTTTTTGGTAGTCCCTGACGGCGATCGGCTTCATGTCGGGCTTTCGCCTGTTCCGTTTGCGCTTTAGCCAGCTGCGCCTGGGCGGTCATCACCGCAATGCGGTAGGGCGTGTCGTCGAGACGAAACAGCACGTCGCCCGCGTTGACTCGCTGGTTATCACGGACGTTAAGCTCGATAATGCTGCCGGAAACCTGCGGCGTGACGCTCACTTGCTCAGCCCGAACTTTACCATCGCGAGTCCATGGCGATTGCATATAATAATTCCAGACCAGCCAGACGGCGATAATGGCGAGTGCCGCGACCAGTAACGTCGAGAAATATTTTAGTTTTTTCATCTTATAATCTTACCACTCGACAATCAGAACCAGAGACAGGCAAACGGACAGCGCGAACAGGGACAAATCCATCAGCATGGGGTGCCAGATATCACCTGCGTACATCCAGTCACGCAGCGTACGGTGAACGATAAGCCAGAGGAGAAAACCCAGCATCACCGCTTTAAACAAGGGGGGAAAATAAATGGACGCACCGACGATCAGATCCTGAAGGGGTAATCCCGAGGTAGTTAGCATCAGCTTCACGAGCAAAAATCCTTTGCAAAAGCAGAATTATGGGTTGAAAGATGTGATGGGCTTAAATATTTATAGGTGTAAATCATGGTGATGACCAACTGAGATGAGGCATTCCATTTGTTTTGGTAATTCAAATGCTGCACACTATTCTAAAATCAGTATAATAACTTAGCAAGCTAATTATAAGGAGATGAAATTGGAATCGCCATTAGGTTCTGATCTGGCACGGTTAGTGCGCATCTGGCGTGCTCTGATTGACCATCGCCTGAAACCTCTGGAGTTAACGCAGACGCACTGGGTCACGCTGCATAATATTCATCAGCTGCCGCCCGAACAGTCGCAAATTCAACTGGCTAAAGCGATCGGCATCGAGCAGCCGTCACTGGTACGTACGCTTGATCAGTTGGAAGAAAAGGGGCTGATTTCTCGTCAGACCTGTGCCAATGACCGCCGCGCCAAACGCATTAAGCTGACCGAAAAAGCAGAACCGCTCATTGATGAGATGGAGCTGGTTATTCGAAAAACCCGGGGGGAAATTTTGTCCGGGATTTCTGTGCAGGAACTGGAGGTGTTGCTCGGTTTAATCCGTAAACTGGAGCAAAACATTATCGAGCTGCAGTCCAAAGACTGATGGATAGTGGAATAGAGTGGAATAACGAAGGCCTTGTGGTTACAAGGCCTTTTTCTTTTTGGTATTGCGCTCATGCGCGGGTGTTAAATAAGCCGGTCAGCCTTGCGGCGGTGTCCCTTCAGCATTCGATAACACTACCTCTATTTGTACTAATGCCCCGGCAGGCAGCGCCGCGACGCCGACGGTACGGCGCGCCGGTATCCCCCGCGGGAAAAAGGCGGCATACACCTGGTCGACAGCGGCAGCATCGTCGATATTCTTCAAAAACAGGTTCACTTTCACGACGTCATCCAGGCGGTGGCCAATACTCTCAACAATGGTTCTGATATTTTTCAGACACTGTTCGGCCTGCGCCGGGACGCCGCCTGCGATAATGTTGCCCGTCTCCGCCACGAGGGGAAGCTGCGCCGACAGGTGGTTGTAGTGCGAAAACGCCACTGTCTGTGTGGACAGCGCGCAGCGCGGGGCGTCAGGGGTGTTGTGGGGCTTAACGATAATGCCATGGCGGTCCTCAACGCGCTGCGGCGGGGTACCGTCGCCGTGGGAAACCACGGCTTCAATTTGCACCCTGGCGCCAAGCGGCAGCGCGCTGGCGCAGACGAACGTTCTGGCCGGAAAGTAGGCGGCGGCTCTGGCGATGGCCGAATCCGGGAAGAAGGTGGTGTAGATCTCGTCAACGGCAGGGCTATCGGCAAGATCCGCGAGGAAAATCGTCATTTTCACAATATCGTCGAAGGGAACATCAATGCTTTCCAGGACAGCATTAATATTTTTCAGGCACTGCGCCGTCTGCGCTTTGATGCCGCCGTTCACCAGACTGCCGGTTTTCGGGTCGACGGGTAACTGCGCGGAGAGATTGTTGTAATGAGAGAACGCCACGGTCTGCGACGAGTGTAAACTTTCGGGCGCGTGAGGCGTATTTCTTGCCAGTTTTATCAGATCGCCTGCCTGCGGCGCCTGAGGAATGGTGCCTTCGCCGTTGGCGACCAGCGCCTCAATTTGCACTAAGGCGTCCATTGGCAATGCAGCCACTGCGACTGCCGTCAGCGCGGGGACGTAGTGCGGGAAAAAGGTGCGGTACACGTCGGTGACCGCATCAAGATCGGTGATGTTTTTAACAAACACGGTCACTTTGACAATATCGTTCATTATATGATCGATACTGGCTAAAATGGCGCTGATGTTGATAAGGCACTGCCTGGTTTGCTCCTGTATTCCACCGTCGACGCGTTTCCCGCTGACAGGATCAACCGGCAGCTGCGCGGAGATATGGTTGTAGTGCGAAAAGGCCACGGTCTGAGAATAGCGGCCTGAAGCGTCCGGCGCATTGCGGGTATTGCGGGCTAACACTGCGTTGTAACCACTCATGATCGTATTTACCTGTTGGGTTGACTAAATTATTAGCGTGTAAAAAACGGTGCAAAGGGTGTGTTAAACCTGCTCCGAGTCAGTAACTGAAGCGCGCAAAAGTTCCTCTTGTCGGTAGTCCTGCGGCAGCAGAATACTCATGATGATGGCGGTTAATCCGCCCGCGCAGATAGGGTTTTCCACCAGGACATACAGCGACGGCGGCAACACCTGAAATATCTCTGGCGAGTAGGAGACGCCCAGGCCAAGCCCAAGCGATGTCGCCACAATGAGTGTTTCACGACGGCGAAATCCGTTCGAGATGATGATGCGGATCCCCGCAATGGCGATCATTGAGAACATCAGCGTCATCGCGCCCCCCAGTACCGGAGACGGGATGGTGGTAAAAAAGCGTCCGATTGCCGGGAATAAACCCAGAATCACCAGAATCACGGCGATAACCCGCCCTACGTAGCGTGAAGCGACGCCGGTCATCTGAATGACGCCATTGTTTTGAGCAAAGTTGGTAAGGGGGAGTGAGCCAAGCGCCGAGGCGATGACTGACACGATACCGTCCGCCAGTACACCGCCTTTCAGCCGCGACTGGTATTCCTCGCCCTCGATGGGCCGGTTCGACACCATCGCGGTCGCGGTGATGTTGCCGACGGACTCCAGCACGCTCAGAAGATAGATGGTTCCAACAACTAAAAAGTTGTGAAAGCTGAAGGAAAAACCGTATTTAAACGGAGACGGAATCGTTACCAGCGGGACGTTTTGCAGTTTGCTGAAATCCACCATGCCAAGAAATAGCGCGGTGATATAACCGACCATTAACCCGATGGCGATGCCGCCCATGCGCAAAAGCGGATTTCGACAGCAGTTAAAGCCAATAACGACGATCAGCACTAATAACCCTAAACCGATATTTTCGTAATTGCCGAATGTACCGCTGTTCTTGGCGGCCATGCCGCCGCCAAAATCAATGATGCCGACCTTAATTAAACTCAGGCCTATCATCAGCACGACCACGCCGGTGACCGTTGGCGTCACGATTCGTCGCAGGTAGGGTAAAATAAACGAGGAACCCACCACTAAAAATGCGCCGACAAATGAAACACCTAACAACGATGACAATATAAGACTTTCATCAAGGCCATCCTGTTTCATACTGCTGCCGATAGCTATCATAACGGTAACAAAAGAGAAGTTTACCGACTGAATGGACAGCAAACCAGAGCCAACGCAGCCATAGCGGTTTACCTGTAACCAGGTACCTACACCTGAGGCGATCATGACCATGGAGACAAGGTAAGTTATTGTTTCTGTTGATAGTTGTAGTGAGGCGCCGACGATTAATGCGGGGGTGATCATCGGTACAAAAATAGCCAGTAAGTGGGTGATCGCCGCAACGATCGCGTGGTGAAAGGGCGGCTTGTCTTCTAATTCGAAAATAAGGTCGCTATTTGTGTTTTTTAAATCGGACATCCAATTACTCCCTCTGCTATGGCGGAGAACACAAAACGGTTAATAATAAATTTTCACGTATCTTAAATACGGTATTTAACGATGACAAACATCAGCAAAAAAGATGCCATGGCCTGATGGCACCTCTTTTAATGCTAATTATTTGCGTGGCTTGTCACATAAATGTGCTATCAGAGTGATGAGAGCGGAGACGGTATTTACGGCAGAGATAACGCAGAGGGGAAATCGGGAAATCAATTTGATAGTGGAAAATTACCACGTCTCATCATGAGAATGGTCTTATGAGAACATAACGTCCAGGATGCCCCTGAATAGACTTATTTCAGGGGCAGGTGTCGTACGGATGGACTGCTAGCGCTCAGGCTGCCAGAGAACAACCTGGTTGCGCCCATTTTCTTTCGCCTGATACATCGCTTCGTCGGCGCGCTGGACGCTGGCCTCGACGCCGTGTTCCGTGTGGGTGGCGGTGAACACGCCCATACTGATGGTAATTTTCTCCGGGAAGCTACCGTTGCTGCTTTGCGAATCGTGTTCGCTAATGATAAGCCGAATCCTCTCGGCGACGCGATACGCATCTTCTGAAGGGGTATTCACCAGCAGTAACGCAAATTCCTCACCGCCGATACGGGCGGCAAGATCGTTTTCGCGGACCGACGTTTGCAGGACGCTGGCGACAAACTGGATAACCTTATCCCCTTGCAGGTGGCCGTAGTTGTCGTTAATGCGCTTGAAGTGGTCCAGATCGCAAACAATCACGGAGACAGGTTGCAGCGGCGTTACCCTGGCGATGTTCTGGGTCAGTGTGTCATAGAAGTAGCTGCGGTTATAGAGCCGGGTCATCGGGTCGCGAATCGAGTTCTGATAAGAGCTCTGGTACTTGCTGTTGGAGTCTTTATAAAGCGTAAAAACATCGCCCAGCAGCACGAAAATCAGGAACAGGGTGGCGATGGTTTCAAATAGCCGCGCCTGATACCAGTTGTAGCCATCACCGACCGACGATGAAAAAAGTAGCGTTAGCGTCACAATATAAAAAACGCAGAAAAAACAACCGCTGAACCAGAATATATTACGTAGCTGAGTTATTACCAGCATGGTGACAAGCGTCAAGGACCAGATGGCAATAAGCAACCAACCCACTTCATGTTGCCACAGAAGTGTGAAATTTCGGGTAATATTGTCAATAAATGTAACGTTAATATGATCATAATGGCTGGAGTAGAACCAGGATAACGCCAGCATCAGAACAGTAAAGCCCATCATTAAAGATACGATAATGATATGGTTTTTTACCGTGTGCATATTATATTTGCGATATTTGAATAACAACACGGCAACTAAAAATAACACTGCCATCATAATGTTGCGGAAAAAGTAATAAATTAGCGCATCATTATAGTTAATGCGTGCAGCGGAGGTGCAGAGAAACCAGTCGGGATAGCTACTCAGGGTGCCCAGCATCAGCAGGGCAGAGCCAGCAAAACCACAGGCGATCGCGATATGGTACAACCGGCTCTTGTCACACAAATACTTCATCACCATGAATACGGCAATCGTAATATGGAAAATCATTAAAAAGCCGGTCATGACCGGGAATAAAATTGATGATGTCAAAGGAATATGGTGAATAACACGGTGTGACAGCACGTATAGCACAAAGCTAGACATGGCGCAGATGCCCAGAAAAACAAGCAGCCGACGAAGCGGAATTACAACATGTGTGCGCATAAGCATATCCTGATGATAATACGTCAACTTCATGGTCGATACGGAAGAAAAAAGAATCGGCCTGAGCGTAGTATATAAAAGTGACTTTACGTGAGTGTTGCGCAGGAACAAGATTATAGCAGTGTTGTTGATGGCTATATATTCATATCATGAATACGAAAT
>Ga0213878_10000914_pt1 | contig 10573 bp, 6 predicted proteins | sample VelepicoBEBS_R02_FD_161053 | JGI IMG/M metagenome (GOLD analysis project Ga0213878, IMG submission 161053) | Vellozia epidendroides bulk soil microbial communities from rupestrian grasslands, the National Park of Serra do Cipo, Brazil - BS_R02 | ecosystem: Environmental > Terrestrial > Soil >... | reverse complement strand
ACCAGCGAACAGGTTGCCCATGGGAATATGATTTCTAGAGAGGCAAAAAGATCAAGTGCGGATATAGCAGCTCCCGTGCCGAGGCGGAGTTCGCCTTAGGCTCGCTCCGAATAGCAAATCGCAAATAGCAAATAAACCTGCTGTTCCTATGGCCGTCTCTCCTCGGAGATTTGCTATTTGCTATCTGCTATTGCGCGCCGAGCCTCGGGCGAGGGGCGCCGGTTGCCGTTTTTGTCCCGCTGCGTATCTTTGGGATGATTTCTTATCGGTAAAAATGAATGCTTTTGGCCTATGGGCTTTTTTCGGGACACTGGCGCTGTCTCTTTGGGCTGTTTGGCGCGTTAAATCGGCATATAGCAAGTATAGCCAAGTGCCGAATTCTTCCGGACTGAGTGGAGCCGAAGTAGCAGCACACATTCTCCAACGAGCCGGTATCGGCGATGTCCAGATTGTAGAATCGAGCAATTTGCTCACGGACCATTACGATCCGATCAATCGCCGTCTGGTTTTGTCCCCTGAGAACTTTGAGGGCAGATCCGCTGCTGCGATGGGAGTCGCTGCTCACGAATGTGGTCACGCGCTGCAACATCAGCAGGCGTACGCTCCCTTGACTTGGAGAATGGCCTCCACGGGGTTAGTCGGGTTTGCCAGTCAGGCAGTTTATATCTTACCAATCATCGGTTGGTTTACTCATCTTTTGGCTCCGATGTTAATCCTGCTCTGCTTCGGTTGGGCGATCATCATGTTGTTCAATCTGATCACTCTGCCGGTCGAGTTTGACGCCTCGGCGCGGGCAAAACGAGTCCTGGCTGAGATGGGATTGATGCGGACCCAGGAAGAAACGCAAGCAGTTAGCGGCGTCTTAGACGCGGCGGCATTCACTTATGTGGCCGCCTTCATTACCTCGCTAAGTTATCTTTTGTACTACTTCTTGATCATGTCCGGCCGGCGGAACTAGACGTATCAATGGGCCAGAGGCAGATCTCGGGCCCAGCTATATCGCACGGCGCGGCTCAAATCCGGCGTGGGATTGTCATTAGCGGTGGCTAGCCCGCGAGGCGCGGAGATTTTCGCCCTACCATCTTTCCAATCGCAGGCAACACCGACCTATCCTGAGGCCGGATTGATCGGTGCCAAAACGCGTGTGTCCCATAGGTCGCATAAGTCCTATAGGTCCCATCCGTGCCACTCCAAGGTAGATTCTACCGTCTCCCGACCGGGGCTTAGGGTTTCGTCGCTATCCAAACTCTTCACTTGAAGCACCTCACTCGAGAGCTGAAATAAGGGATTACGCTGGTCCCCCGGCCATTTATGACGAATTCGTCACAGATCTACAGTCGCGCCGGCGTTTTCCAGTAACTAAAGGATGCAAAACAAACGCAAGGCCCGCTCACGACCACAGAAGACAATTATGGAAGCGCCCAAAGCTCCTACGTTTGACGACCACGCGCTTTATACGAATCGGGAACTGAGCTGGCTGGAATTCAATCAGCGTGTGTTGGAAGAAGTGGAAGACGCCACTAACCCATTGCTGGAGCGAGTTAAATTCCTTTGTATCGTCAGTTCGAACTTGGATGAGTTTTTTGAGATCCGGGTCGCTGGATTGAGACAGCAAAGGGACAGCAAAGTGAGCGCGGCTGGTCCTGACGGCATGGGTCCCAATGAACAGCTCGTCGCCATCTCGCAGCGGGTGAGGAAGATGGTCGATGATCAATATCGGCTTTGGAACGACGTATTGGTGCCGGGACTGGAGGAGCAGCACATTTTCTTCCTTCCCTATGATGAACTGAGCGACGACGAGAAGAAGTATTATACAGATTATTTTGAGAAATCCGTTTATCCCGTTCTGACTCCGTTAGCTGTGGACCCGGTGCACCCGTTTCCGCAGTTGTTGAACAAAAGTTTGAATGTTGCCGTCGAGCTGGAAGGCAGCGATCTGAGCACGAATTTGGCGGTCGTCCAGGTGCCACGCATCCTGCCGCGGTTGCTACCCTACAAGGCGGGAGAACGCGGCATCTATCGCTACATCTTCATTGGCAATCTGATCCAGGCGCACGTGGGATCTCTGTTCCATGGCATGAAGGTAAAAGGGGCCTACCAATTCCGGGTTACCAGAAACAGCGATCTCTATCTGGATGAGGAAGAAGCCGAGAACGTGCTGAAGACGATCGAGATCGAGCTTCGCAAGCGGAACCGGGGAGCGGCAGTGCGATTGGAAGTGCAGAAGGAGTGTCCCGTTCACGTGTCCGACCAACTTCTGCAAACGTTCGGCCTGGACAGAGACGACCTTTACGCCGTAGACGGCCCAATCAATTTCTCTCGTTTAATGCCGGTAGTTGGTGGAGTTGACCGGCCCGATCTCAAGTATAAGCCTTTTGTTCCCCTAGTGGTAACGGGCACCGATGGAGAGGATATCTTTACCCAAGTCCGGCGTAAGCCAATCCTGTTGCACCACCCGTATGACAGTTTTCAGACCGTCTTGGATTTTATTGAACAGGCGGCGGAAGACCCGAACGTTTTAGCCATAAAACAGACCCTTTACCGGACTAGCGGCGACTCGCCCATCATCGCTTCTCTGGCCGAAGCTGCGGAGAGCGGCAAACAGGTAACTGTGGTGATCGAGCTGAAAGCGCGGTTCGACGAAGCTGCGAACATAAAATGGGCGCATACCCTTCAAGAAGCGGGCGCCCATGTGGTTTACGGGATCGTCGGCCTGAAGACACATGCGAAAATGGCTCTAGTGGTCAGAAAGGAAGAGGATGGTATTCGGCGTTACTTGCATCTCGGGACGGGAAATTATCATCCGTCTACCGCTCGCCTCTATACGGATCTGGGCTTGTTGACTTGTGACCCGGTCATCACCAACGATGGGGCTGAGCTTTTCAACTGGTTAACCGGTGTCTCGGTATTTCCGGAATTAGTTAAGCTCAGGGCGGCACCCAAGAGATTGCACGAGTTTGTGCTCGATATGATCGAGCGGGAGACAGACCACGCCAAGGCAGGCAAACCGGCTGCAATCTTCGCTAAATTAAATTCGCTGGTCGATACAGAGGTAATCGAGGCGCTCTATCAGGCTTCTCAGGCCGGTGTTAAAATCCGGCTAATGGTGCGGGGTATCTGTTGCTTGAGAGCGCATGTTCCTGGGGTCAGCGATAATATCACGCTGCGTAGTATCGTCGGCCGGTTCCTGGAGCATAGCCGGATCTACCGATTCGAAAACGCAGGGCAGCCTGAATTCTATTTGGCGAGTGCGGATTGGATGCCGCGCAACTTTTTCCGACGGGTGGAGACCTGTTTCCCGATTGAGGATCCGGATCACCGCACTTACCTCGATGAGCTCATCAATACTTGTTGGGCTGACAATGTTAAAGCTCGGGAACAAAACTCGGAGCTGACTTACGCGAAGAAACACCCCGATGGGCAGCCGGTCGATTCTCAGGCTCTGTTTTTGGCGCGCCTCACGAAACGCAAACGTCCCGAGATCGAGGTCAAGCCAGTGGTAGTGAAGCAACCGGGCAAAAAAGAAATCTCCGGTGGCGTAGACCAGCCAGCCTGAGCCGAAATTTAGGAGAAAATGATCGACCATTTTCCCTTAAATTTCGGCTATTACAGCGAAGGCCCCGGCGTTAGCCGGGACCTTCGCTGTTGTAGCCTGCCTCAGTTCCAGATGCCGTTATGCCTCTGGAACTGAGGCAGGCTTTTTCCGTCTCGGACGTGCCTCGCGCTTGGCAAACTCCCAACCGATCTTGCCCTCCACCAGGGTTAGCGAGGCATCAAACGGTCTTCCCTTCTTCGAGATGAAACGTCGGAGCAGATCGCTTTTGCCCTCAGTAAGCATCTTTTTGAGTTGATCAGGTGAAACCTCTCTTTGGAGAATAGTCTTGCTCATTTTGAATGTGCAAGAGCCTTTCGGAACGTTCTCGCAGACGTAGACTGGACCTACGTCATAGACCTGACCAGACTTGCACACTTGGCACTGACCTAAGGCTGTGTGCGTTTCTGGATCAATTTGGATATTGTTAGACGACAGGCCATTCTCAAAGGCGAATTCTGGCTTGTTCTCGTCGTTGAGGATGACCAAAGCGGCAAACGGCCGGCCGGTCTTACTGCGAAATCCTTCGAGCGGTCCGACCTTTCTCTCTTTGATCAGGGTAGTCACTTCCGCTGGGCTGAGCTCCCGGCTGGCCAGGACCTTGAAAAGGCGATACTCGCAGTTCTCGCAGTGATAAGTTCGGTAATCCTCTTTCAACTGAACGGCCCCGCAATTGGGACACTGCACGTTAAGCGTAACGTAGTTTCCTTCGACAACATCGCTTTCGAAGTGTTTCGCTTTATCGACGATCTCGCTGGTCAGTTGCTTGATCTGAGTCATGAACGTCGACCGGTCGAGGTCACCGTGTTCCATCTGCTTCAGCTTGTGCTCCCATTCGCCAGTGAGTTCGGGCGACGATAACAATTCGATGCCAATACCTCGTAAAAGAGTAATCAGTGAGATGCCCTTAGCCGTTGCGATCAGGTCGCGGTTCTCACGATTGATGTAGCTATCCTGAATCAGCCCCTCAATAATGGCCGCGCGTGTCGCCGGCGTCCCTAATCCTTTGGCGGACATCGCTTCCCGCAGGTCTTCGTCGTCGACTAGTTTGCCCGCGCTTTCCATGGCCGAGAGCAAAGTCGCCTCAGTGTAGCGGGCCGGCGGTTTAGTCTGATTCTCTTTGACCTCAACTTGGGCAGCCAGGGCTGACTCTCCAGGGACCACCGCGACCAGCGCGTCGCCTTGTTCATCGGTAGCGGCATGACGGCCGTACACCTCGAGCCAGCCAGCTTCCTTAATGATTTTGCCTTCGGTTTTGAACGCTTCACCTTCGACGCGCGTGATTCTCGTGGTCACCTCAAACTCGGCCGGTGGATAAAAAACCGCCACGAAGCGGCGGGCGATCATGTCGAAAAGCTTCTGCTGAGCTTCATCCAGATTCCGCGGGTTCTCCCCCGTCGGGATGATCGCGTTATGGTCGGTGATTTTTGCGTTGTTGAAGATGCGCTTGCTGGGGCGGACCCAGTTATTCGCCAACGCTTTTCTGGCGGCCGGCGCCAAAGTTGGATCGTTCAGACGACCCAAAATGTTATTGGCTGTGCCCAGGTAGTCCTCAGGTAGGTACCGGGAATCGGTCCTCGGATAGGTGATCACCTTGTAACGCTCGTAGAGCTGTTGGGCGATCTGGAGAGTCCTTCGGGCGGAAAAACTGAAACGGGCGTTAGCCTCGCGCTGCAGAGAAGTCAGGTCGTAGAGAAGCGGCGGCGCCTGGGTAGTCGGCTTTTTCTCCTCGGTGATTGTGCCGGATTTGCCCAGCACTTTGTCGTGAATCGCGTTGGCCTGTTCGACTGTCCAAATTCGTTCCGGACGCCGAGTTTCATCTGGGTCCTTCTGAAACGCTTCGTCAAACCAACGACCGCGAAAGCTACCGGCCGAAACGTTGAAGTCGGCTAAGACCTCCCAATAATTCTTGGGCTCAAAACGGCGAATCCTTTCCTCTCGCTCTACCAAGATTGCGAGGGTGGGGGTTTGAACGCGGCCGACCGGAGTGAGTTGGAACCCACCAACTTTGGAATTAAAAGCGGTCATGGCGCGGGTCGCGTTGATGCCGACCAGCCAGTCGCTCTCAGACCGGCAAACCGCTGCTTCCGCCAGTGGAATCATTTCTCGGTCTGCTCTCAGATGAGAGAAAGCCGACCGGATCGCGTCAGCGGTCATCGATTGCAACCAAAGACGGCTGAAAGGCTTCTTGACGCCTGCCAACCTGACTAGGTAACGAAAGATCAGTTCTCCTTCTCGCCCGGCATCGCAAGCGTTCACGATCTCGCTCACATCCGGCCGGTCCATCAGACGCCGGAGCAGCTTGTACCGGGCCTCTGTCTTGGCTATCGGTTTGAGTTGGAACTCACTGGGGATAATGGGCAGGCTTTGAAAGCTCCATTTGCCCTTCTTTTTGTCTAGTTCCGCCGGAAGACAGAGCTCGACCAGGTGGCCGATTGCGGAGGAGACAACGAATCGGTCATTCTCGAAGTAATCACCTTTTTTCTCAAAGCGGCCCAGCGCCCTTGTAAGGTCGAGCGCGACGCTTGGTTTTTCAGCGATAACGAGAGTTTTTCCCATCTGGCCAAATAATGTGTACTTGGAGGGTATCCCACATCCGGATGGCGACAGTAGTGGTCATCGACGGAGCAGGCAAATGCTTTGCTAAAGTAATTTTACGAAGAATTTTCCCGGCAATTGCTTGACTAACCGACGCATTTCCAGCTGCAACAGGCCTGAGGTCACGATATTAGCAGCCAGGCCCGAAGCGTCGATAATCCGGTCAATCGACGTCTCAGAGGCTTCGATAGCTTCGTAAATCCTGAGGAGATCTCCCTCCAGATCCGGAGGTTTGCTCGCCGTGAGGATGGGTTTGTCCGGGAAAAGGTTTTGCATGTCCTCGAGAATATCATCGACGCTGATCACCAGTTTCGCACCTTGCTGGATCAAACGGTTTGTGCCGAGGGAAGTCGGCCGGTCGATGGGGCCGGGTACCGCATAGAGGTTCCGCCCTTGATCCGTCGCCTGCGAAGCGCTGATCAATGCGCCGCTGTTGGCGCCGGCCTCTACGACCAAAAGTCCGAAGCCCCAACCGCTGATGATCCGGTTTCTCATTGGAAAAGTCTGCCGGTCAGGCGTGGTGTCCATAGGGAATTCGCTGATGACCGCTCCGGAGTGTGCAATTTTTTCCGCTAATGCCCGATTTTCTGCGGGATAGAGATGATTCAGACCGGTACCGAGGACGGCAATCGTCCGCCCTTTGGCGGCTAATGCCCCCTGGTGAGCGGCAGTATCGATCCCGCGGGCCAGGCCGCTCGCGACCGTGATTCCCGAATACGCGATCTGATATGACAGCCGCTTTGCGCACTCCAGTCCGTAGTGGGTGGTTCGCCGGGACCCAACTACTCCCAGCGCGCTGTGATCCCTTTCTTCGAGTTTACCCCAGACATACAAAACCAACGGAGGATCGTAAATCTGCCGGAGCGATGGCGAATAAATCGAATCATCTTGCGTGATGACGGTTGCGCCAAATTGCCGGACCCTCTCGAGCTCGGCTGGCAAATCTAGTTCGTTCTCCCAATTCAACAGCGCGTCGACCGTGTTCCGAGGCAACCCCTCGACCTGGGCAAGTTCCGCCGCTTTAGCCTGCAGGATACGTTGCGGTTCGCCAAAGACCTCGAGAAGCTTTCGGACCCGTACCGGTCCTACGTGCGCCATCATATTCAGCGCGATCAAAGCTTCGTTTCGGGTCACGCTATGGATTCTCGCAATGATTCGACCGCAGATTCAAGGTCCGTGCGTGTGATTTTTTCGGAAACAAAGGCCGAACCAAACCCAGAGGTCAGTACAAACCGAATTTGCCCACGGTGAAATTTCTTGTCGGCAAATACTCTCTCCATAACCGCACCGGTCGGAATTTCATCCTGCAGAACCACCGGCAGAGAGAGCTGTCTCAATAGCTGAATCAGCCGCTGGTAATCCCCGAACGGCAGGCCTTCGTACTTGGCGGATAGCCACCCCGCGGCGCGCATTCCCAGGCTGATCGCTTCCCCGTGTAGCAGTTTCCCATACCCTGCGGTCGATTCGATGGCATGTCCGATGGTATGTCCAAAATTTAATAGTGCGCGTTTCCCGGACTCCTCCCTTTCGTCCTCAGCGACGATGTTCGCTTTGATTTGGACGCATCGCTCAATGATCTCCGCGAATTTTTGCTGGGACAGGTCTTCGATTGCGTCAAGAAGGGACCGGTCCGCAATAACGCCATATTTTATCACTTCAGCCAGTCCCTCGTTCCTCTCTCTAACTCCGAGAGTGGTTAACGTTTCCGTGTCGACAATCACTAAGGCGGGCTGATGGAATGACCCGACCAGATTCTTGCCTGCACCTAGGTTAATGGCCGTTTTACCTCCCACGGAACTATCGACTTGGGCCATTACTGTGGTGGGGACTTGTACGTAAGGGATGCCGCGAGCGAATATCGACGCTACAAAACCGGCTAAATCTCCGACCACTCCGCCGCCGAGCGCAACGACCAAACTCGATCGATCGACCCCTGCTTGGGCCAGGCTTTCACTGACCTCTTCGGCCATGGCAAACGACTTGGCTGGTTCACCGCCGGAGACGACGTGAAGACTGCTGGAAAAACCGGCTGCGGCGAGAGAAGCAATCAGTTTTTGCCCGTAAAGTTCTTCTACCCGCTCATCAGTGATCACCGCAATTGGACGATTTAGACCGGCCTCTCGCAATAACGACCCCGCCCGTTCGAGCATCCCGGCGCCGATCACAACGTCGTACGATCGGTTCGTTAGTGAAACGGTGACGCGACGATTAGAAATCGACATGCGGTGGATTAGGCTGCGATCTGCCTCAAAATTAAGAGGCTATCAATGGTGCTCGGGGGGGGACTTGAACCCCCACGCCTTGCGGCATACGCCCCTCAAACGTACGTGTCTGCCATTTCACCACCCGAGCTGGTTCAAGGGAGAGAAATGTTTAACACGACCTACCGCAGTCGCAAGGCAGATTATTGCGCGGGGTGAGGTGCTGCATCCCCAAGGCCTGGAGGGGAGCCGCTTTGGACCGTGCCTTACAACCCCTCCCGAAATTCTGACATCGCGAGCCTGGCCTCAAAACGTGAAAGCAGGCGGCTCCCGGAAACTACCCCTGATGTGCCAACTCCGAACTAACTCTCCAAACGCTGCGCGAAGTGGCGCCTGCAGACGCTCCCGGGAGCCGCTTGCTGTCAATTCGCAGAGCTGCCTAGTTATAAAGCGGCTCCCCTCCAGGCGGTAGGTGGCAACGTGTACAGCTTCTTACGGTACCAGCGCCGTCTTGATTCCTTGGCGCGACCAAGCTAGATCCAATGCTTTCCCCCAATCCTTTAGAGGGATTTCTTGGGTCACAATTTCTTTCACCTGGATCCGTCCGTTCTCCAGGTAGTTCAGAGCCCTCTGAAAAGAATCGATCTGCGCGAACGAGCCTTTGATCGTAATTTCGCGACGGAATACGTCGAACGGGTCAAACCGCACCGACGCTTTCTCCGGATACACGCCGTAAACCAGGATTGTGCCGCGCCGGCGAACGAAATTGAGCGCTTCCTCACAAACCGATGGCGCTCCTGTCGCCTCGATTACGTAGTCAAAACCTTTGGGAGCAAGCTCCTGAAGCCGCCGCCGGTGAACTTCCGGGTCTTTACGATCAATCGCAACCACATGATCCGCGGCCAAGCGTCCGATTAGGTCAAGCTTTGGTCCTGCCGGAGCCGCTGCGGTCAGCGTGGCTGCACCGTTCATTTTCATCAATTGAGCCAAGACTTGCCCGGTGGGTCCGGCGCCGAAAATGAGCACGTCGCTTCCCGGCTCGAGATCTAGGACCTCCATCCCATGAAGCGCACATGAGGTTGGTTCGACCATGACCGCCTCGCGCGGAGAAAGGTGCGAAATCGGAAATACCCGATGCGCTTTTATTTTCATGTATTCGGCAAAACCCCCGTTCCGAGTGACGCCGTAGGCTTCTAAATTCTCGCACAAAAGCGCGTCTCCTCTCACGCAATAAAAGCAGTGTCCGCAGGCCATATTGCTGTTCGCAACCACTGCCTGGCCGACGGGTAGGCCGGTTACAGCCGATCCGGCAGCCGCAACCGTGCCAGTGAACTCGTGACCCGGAATCAGGGGGAAACTAGGTGCGAACTCGCCTTCGTGGATGTGCAAATCGGTCCCACAAAGACCGCAAGCCTGAATCTTCATTAAGATCTCGTCCGCCTCGAACTCCGGTTCCGGGACGTCGCGGTATTCAAATTTCCTGGGTGCATCGTATACGAGGGCCTTCATGTCAGTAATCGGTATTCGGTAGTATTGTAACCACTACAGCGATCCGCGCATTTGTCATTTACGCAGCGGAAGCATATTCTCGCGCGCTTCGGTTAACGCCTGTTGTGCGGTTGCTTGACCATTAGTTGCTATCTGAATCGCTGAGCCCATGGCGCCCCAGAATCGTCCCATCTGAGGAATGTTCGGCATTACTTCGCCGTCGTCCGCGCACACTTTCATCTCACGAAGTAGCTCGTCGCTTTTGGACATCGTCTCGTAGAGTGACTTTAACGCTGGAATTCCGAGCGGTTTCAGCCGGTTCGCTGCGGTCAGTCCCTTGTCCGTAATGGCGTAGTTCTCTAAGAATTGGCGGGCGATATCCATATTAGGCGAGCTCCTATTGATGTAGGCGACGGATACGCCCACAAACGCTTTTCCTGGTTTCCCGCCCACTCCCGGAACCGGTACCACGCCGAAATCGATCCCGCTTTTCATCAAGTCCGGCCAGTCCCATGGTCCCGAAACGGTCATCGCTAGCTTACCGTCTGCCATCATCTGTTTTGGCATGCCGGCGACAGATGCTGCCCGCGGCAGGACGCCCGCGTGCACTAGCCCGACCAATTGATTGAGCGCGTCGATAGCGCCGGGGGTGGCGATCCCGATATCCTTGGTGTCATAACCTCCGTCTGTCTTG
>Ga0213878_10000913_pt1 | contig 10575 bp, 8 predicted proteins | sample VelepicoBEBS_R02_FD_161053 | JGI IMG/M metagenome (GOLD analysis project Ga0213878, IMG submission 161053) | Vellozia epidendroides bulk soil microbial communities from rupestrian grasslands, the National Park of Serra do Cipo, Brazil - BS_R02 | ecosystem: Environmental > Terrestrial > Soil >... | reverse complement strand
TCCACCGCTCCGGCGCAGTCCGGGATCACGCCCGGAGTGAATAGCAAATAGCAAATGCCCGCTAACCCACTTCGTCGCTCGTCCACACTGATCACTGCTTACTGATTACTAACGCTCTCCACCTCTCACTTCCCAACTCAAAGAATGCCTCGCGCCCGTTTCATCTCGCTCCCAGAAGTCGGCCCGCTAATCCCGGACAACGCCGTATTGTCAGTCAGCTCATCCAGCGCACTCGCCTGTCCGGACGCAGCGCTTAAAGCCATCGGAGACCACTATCGGCAAGCCGGCCGTCCGCGCGACCTGACATCGATTCATCCGATCGCTGCCGGCGATATGTACGGGATCGCCGGAGTCGACCACTTGGCGCAACCCGGTCTGCTAAGAAGGGTGGTGGCCGGCTCGCTTCCCAGTGGCCCCAGTTCTATGGCGTCACCGGAGATTTGGAAACTGATCATTGAAGATCGAATCGAGGCCTACAATCTGCCGAGCGGTATCATCTTTCACATGCATCGCGAGGGTGCAGCTCGCCGGCCCGGCGTATTAAGCAAAGTCGGGTTGAACACTTTCGTTGACCCGCGCTTGCAAGGCGGTGCGATGAACAAATCGACTCCGAAAGATTATGTTCAGCTCACCGAGTTTCGCGGAGAAGAATGGCTATTTTATCCTGCGATCTCGCCGAACGTCGCGATCATCCGCGGCACCACCGCCGACGAACGGGGAAATATTTCGATGGAGAACGAAGGCGCCTACCTCGGCGCACTGGACCAGGCGATCGCCGCTCGAAACGCCGGAGGAATCGTCATTGCGCAAGTGAAACGGCTATGCGCCAACGGAACATTGAAGCCGCAAGCCGTGCGCATCCCCGGTATTCTGGTCGACTACGTCGTGGTTGATCCGGAACAGAAACAAACCACCCAGACCGTCTATGACCCGGCGATCAGCGGCGAAATTTTCCGTCCTGAGAGCAGCTTCAAAGAAACGGAATGGGGACTCGACAAGGTGATCGCCCGCCGAGCTGCCATGGAGCTCCTACAAGACGATGCCGTTAACCTCGGTTTCGGCATCTCGGCGCTCGTGCCCCGCATATTGTTAGAGGAAGGGCTTCATGGCGAAGTGACCTGGGTGATTGAACAAGGGGCAGTCGGCGGCATGCCGCTACTCGGGTTCGCCTTCGGTTGCGCATCCAATGCCGATGCCATTATGGCGTCGCCGGATCAGTTCACCTATTTCCAAGGCGGCGGTTTTGATCGCAGCTACCTCTCTTTTCTACAGGTCGATGGGGAGGGAAACGTTAACGTCTCCCGCTTAGCCGCCCGGCCTCACGTTACGGCGGGAGCCGGTGGGTTTATCGATATCACCGCACACGCGAAAGCCATTGTCTTTTGCGGCTACTTCACAGCTGGCGGACTGGACCAACAAATTGAAACCGGCCAACTGCGAATTCGAAAAGAAGGCAAAAGCCGAAAGTTTGTAGAACAGGTCGAACACGTGACCTTCAGTGGCAAGCGAGCTAGGCAGCAGAAACAAGAGGTTCTGTTCGTAACCGAGCGCGCGGTATTGAAGCTCGAGCCAGAGGGGTTGACCGTGATCGAGGTTGCACCCGGGATCGATCTGGACCAGGACGTTCTACAACAGGCTGACACTGCTTTACGAGTTAGCCCGAAGCTAAAGGTCATGGACGCCAGGCTGTTTGAGCCGGCGAAGCTTGGGCTGCAATTGAGGGGGAGGAAATGAGGATGCGTATGTTCATAGCGTCGAAAGCCGGTCGGATTTGGGATTACCCAGCGTCGGTAGGGCGAAAACCTCGGCGCGCCCACGGCTTGGCCAACTCACTAGGATCGGATCGCGCCGGGTTTGAGCCGCGCCGTGGGTCCAGCTTCGCCCATGCACATGCACGTCCACAAACGCTCGGTTCCAAACGGTTCCCGCAAATGTCGCCCAAACGCAGCGGCTCAAATCCGGCGCGGAGTCGACGCTTCGAGATAGCAGCAATCTTGGGCGCGCCGAGATTTTCGCCCTACCGGTCCTTGACCACGAATCGTACTTAACATGACCAAATCTTCCCCAGAACGAATCGCGCTGAATCAGCACGATGCCGAAACCTTGGACGCGGTTTTCGAACGCATGTTCCCGGCTGATGACGATGGCCCTGGAGCTGTAGAAATTGGAGTCACTGACTATGTAGATAAGGCGCTAAGCAGTGCCTACTCTCATCTCCATCCCTTGTACAGATCAGGGTTAGCTGCACTCGACCGCGAAATGCAGGCGCGCTCAGGTAAACCGTTCATGGCGGCCAGTGCCGCCGAGCGAGACCAGATCATTCAAGCTTTGGAAAGAAATGAGCTTTCGTCTTGTCCTGATTTTCCCGCTAGAGACTTCTTCGATACTTTGCGGACCCATTTGCAAGAAGGATTGTTCGCAGATCCTGTGCACGGTGGTAACAAGGAAAAATCAGGTTGGAGACTACTCAAGCACCCCGGGGTTTGGCTCGAAAACTCGGCGGAAGAGAACTTGATGGAGACACCGGCCGACAAGGGCGGTCGCTATCAATCCTTGTCAGACCTGGGGGTGAGTTGGCGAATGCCAGTTCGCGATATCCCAGGGTTCGACCCGCTACGAGGACAAGCTCCACCCGGTGATGAAGTCGACGTGATTCTAGTTGGGGTCGGCTCGATGAATTCGATCGTGGCGCCGATACTAGCTGAGGCTGGTTTAAAGGTGATCGGTTTTGAGCCGGGGCCTTTCCGCAGCGGGGCCGACTATTTCCCAGACGAGCTGGGATCGGCGTACTATTGCCGGGCGGTGATGGGACCAAAGTTCGGCAGCGAGGTCCCCCGCTGGCGCCGAAACGATTCGGAGCCCACTCGTGAAGCCACCTTTTCTTTGGGGCGGATGATGAACAGCGTCGGCGGCTCGGTCATCCATTACGGAGCTTGGATGCGCCGGTTCCATCCCCATCATTTCCGGATGCGGAGCTACGTGATGGACCGTTGGGGCGCTAAAGCTCTACCGGCCAATTGCGCGCTAACAGATTGGCCGATCTCATCCGCAGAACTCGAACCGTTCTATTGCGACCTTGAGCACGCCATCGGTATCGCGGGAGATGAAACCAACCCATTCGTGAAACGCTCAAGACCGCTACCAATGCCTCCCATGCGGCCTTTCCGGCTCGGTGAATTTTTTACCCATGCTACCCGATCACTCGGTTTACATCCGCACCCGGTTGGCGTTGGAATGAATACGGTTCCTTATCGCGGGCGACCGGCGTCCACCTACACCGCTTGGAACAATGGGTTCGGTTCGTACATCGGCGACAAATGGGATCCCTCACTCGATTGTGTGCCTCGCGCTTTGGACACCGGAAATTTCGATCTGCGAACCGGCTGCCGTGTAACCAGCATCCTGACCGACGAAACCGGTCACGCTGCCGGCGTAGAATATGTCGATGCTTTAGGACGTCACCAAATGCAACGCGGACGCACGGTCATCCTCGGTGCGTACACCTTCGAGAATATCCGGCTCATGTTTTTGTCAGGCGGAGTGAAACACCCAACCGGCGTTGGCAATCAGCGCGGCCAACTCGGTCGCTACTTCATGACGAAGATGTTCGCCCACGTCGATGGCTTTTTCCCAAACACGATTTTTAACCGGCACACCGGACCCGCTGCTCAAGGAGTCGTGCTCGACGATTTTTTGTCGATCAATTTTGATTCAGTAAGTGAAGGTTTTATCGGCGGCGCCACGCTGGGCGCCGAGCAGCAATTCCTTCCGATCCAGATCAGCCGGGAAGCACTCCCAAGCGCTGTTGAAGCCTGGGGTAAATCTTATCGGGATCACCTCAAACAATGGCAACATTTCGGCGTTGTGCGTATCCAGCCTGACGCGTTGCCTTACGTCACGAACTATCTCGATCTCGATCCCGTGCATCGAGACAAGAGCGGACTCGGACTTCCGCTCTTACGGATCACCTATGATCTTCAAGAAAATGAACGCAAGCTAGCCGATTGGATGGAAAGCAAGTCGGAGGAAATCTTGCGGACCATGGGTGCAACCAAGACTTGGCGTGGCGCCAGCTTCACCGGTGTCGGCAGCAGCCATGACTTTGGCGGAGCCAGGATGGGCGATAACCCGGAAACCAGTGTCGTGAACCGCGACCTGGAAGTTCACGATGCACCGGGGGTATACGTTTTCAGCGGTGCCACCTTCCCGACCTGCGTTGGGATCAATCCGACGCTAACTCTCGCCGCGGTCTGCTGCCGGGCAGCCGTCGAGCTCGTTAAGAAACTGAAAGGACTGCGATGAGCAGCTCACCAAAAGTCCTTTTTCAAATAGAAGAGAGGGTCGGCCGGATCACTCTTAACCGGCCGGAAAAGTTGAACGCGCTCGATCCGGAGATGCTGACCCGACTCGAGGCTGCGGCCAACGCGCTGGAAGCGAACTCCGAAGTGCGAGCGGTGATACTGGATAGCGCCAGCGAACGCGCTTTCTGCGTCGGCGCAGATATCCACGCCTGGACAGCTCTTTCCCCGCTCGAGATGTGGTCTACGTGGAATCGGCGAGGGCACCAAGTATTCGACCGGCTTGCACAGCTTCGTCAGCCCGTGATCGCGTTGCTGCCCGGATTCGCCTTCGGCGGCGGCCTCGAACTCGCACTAACAGCCGATATCCGCATCGCGACCGCGCAGGCTACTTTTGCCCTGCCGGAAGTTAAACTCGCCACCGTACCGGGGTGGGCCGGTACTTTTCGTTTACCGCAAGTCATCGGCCGCGCTCGCGCCAAACAAATGATCTTCTCCGGTGCGCCAATCGATGCACAGCGGGCCGAACAATGGGGACTCGTCAACGAAGTGGTTTCCGATCTTACCGCTAAGAGCCGTGAACTCACCGATCTGATCTGTCGTAACGCGCCGGTCTCTGTTCAGATCGCGAAACAACTCATTAATAGCGACGCATCGAACGCGCTCGTGCTCGAGTCCTTGGCCGGCGCAGTCACCGCCGCCACCGCGGACGCCGCGGAGGGATTAAAAGGTTTTCAAGAAAAACGCGCTCCCGAGTTCAAAGGAAAATAACAACGAACAGCAGATGAATAGCCGCGAGAAAAAGGAGTTCGAGGAGTCCAAGGAGTTGCAAGGAGTTCAAGGAGGGGCTGCGGACCCGGATCCAAGACCCTGCCTTTTGATGAACTTCCGACCAATCACGAATCACTTCGTTCGTCCGACTCCTTGTACTCCTCGAACTCCTCGTACTCCTTGAACTCCTCTACCCTCTCCCATGACTACCCTACTTCCTAACACCCATTTCACTTACTCCATGTGGATCGATGGCCAAGCTGCCCCGGCTAAGAGCGGTCAGACATTTAGCCGCGAAAGTCCGGCTCATGGGGTCAAAGTCGGAGAATACCCTTTGGCCGGCGCGGACGATGTGGACGCTGCTGTCGCTGCGGCTCGGCGTGCATTCGACATCGGCTCCTGGCCGCATCTGCCCGGCGCCGAACGCGCAAAAGTATTGTTGCGCGCAGCCGAACTCATTCGCGCCAGCAAAGACGAGTTCGCTCTGATTGAAACCTTGGAAAGCGGCAAACCGATAAAACAGGCGCGAGACGAAATGGAATGGAGCGCCGCCTTATGGGACTACGCCGCAGCACTCTGCCGTCACCTTCACGGAGATAGTTACAATACTCTTGGCACCCAGGTATTGGGATTAACTATCCGCGAACCAATCGGCGTAGTGGGAATGATTACGCCTTGGAATTTCCCGCTCTTGATCATTAGTCAGAAACTGCCGTTTGCGCTGGCTGCCGGTTGCACTTGCGTGGTCAAACCCAGCGAACTCACGCCGGGCACTACCTTGCGATTGGGAGAGATTCTCGCCGAAGCCGGCTTACCCGCCGGGGTACTCAACATCATCAGCGGCTACGGCGAACCGGCTGGAGCCCGGCTATCGGAGCATCCGGACATCAATATGATCTCCTTTACCGGCTCCACGGAGGTTGGGAAAGCGGTGGTCGGCTCTTCGAAAAGCAACCTTAAGAAGGTCGAACTCGAACTTGGCGGTAAGAATCCGCACATCGTCTTTGCCGATGCCGACCTGGAATCCGCACTCGATGCGGTCGTTTTCGGCGTCTGTTTCAACATGGGCGAATGCTGTAACAGCGGTAGCCGTTTGCTCGTTCAACGATCCATCGCCCAAGACTTTATCAATCGAGTGATCGAGACCGCTAAGAAAATACCCGTTGGCGATCCGCTCGATGAACAAACCAAAATCGGCGCTATCATCGACGGAAACCAATTTGAAAAAATCCTCGGTTACATCGAGTCAGGAAGCCGTGATGGCGCCCAACTACGGTTAGGTGGAAAAGCGCTGAACCGCGAAAATGGCCGTTTCATTGAGGCGACAATCTTCGACGAAGTGCAGCCGGAAATGCCGATCGCGAAGGAAGAGATTTTTGGCCCCGTTTTATCGATCCTGACTTTCGACACCACCGAAGAGGCGATTCAGATCGCCAATAATACTATCTACGGGCTTTCTGCCGGGGTTTGGACTCGCGACATCGACACGGCCTTTACGGTCAGTCGCGGCATTCGCGCCGGCACGATCTGGATAAACACCTTTATGGATGGTTACCCGGAACTCTGCTTTGGCGGATTCAACCAAAGCGGCCTCGGTCGCGAGCTCGGCAGATTTTCGATCGAAGAATTCACGGAACTGAAAACAGTCCAAGTCCATCTCGGACCCAGGACCGGCTGGTGGGCCAGGGAAACGCCGGGAACGCCGTCATCGCCGTGAGCGCCGGGAAAGGTATGAATGCGTCAACATCTAATTTGGTGGGGCGAGGCTCCCGCATTGCTCATGGCGGCAACGGAGAAATTGCGCCTTCCACCACTGCGAGATTTGTTAGGCCTTTAAGCTTGCCGAGCCGGTCCCAGCGTGTTGTTAGCACCGAGGCTTCTGTATGCCACACCGCAAATCACGGCTCGGCACGCTTCTCGGCCCAAAACATTCCAGGGTCTCACACGATGCAGACCCTGCGAACTCCTGCAGTCATTCGGGAGCCTCGCCCCACCAGTATCTTGCTCTGCACTACGTTCATTTTGTTCACGGCGATCCGGCGTTCACGGCGTTTCCTTCCGGAGCCTCGCCCCACCAATTATGCCCTCTGACGACCTAACTTCCAAAGCCTACCGAGCTTTCGAATTTGCGGAAATTCAGCTCCGCAAATTGATCACGAATCATCCCAACTATTTCCCACTTTTCACCAAGGCGGGAAAATGGAAGCACGAGTCGGACAGCTGGACGAATTGGTGTGAAGGTTTCTTGGGAGGAATGCTTTGGATATTAGCGAGACGAACCGCGGATCCCTGGTGGCGCGCGAAGGCCGAAGAATATTCCAAGTTAATCGTGCACCGGCAGTTCGATGGCGCTGTCCATGATCTCGGTTTCCTATTCTTGCCGACTTGGAAGGTTTGGTATGAGGTCACCGGAGACAAGAAGATTCAAAGCACCGTTCTAACCGCGGGGAAAACGTTAGCCAGCCGATTTCAAGAAAAGGGTGAGTACCTGTGTTCGTTTGTAGCCCCGGAAAGCCTGTTCATCGACATTATGATGAACGTGGAGATTATATTCTATGCAGCGCAGCAACTCGGCGATCAAAAGCTCAAAGACATCGCATTAAAACACTGCCTGACCACACGCCGATGTCTAGTCCGCGGCGATGGGAGCACAGCGCACGAAGGAATCTTTGATTTAAACTCCGGCGCGTTCTTGTGCCAGAGCACCCACCAAGGTTGGCGAGGTGATTCGAGCTGGGCTCGCGGACAGGCGTGGGCCATCGGCGGGTTCACCACCGCATTTAAGTACACAAAAGAGAGCAGGTACCTCGATACCGCTATAGCGACGGCTAACTACTTTATTGAGCGCACCCCCGGCGAAGGGATCCCACCTAACGATTGGGATCAGCCTCCCCCAAAGGCAACCTATGAAAGCTCTGCCGCGGCCATTGCCGCGGGCGCCTTTCTAGATTTAGCTCAGCAAGTGACTGACCCCGGTCTCGCCCAACGGTACCTTGACCGCGCCAAGCAGACGTTGACTACTTTGTTAACCAACGACTTTCTGGCTACCGGCCGCCCCGGATGGGAGGGCATCCTTCTGCATGGCATTTATCACGAACGCAAAGGGTTAGGCGTCGATGAAAGCGTCATGTGGGGCGATTACTTTTTTCTCGCGGCTTTAGATAAGCTGCTGCAGAATGCCGCTTCTTCGTCGGTTTGAAATAAACCGCTCCCCAAAAGCAAAAACCCCCAAGAATGAAAATAAATAAGTGTCTCCCCTTAACAAAGCTCGCCACCACGCTGGCTCTGTTAATACCGTTCTCTGCCTTTGCGGATAACGCCAAGAAGCTGGAAGTCTTTTCCTGGTGGACGTCCGGAGGCGAGGCAGCCGCGCTCGACGCTCTGTTCAAGGTGTATAAACAGAATGATCCCGGAGTCGACATCATTAATGCCACGGTCGCCGGCGGCGGCGGTTCCGCAGCCCGCGCCGTGCTCCAAACTCGACTCGCTGGCGGCAACCCACCGGATACCTGGCAATCCCATCCGGGTTGGGAATTACTCGGACAATATGTTGAGCCTGGTTACTGCGAACCGCTTAACGACCTCTATAAATCTGAGAATTGGGGAAAGGTATTACCTGAACAATTGGTCAACCTGTTAACAAAAGATGAGAAACAGTGGTGCGTTCTGGCTGGTGTCCATCGAGGTAATGACCTTTGGTATAATAAGAAGGTACTGGATAAGGCCGGCATCAAGATCGGCGACACTATCTCCATCGACGAGTTCCTCGCAGATTGCGCTAAACTCAAAGCAGCTGGTGTTACCCCGCTTGCGGTTGGTGATTCCGGTATTTGGGCAACCGCTCAGCTGTTCGAGAACACGCTCTTAGGAACGGTAGGACCGACCGGTTGGCAAGATCTCTTCAGCGGCAAGATGTCCTTCGATGATCCTAAGGTGAAACAGGCGGCTCAAAGCTACGCCAAAATGCTCGAATACCAGAATTCCGACCACTCAGCACTAACTTGGGATCAGGCTGTCAAGGCCGTTGAGGAAGGTCGCTGCGCATTTTCATCTATGGGCGATTGGGCTCACGGTGAATTCACCAAAGCCAACCTCAAAGACAATGTCGATTTTGGTTGGGTTTCTCATCCCGGTACTAAAGGCGGATTCATTGTAGTCGCTGATGGCTTTACGCTGGCTAAGAATGCACCCCACAAGGCCGAAACCATCGCCTGGTTAAAGAGTATCGGTAGCAAAGAATCTCAGGAAGAATTCAATCCGCTTAAGGGCTCGATCCCCATTCGGACCGATGTCGATAAGAGCAAATTCGGCCCGTATCATCAATGGTCGATGAAATCTTTCGCCAGCGACGCACTCCTGCCCAGCTGCGTTCATGGTGAGGCCGCTCCGGCCGCCTTCCAACAGGCTTTGAACGATGCGATTACCCAGTTCGTGGTAGACAAGAATGTAGATGCTTTCTGCTCAGCCTTGGTGCAGGCGGCAAAAGAATCCAATATAGCGAAGTAGAGATTCCTAACAAATAAATGACGGGGTGAGCGTCTCTCACCCCGGTAGTCCGATGTGGGAGGGATCGCGTCCCCGCGATCCGTGGTTCTAGGAACTGCACGCGTTGTTCATCCATCCAGTTAAACACGTCTGCAGTTCATGGCAGATGTTCCCGGCGCGCGAGGACGCGCGCCCTCCCAAGAGGGTTCCGCAGACGCCTACCGATTTTTAACTGATGAAGTCTTCTACCGCGAGATCGCCGAGCACCAAATCTCCTGCCCCGGTCAGTGAGAACCAGCTGTCTCGGACCAGAGAAAATCCCACGCGCAAACGCCGTTTCTCCGATCGGCTGTTATCGCCCTTGATCTTGTCCCCGGCGATGACCTTGATCGTGATATTTGTGTACGTTTTTATCGCGATCACCATTTGGGTCTCCCTTTCGAATTGGGGCACCCTCAAGGTAGATATGAGCATCCGCCAACCGCTGGGTGTTACCTATCAGCAAATGTTCATGATGACGCGTTGGCACGCCAACTTGCGCAACGTTTTTGTCTTCACCGTCCTTTTCCTGACCTTCTCGCTCGCGTTTGGGCTGCTGCTTGCCTTGTTGCTCGATAGAAAACTGATCGGTTACACTATTTTCCGAAACGTCTTCCTATTTCCTTACGCTCTTTCTTTCATCGTCACCGGTGTTGCCTGGCGCTGGATTTTTAACCCTGAAAAGGGGGTTAACGTCCTTTTTGATACTCTCGGTATCAATAAGCTAATAGAAGCCTTCGGAGGCCCGCCTTTGCACCCGGGGTGGGTCACCGATACATCGGTGCTCTTCTCGTTGAACACCTGGTTAGGAACGATGTTTCCGCCACTTAAGAGCCTCAGCATTCAACTTGGCATTCCCATGGCTCTTATCCCCGTAGTTATTGCAGCCGGTTGGCAACTGACCGGGTTCGCAATGTCCATGTACATCGCCGGTTTGGCCACAGTCCCGCACGAGCTTCGCGAAGCTGCCCGGATCGACGGC
>Ga0213878_10000912_pt1 | contig 10576 bp, 9 predicted proteins | sample VelepicoBEBS_R02_FD_161053 | JGI IMG/M metagenome (GOLD analysis project Ga0213878, IMG submission 161053) | Vellozia epidendroides bulk soil microbial communities from rupestrian grasslands, the National Park of Serra do Cipo, Brazil - BS_R02 | ecosystem: Environmental > Terrestrial > Soil >... | reverse complement strand
GAGTATTGTGGTCCGGAAATTCGTAGTATCCTACGATACCGGCGGGGGAACCTCATTTTTAGCGCGTTCCCGGGCGGCGCGGACCCTAGCCTGATGGAGTCCTTTGGAGCGCGGCTCCGGCGTCTACGCGAGGACAAGGCGTTCAGCGTGGCCGATCTGGCGTCCGCGGTCGGCGTCTCCGAGAGCGCGATCCGGCAACTGGAGGTCGGAAACGTGAAAAGTCCGAGCTTTGTGCTCGGTTTGCGAATCGCGATCCAGCTGAACGTTGATCCGTTCTATCTCGCTCTCGGGGAAGGGTCGAACATGACAGAGCGCTTCGAGACCATCGAACGACGGCTCGCTAAGCTCGAACGACGCGTCGCTTCCCTACCTTCCCCGCGCCGTTGACCCAGCGGCCTACGCCGTCGCGGGCGCGGCGAAGAGCCGGCCGAAGCGCCCCTCGAACGCCTCCGGATCGAGATTCGTTTGAGCGGAAAGGCGCGAGAGCCGCGGCTCCGTGAGGTCTGCTTCTTCGAGGCGGATCATGTACTTGCGCGCGACCTCGTAGGACTCGGTCGTCACGTCGACCATGCGGACGCGGATCCGCCCGGTCTCGGGGTCGAGCATCGACTCGAGGGTCACCGGGACGATGCGGCCGCCGGCGAGCGCGATCAGCGCGCCGCTGCCGCCGCCGAGGAGATAGCGCACCGCGCCGTAGCCGAGCGTGCGCGTGTACTCCGCGTCGAACGGGATCGGTTTCGCGCTGCGCAGCTCGTAGCCGATGTCCTTCGGCACGACCGTCGCGTCCAGCCCGATGTCGGCGAGACGCGTGCGCACCGCGTCGCGCAGCACGCTTCCGAGCGGCACGTCCGCGAGCCGGACGTGACCGTACGCGTCGCGCGCGGCGGTCGTGACGGCGGCGAGCTCTTCCGGCGCGATCCGCTCCGCGAGTCCTTCCGCGACGACGGCGACGCCGTGGTCCTGACCATGCGCGAGCCGCTTCACGATCGAGCCGACAATCGTGTCGACGATATCGTCGAGCGCGATCCGCTCGCCGGGGAACTCCTCAGGGATCACCGCGATGGTCGCGCCGGCGGCCTTGCAGATTCCGAGCGCGAGCGCGCCCGACTTGCGGCCCATCGTCACGGCGAGATACCAGCGCGAGGCGGTGCGCGCGTCCTCCATCAGGTTCTCGACGATCGCCGAGCCGACCGAACGCGCGGTCTCGAAACCGAACGTCGGCGCGTTGTCCGGCAGCGGCAGGTCGTTGTCGATCGTCTTCGGGACGGTCGCGACGCCGATCCGGCCCTTCGTCTCCGCCGCGATCCGCGAGGCGCCGAAGGTGGTGTCGTCGCCGCCGATCGTGATCAGATACCGCACGCCGAGCATCGTCAGCGCGCGCACGCACCTGCGCAGCGACTCCGGATCCGCGGCGGGGTTCGTGCGCGAGGTGCGCAGCATCGAGCCGCCGGCGAAGTGGATCCGCGAGACGTCGTCGACGTCGAGCTCGCGCACGTGCGAGGTGTCGCCTTTGACGAGATGGCGATACCCTTGGTAGATCCCGAGCACGCGGAGCCCGTGGTTGCGCGCCTCGATCGTCGCCGACGCGATGACGCCGTTGATCCCGGGCGCCGGCCCGCCGCCGACCAGGATCGCCAGGGTTTCGTCTTCGTTCATCTCGCCGTCACACCGCGGCGGACGCGGTCACCGCTCCCATCCGGCTGCGCAGCTCGGTATCGAGAGCGTCCAGGAATTGGTTCGTCGTCAGCCACGGCTGATCGGGTCCGATGAGGATCGCAAGGTCCTTCGTCATCTTCCCCGACTCGACGGTCTCGACGCAAACCTTCTCCAGCGTCTCCGCGAAATGCGTGACGTCCGGCGTTCCGTCCAGCTTGCCGCGGTGCGCCAGCCCGCGCGTCCAGGCGAAGATCGACGCGATCGGGTTGGTCGACGTCTCGCGGCCCTTCTGGTGCTCGCGATAGTGGCGTGTCACCGTGCCGTGCGCGGCCTCCGCCTCGATCGTCTTGCCGTCGGGCGACGTCAGCACCGACGTCATCAGGCCGAGCGAGCCGAAGCCCTGCGCGACCGTGTCCGACTGCACGTCGCCGTCGTAGTTCTTGCACGCCCACACGAACGCGCCGTTCCACTTCAGCGCGGCGGCGACCATGTCGTCGATCAGCCGGTGCTCGTACGTGATTCCGCGCTCCTGGAAGTCGGCCTCGAACTCGCGCTCGTAGACTTCTTGGAAGATGTCCTTGAAGCGGCCGTCGTACGCCTTGAGGATCGTGTTCTTCGTCGAGAGGTAGACCGGCCAGCCGCGCTGGAGCCCGTAGTTCATACTGGCGCGCGCGAACCCGCGGATCGACTCGTCCAGGTTGTACATCGAAAGCGCGACGCCCGGGTTCTTGAACTCGAACACCTCGCGCACGATCGGCGCGCCGCCGTCCGCCGGGGTGAACGTCAGCGTCAACTTGCCGGCGCCGGGGACCTTGAAGTCGGTCGCGCGGTACTGGTCACCGAACGCATGGCGGCCGATGACGATCGGCTGCGTCCACGCCGGAACGAGCCGCGGGACGTTGCGGCAGATGATCGGCTCGCGGAAGATCGTCCCGTCCAGCTCGTTGCGGATCGTACCGTTCGGCGAGCGGTACATCGCCTTGAGCCCGAACTCTTTGACGCGCGCTTCGTCGGGCGTGATAGTCGCGCACTTCACGCCGACGCCGTACTGCTTGATCGCGCGCGCCGCGTCGAGCGTGACCTGGTCGTCGGTCGCGTCGCGATGCTCGATGCCGAGGTCGTAGTACTTCAGGTCGACGTCGAGATACGGCAGGATCAGCTTGTCCTTGATGAAGTGCCAGATGATCCGCGTCATCTCGTCGCCGTCGAGCTCGACGACGGGGTTCTTGACCTTGATCTTGTTCAGGGGACTGCTCCTCGGCTGCGGGCGTGACCGCGGAGGGTTCAGCATCTGTCACCCTGAGCCTGTCGAAGGGTGCGCCACCGACTTCCCGGTCCGACTTTCGTCACAGATGGCGGGCCCGTCGCCACGCCGCCCGGAACCACCCGCCGATGCGCATCGTGAGCCTCTTGCCGTCGGCGACGGAGATCCTGTTCGCGATCGGCGCCGGCGACCGAGTGGTCGGCGTGACGCACGAATGCGACTTCCCGCCCGAAGCGAGGAGCCGTCCGGCGCTCACCTCCTCGCTGTTGCCGCACGAGCTCGATGCCGCCGGGATCGACCGTCACGTGCGCGCCCGGGTCCACGAGGGCTCCTCGCTCTACGGGCTCGACGACGCGAAGCTCGCCGAGCTCGAGCCCGATCTCATCGTGACGCAAGAGCTCTGCGCGGTCTGTGCGGTCTCATACGACATCGTCGACCGCGCGGCGAAGCGTTTGCGCGGCGATCCGCGGATCGTCTCGCTCGAGCCGTCGTCGCTGGAGGACGTGTTCTCCACCGTCACCTTCCTTGGCGCGCTCGCCGGCGCGCGCGACGGCGCGGCGCGCCTGCTCACGCAATTGCGCGCGCGCGTCGAATCGTTGCGCGAGCGCGTCAGTTCGCGTAAACGTGAACGAGTTCTCGTGCTCGAATGGACGGATCCGCCGATGAGCCCGGGGCACTGGCTCCCCGGGCTAGTGGAGCTCGCAGGCGGAGAACCCGTCCTAGGATCGCCCGGTGCGAACAGCCGCGTGCTGACGTGGGACGAGATCGCCGGCGCCGACCCCGACGTCGTAATCGTCGCGCCTTGCGGTTTCGATCTGCCCCGCACCCAGCGCGAGATCACAGCGCTGCCCGCGGACGCGGCCCGCGCGTTCTCCTCATTGCGCGCGGTGCGCAACGGGCGCGCCTACGCGATGGACGGCAACGCCTACGCGAGCCGTCCCGGCCCGCGCCTCGTCGATACCGCCGAACTCTTCGCCGCCGCAATCGCCGCGGAATCGCCGCCGTACGGCGACAAGATCGCCGCCGCATGCGTCGCCGGTGACGCGCTTGACGCTGCACGTTCGTGAAGCCGGGATCGCGGATCGCGATGCGATTCGGAGCACTCACCGACGCTTCCGTGATCTCTTGAGGTAAGCTTCGAGCGTGCGAACGCCCGCGCGCTGTAACAGCGTTTTCAACTGCATGTCGCTACGATGCCCGGCCGCAAAGTCCGGGCCGTATTCGCGGCGCAAGACGGCGATCGTCGTCTGCGGGCTCGGCGGCGCGAATTGCACCCCCGCGTCAAGGTTGCGCCTGTCGTACGAGATCTGGGGCTGCGGACGCGCGCTCGGTCTTCCTCCACGACGCCCGTTCTCGCGCGCGGCGGCGGCTTTCGCCGCGGAGGTCTTCGAACCGCCGCGGCGGCCCAGCTCGCTCATCCACCGCTTCGTGCCGAAAACCCCTTCGATCAGCGCCGGGATATAGTGGTCGACGTCGAGGCGCGGCCAATGCAATCCCGTACCCGGACCTTCCAGCACGACGTCCCGCAATTCCGCGGCGCTCGCTTCCTCGAGGCCTTGCAGATTCATGCGTGGGACGTGGAGCGTGCTACCGCTGGCGAATCGAATCACGACTTCATCGCTGTCGCCGTCATATGCCACGGAAACCGCTTCCGGGCGAGCCCATCGCCGGCTGCTCGCGATGGCGGCGACGATCTCGTCGTCCGTCGTCCGTATTCGATTACCGATCTTCATCGTGCATCGCTTCCCAAGCCCGTACGAGGTCAACGTACGCGGTCACTGCCGCTGCAAGAGCTTTCCGAACCTCGCTGCGAGTCACACGTCCGCGGATCGTGCCGGTTTTCCGGCGTGCCAACGCAACGCTTCCATCGCGGCGAAGGTCAATGATGACCTCACCGCTACCGACGAACGCGTGTGCGTGCCGAGGCTCGTGGTCTTCGGGATAGATCTTGAAACGGACCGCACCCACCCGGACGGTGCTCACCCGGCTAGTATACTACCCAATCCGCTTGGGTTTCAACTAGCTCCCGATCCAGCCACCGATCGTTACGACGCGGCCCGTGCGGTCTGGTTCAGGCGCGTGAGCCTCCACACGCCGTTCTCGCGGCGAAAACGCGTGATGGAAGCGGTCATGAAACGCACGCGCAGCGCGGCTCGCTCCGCATCGCCGAGAAGGACGCTGAGCAGCGCGTGCAACGGTCCCGCGTGGGTGGCGATCAGCGCGGTGCCCTCCGGCGGGGTTTTCGCCGTCACGCGCTCCACCGCGCGCGCGATCCTCGCCGTCAGATCGTCGAACGTCTCACCACCGCCGGGCGTGTAGCTCTTCACGCTGGTCAGATCGGTCTGGGCCAGATGCGGGTTCGCCGCGAGGATCTGCTCCCACGTCAGGCCTTCCCAGTCGCCGAACTGCATCTCGCGCCAAGCGGGATCGAGCCGCAGCGGGATCGCGCGCGCGCCGAGCACGATCCGAGCAGTCTCGACGGCGCGCGCCAAGTCGCTCGAGACCGCAATGTCGATTCGCTGATCGCGGAGCAGCGCCGCGAGGGCGGCGGCCTGCGCGCGGCCTTCGTCGTCGAGCGGGACGTCGGTGTGGCCTTGAAAGCGCTTGTCGGCGTTCCACGCGGTGCGGCCGTGCCGGACACAGATCAGCTCCACCTTCCGGCGCTTTGGTCCCGAGGAAGCCGGGCTCCTCGGCGGAACACCACCGCATGGAGTCCAACGGCCGCGTCGCGATCCGCAAGATGTACAAGCTCTACATCAACGGCGCGTTCGCGCGCAGCGAGTCCGGCCGCAGCGACCAGATCGACGGCGAGAACGTCGCGCACGCCTCGCGCAAGGACGTCCGCGATGCGGTGGTCGCGGCGCGCGCCGCGCTCGCGAAGTGGTCCGTGCAGACCCCGGCGCTCCGCGGCTTGGTTCTGTACCGGCTCGCCGAGATGATGGAAGCGCGCAACGCTGAGCTCGCCGCGCAACTCGTCGTCGGCGGCACGGTCGACGACGCCGAGGCGCGCCGCGAGGTCGCCGCGGCGATCGACCGCGCGGTCTGGTACGCCGGCTGGTGCGACAAATATCTCTCGCTCGCCTCGACGCGGAACCCCGTCGGCGGCCCGCACTTCAACTTCTCCACGCCCGAGCCGACCGGCGTCGTCGCGCTGCTCGCGCCCGACGAGCCTGCGCTACTCGGGCTCGTCACCGCGGTGCTCCCGGTCCTGGTCAGCGGCAACGCGGTCGTCGTCGTCGCGGGCGAGCGCGATCCGCGCAGCGCCGTCGTCTTCGCGGAATGTCTCGCGACCAGCGATCTGCCCGCCGGTGCAGCGAACGTCCTGACCGGGACGCGGGCGGAGCTCGCGCCGGTCCTCGCCGGCCACATGGACGTCAACGCGCTCGGCGCCTTCGGCCTCGACGCCGCGGCGGAGAAGCGCCTCGGAGAGCTCGCCGCCGAGAACGTCAAGCGCACGCATTTCGAGGACGCCCCGGCGCGCGAGGCGTGGTTCGGCGAGCAGTACGACGATCTCGAGCGCGTCCTCGCGTTCACCGAGCTGAAGACGATCTGGCATCCCGCGCGGATCTGAGCACGCGAGGCGTTCCGGGATCGCGGCGTGAAGTGCCCGGATCGGACCGCGGAGAGGTGGCAGAGCGGTTGAATGCACTCGCTTGGAAAGCGAGCATACTGTAAAAGGTATCGGGAGTTCGAATCTCCCCCTCTCCGAATCGCCCGCCGGGCCGTTAACGTGCGGCGCCTCCTGCGCCGATCTTCCACGGTAAGGGGGGCGGATGACCGAGGTGGACGGAACGCTCGCCGCCGCGGCATCGGAAGCGCCCGGCGACGAGCATCGTGAAGCGCGCGTGCGAGAGGTCGCCGCCCAGACGGGCGCGGCGATCGAACGGCTCCGTTCGGCGTCGGCACGGCTCACGGCGAACGCGGTCGAGCAAACCGCCGCGATCGTCGAGATCGCGCGCACCGCGCGTGCCTCCGCCGACCGCGTCCGCGGCGCGGGCAGCGCGGTCGCCGGCGCGCGAGCGCGCACCGCTGAAGCCGACGATCAGCTGCGCTCCGCCGGCCACGGGATCGAAGAGCTCACCACCGCGTCGAGCTCGCTCGCGGCGGTGACCAAGGACGCGCTCACCTCGATCGCCGAGCTGCTCGCGCTGACCGAGAAGATCGACGGGATCGTCGACTTCGTGCGCGAGGTCTCGGAGCGCACGAACCTGCTCGCGCTGAACGCCTCGATCGAGGCGGCGCGCGCCGGCGAGCACGGGCGCGGCTTCGCGGTCGTCGCCGCCGAAGTTCGCAAGCTGGCCGAGTCGACCCGCGCGGCGACGCGCGACATGGACGGCCTGCTGCGGCAGATCGCCGAGCGCGGCGCCTCCACCGGCGCGTTCTCGGAGTCACTCGACGCCGCGGTCGCCGAGAGCGAACGCTCCGCGGAAGGCGCCTATGCCGCGCTCGGCGCGATCTCGAACGCGGTGACCGACGTCGTGGCGACGTTCACCGACGTCGAGCGGCTCGTCGAGAGCGAGATCGCCGCCGCGGAGCAGTACGGCTCGGCCGCCGGTGCCCTGCTGCACGGCGTCCGCGAGCATTTCGCCGACACGGCCGAGACGCAGCTGTGGATCGGGAACGTCGAGTTCCAGAGCCGCGAGCTCACGGCGCTCAACGCGCGCGCCGAGGCGCCTGCGGTGCACGTCGCCACCCGAACGCTCCGCATCGGCTGCGCGGTTGCGCCGGAGTCGCTGCCCGCGCGGATGCTGCAGACGTTCAAGCGCGAGCTCGAGACGCTCACCGGCGGCGATGTGCGCGTCGAGCTGGTGATCCCGTACGAGAAGCGGCAGACGCAACTGCTCATCGACTTGCGCACCGGCGATCTCGCGATGGCGGCCGCGAATTGCTCGCTGGTCGGCAGCCTGCTCCCGCCCGCGCAGCTGCTCGAGCTGCCATTTCTGTTCCGCTCGCGTGTGCACGCCTTCGCGACGTTCGCCGGGCCGTACGGCCGGGCGCTGCTCGCACGCGGGGAGAGTCTCGATCTCGCGTTCCTCGGCTTCCTCGAGAACGGCGTGCGGCACTTCACCAACGACGTGCGCGAGGTGCGGGTCGCCGAGGACATGCGCGATCTGCGGATGCGCACGCTCGAGGGACCGCTCCCGCTGTATCTCGCCAGCGCGCTCGACGTCACGCCGTACCCGATGCCGATCGGGAAGGTCTACGAAGCGCTGCGCGCGCGCCGCATCGACGGTCAGGACAACCCGCTTCCGACGATCGTCAGCACGAAGTTCTACGAGCACCAGCGCTATCTCACGCTCAGCGCGCACAACTACACGCCGCAGATCCTGATCGCGAATCCGGAGATGCTCGCCGCGCTCGGCGAGCGCCGCGAGCTGATCGAGAAAGCCGCCGAACGCGCGATCGCGTGGCAGCGCGACTACGCCGCGAAAGCCGACGCCGAAGCGCTCGCGGTGCTTCGCAAACACATGCACGTCACGGTGCCGAGCGAAGCCGAGCGGCAGACGTTCGTGCGCGCGGCGGCGCCCGTCTACGACCGCGCCGCGGACCTGGTCGGCGAAGCGGAGCTCGCAGCGCTCCGCCGTGCGGCAGGCGCCTCGGCCGCGTCCTCCGGAGCCGCCGGCTGGATGTGACCTCCTAGCAGATTGGCCCGCTTTGGGCACGTCGGGGCAAACGTACGTCTTGCGAGCGCCGTGCGTGAGTGAGATGCTGCTCTCAGATGAAACGTCTCGCGCTCGCGGGTTTCGCGGCCGTCGCCGCACTGGCGGCGGTTCTCGTCGGCTGCGGGGGCGGCAGCACGCCGCCGCCCGCTCCAGCTTCGACGTCCGGCTTCGGCTCGCGCGCGCCGGCCGCATATCTCGGCTCGGTCACGCCGCCGCAGCTCTTTTTCGCAAACCTGGGCGGAGGGCCGACGCCGACGCCCACCCCGACGACCATCGTCGCAAGCGGGTTCAGCGGCGGCCTGACCGTGCTCGTGACCGCACCGCGCATCGTGACGGTGACGCCCGGTGTCGCGCCGGGTTCGTTCACTGTGACGCCGCTGGCGGCCGGACAAACGTCGCTGGTGTTGAACGACGGCAGCTCCGCGGTCGTCGTTCCGGTGATCGTCGGGGGCTGCCTCCCGCCTCTCGCGTTCCTGAACGGCCCGGTGACGTTAGGAGTGCCCGCCGATCGGCAAACCGGCGTCGCGCGGAGCATCGGACGTGTCCTGTTTTGGCAGCACAACTTCATCGGACAGATCGCCCCGCCGTTCACGCTGCGGCTCGTGGGCTCCGACGGCTCGGTGCTGAACGGGACGCTGCTGTCGCTGGCAGCGCCGCCGCCGGTGGTACCGCCCGGTGTACCGGCGGATGCCGTCTGGTCCGCGGCCACCATACCGCCGCTCAACGCGGACACCCTGTATCAGGCGCAGCTCATCTCGGCGGATATCGCATGCCTGTATCAGATGCCGCTCGGGACGTTCTCGACGTAAACGCTCGGAACCGCGATTTAAGTCAGCCGAAAAATGGTCACCTCATCGTGCTGCAGTGACGCGAGTGCATCGTCCCACGAGGCGCGGCGTGGCACTGTCCGGCGCGAGGCGCGGAACGTTTCAGAGACTACCGATCCTGAGTAAAACCTGACGAAGATCCCGACATAGGGGAGCCGCAGCTCTTCGCCGAGGTCGTGGAGCACCGCGTTCCAAAGTTCGAGAGTATCCGGTCCGCCGCCGTCGCGGTGCGTATGCGCCTTGCGCCGTTCGTCGATTGCGCGTGAGATCTTCGCCTCTGACCACCGCTTACGGCGCATACGAGCAGCATCTTTCACAAGCTCTTGCTCGAACGAATCGGACTCTTGCTGCAAGGTCAGGACCGTCCCGCAATCACAGTCGCCGTTCGTCGTCAGATATTGGCGCTCGTGATCATCGAGCACCAAACGCATCGACTTATTGTCGATAGGCGAAGCCGCTCGACCATGCCGTTCCATGACTGCTCGCAGCCCGGCAGCATCGTCGCTCGGGGCGATCAGGGTGATGAAATAGCACATGCAGCTGCGATCAACGCTTCAGCAGCGGCAGCACTTGCTCGCGCGGGAGCGCGAAGTACTTCACGCCGTTGCGGCCGCTGACGTCGTGCGCGCTGAAGAGCGCGTCGTCGATCGCCGACTCGGTCGCCTCGACGGTCGCCTGGAAGATGGCGTCGACGCGGTCCTCGTCGCTCTCCAGCGGCGGCCCGGTGATCCCGCCGGCGCGCGGGTAGACGTGCGTCGTCGAGAACGCGATGAAGAGGTCGCCGCTCGAGACGTGCGACGTGGCACCGGCGCGCGCGAGCCCCATCCCGGCACGCTTCGCGACGTCGCGTAAGCGATTGTGATCGAGCGGTGCGTCGGTCGCGACGACGATAATGATGCTGCCGTCGGCCGCCCGTCCGTGGTCCGGCGGCGCGTACGCCGCCGAGCGGCGGGGATACACCGGGAGCAAGTCGTACAGAAGCGCGCGGCCGACCGGGACGCCGTCGATCCGCAGCTCACCGCGTGAGCCGGTGTTCGCGTTGACGAGAACGCCGACGGTGTAGCCGCCGAGCTGCTGCGGCAGTACGCGCGACGCCGAGCCGATCCCCGCCGCGAAGCCGAACGCGCGCATCCCTGTCCCCGCGCCGACGTTGCCGCGCGCGAAGT
>Ga0213878_10000910_pt1 | contig 10586 bp, 10 predicted proteins | sample VelepicoBEBS_R02_FD_161053 | JGI IMG/M metagenome (GOLD analysis project Ga0213878, IMG submission 161053) | Vellozia epidendroides bulk soil microbial communities from rupestrian grasslands, the National Park of Serra do Cipo, Brazil - BS_R02 | ecosystem: Environmental > Terrestrial > Soil >... | reverse complement strand
CTCAGGCGAAATCCAGTCGAGTTCTTCCTGAACCTCCCGCAAGATTTGCAGCAATTGGGTCGGCTCCGCTCGCCGGCGCTCAAGAGCCTGCAAGACGACTTCACTCGTGTCCGACATGACCGTTTTGTTCCCTCTTTATCTCTCCCTTTGCGCGGTCACCTGGCCGGCCGCTTGACGTCGATCAATTCGGCGGCGCGGACCCAGGCAAGGACGTTGCGCGCCTCACTTCAGCAGCACGTAGATGTTGACCTCCAGCGCCGGATCGTCGGCGTCCTTCACGTCGTTCACATATTCCTCGACGAACGAATCCTGCGCGTCGACACCCTTCTCGTCGAGATAGGCGGTGATCGCGTCATAGGTGGCGTCGATGTCGGCGTAGGAGCCGACATGCTGGAAGCGCATCGCTTTGCCGCTCGGCGTTTGTCCGATCTTCACCGCGTCGGAAAGACTCGCCTTGTCTGCGGGCGCAGCCTCAAGCGGAAATCCGGCGTGGTATCGAAAGCCGCTGTCGTCGGACTCGACGAACACCGCAAGCGGCCGGCCGGCGGGCTTAAGGCCCACTTTGTCCATGTCGCGCTTGACCAGACCGAGCGACCCGAGGATGGCGCCGTAGATCTCGTCGCGATCGGCCTTGCCCTCGATATAGGCAAAGGGGCGCGCGGGGAGGTCCACGGTCTCGCCCGTCGATCCTTCGCTGGGGGGATTGGCCGGTTCGCCCGGCTTGGACGCTTCGGGGGCTGCCGGCGGGCTGTTGGCGGCCGGAGCAGGAGGCCCCGCCGGCGGCTGGGTTCCGGGCGCCGCCTGCGGTGCGCCTTGCGACTGAGCGGAAGGCGCCTGAACGGGTGAGGTTGGGGTGGCTGGAGCTTGAGACGTCGGCGCCGCGGGTGATTGCGCGGTCGGCGTCGAGTCTTCGCCCCAACCACCGGCCGGCAGCCCTGCGGCGACGATTGCGGCCAGAAGCCCCGCAATTGAGAACCGGATCCATTTGCTCGGCATCTTCGCGCTGTTCTCCGTCGCAGGCGGGCGAGGATTTTTGCTTGACCACCCTAAGGCCATTTCCGCTTGAAAACAAAGACGGCGGCGATGAGCGTTTTAGAGCCGTCAGGCCGGCGCCGGCCTCGTCCAGCGCAGCACCGGCTGCCGCGCGGCTCGGGTCTCGTCGAGGCGGCGGCGAGGAGCAAAAACCGGGGCGGACAGAAGACGCTCCCGGTCGCCCGCTTTGACCGCGAACGCAAGATACCGCAACGTCATGATGAAGAGATCGAGGCCGGCCTTCGATTCCGATTCCGTCGGTTCGATCAGCATCGCCCCATGCACAATAAGTGGGAAGTAAACAGTCATCGGGTGGTAGCCCTCGTCGATCATCGCCTTGGCGAAGTCCAGCGTCGTCAGTCCGGTGTCCTTCAGCCACCGGTCGTCGAACAGAGCTTCGTGCATGCAGGGCCGGTCGCCGAATGGCGCGCTCATCACGTCATTGAGGCAAGCCCGCACATAGTTGGCGGATAACACAGCGTCTTCGGAGGCTTGCCGCAAACCGTCCGCGCCATGGGAAAGAATAAAGCTGAGCGCGCGGACGAACATGCCCATCTGGCCGTGGAACGCGCTCATGCGGCCAAATGACGCTGTGCCTTCGGCGTGTTCGACGAGGTTGAGCTCATCTCCTTCGCGCGCGACGAAGGGAACTGGCGCGTAGGGCGCAAGCCGTGATGAGAGCGCCACCGGCCCCGCTCCCGGCCCGCCGCCACCGTGCGGGGTCGAAAAGGTCTTGTGCAGATTGATGTGCATCGCGTCGACCCCTAGATCGCCTGGACGCGTCTTGCCGACAATGGCATTAAAATTCGCGCCGTCGCAGTAGAAATAGGCGCCCGCTCCGTGAAGCGCCTCAGCGATGCCTGCGATCTGCCGCTCAAACAGGCCGCAGGTGTTTGGGTTGGTCAGCATGATCGCCGCAACATCGGGTGCGAGCGCGCTCTTCACCGCCTCGACGCTGACGTTCCCGTCCTCGCCGGCAGGGACAGGGCGGACGGAAAAACCGATCAGCGCGGCCGTGGCCGGATTCGTGCCGTGGGCGGAATCGGGGACCAGCACCACGCGTCGTGTCTCGCGCTCGCCCCGCGCTTCGATCGCCGCCTTGATCGCCATCATCCCGCACAATTCGCCATGCGCCCCGGCTTTCGGCGGCATTGCGACCGCGCTCATGCCGGTCATCGTCATCAGCGCCTTGGCCAGCGCGTCAATGACGGCCAGCGCGCCTTGCGCGGTCGAAACAGGTTGGAGGGGATGCACATCGGCAAATCCGGGAAGGCGCGCGATCCTCTCGTTGAGGCGCGGATTGTGCTTCATCGTGCACGAACCGAGCGGATAGATCCCGGCGTCGATCGAATAATTGTCTCGGGAGAGCCGGACGTAGTGGCGCAACGCCTCCGGTTCGGTCAGGCCCGGCAGGTTTAGCGCGCCTTCGCGCGCGTGCGGGCCAAGCCGCGATTGAAAGGGCGCCGGGTCGTCCAAGTCGACCCCAGTTGCGTCAAAACGCCCCGTCTCGAAGATCAGCGCCTCCTCGATATCGAGCGCCCGGTTGCCTGTGAAGGTCGCGCGCGCCTTTGCGGCGACGTCTTCCGGGCGCGTCGGACGTCCTTGTTTGTTCATCGGCCGGTTTGTCCCCAAAACGACATTACAGGCATTCGGACAACGCCTTCGCATAGGCTGCACGGTCGTCGTCGGTGTTGACTTCGGTGCTGGCGACGATGACGCAGTCGTCGAGTCCGGCGTCCGGCAGAAGTCGCGAGACCGGCAGCCCGCCGATCACGCCCCGCCGCGCTAGCGCCTCGATCAGGTCCACCGAGGGGCGGGGCGTGCGCACGGTAAATTCGTTGAAAAAATGCGTATTGAGGACTTCAACGCCGCGAATGGAGGAGAGACGGTCTGCGAGTTGAACCGCATTCGCGTGATTGATTTCCGCTAGCCGTCTGAGCCCGCGCTCGCCGAGCAGCGTTAGGTGGATTGAGAAGGCGAGCGCGCAAAGGCCGGAGTTGGTGCAGATGTTGCTCGTCGCCCTTTCCCGCCGGATGTGCTGCTCGCGTGTCGAAAGGGTCAGCACAAAGCTTCGCCGCCCCTCGGCGTCGACGGTCTCGCCGGCGAGGCGCCCCGGCATTTGCCGCACGTTCTTCATTCGCGTTGCGAAGAGGCCGAGATAGGGACCTCCGAAGTTCAGTGCGTTGCCCAGGCCCTGGCCCTCCCCCACAGCGATGTCGGCGTCCATTTCGCCGGGCGAGCGAACGGCGCCGAGCGCAACGGGGTCGGTGAAGACCGCAATCACCTGCGCTCCGCGGGCATGCGCCGCGGCGGCTATGGTTGAGAGGTCGCGCGGATTGCCAAAGAAATCCGGGCTTTGGACGATCACGCAACTCGTCTCGTCGTCGATCGCCGCCGCGATGTCTTCGCACGCGACGACGTCCGGCGGAAGCCGCGTAATCTTCTCGTCGGCCATATGCGCGAGCGTCGCGGCGACTTCGGCATAGTGCGGATGGACGCCGCCCGACAGAACCGCTTTCCCCCGCCTGGTCAGGCGGTGGGCCATCAGCATCGCTTCTCCGCAGGCCGTCGAGCCGTCATACATCGAGGCGTTGGCCACCTCCATGCCGGTCAGCGCCGCCACCTGGGTCTGGAATTCGAACAGGACCTGCAGCGTCCCCTGAGCGATCTCCGGCTGATAGGGGGTGTAGCTGGTCAGGAACTCCGAGCGCTGGATGAGATGATCAACGCTCGCAGGGATATGACGCCGATAGGCGCCCGCGCCCAGAAAAAAAGGCGCCGAGCCCGCCGCGACGCTCCGGCGGGCCATCGCCGTCATCGCGCGCTCGACCGCCATCTCGCTCATGGCGAGCGGCATGTCGAGCAAACCCTCAATCCGATACTCGGGGGGAATGTCAGCAAAGAGCGCGTCAATGTCAGGGACGCCGATGCGCGTCAGCATCGCCTCCCGTTCGCTTGCGTCCAGCGGCAGGTAGCGCATCTGTCAGTCCAGCGTTTTCAGGTAGTCGGCGTAGGCGGCTTCATTCATGAGCTTCGCAAGTTCGGCGGCGTCGGAAAGCTTGATGCGAAAAAGCCACCCTCGGCCAAGCGCGTCCTCGTTGATGAGGCCCGGCGTCGCCTCCACCTCGGAATTGACCGCGATGACTTCTCCCGAGGCCGGCGCGAAGACGTCGCTCGCCGCCTTCACGCTCTCGACCACAGCGGCGGGGTCGCCCGCTTTCAGCATTTTTCCGACGGGCGGCGCCTCCGCGAAGACGACGTCGCCGAGCTGCTGCTGGGCGTGCTCGCTGATACCGACGACGCCTTCCGCGCCTTCGATCCGGATGTACTCGTGATCCTTCGTGTAGCGAACCTGCGACATGGAGAATTCCTTTGGTCTTAGCCGCGATAGTAGGCGTGGGGACGAAACGGCAACGCAACGACGCGCGCGCTCAGCGGCTTTCCGCGCACCACGAGACGGACGGGCGTTCCGACCGCGGCGTAGGCGCGCTGAACAAAGCCCATTGCGATCGGCGCGCCTACGCTCGGGCCTAACCCGCCAGACGTCACGACGCCAATCGGCGCGCCATCGGAGGATAGAATCTCCGTGCCCTCCCGCGCAGGCGCGCGTCCATCCGGGCGCAGGCCGACGCGTCGTCGTTTCGGCCCTTCAGCCAGCGCGCTCCGAACACGCTCGGCGCCGGGAAAGCCGCCCTCGACCCGGCGGCGCTTCTGGATCGACCAGTTGAGCGCCGCCTCCACTGGATCGACCGTCTCGTCGAGCTCGTGGCCATAAAGGCAAAGGCCGGCTTCGAGTCTGAGAGAATCCCGCGCGCCGAGCCCGATCGGAGCGACGCCGGGCTGCGTCAGCAGCACGCGAGCGAACATCTCGGCCTGCGCGGCGGGAAGGGAGATTTCGTATCCGTCCTCGCCGGTGTAGCCGGATCTCGAGACGAAGGTCTCGAACCCCGCGACCCGCGCCGGCCGGGCGCTCATGAAGGCGGCTGCCTCCAGTCTTTCGTCGGGGGCAAGCCGCACCAGAGTCGCCGCAGAGAGCGGTCCCTGAAGGGCGATCAGCGCCGCCTCGTCGAGCGGCGTGAGCCGGACGCCCTTGGGCAGGCGCTCGCGAAGAAGCGCGAAATCGACGGCCTTGCGGGAGGCGTTGACGACAAGCCTCAGTTCGCCCGCTGCGTCAGGCGGACGCGTCACCATCAGGTCGTCGACAATCCCCCCACTCTCGTTGAGCAACTGCGTATAGCGCTGCCGGCCTGGCGCAAGATTGACGAGGTCCGCTGGGCACACGGTTTCGAGAAAAGCCGCAAGGCTCGCATGATCAGCGCCCTCGAGAAGCGCCTGCCCCATATGCGAGACGTCGAACAGTCCCGCATGGCTACGCGTATGAAGGTGCTCGGCGAGCACTCCGTCCGGATACTGGATCGGCATGTCGTAGCCGGCGAACGGCGCCATGCGAGCGCCGAGTTCCACGTGCAGAGCGTGAAGGGGCGTCTCGAGAATCGCGGATTCGCTCATCGGGGCACCGGTCGTGAACGTCCGTCCGCCGGAATGGCTCGGCCAGCGAGGGCCGAGACATTCCGGAGGCCCCCTCTGTCCCATGACCTGAGAGATTTCCCGCCGAATGGCGGTTACCCCATCGGTGGGCGCGCATTACAGCCTCGCGCGCCGCTTTCCAGAGCGTCATCACCCGCGCGGTCCATGGGCCTGAGCGTTTCCGGGGCGGTTGCGCCTTCGGCGCCGGCGACAATGCCGCCGGACTCTTCCGCGAGGTGTCTTTGACTGACGATACGCGAGCTAGCCCCACGGGACGAGATTTGTCAAACGGCGGTTCGCTGTGACCATTAGCCGGCGTTCTTCTGCCGGTGTCGCTTGGGCGGAGCGCTGGCGCCGCCGCTCGCGAACCCGACGGTAATGGCATACTCGTCTGCGAGCTGGAGCGTCGTCAGCGGCAATGGGATTGGTTCGGTCACGACCCGGAAGCCGCCAGCCTGAACGCCGTCCGTCGTGGCTTCGACCTTGAAGATCTTGGAGAAGACCTCTTTCTTGTCGGTGTTGTGGGTCACCGCGATTTTCAGCGGGGCGCTGTAGGTTCCAGCCGAACCGGCTGGTCCAATCACCACTTCGCCCGCGACGCCGATCTTGAGCGTCGCCTGCCCCGGCCCGGCCGGATCGCACTCGCGCGCCGTGTCGCCGACGTTGAACTGATAGCGGACCGAGGCGTTGTCGGTCCCGCCGACCCTCAGCGCCGCCCCGCCCTCGGCGACATCCACAGTCGGGCAGTTGATGTCCTGCGAGGCGACCGGCAGAACAATAGGCTTCTCGCTAGGATTGGCGGCAGGCTTCGCCACCGGAGGCGGATTGGCGCCAAGATTGACGGAGTTGGCGTTCGGATCGCGATGAGCGAACCAGGCGTCGACCGAGCTGCATCCGCTCAGCGCCGCGAGCGCCGCGACAACCAGCAAGGATCGAATAGGGAGCGCGTTCATTGCGGACGACTTCTCACTGCCGGATTTCACGGGGGTCGGTGCTTACGACGCTCACGCCCTTATGGCAATTGTTCGTAGGCTTCCTTGAAGCCGGCGAGCGGCGCGAGCACGCCGACGCCTTGCTCCGGCGTCTGAAAGATGCCCAGCGTCGCGGTCTTGCCAGTCTTTAGCTTCTCGAGCAGCTTGTCGTCGATGGCGAGCTGGGCGATGCAGCCGTTGGCGAGGCACTGCAGAAAATTGAGACGGCCGAAATCCTCGTCGTCGATCCTCAGGCCGACCCCGGAGGGCAGCAGCACGCCGAGCGGAGCGATGACCCGCATCAATCGCGCCTTGCGATCGGCGCTGTTGAGCACGATGACGACGAGCGTCACGTTCGGCCGCTCCTGATCGACGACGCTGAGCACGAGGGCGCATTGCTCGTAGCTTGCGCCCGGCGGGGTCTCGCAGCGCGTCTCCCAGTCGCCGTGCTTGTCCTTGATGACGCCCTGAGCTGCGTTCGATGCGGTCGCAGACATTGCGGCGATCAAGAAGGCCAGGCCCGAGAGAACGCGACGAATCAATTGTGCCTTACCGTTCATGAATGCGTTGGTTCCCGGGTCCCGCGGACGACAATTCGACGGCTCCCGCGGTAGCAATCTTGCGGCGCGAACTCATGGCGGAGGCACGAAAAAAAGACTGTCAGAGGGAGGGAGATGGTGGGCGCTAGAGGGATTGAACCTCTGACCCCTACCATGTCAAGGTAGTGCTCTACCGCTGAGCTAAGCGCCCATCTCCGAGGACTCGAGCGCGAAAGCTCCGCTCGAGAGTGCGCGGCGGTATAGACGCTCGAGCCGCGGCGCGCAATGGCGAATCTCAAAGCGAGGCGAGGCTTGCAAGCATCGGCGACCGCCGCGCGAGAGGCCATTCCGGCAGCGGTCGTCGCGCGTCCCGCGTCGTCCAGCGATCTGCCGGCGATCATGGCGATCGAGCGTCTGCCGGGCTTCGAGCTCCATGTGGGCAGGTCGGAGGAAGCCGAGCACCGCGCCATGATGGCCTCGCCCGCTTACGCCTATCGGCTCGGGATCAGAGCGGGCGTCGAGGCGTTCGCGATCCTCAGCGGCGTCGGCGATCCGCACGGCAATCTCTACCTCAAGCGCATCGCCGTCTCGCGCCCGGACGAGGGTCTCGGGAGCGCCTTTCTCGGCCTCGTTCTCGGCGAGGCGTTCGGGCCGCTCGGCGCCGACCGGGTCAGCCTCGACTGCTTCGCCCGCAACGCCCGCGCTCAGCGCGTCTACCAGAAGCTCGGCTTCACGAGGGATGGCCTGTTGCGGAAGGCCTACCGCCTGCCTGACGGAACGAGGACGGATCTCGTTCTGATGGCGCTGCTGAAGAGCGAGTGGGAGGGCGGACGGGGGTGAGCAGTTTCGTCCGCGACGCCGTTATTTCAATCGCTTGGGCGCCAAATTCTGTCCCGGTTGCGAGATATTAAACAATACAAAAGAACGAATCAAAGACGTATATCCCAAATATATGGAAGCTCTATTTCGCGAACCTATCGCGCGCGTTTCGTCCGCTCGGCCTAGCCACGTGGGTCGCCGCGCTACCCCGCCACAGGCCGGCGCGCGATCATCAGCAGGCCGCCGCCTTCGTCCGTGGTGGTTTTCGGTGCCCCCAACAGCCTGAACGCGATCGAGCCGAGCCCGTGCCCGATCAGCGCCGACGCGTGCCAAGCAAGCGCTCCGCGAAAATAGACGTCGGAACACTTGATCGGCGAACAGCGCTCGATCCAGAATATCCGGCCGTCTTCTTGTCCCCAGGGCACATTGTTGACGCTTTCGACAATCGCGCCGGCGCTCCGCGCCAGTTCGGCGAGAGCAGTCTTGCTCCACCAGGTCAGGTGATGGGGCGGAGCGTTGATCGGAAAATTGGGGATACGGGTCAGCGCCGACGGGACGTGCGGAACGCCGATAAAGATGAGGCCGCCGGGCTTCGCCGCCTCGACGATTTCGGCAAACAGCGCCTTCGGATCGCGCACGTGCTCGATGACCTGGAAGCAGACGACCGCGTCGTAGGACGCCGCGCGCCCGACAAGATGCTCAGCAAGGGTCTCGCCGCGGACGCCCCCGGCGCCCGAGCCCTCGGCGACATGCGGATCGAGGCCGGTATAGTCGGCATGCGGGACGCATTGCCGGAAATTGCCCTGGCCGCAGCCGACGTCGAGCACACGCGCTCCGAATGGAATATGCCGGGCCGCGATCAAGAATTCCTCGCGCACGGTTTCGTCGGTGAAGAGGCGCCGTCGCTTCAGACGCGCACTGAACTCTCTGTAGAAGGCCTGGTCGCCCTCAACCGGCGGATCGAAGAAATAGAGGCCTGTCGGCGATTCCCACAAGCCGATGCGGTCGACCCCGGCGAGACTTGTCCGCGCGTCAGTCCCGAAGACGATCCGCCAGAGATCGACGAGAAGGCGCGTTGTCACCCACTGCACCCGCCGGACCGCCGGTCGGCCGGTGACCGGGCAAAGAGGCGCCGCTTCTTGGGACACCGAAACCGCCAATGCCCGTCTCTCGCCGGACCGGGCTCGACTATCGCCCGCCGGATCCGCAAAGCCAATCTGAGGAGCTGTGGAGGCTCCGCCGGGCATCCGGCGACGCCCCTCAGGGATCCCCTACGCCCGCGAGTGGCGAGCCAGCCGAGCCCTCAATGCGAACGCGGGTCAAGTGTAGCTGTGATACATGGGCGTGTTCAGGAGTTCGGTTTGCCCTTCCGCCCAGATCGACGCGATCTCCGGAGCCGAAAGCAACCGGTTCCAGATCGCGACATGCGCGATTGAGCCCTTGAAGGCGGTCTCCTGAGTGCCGCCAATTGTTATGGCCCCAGACCCGGCTTGCGGCTGGACGCCATAGCGTCCGTACTTGTCCTCAAGAACGCGGGTCGCTTCAACGTTTTGCTTCCATACAATGCAGCCCGTGGTCAGGTCGCCCGGGGAAATATAGGGCTCGGCCTCTCCCACGAGGAACACCCATTTGCCGACTTCGATCGGCGTCTCGTCGTTCGCAGACACGCCATATTCCATGTAGGAGCCATTGCCCTCTCCAGGGTCGGCGCCAAGATTGAAAGTATAGAAAGAGAGCCGCGAATGGCGCGTGGGGTTTGTTTTATTGTAAAAGCGCATTGCCCACTCGACGTCCGTTGAAGAAGCGACGGCCTTCTCGAGGAAGTATACGTATTGATCCTTTTTCCCTACAGTCTGCGTATTGTCCAGCGCGAGCGGACAAATCCAGGCGGCGACCGAAAGCGCGTTTGCGTAGGGTTGCGAATATTTTGGATCGCTGTCGATCGCAAGCGCGCTCCCGAGTGCGCCATCAAAATAGGGGGCAAGGATCTCGCCAAAAGGAATGACCGCGAGATTAACCCCGGGAGGGGGCGCCGATGTCGCGTGAAGGCCCATTTCGTCGTGACATGAAGTGCTGCCGACGGCATCGTCCAGCGGCCAGTAACTCGTTGGCTGGGTGGCGAGGATTGCGCTTTTGATGCCCATGTCCACTCTCCAATGAGGAACCATCAATACGGCTTGAGCTCAACCGCTATTTCCGTGGTCGGGCGAATTTTCGCACTTTACCGCGATCTGGCAATAGATGATCAGGGGTGAACTCGCCCATGGAGTCCGCAACTTCACCTCATTGCGGAACGCTCTCTTAAGATCAGAACCGCTCGCCGACCATCTCCTCGCTCTTGGCCCACAGCGCCGCGGCGCGCTGCGGGTCGAGCGCGTAGGCACGCACCCCCACGGGGGTTGTTGCGTCTGTGACGACTTCGGCCACGTGGCAGTCCTCGCAATATCGGCCGCCGACCTGTTCGGGATCCGCGACCACGCCGGCCCAGACCGACGTCGCCGCGCCCTGGGGTATGGTCTTCCAGCCGAAGGCCTCGCCCGCGGCGGCGGCGGCATTGATCCGATCGGTCAACTGCCGCGTGGCCTCGGCCGTCATGTGGCGGACAAGCTCGGTCTGGATGGCGCCCGGATTGATGGCCGTCGCGCGCAGGCCGTTCGTCTTGTGGCGGCGATCGAACTCGACGGCGAACAGAACGTTC
>Ga0213878_10000909_pt1 | contig 10587 bp, 10 predicted proteins | sample VelepicoBEBS_R02_FD_161053 | JGI IMG/M metagenome (GOLD analysis project Ga0213878, IMG submission 161053) | Vellozia epidendroides bulk soil microbial communities from rupestrian grasslands, the National Park of Serra do Cipo, Brazil - BS_R02 | ecosystem: Environmental > Terrestrial > Soil >... | reverse complement strand
TGTCCGTGAAGCGCAGATCAACGAATTTGACTTCGTTGTCCGCGATCATTTTCATTACGTCTTTGGCCGACGTCATCGATGTCTCTCCTCGATCGAAGTGGAAATTCGGTGCGCAGGGCCGCTCAGTGCCACAGCCCGACGGACGCACTGCGGCATGCAGGAAACATGCCGCCCAGCGCCGTGCCGCCGCCCTGCCGGCCCCTCACCGATAGAGCGCAAGCTTTGGGGCGAGAGTAACAGAACGGCTCATTTCTCCCCTCTGAGCGGCTGAAATCGGCACTATCATAGTGCAAGCGCACCAGGTTGGTGCGCCATTCACACTACGTCAGCCGGCGACGGGTTCGATCTTGGCGGGTCGCTGTTCGCCGGCGTGCTCGGGCAGAAACATCGCCTGCAGGTCGTTCAGGAACCGCAATCCGCGGCTTGTTGCGCAGATTCGAGTCGGGTCGGCCTCCAGCAGGCCACGACGTTCGGCGAGGTCGCGTGCGCGAGAGACGGCGTCCGGCGGCAGCCCTGTGCGTTCAACAAAGAGCGACGCAGGCACGCCGTCGCTCAGCCGCAACGCGTTGAGCATGAATTCGAACGGCAAATCGAACACGCTAACGATGTACTGACGACTGACGAAGCGTCCTTCGGCAGCATTTCCCAGATACGACTCCGGCTTGCTGTAGCGCTCCTGCCGAGTGATCCCCTCGGCGAGCGTGAGCTTGGTGTGCGCACCCGCACCGATTCCGAGGTAGTCGCCGAAGGTCCAGTAGTTCATGTTGTGCACGCATTCGCGCCCCGAGCGTGCGTACGCCGAGACCTCGTAATGGCGGTATCCACAGTTGCCGGCGCGCCGCTGCAGCGCCTCCTGGATCAGGAAGGCCGTGTCCTCGTCGGGCAGCTGGGGCGGAAACTTCGCGAACACCGTGTTCGGCTCCACCGTCAGCTGGTACAGCGACAGGTGCGGCGGTGCGATCTCCAATGCGACCCGCAGATCCTCTTGCGCCTGCACCAGCGACTGGCCCGGCAGCGCCCACATCAGATCCAGGTTGAAGTTGTCGAATTGCTCCTTTGCCCGCTCTGCCGCCCGGCGCGCCTGCGACGCATCATGGATGCGGCCAAGCCGAGCGAGCATTTCGTCGTCGAAGGACTGGATTCCGAGCGACAAGCGGTTCACCCCTGCCTGGCGGAAGGCGGCAAACCGTTCGGCCTCCATCGTTCCCGGGTTCGCCTCCAGCGTAATCTCGCACCCCGGCCTCAGCGGCAGCAGCGTGCGGATGTCGCACAGCAGGCGGTCGACCTCCTCGCCCGTCATCAGGCTCGGCGTACCGCCGCCAATGAAAACGCTCTGGACCGTGCGCCCCCACACGAGCGGCAGCGCCGACTCCAGGTCCGCGCGCAAAGCCTGCAGGTAGCGCAGTCGCAGCTGCGCCGCGTCTGCGGCCGACTCGGACTGCGCGTGCGAATTGAAGTCGCAATACGGACACTTGCGCGCGCACCAGGGGAAGTGCACGTACAGCGACAGCGGCGGCGGCACTCCCGGCGCGCGCCAGGCGTGTGCCTTGTTGATCGAGCCGATGTTGCTTGGGGAGATCGTGGAGACGCTCACAGCGCAGAAGCTTAGCGATGGTGACCGGCTCCACCGAGTACCCAGACATCGGTAAGCGCGGGCTAGCCGACGAAGAGCACATCGCGGCCGTCAGCCGGTCGGGCCAAGGCTACAGACGCAACGCCGCCGCGGGCGAACGGCTACCGTGCGAGCGTCGGCGGCGTCACCACCGCCAGCGCTCAGCGAGCGCGCTGAGCAGCTGCCGCATCGCCTGGCCGCGGTGGCTCAGAGCGTTCTTGCGCTCGGGCGCAAGCTCGGCGGCGGTGAGGCCGGGCTCTTCGATCCAGAAGTGTGGGTCGTAACCGAATCCGTTGGAGCCGCGCGGCTGTAGCACGATCCGACCGTGCCAGCGGCCCTCGGCGACGATCGGCTCGGGATCGTCGGCTGCGCGCAGTGCGACCAGGATGCACACGTAGTGTGCCGAACGGTCGCCGGCGCCGGCCAGTCGCGCGACCAGCGCGGCGTTGTTTTGGGCGTCGGTGGCGCCAGCCCCGGCGAAGCGGGCTGAGCGCACGCCGGGATCGCCGTCTAGCGCCGTGCAGCACAGCCCGGAGTCGTCGGCCAGCGCTGCCAGACCGGTGGCGCGCGACGCATGGCGCGCCTTTGCGAGCGCGTTTTCCAAAAACGTCGGATGGGGCTCGTCCGCGCTTGCCAGGCCGAACTGGCGCTGCGGCACCACCTCGACCTGCAGCGGCCGCAGCAGCAGCTGCAACTCGCCCAGCTTGCCGGCGTTGTCGGACGCCAGCACGAGGCGGCGCGGAACCGTTGCGGTCACGAGGCCAGAGCGGCTTTCTGCAGCTCGATCAAGCGGCCGATCCCCCCGCGAGCCAGCGCAAGCATCGATTGCAGCTGCGCTTCCGAAAAAGGCTCGCCTTCGGCAGTTCCCTGCAACTCGACCAGCGTCCCGGAAGCGGTCATCACGACGTTCATGTCGGTGCCGCAGCTGCGATCCTCTTCGTAATCCAGATCGAGCAGCCCAATGCCATCGACGATGCCGACCGAGACAGCGGCGACCGCTTCGCGCACCGGCGCGCTCCTGAGCATCGAGCGCTCGCGCATCCAGGCGACCGCATCGCACAGCGCAACGAAACCGCCGGTGATCGCGGCCGTGCGAGTGCCGCCATCGGCCTGAAGTACGTCGCAGTCGATCTGGATCGTGCGCTCGCCCAATGCGGGCAGATCGACCACCGCGCGCAACGCGCGCCCGATCAGGCGCTGGATCTCGAGCGTGCGCCCGCTCTGGCGGCCACGGGCCGCTTCGCGTTCGCCGCGCGTGTGGGTTGCCCGCGGCAGCATCCCGTATTCGGCGGTGACCCAGCCGCGTCCTTGCCCCTGCAAAAATGCTGGCACGCGCGCCTCGACGCTGGCGGTACACAGCACGCGCGTTTCGCCGAAGCACACCAGGACAGAACCTTCGGGGTGGCGCGTGTAGCGGCGCGCCAGCGTGACGGAGCGCAGCTCGCCCGCGCCCCGGCCCGCGCTACGAGGCATCGTCGACCAGCTTGGTGGAGCGGTGGATCGCCCGCTGGATCTCGTCGACGGCCTCGTCGATCTGGTCGTCGGTGAGTTCGGAGCCAAGTTCCTCGCCGGGGCGCCGGAACTGGATCGTAGTGGCGACGCCGCCGTCGGGGATCGCCAGCGTCGAGACCGGAGCATCGGTCGGCGGAACCATATCGACCGCTTCCGCACCGGCCCAGGCCATTGCGACCGCCGTGCAGTTGTCAGCGTCGGCACCCGCAGCCTCCAGCGCTTCACTCACCAGGTCGGGCACGGCGCGCATCACCGTGCGATCCGAGAAGGCGTCGATGATCTGGCGATCCTGCAGCGCGCCCCACAGGCCGTCGGTGCACAACATGATCACGTCGCCGCTGTGCAGGGCCATCGGATGGCTCACTTCGACCGTCGGCGCAACGTACGCGCCGACACAGTTGTAGATGCGGTTGCGTTCCGGATGATCCTTCGCGTCTTCGTCGCTGATCAGACCGGACGAAACCAGGTGGTGTACACGCGAATGATCGACAGTGCGCGCGGCAATGCGCCCGCCGCGGATCAGATACAGGCGCGAGTCGCCCGCGTACGCCCACATCGCCAGACCCTGCTGGATCACGCAGACGACCACCGTCGTGCGAGGCGCCTCCGGCAGCGAGTGCTCGGCCCGGTAGCTGTGCAGGCCCCGATGCGAAGCCAGGATCGCCTCCTCCATGAACGCCGCCGGGTCGGTGAGCATCGGCTTGGCATGACGCTGGAACAGCTCAGCGATCGTCTGCAGCGTCAGCTCGGAGGCGATCTCGCCGCGCGCATGTCCCCCCATGCCGTCGGCCACCACCATCAGCAGGGAGTCGCGCGTGTACAGGTAGCCCATCCGGTCCTGGTTGACCTTGCGCCCGCCCTTCTTGCTGTCTTGGTAGATCGAGAATCGCATCAGAACCAGGTGATGTTGTGGTCTTTCATGAAACGGGTCACCCGTTCCCGGAAGTGGCGAACGCGCGCACCGGTGCGCTCGGTAAACGTGAACTCCGGCCGCTCCGGCACGTTGTTCACAAGCTCCTTTTGGACCGCGAACACCGTCTGTGGCCGCTCCAGCGAATTCAGGCGCAGGCAGCGCTCGACCATCGAGATCAGCTGGTTGGAGTAAAGACCACGGAACGCCTTGAGCACCTGCGGCATCTTGTCGTCCTTCAGGCGGTGGTCCGACTCCTGCGGAGGAAGCCCCGACATGCACGCATATATGCAGGCGCCGATGCTGTACACGTCGGTCCACGGCCCCAGCTCGGCGTCGCGCTTGTACAGCTCGGGCGCCGCAAAGCCAGGTGTATACATCGGGTAGGTCTTGCTGTGATCGCGCTGCAGCGTCTGGCGCGCGGCCCCGAAGTCGAGCAGGATCGGGGTGCCGTCCATCCGCAAGTAGACGTTGGCCGGCTTGACGTCGAGGTGCAGCAGGCGATTCGAATGGACCTCGCGCAGCCCGTTCATCACCTGCGCGAACACGCGCCGGATGAAGCGTTCCGAGAGGACGTCTTTCTGTTCTTTGCTGCGGTTGCGTAGCACGTGCTCTTGCAGCGACCGGCCCGACTCGTAGTTCATCACCATGTAGACGGTGTCGTTGGCGCGGAAGAAATTGAGCACGCGCACGATGTTCGGGTGATAGATCGATGCCAGCGCCCGGCCTTCTTCGAAGAAGCACTTCAGGCCGATGCGGTAGGTGTTCAGGTTCTCGGGCGCGACGTACGGGGAGAACTCGCCCGGCTTGCGCTGCGCAAGCGATGCCGGCATGTACTCTTTTATCGCGACCGAGTTGCCGTTCTCGTCCTGTGCGAGATAGACGATCGAGAAGCCGCCGCTCGATATCTTCTTTACAATCCGATACGTGGCGAGCTGCTGGTTCTCCGGCAGCGAAGCGTTGGTCTGTGACGCCATGTCGACGCGATTGTCCGAAATCGAGAGGGCGAAATCGAGAGGGAAAGTCCTACAGGAGCGCGCCGATTTTAGCCAAATCGGCCTGCTGCGAACGACCGCCGAGCACACATCGATCGGCTAAATTGGCATGGCATTGGCTGCAAGACCACAGGATTTGGGCACACAACCAGGCCTTCCGCGCCGCATGGCAGCACAGGCGGCGGCTGGAATCACAGCGGGGACGACAGCGGCGATGGCGGCAGTCGCCAGCATGACCGGGTTTGCGGCGGCTGCGGCCGCCGCGCCCGGCCTTTCGGTGAGCGTCGAGCTCAAGTCGGTCAACGCGCGCTTCCTCGAAATGACGATCCGCTTGCCGGACGAACTGCGCTTCCTCGAGGCCGGTGCCCGCGAGGTGCTCGCCTCCCGCCTGGCCCGCGGGAAGATCGACCTGCGCGCGACCGTCACGCGTGACCTCGGCGCGTCCGATGCGAGATTGAACCGGGACGCGCTCGGCCGCCTGGCGGCAATCGCGGCCGAAGCGCAGGCTGCCGTCCCCCTTGCCGCCCCTCTGGGTCTGGCCGACGTGCTGCGCTGGCCGGGTGTGATCGAGTCTGGGACCGACAATGCCGAGAAACTGCAGGAGCCGTTTTCGAGCGCGCTCCAAGAGGCGCTCGACCTGCTGGCGCAGACACGCCTGCGGGAGGGAGCGGCGCTGCAGACGGCGCTTCTGGAGCGTTGCGACGGCATCGACCGCATCCTGGCCGATCTGCGCGTCCAGGTGCCGGCGATCCTGGCCATAATGGGGCGCAAGCTGCAGGAGCGAATGAGCCAGGCGCTGGTGCCTGCGCTGTCGGGCTCCAACCACCTGTCGCGCGAGGAGGTCAACGACCGAATCCGCCAGGAGGTGACGCTGTACGGCATGCGTGCCGACGTTGCCGAGGAATTGCAGCGCCTGGGCACCCATGTTGGCGAGGTGCGGCGTTTGCTGAGCGCCGGCGGGGCCGTCGGGCGGCGCCTCGACTTCCTGATGCAGGAGCTCAATCGCGAAGCTAACACGCTCGGCTCGAAAGCCTCCGCGATCGAAATGACGAACGCGGCTGTGGAGCTGAAGCTGCTGATCGAACAGATGCGCGAGCAGATCCAGAACCTCGAATGACTCGACGACCCGCTTCGGGCCCGCCTTCGCCCGCCGGGCTTCGGCGGGCAAGCCGATCCGGCGAGGCGCAATCGACCCAGAGCGGGCTCGCCCGTCGTAGCCGCGAAAGCGGCGGAGGCGGGCAGGTATTCGTGGTTGCTGCGCCTTCCGGTGCCGGCAAGTCGAGCCTGGTCAATGCGCTGTTGCAGCAGGATCCGGCGATCCGGCTTTCGATCTCCTTCACCACCCGCCCGCCGCGTCCCGGAGAAGGAGATGGGCGCGAATATCACTTCGTCAGCCGAGAGGAGTTCGCCGCCTGCCAGGAGCGGGGCGAGTTCCTGGAAGCCGCTGAGGTGCACGGCAACTGGTACGGCACTTCACGCAGCTGGATCGAGCAGCAGCTCGCGAACGGCCACGATGTCCTTCTGGAGATCGACTGGCAGGGCGCACGCCAGGTGCGACAGCTTTTTCCCGGGTCGGTCGGCGTCTTCATCCTGCCGCCGTCGATGGAGGCGCTGCGAGCACGCCTGCAGCAGCGCGGCCAGGACCGGCGCGAGGTGATCGAGCGGCGCCAGGCGGCGGCGCGCGGCGAAATGGCACACGCGCCCGAGTTCGAGTTCCTGATCGTCAACGAGCGCTTCGAGCAGGCGCTGGCCGAACTGGCCGCCGTGGTGACCGCCACACGGCTGCGGTTCGCCCCGCAGGCGGCGCGCCACCCGGACGTCTTTCGCATGCTCGGCACCATGAGCACCGCTTCGGACGACGCCTGAGGCGGCCCCGCTGAAGCGCGCCCAGCCCGCACTGCTCTGCGATGACCGAGCCGCTGCTGCAGATCGAACGCCTCGATGTGGCGTTCGGCTGCAGGCGGGTTGTCGAATCGCTCAGCCTGTCGATCGACCGGGGAGAAAAATTCGCGCTGGTAGGCGAGTCGGGCTCCGGCAAGACCGTCACGGCCCTCGCCGTATTGCGACTCCTGACCGGCGCCCGCTGCAGCGGTGCGATCCGCTTCGAGGGGCGCGATCTTGCGGACCTGAGCGAAGTCGAGATGCGACAGGTGCGCGGGCGTCGCGTGGCGATGGTGTTCCAGGAGCCGCTGGCGGCGCTCAATCCGCTGTATCCGATCGGCGCGCAGATCGGCGAAATGCTGCGGCTGCACGAAAGCATGCACTGGCGTGTCGCACATGAGCGAGTGGTCGAGCTGCTGACGCGAACCGGGATCGACGATGCCGGCGAACGCGTCGATTGGTATCCGCATCAGCTTTCTGGAGGCCAGCGCCAGCGCGCGGTGCTCGCGATGGCGCTCGCGTGCCGTCCAGCCCTGCTGATCGCCGATGAGCCGACCACGGCGTTGGACGTGACGATCCAGGCACAGATCCTGGCGTTGCTGGACGAGCTGCAGCGCGAGCTGAAAATGTCGGTGCTGTTCATCACGCACGACCTGAAGCTGGCGCGGCGCTTCTGCGATCGCGTTGGCGTGATGGAGAGCGGGCGGCTGGTCGAACTCGGACCAACCCGGGACGTGTTCGAGCATCCGCAGCACCCCTACACGCGCCGCCTGATCGATTGCCGGCCGCAGCGCGTGCTCGACGCGCCCGCGCCCGACGCTGCCATCCAGCTGTCGGCTGCTGGCGTGCACGTCGAGTACGCCATGGCCGGGCGCGGGTCGCGAGCGCGCACCATGCACGCGGTCCAGGGCGCCACCCTGCAGCTGTGCCGCGGAGAGACGCTCGGGATCGTGGGCGAGTCCGGCTCGGGCAAGACTTCGCTAGGGATGGCGCTGAGTGGGCTGCAGGCGACGAGCGCCGGGCGGGTGCTGCTCGACGGCGAGCGCATCGACGACAGCCGCGCCTGGCGCCACCAGGCGCTGCGGCGGCGCATCCAGATCGTGTTCCAGGACCCGTACGCATCGCTGAACCCGAGAATGACGGTCGGCGCGCTGGTGGGCGAGGGGCTGCGCGTGCACGAGCCGCAACTGGACAGGCGCGAGCGCGACCACCGCGTGCTGCAGCTGTTGCAGGAGGTCGGGATCGCAGACCACGCCGACGACGGCGCGCTGCTCGGGCGCTATCCGCACGAGTTCTCGGGCGGCCAACGCCAGCGTCTGGCGATCGCGCGCGCGCTGATCGTGCAGCCCCAGGTTCTGGTGCTGGACGAGCCGACTTCAGCGCTCGACGTCTCTGTACAGATGCAGATCCTGGAGCTGCTGCGCGTGCTGCAGAGGGCGCACACGATCAGCTACCTTTTCATCAGCCACGATCTGACCGTGGTGCGCGCCATGTCGCACCGGATCGTCGTCATGAAGGCCGGCCGGATCGTCGAGCAGGGCGAGGCAGAACGGGTGTTCAGAGCGCCGCAGCATCCATATACGCGCGAGCTGCTGGCCGCGGCGCTGCACTAGCCCCCACTGCAGCGGAAGAGGCGCCTTGCTCAGCGCAGGCGCGGATCCATCGCGTCGCGCAGGCTGTCGGTGAACATGGAAAACGCGGTCACGAACAGCGCCATCGGTACGCCCGCAGCCGCAAGCTGCCACCAGCGCCCAGCCAGGATCTCAGACTGCGATTCGGCGATCATCGTGCCCCACGACACGCCGTCGGCCGGCACCCCAAAGCCCAGAAACGACAGGATCACCTCGGCCTTGATGAAAGCCACCACCAGCACCGACAGACGCACCAGGATCACGTGGCTGACGTTGGGCAGGATGTGGCGCAGGATGCGGCCCCGGTGGTCAACGCCCAGCGCCTGCGCCGACAGCACGTACGGCCGCGCGCGGTGCCTCAGGTATTCGGCGCGCACGGCCCGATACATCCCAGTCCAGCCGGTCAGTCCCAGGATCAGCACGACGGTCGCTGTGCCACGCGACAGCACCGCGGCCAGCGCGAAGATGAGCAGCAACGACGGGATCGACTCGAACACGTTGTACAGCCACTCCAGCGCGTCGCCGACCGCTCCTCCGAAGTAGCCGGCCAGCGCGCCCAGCGTGCTGCCGATCAGCGTGGCCATCAGCGCGGCAACCACACCCACGAAGATCGATGTCCTGCCTCCCTGTAGCGTCTTGGCGAGCAGATCCCGTCCCAGACGGTCCGCGCCCAGCGGCCGCATTGCGTCGCGCGGTGCTTCCGCGCCAGCATCAGAGCCGCTGGCCAAATGCCATTCGCTACGCCGCGCCGCCAGCGGATCGACGTCGCCCAAATCGGGTGCATTCGGCGCGGCCTGACCAGCGCCAGGCTCGCGCGGGTGCGCCGGCTCCGAGCGCGCCCGTGCATCCAAGCCGGGCGGTGCATACGGGATCGCCACTTCGTCCCGCCAGTTGCGCGCAAGCCAACCGGCGGCCACCGCGATTTCGATCAGCACCAGAGCCACCACCAGTGTTGCGCACACCACTGCAACCCGGTCGCGCAGCAGCCGCTGCGCAACGTCCGGCCAGAAGCCGGAGCCCGGAACCGTGGTCGCCGCCGACGGCGCCAGGGTCACGTCAGCCTCACGCGCGGATCGACCAGGCGGAACGCCAGATCGGTCAGCAGGTTGATCATCATCGTCAGCATCGCCAGATACACGACCGAGGCCTTGATCACCGGGAAGTCGCCGCGATAGACCGCTCCCACGAGCTCGCGCCCGATCCCCGGGATCGAAAAGAACACCTCTAGCAGAAAGGCGCCAACGAATAGGCCCGGCAGCGCCAGCGACACGTAGGCCAGGATCGGAACCAGGGCGTTACGCAGCACGTGCACCAGCAGCACGCGCGGCTCGGAAGCACCCTTGGCGCGCGCGGTGCGCACATAGTCGTGACCGTATTCGTCCAGCACGAATGTGCGGAACGTGCGCAGCGTCGGTGCCAGGTTGATCAGTACGGCCAGCAGCACCGGCAACGGCGCATACACGGTCAGGTTGGTCCGGAGACGGTCGCTCCAGCCCTGCACCGGGAACCAGCCGAGGCGGTATGCGAACAGCCACTGGATCACGATGACGTAGATCAGGAATGAGATCGACATCGCCACGTTGCAGGCAACCATCAGCGCGCGGTCCGTGAGCGAGCCGCGCACCGACGCCACCGCGAGCGCGAGAACCGTTCCGATCGAAAATTCCAGCGACAGGATCGGCACCGCGATCGTCAGCGATGCAGGCAGGCGCGTAGCGAAGATGTGGGCCACGTCCTCGCCGGTAGTCCAACTCTGGCCGAAATCGAACGTGACGATCTGGCGCAGGAAGATCCCGAGCTGAACGGCATACGAGCGGTCCAGACCGAGCTGGTGTCGGATCAGATAGATGCGCTCGGGGGAGGCGTATTGGCCCGCCAGCACATCCACCGGGTCGGGCCCGACCCAATGAAACAGCGCGAACACAAGAAGCACGACGCCGGCCAGCGTCGGGACCATCTGTAGAAGCCGCCGGGAAGCGTAGCGGCGCACGTCGCCTCCTCCAAGTCCGTAACGGCATGTTTTCCCTACGAACCTCGAGGGCATAA
>Ga0213878_10000908_pt1 | contig 10594 bp, 11 predicted proteins | sample VelepicoBEBS_R02_FD_161053 | JGI IMG/M metagenome (GOLD analysis project Ga0213878, IMG submission 161053) | Vellozia epidendroides bulk soil microbial communities from rupestrian grasslands, the National Park of Serra do Cipo, Brazil - BS_R02 | ecosystem: Environmental > Terrestrial > Soil >... | reverse complement strand
CCTGCGTTTTGAATTTGGTCATGGCGTACGTTACGACGAGTACACCGATGGCGAGACGCAGACGCAGGCGTTGGGCTATGTATCGGGGATCTACGCCTGGCAGATGACCGACACCGCGAAATTCACCCAGGGCGTTTCTGTCTTTGGCGCTGATGACACGACGGTCAACTCAGAAACTGCGCTGGATGTAGCCATCAACGCGCATTTCGGTCTGCGTGTCGCCTATAACCTGACCTGGAACTCGCAGCCGCCGTCGACCGCGCCGGATCATACCGACCGTCGTACGATGGTGACCTTAGGGTACAAGATGTAATGTGTCAGGCCGGAAATTTCCGGCCTGATTTTTATGAGAAAAGATCTGCAAGCCACGGAATGCCCAGCGCCAGATGTTGATGCTGACTGATAAAATCAGTCACAGTGTGGATCCGGTGAGTAAAATCCATTTTTGCGCCCTCAATGGCTTAACGGTATGCATAGTGATACCGCGTTGCGCCTTAACGGAAGGCCAACAGCCCGGAATTGGGGCGGCCAGCAAAGCGAATAATAAAGGCGGACTTTCAACGCGTCTTTAAGACGTGTAGTATGGTCAGGTACTTAATTGCAGCTATCGGGAAGATATCAGGCGAATCATTGCCCGGATGTCTGTTTTCCGCAGAGTGAAGCGAGATACCCGATAATCCTGCCGTTAACTTTCTCAAAATTGTTTTGTATGTGCTCTTTCGTGTGGGGCACCACTGCAAATAAGGATATAAAATGCCTGTAATTACTCTTCCTGATGGCAGTCAACGCCATTACGACCACGCAGTAAGCCCAATGGATGTTGCCCTCGATATCGGCCCAGGTCTGGCGAAAGCCTGTATCGCTGGACGTGTGAATGGCGAACTGGTTGATGCCAGCGATCTTATCGAAAATGACGCACAGCTGGCGATCATCACCCTAAAAGATGGAGAAGGTCTGGAAATTCTTCGTCACTCCTGCGCGCATCTGCTGGGTCATGCGATCAAACAGCTGTGGCCGAACACCAAAATGGCGATCGGGCCGGTTGTTGACAATGGTTTCTACTATGACGTGGACCTTGACCATACCCTGACGCAGGAAGATATCGACGCCCTCGAAAAGCGTATGCACGAGCTGGCGGAGAAAAACTACGATGTCATCAAGAAGAAAGTGAGCTGGCATGAAGCCCGCGAAACGTTCGTGAAGCGCGGCGAGATGTATAAAGTCTCTATTCTCGATGAGAATATTGCGCATGATGACAAACCGGGTCTGTACCACCATGAAGAATACATCGACATGTGCCGCGGTCCGCACGTGCCGAATATGCGTTTCTGTCATCACTTTAAACTGATGAAAACCGCAGGGGCGTACTGGCGTGGCGACAGCAACAATAAAATGCTGCAGCGCATTTACGGCACCGCCTGGGCCGATAAAAAAGCCCTGAATGCCTACCTGCAACGCCTGGAAGAAGCGGCGAAGCGTGACCACCGTAAAATCGGCAAGCAGCTCGACCTGTACCATATGCAGGAAGAAGCGCCGGGTATGGTGTTCTGGCATAATGACGGCTGGACCATTTTCCGCGAGTTGGAAACGTTTGTTCGCTCCAAGCTCAAAGAGTACCAGTACCAGGAAGTGAAGGGCCCATTCATGATGGACCGCGTCCTGTGGGAAAAAACCGGTCACTGGGACAACTACAAAGATGCCATGTTCACCACCTCTTCCGAGAACCGTGAGTACTGCATCAAGCCGATGAACTGCCCGGGTCACGTGCAGATCTTCAACCAGGGTCTGAAATCCTACCGCGACCTGCCGCTGCGTATGGCGGAGTTCGGTAGCTGCCATCGTAACGAGCCGTCAGGCGCGCTGCATGGCCTGATGCGCGTGCGCGGCTTTACGCAGGACGATGCGCATATCTTCTGTACCGAAGATCAGGTGCGTGACGAAGTTAACGCCTGTATCCGTATGGTCTACGATATGTACAGCACTTTTGGCTTCGAGAAGATCGTCGTCAAGCTGTCAACCCGTCCTGAAAAACGTATCGGCAGCGATGAAACTTGGGATCGCGCGGAAGCGGATCTGGCGGTTGCGCTGGAAGAGAACAACATCCCGTTTGAATATCAACTGGGTGAAGGGGCGTTCTACGGCCCGAAAATTGAATTTACCCTGTATGACTGCCTCGATCGTGCATGGCAGTGCGGTACGGTACAGCTGGACTTCTCTCTGCCGCAGCGTTTGAGCGCCTCTTATGTTGGCGAAAACAACGAGCGTCAGGTACCGGTCATGATTCACCGCGCCATCCTCGGGTCCATCGAACGCTTCATCGGTATCCTGACCGAAGAGTTCGCTGGTTTCTTCCCGACCTGGCTTGCGCCAGTGCAGGTGGTGGTAATGAACATTACCGATTCTCAGTCTGAATATGTTAACGAATTGACCCGCAAACTACAAAATGCCGGTATTCGTGTAAAAGCAGACTTGAGAAATGAGAAGATTGGCTTTAAAATCCGCGAGCACACTTTACGTCGTGTCCCGTATATGCTGGTTTGTGGCGACAAAGAGGTGGAAGCAGGCAAAGTTGCCGTGCGCACCCGTCGTGGCAAAGACCTTGGCGTCATGGGCGTAGAGGAAGTGATTGAGAAGCTGCTACAAGAAATCCGTAGCCGCAGTCTTCAACAACTGGAGGAATAAGGTATTAAAGGCGGAAAACGAGTTCAAACGGCACGTCCGAATCGTATCAATGGCGAGATTCGCGCCCAGGAAGTTCGCTTAACTGGTCTGGAAGGCGAGCAGCTGGGTATTGTGAGTCTGAGAGAAGCTATCGAGAAAGCTGAAGAAGCTGGCGTCGATTTAGTTGAAATCAGCCCTAACGCCGAACCGCCAGTTTGTCGTATCATGGACTACGGCAAGTTCCTTTATGAGAAGAGTAAGTCTTCTAAGGAACAGAAGAAAAAGCAGAAAGTTATCCAGGTTAAGGAAATTAAATTCCGCCCTGGTACTGACGAAGGTGACTATCAGGTAAAACTCCGCAGCCTGATTCGCTTTCTCGAAGATGGCGATAAGGCCAAAATCACGCTGCGTTTCCGCGGTCGTGAGATGGCCCACCAACAGATCGGTATGGAAGTGCTTAACCGCGTGAAAGAAGATCTGGTTGAACTGGCAGTAGTCGAATCCTTCCCAACGAAGATCGAAGGCCGCCAGATGATCATGGTGCTCGCTCCTAAGAAGAAACAGTAAGGCCTTCAAGTAGCAATTCCTGTGGAGCCTTCGGGCTTCACAGGCGTTGTTCGCCTATGTTTCGTTTATTTAACAATGCGAAGTGGAAGTTAATAAAATGCCAAAAATTAAGACCGTACGCGGTGCTGCTAAGCGCTTTAAAAAAACCGGTAAAGGTGGTTTTAAGCACAAGCACGCTAACCTGCGTCACATTCTGACTAAGAAAGCTACCAAGCGTAAACGTCACCTGCGTCCGAAAGCCATGGTTTCCAAAGGCGATCTGGGCCTGGTAATCGCGTGCCTGCCGTACGCATAAGTCGTTAACGTTTAACTTTTTTTAATTAGAATAGATACAGGAGAGCACACATGGCTCGCGTAAAACGTGGTGTAATTGCACGTGCACGTCACAAGAAAATTTTGAAACAAGCTAAAGGTTACTACGGTGCGCGTTCTCGCGTTTACCGTGTTGCCTTCCAGGCTGTTATCAAAGCTGGTCAGTACGCTTATCGTGACCGTCGTCAGAAAAAGCGTCAGTTCCGTCAACTGTGGATTGCGCGTATCAACGCAGCAGCACGTCAGAACGGTATTTCTTACAGCAAATTCATCAATGGCCTGAAAAAAGCCTCTGTTGAAATCGACCGTAAGATCCTGGCTGACATCGCCGTATTCGACAAAGTAGCGTTCACCGCTCTGGTTGAAAAAGCGAAAGCAGCTCTGGCATAAGCCAGTTGAGAGAGGGGGCTTTGCTCCCTCTTTTGCTTTAACATCATCAATGCATTGACATTTTTATGTGATCGGCTTTCAATAACCGTATCGACAACATTACCCTGAAGGTAACGCAAGCATGAATGCTGCTATTTTCCGCTTCTTTTTTTACTTTAGCACCTGACTCCAGGAGGCTAGCGCGTGAAAGACGAAACGGAAAACAGCGCCAGAAAGCCTCCCTGCGGAGGCTTTTTTTGTATCCGGCGTTTGCCAAAATCGCCACATAACGAGGAAAACCATGTCACATCTCGCAGAGCTGGTTGCCAGCGCAACGGCTGCCATTAACGAGGCTTCAGATGTTGCCGCGCTGGACAACGTCCGCGTGGAATACCTGGGTAAGAAAGGGCATCTGACCCTTCAGATGACCACGCTGCGCGAACTGCCGGCGGAAGAGCGTCCGGCAGCGGGCGCGGTCATTAACGAAGCCAAAGAGCAGGTACAGCAGGCGCTGAACGCCCGTAAAGCGGCGCTGGAAGGCGCGGCGCTGAATGCGCGTCTGGCGGCAGAAACCATTGATGTTTCTCTGCCTGGGCGTCGTATCGAAACTGGCGGCCTTCACCCGGTCACCCGTACTATCGATCGTATTGAAAGTTTCTTCGGTGAGCTCGGCTTTACCGTGGCGACCGGACCGGAAATCGAAGACGACTACCACAACTTCGATGCGCTGAATATTCCGGGCCATCACCCGGCGCGTGCTGACCACGACACTTTCTGGTTTGATGCGACGCGTCTGCTGCGTACCCAGACCTCTGGCGTGCAGATCCGCACCATGAAAGATCAGCAGCCGCCAATCCGTATCATCGCGCCGGGCCGCGTGTACCGTAACGACTACGACCAGACCCACACGCCGATGTTCCATCAGATGGAAGGCCTGATTGTTGATACCAACATCAGCTTCACCAACCTGAAAGGCACGCTGCACGATTTCCTGCGCAACTTCTTTGAAGAAGATCTGCAGATTCGCTTCCGCCCGTCCTACTTCCCGTTCACCGAACCGTCTGCAGAAGTGGACGTGATGGGCAAAAACGGTAAATGGCTGGAAGTGCTGGGCTGCGGTATGGTGCACCCGAACGTGCTGCGTAACGTGGGCATTGACCCGGAAATTTACTCCGGCTTCGCGTTCGGTATGGGGATGGAGCGTCTGACCATGTTGCGTTACGGCGTCACCGATTTGCGTGCATTCTTTGAAAACGATCTGCGTTTCCTCAAACAGTTTAAATAAGGGCAGGACAACATAATGAAATTCAGTGAACTGTGGTTACGCGAATGGGTTAACCCTGCCATCGACAGCGAAGCGCTGTCCGGGCAAATCACCATGGCAGGCCTTGAGGTAGACGACGTTGAACCGGTCGCCGGGGCGTTTCATGGCGTGGTGGTCGGCGAAGTCGTCGAGTGCGGTCAGCATCCGAATGCGGATAAGCTGCGCGTGACGAAAGTCAATGTCGGCGGCGAGCGTCTGCTGGACATCGTCTGCGGCGCGCCAAACTGCCGTCAGGGCCTGAAAGTGGCCGTGGCGACCGTGGGCGCGGTACTGCCAGGTGATTTCAAAATCAAAGCGGCGAAACTGCGCGGCGAACCGTCTGAAGGCATGCTGTGCTCCTTCTCCGAGCTCGGTATTTCCGACGATCATAGCGGCATCATCGAACTGCCAGCGGATGCGCCGATCGGTACCGATATTCGCGACTATCTGAAGCTTGACGATAACACCATTGAGATAAGCGTCACGCCTAACCGCGCCGACTGTCTGGGCATCATCGGCGTCGCGCGTGACGTCGCGGTGCTGAACCAGCAGCCGCTGACCGAACCGGAAATGGCGCCGGTTGCGGCGACCATCCGCGACACATTGCCGATTCAGGTAGAAGCCGCCGACGCATGTCCGCGCTACCTCGGTCGCGTGGTGAAGGGGATCAACGTGAAAGCGCCAACCCCGCTGTGGATGAGAGAGAAGCTGCGTCGCTGTGGCATTCGTTCAATCGATGCAGTGGTTGACGTGACGAACTACGTCCTGCTGGAGCTGGGTCAGCCGATGCATGCGTTCGACCTTGACCGTATTGACGGCGGCATCGTCGTACGTATGGCGAAAGAAGACGAAACGCTGGTTCTGCTCGACGGCAGCGAAGCGAAGCTGAAAGCCGACACCCTGGTCATCGCCGACCATAAAAAAGCGCTGGCGATGGGCGGTATTTTCGGCGGCGAACATTCAGGCGTTAATGATGAGACGCAAAACGTCCTGCTGGAATGCGCCTTCTTCAGCCCGCTGTCGATTACCGGTCGCGCGCGCCGTCACGGCCTGCATACCGATGCCTCTCACCGCTACGAGCGTGGTGTCGATCCGGCGCTGCAGTACAAAGCGATGGAACGCGCCACCCGTCTGCTGATTGAACTCTGCGGCGGTGAAGCCGGTCCGGTCATCGACGTGACCCACGAGGAAACCCTGCCAAAACGCGCTACCATTACCCTGCGTCGCAGCAAGCTGGATCGCCTGATCGGCCATCACATTGCCGACGACCAGGTCTGCGATATTCTGCGCCGTCTGGGCTGTGATGTTGTTGAAGGTAAAGACGAGTGGCAGGCCGTTGCGCCGAGCTGGCGTTTCGATATTTCAATCGAAGAAGATCTGGTGGAAGAAGTTGCCCGCGTATACGGCTACAACAATATTCCGGATGAGCCTGTTCAGGCGGGTCTTATCATGGGGAATCACCGTGAAGCCGACCTGTCGCTCAAGCGCGTGAAAACGATGCTGAACGACAAAGGCTACCAGGAAGTGATCACGTACAGCTTTGTCGACCCGAAAGTGCAGCAGCTTATCCACCCAGGTGAAGAAGCGCTGATCCTGCCAAGCCCGATTTCCAGCGAAATGTCCGCGATGCGTCTGTCGCTGTGGACCGGTCTGCTGGCGACTGTGGTCTACAACCAGAATCGTCAGCAGAGCCGCGTGCGTATCTTTGAAACCGGCCTGCGCTTCGTTCCTGACACTCAGGCGCCTCTGGGGATCCGTCAGGACCTGATGCTGGGCGGTGTTATTTGCGGTAACCGCGACGAAGAGCACTGGAACCTGGCGAAAGAGACGGTTGATTTCTATGATTTAAAAGGCGATCTCGAATCTGTACTGGATCTGACCGGCAAACTGGCTGATGTTCAGTTTAAAGCCGAAGCCAATCCGGCGCTGCATCCGGGGCAGTCCGCCGCGATTTATCTGAAAGGTGAACGCATTGGTTTTATTGGGGTTGTCCATCCGGAGCTGGAACGTAAGCTGGATCTGAACGGCCGCACGCTGGTCTTTGAAGTGCAGTGGAACGCCCTTGCAGACCGCGTGGTGCCTCAGGCGAAGGAGATTTCCCGCTTCCCGGCGAACCGTCGCGATATCGCGGTCGTCGTGGCTGAAAACGTGCCTGCAGCAGATATTCTGGCAGAGTGTAAGAAAGTTGGCGTAAATCAGATAGTTGGCGTAAACTTATTTGACGTGTACCGTGGTAAGGGCGTAGCGGAGGGTTACAAGAGCCTCGCTATCAGCCTAATCCTTCAGGATACCAGCCGTACACTCGAAGAAGAGGAGATTGCCGCTACCGTCAACACCTGTGTAGCTGCATTGAAAGAGCGATTCCAGGCATCATTGAGGGATTGAACCTATGGCGCTTACAAAAGCTGAAATGTCAGAATATCTGTTTGATAAGCTTGGGCTTAGCAAGCGGGATGCCAAAGAACTGGTAGAGCTGTTTTTCGAAGAGATCCGTCGTGCTCTGGAAAACGGTGAGCAGGTTAAACTGTCCGGTTTCGGTAATTTCGATTTGCGCGATAAAAATCAACGCCCCGGGCGTAATCCGAAAACGGGCGAAGATATTCCCATTACAGCCCGGCGCGTGGTGACCTTCAGACCCGGTCAGAAGTTAAAAAGCCGTGTCGAAAACGCTTCGCCCAAAGCAGAGTAAGTTCTGAACTAATTAAAAAGGCCGCTTCGCGGCCTTTTTTCTTTTCAGCGTATGCCGGGCGCAATAAAATCAGAGACTTCTCTTAACCGCTTCAGGGACGTTATGCACACTCTGGCCCAACGACAACAGCAGCGCCATCGTCGCTGGATCTTCATCCTGCTGCTCCTTCTGGCGCTGGCAACACTGGTGAGCCTCTGCGCCGGGGAGCGCTGGATAGCGCCAGACGCGTGGTTTAGCCCGCAGGGCGAGCTGTTTATCTGGCGTATCCGTTTACCCCGTACACTTGCCGTGCTGCTGGTGGGCGCGGCGCTGGCGGTCTCCGGCGCCATTATGCAGGCGTTGTTTGAGAACCCACTCGCTGAACCAGGCCTGCTTGGCGTTTCAAACGGCGCTGGCGTGGGACTTATCGCCGCGGTGTTGCTGGGGCACGGCCTGCTGCCGGGGTGGGCGTTAGGGGTCTGCGCTATTGCGGGCGCGCTGCTTATCACCGTCATCCTGCTGCGCTTCGCCCGCCGCCATCTCTCTACCAGCCGCCTGCTGCTCGCAGGGGTCGCGCTGGGGATTATCTGCAGCGCCGCCATGACCTGGGCGGTCTATTTTTCCACCTCATTCGACCTGCGTCAGCTGATGTACTGGATGATGGGGGGCTTCGGCGGCGTTGACTGGCAGCAGCTCTGGCTGATGGCCGCACTTGTGCCTGTGCTGGCGTGGGTATGCCTGCAGTCCTCTGCGCTCAACGTTCTGGCGTTGGGGGAAATATCCGCTCGTCAACTGGGTCTACCGCTGTGGCTCTGGCGGCGCCTGTTGGTCATGGCAACCGGCTGGCTGGTTGGCGTCAGCGTCGCGCTGGCAGGGGCGATAGGCTTTATCGGGCTGGTGATCCCGCACATCCTCCGACTTTGCGGACTCACCGATCACCGCGTGCTGCTCCCGGCTTGCGCGCTTGCGGGCGGTTGTGCGCTATTGTGTGCGGATATTATTGCCCGGCTGGCGCTGGCCTCCGCCGAGTTGCCGATCGGCGTTGTGACGGCCACGCTGGGCGCCCCCGTTTTTATCTGGCTATTATTAAAGGCCGGGCGCTGAGACCCGGCAGAACACACCTGGAGACGGCTATGCAACACGATATTCTGAATACTGACGTAACGACCATCGATGGCGAGAAAACCTCGCTGGCGGCCTATAAAGGCCAGGTACTGCTGATGGTGAATGTGGCATCCCAGTGCGGGTTGACGCCGCAGTATGCGCAACTGGAGAACTTGCAGGAGGCGTGGGCGGCGCAGGGGTTTACGGTATTAGGCTTCCCCTGCAATCAGTTCCTGGGCCAGGAGCCGGGCAGTGATGATGAGATTAAAACCTTCTGTAGCACCACCTACGGCGTGACGTTCCCGATGTTCAGTAAAATCGACGTGAACGGCGAACACCGCCACCCTCTGTATGGCAAGCTGGTGAGCGCCGCGCCGGTTGCGCTCGCGCCGCAGGGGAGCGGCTTTATGGAGCGGATGGTCAGCAAAGGACGCGGGCCGCAGCAGTCGGGCGACATCCTGTGGAACTTTGAAAAATTTCTGCTAGGCCGTGATGGCGCGGTGATTCAGCGCTTCTCGCCGGATATGACCCCGGACGATCCGCTGGTGGTCGAGGCAATTAAGCAGGCCGTTGCGAAATAATGACGATGCTGCTGCAGCTTGAGGCCGTGGAAGAGGCCGGGCGTCTGGCGCCGTTTACCGCCGGGGCGAGAAAGGGGGAAATCCTGCATCTTGTGGGGCCGAACGGTGCCGGGAAAAGTACCCTGCTAAGCCGCATTGCGGGGCTTAGCGGGGGAAAAGGGCGAGTTATTTTTGACGGCAAAAATCTGGATGACTGGGCCGCGCCTGTGCTGGCGCAGCATCGCGCTTTTTTGTCCCAGCACCAGACGCCGCCTTTTGCTATGCCGGTCTGGCACTACCTTTCGCTGCATCAGTATGACACGTCGCAGCATGCTCTGATGCAGTCTGTCGCGGCGTCGTTTAGCCTTGAAGATAAGCTTGCCCGCTCCGTGAACCAGCTCTCGGGTGGGGAATGGCAGCGGGTACGGCTGGCGGCGGTGGTGTTGCAGATCCACCCGCAGGGCAATCCCCATGGCCAACTGCTGGTGCTGGATGAACCGATGAGCAGCCTCGACGTGGCGCAGCAGGCGGCGCTTGATGGCGTGTTAGGCGAACTGCGCGATGCCGGGATAACTATCGTGATGAGCAGCCACGACCTGAACCACACGCTGCGTTTTGCGCAACGTGTCTGGTTATTGTGCAAGGGAAAACTGATCGCCAGCGGGGAAACGCAGCAGATAATGACCACCGATAATCTGCAGCAAATCTATCGACTACCGTTCAAAAAAATGAATGTGGAGGGCTATCAGGTACTCATATCGACCCGGTAGCACAAATGCTCACTTGCAACTTGATAAATAACAGGGCTAAATTATTGCTATAAAAAAAACACAGAGGATTCGCCGGATATGCGTCTCTTTTTTATTTTGTTGGTGGCATTAATTTTAGCAGGGTGCAGCAGCAGTCACCGTGCGCCTGCGCCTAATGCACGGCTTTCTGATTCCATCACCGTCATCGCGGGTCTTAACGATCAACTGCAAACCTGGCGCGGAACGCCCTATCGCTATGGCGGCGCCAGCCGTCGCGGCGTGGACTGCTCGGCATTTGTCA
>Ga0213878_10000907_pt1 | contig 10599 bp, 11 predicted proteins | sample VelepicoBEBS_R02_FD_161053 | JGI IMG/M metagenome (GOLD analysis project Ga0213878, IMG submission 161053) | Vellozia epidendroides bulk soil microbial communities from rupestrian grasslands, the National Park of Serra do Cipo, Brazil - BS_R02 | ecosystem: Environmental > Terrestrial > Soil >... | reverse complement strand
AAGATGCGCATACATGGCCGATCGGTTCTTGCGATACATCGGATCGTTTGGAGCCAGGTCCACTGCCTTCGAGAACGCCTCCATCGCCTCGTTCACCTTACCCTCCTTTACCAACTGCACGGCACGCGTGGTGTAGTCCCGGGCGGTCTCTTCGGCGAAGCATCGTGTCCCAATCCACAACACCCCTAGAATGGCGATCAAGCCAAGGTTTCTAAACATGGCTACCCAATCGTATGAGATTTTCGTCATATCAAGAGTGGAGCGTCGGAGATCGCGACCCATGGAGCGCTGCCTCGCAAGCGAAGCCGATGCGGTCGGAGACCGTGGAGACTGCTTCCGTTCGCGAAGCCGAGGGGGCCCAAGAGACGCCCGGAACGCTGGCTAGATTCTTTTCAGCTCCCTCGCGCCCACGTGGCGTCCCGCGGCGGCGAGAAGGCAGCGCTACATGGTCTCCGACCGAGTCGGCCTCGCAAGCGAGGCAGCGCTCCACGATGTGGCGCCACCCCTGCGTTGGCATGGCTACGCCGCTCTTTCACGCAAAAATTTGCAAACAAAACTGCGCTTCATGCGTCTAAGCGATGAACCTTTACTCCCCAACTGCCGGTTACACCTAGGATGATATGGCTGTAAGAATCTGTTCATGGACCCTGATCCCGATAATATTTCTTCTATTTGGATGCGCCTCTGGCGGCACCGGTCCAAAAACTGCCTCATCCCAGAAATTTCATAGTCCGGCAAAAGTGACGCCTACGAGCGGAACCGAAGCTCATCCGGAGCCCATTTCGCCGGCTGTCGGCGATACCGGGTTCCACGGACTCAGTCTGGCCAACTTCTATCAGCGGATCATCGGCGGCCAGGTTGTCGAAGCCAGCAACGACCAGATCGTCGTCGAAGCCAAGGCCGGCAAACCAAGTTCTGATCCTGTGGCCCTCACGAACGACGCTATCATCGCTACCTCAGTTCGAGCCAAAATTGGTGGGGAATCGAAATTGAAAAACCGCGATTTCCAAGTCACCTCAAATGACGGCATCGTCTCGATCCGGGCCCAACAAGATTCCCTGGATGACGCCCTCTCCGTCATCAACCTGACCCTAGCAGTCCCCGACGTCCGCGAGGTCGTTTATATCTTGCCCACCAGGGTGTGAAGAGAAGGAGCCAGGAGTTAGAATCCAGGAGCTAGGAGGGGCCTCTCGTAATCGTCCTTCCGCCTTCGCCGACCCGTTCTTGTGGAGCGCGCCTCGCTTGCGAGGCCGACCTACAGCGGGTAACGACATAAAGCTGAGGCTACGGCGGACAAGCTGTCCTCGAATCCGGCTTAGTGGCGTGGTAGGGATAAGACTTTGCATCTCCAACCCACCAGGGAGGGCGCGCAGCCTGTCCGACGTAGCCTCTGGTCTTGCGCATGTTTTTCGTTTGCCTCGGCCAAGTCGGATCCCCGCGCGCCACAAACAGCTCTGCAATGTGAAACAACCAAAACGCTGGAACTGCTCTGTCCTGTGATTCGGTAAAGAAGGATCGCGAGGACGCGATCCCTCCCCCACCTCTTACCTATCACTGCTTCTCAGGTGTCACTGCTGGAGCCGGAGAAGCAACGGTCTTCGCTCCTGCTCTTTTCAATAGTTGAAACAGCTGGCTATCTGTCGAGAGGACGATGGTAGAATCTTTCGTGAAGATTTTCCGATACGCATCCAACGTCTTGAGAAAGGTAAAGAACTCCGCTGCCTGCGGATCCTGCGTATACGCCTTGGCATAGATCTCACTCGCTTTCGCGTCAGCCTCTCCCCGGATCTGTTGTACCTGGCGATAAGCATTAGATTGGATCTCGTTCAGATCGCGTTCGCGTTGGCCGGCGATTCGCGCGGACTCGCCTTCTCCTTCAGACCGGAATCGTTGCGCGATCTGGAGCCGCTCACTGATCATCCGCTGATAGATCCGATCTAAAACGTCGGGATTGTAATTCACGCGTTTGATCCGGAAATCGAGTACGGTAATACCAAACTCCGCCAATTTCTGGGCAGCCGCGGTCTTGATTTCTTCTTCGATTTTCTGCCGCCCGAACTCGATCGGCGGCAGAATCCCGATCACACCGGTCGGGCCCCCTTTAAGAGTCTCGTCTCGGAGCGGCTGGCGATTCTTATCGGTGCGCACAATCTCGATCAAATCATGTTTCGCGATCGAATTGCGGGTCTCACTACCCAAGATGTCTTCCAGACGCGACTGAGCGCTTCGTTCATCGTGTAACCGGACAAAATAGGTCTTCGGATCTTCGATACGCCAGCGAGCAAAGGTATCGACATGGATATAGGTTTTATCCCGAGTCGGAATCGCCACCGGCGCTCCATCCCATTCCAGGAACCGTTTATCCAGCGTATTGACGGTTTGCACGAACGGCAGTTTGAAATGCAAGCCGGGTTCCGTGATCGGTTCGCCCACCGGTTGTCCAAACTGCGTGATGATCACCTGTTCAGTTTGATCGACCGTGTAAACCGACAACGAAATCACCAATATCCCGACAAAAACCGCCGCCAGCACTAGCACTAGGAATCCGTTTCTTCTCATAAAAACCAATCACCAATCACTTCTCATCTCTCACTTATCACCTCCGAGCACCTCGGCGGGTTTATTCGAGAGCGGCAACACTGGTAGCAGCTGCCGTAAAGAATCATCCACAATAATCTTCGGCCCAGTTTCCGGGAGCACGTCCTCCATAGTCTCCAGATAAAGCCGGGTCCGGGTTACATCTGGTGCTTTGACGTACTGCTGGAGCACGGCGCTGAACGCCGCTACATCGCCCTCGGCCTCGTTGACCCGTTTGAACCGATAACCTTCCGCTGCCCGAATAGTCTCGTCAGCTTGACCTTTCGCTTTAGGCACCACTTTGTTGTATTCGCCGTTAGCAATATTGATCGCGTTTTCCCGGTCCTGCTGTGCTTTGTTCACTTCGTTGAACGAGGCTTGTACCTGGGCCGGCGGATTCACGTTTTTCAACTGCACCTGATCCACACGAATCCCGAGATGATAGCGCTTGGCCAATTCTTGCATTCGGGCCAGCGCCTCGATTTCAATGTCTTGCCGGCCAATCGTGATCACTTCATCCACCGTACGATCCCCAATTACTTCCCGCATTGCTGCCTCTGACACGTCGCGAAGGGTTGCCCCTGGATTCCGCACTTCAAAGAGATATTGGCTTGGATCATCGATCCGATATTGTACGACCCACTCCACCAGCGCAGCATTCAGATCGCCGGTAACCATCGATTTTTCCTCCATGGGATCCTGGCTAGGCTGGATCGGGTTGGTCAGATAACCCGGGGTTGTGAAACCGAACTCGAGTTTCAACTGTCGCCGGGTGGGCAGAATCGCGACCGTGTCGATTCCAAACGGCGCTTTGAAGTGTAGCCCTGGTTCAACCGTTTTCAGGTATTTCCCAAAACGCAGAACCACCCCCTGGGAATCTGCTGCCACCGTGTAATAAGAGGTCAGCGCCAACAGTGCTACTACGAAGACGATGAGCAGAGAGAGTACGATCCCTATCGCAGACCGGATGTTGACATTTACGTTGAATTCAGGCGGACGATGATCAGGCACAGGTGGAACCTATGGAGAAATCATCGCAGGCACAAGCACATCGGTGCAGGCCACGTGGAACGCTCCCTTCCCCGCAGCCGCGACGCAGCCGCGGGACGAGGCCGAAGGGTCCCAACCCGTGGAGCGCTGCCTCGCTTGCAAGGCCGCAGGGTCGCAACCCGTGGAGCGTTGCCTCGCTTGCGAGGCCGCAGGGGCCGCCACCCCGAAAGCGTGCCCTTACCGCATTGACCAACAACTACAAACCCAATTTCGACATCGATGCTCTATCCGTTCGCGGCTGTCGATCGAGTTCACCAACCCAAAAAACAGGTTTGTCTTCACCGGTTTCACCTTCGAGAAGGCCAAGCCGGACTTGTGTAGAGGGGAAGAGCCTCGCTTCGAGGATTTTTCCCGGCGCTCATGTTGATCACCTTTACGGTCTTTGGCTCGGGCCCCGGAACGAGGGCATAGTTGTTCAGCAACAGAACAGATTCGATTATCCGCACGAGGTCAGTGCGAGGCACCGGTTTTGGCACAGAGATCGATATGGGCAAGGTATTCGCAGTAAGGCTGCTATCCATGATCAGGGCATTACCTGTCAGTTGTTGGTATTCCTGAAGGATCGTGTGAATGCTCGCATTGACTACCTGGAATGAACTCATCGCCTCCTCGTTCCGCGATACTCCATCCACTTTTTCCTGAGCGAGCAGCGGGAACCCCAAAAGTAGACAGAATATTAGTAAACATCGGAAATACATCGTCGTTAGTACCTACTCTTCGCGATAAATTTCTTCCAGCTTTTGCCTCATGACGGTGGGATCAACATCGACACCGGTCCAATATTTGATGCCAATAACGCCTTGATTAACGAGCATGCCTAGCCCATCAACAATCGTGCAGCCGCGCGCTTCAGCCTCTTTGATAAGATGGGTACGAGGTGGGCTCGGAATGACATCCGCGACTACCATGCCAGGCTTGAGTGACTCGATGTCAATGTCGAGCCGGTCATCAACCCGCGGGTAGAGGCCGATTGAGGTGGCGTTAATGACGATACCGGCATCCGGTTGCACCCGGTATTTGCCTTCCCAAATAGTCAGTTCCGCCTTGGCAGGCGTGTTGTCGTTTATTACCCGGACTAGTTCCATCCCACGGTCGGCGGTGCGGTTCACCACCGATATCCCGCGAGCGCCCGCCAGCGCCAGCTCGACGCCGATCGCTCGCGCCGCGCCACCCGCCCCGAATAAGACGATCCGCTTACCGCGAAGGTCAACAACGCCTTCTAGAGACAGCAAGAATCCCTTGCCGTCAGTATTTTCGCCGATGTACTCGTTGCCCCGCCGAACTGCACAATTAACAGCACGCATAATTGCCGCGGACTCGCCGAGTCCATCAAGATGATCTATCACCGCGACCTTGTGTGGAAGAGAACAGTTGAAACCCGCCCAGTCCATAGCGCGAGCACCGCGAACAGCGTCGCCCAGTTTTTCCGGAGTTACCTCACAATTTATGTAACGCCAGTCGAGTCCGTGATGGCGATAGGCGGCCTCGATCATAGCCACAGTTGGGTTGCCAGCCGCAGACTGCGAAAATGATCCCGTCAGCTGGCTCAGAAAATTTAAATCTCTGGGCATATCTTCCTTTGGCAACGAACCTAAGTAGCCGCTACCTCAGTCCCTCCCATCCCGGTCCACCCCATCCATTCCACGTGCCCCAATCCGCTTCTTCCCCAAACCCGGCGGCTTCAAGACTTTCGTTTCTAAATTGAATCGCGGTGCGAATCTGCTCGTAAGCTTGGTACTGAGTTCGACCGCCTACGTACGCCTGATTATTAGCTGCGTCCGGGAAAACGTAGTAGGTCTTCCCTTCTTTCTGGACCAACGTCACTCTATCGGATGGAAGTGCTTTAAGTCTTTGTTGCTGCGCTGCAGTACGGGGGACGATCACTTTGAAGCCGGCGGCGATTAGATCCTTCTCTCTGCTCCGCGTCTCCCTCTGCGTCATAGTGCAGCCAACTGCCAGTGCTAAAAGCGCGAGGGCGCCGATGAGATTGAGTCCGGTGATTATACGTTTCATGCTTTCCCCTTTTTTCTTACTGCGGCGGATCATGAATGTCACGGACCCGTTTGCCGGGTGGGCGCAGCAACGGAAACTTACCCCATGGATGAGCACCGTTTGCACACTAAACCGGTTTTCGCTGAGGATTTACGGTCTTTTCTAAAAGAAAATCCGCAGCGAATGCGGAAAAAACCGTGAATTTTTTCTCGGAATGCATCTGATCCGTCAGTTGGGTCGCACTTGCAATATCTATGGCTCTCACTGGCAATGAATCTGGACCACTAGTCAAAGAAACCGAGGGCCAGGGTAAGCTTACCCGACGGTGCGCTGAGGAAAAAAAAGCTAATAACAGTCTGCGGAGACGCTAAAAACTGCAGCGTCCGATAGCCGCGATTGAAAATTCAAAAATGAGCGCGAGTTCATACAGATGGTCCGAGATCAGAGAACCAGCTCGGGCAATCGTTCCGCCGGCAGTCGAAAAGCGAATCCAGGCCCAATACCAGCAAACAATGGAAGACGATAACCTTCCTCAAAAAGCATTGGAGGTGTTTCGGCTGCGATTCGAAAAGGAACCTGGATTTGATAGTGCGATGATCAAGACTGCCTTAGACCTCGCTAACACGATTTTTGATCCAGGAAACCCTGATTGGGGGCAATGGCCAGAGGACGTTGTACAATGTGCCGGTCTCGGTTTGATATTGGGTATACTTTTTGAAAAGATGGCCGATCAAATCGTTTTGGAGTTACCGGAGGAGGACTTGGCCGCTCTCGAGGCGGAATCTCGTGCCAGCTCATCAAGTCTCTGCGATCTGCTCTTTGATCTCCTAACAGGATACAAGCAAACGCCCGTGCGACGGATATAAGAGCAGCCCGACGCAAGTTTAGAATACCTGTGCTAAAGCCGCCGGTCCTTTGAGTCAAGTGGTGATCGATCAAGCCGACGCTTCGTGTAAGCCAGTGTACCGTCTCCCATATAATGATGAGACCGTTGCGTTCAAAATGGGCCGCCTGCGAGGCGCGAGGAGGGAGCATATCTGAATCGATACGTGATGGACGAGCAACAAAGCAGCCGGCCCATTTTCAACGCAACCCTTCGGGCCGTGGCCAGTTGGCGGTTTTTCCCCGTTGCTCGCTCGACCCGTATGAATTCAGATATGGGCGCTTCGCTGGCGCCTTGAAAAACCGACAACTGATCCGGCCATGGCCGGACGGTGTCACCATTATATGGGAAACGGTACACTAACTGGAGCATGAAAGCCGGAGCGAACTCTATATTCCGGCAGAATGTGGAGTTCTTGCGCTTGATTCAAACAGAGAATGCGCTCCAACGGCGCTGTTCATCTGTCGGGACGTACCGCTAAAGGTCGGAAAACCCGACCTCGTGTAGCCTATTTTATGAAGTAGACATTCACGGACAGCGCTTCAATCGCCGACCAGAATAATCTGCCCTTGCGGCTCCATGGATCCCCCCGCTTTCTCGATGCTGAGGGCAAACTTAGCTGCGGTTGTGATTGGATGTGCAGGCTGAAATTCCACCTCGCCAGCGTTTAATTTCTCGGGTGGCACTACCCCTGCGCTGACCGGCGCTTTCTTTGTGGGATCAATGATCCACAGTTGGTAGTCGCGGCCCGCTTCGGGCCTCGGTAAGTCTTGTAGCCGAATCAAGCCGCGCTGCCGAGCGGCGTTCCAAACCACAATCGCTGAAGCGTTCGTATAGGCGTTTATCTGTGCCCGCAGGGAAGCAATCTGCAGATGCGCGATCACGTCACGGCGATTGAGCTCAGTGACTTCTTGTTTCCGTCGAAAATCATCCAGCCCAGCGATCAGCGCCGCCAGGGCAAAACAGGCCGCCAAAGCCCAAGGCAAAAAAGAAAGAATTTTCGACCGGGGTCGTCCTCCTGCATTCGCTCTTGTCAGGATGCGGGAAAACAATCCTGGGTCGGGTCGAACCGGTGGTTTCTCCAACGCCAAAGACGCGAATCCTTCCTTCAATTCGCGTGTGAATTCGCGCAGTTCCTCGTCGGTCGACAACTCCTTTTCAAACGCGATCGCATCCGCCGGTGGAAGCTCACCGAGCACGTAATCGGTTGCAATCTGTTGTCTGGTTTCGTCGATCATCTGCCCGATTGAAGAAGTTGCCGAAGTTGCAGAAGCCCTCTGCGGATACGGGCTTTCACGGTTCCCAGCGGAGTCGCTATTTTCGCGGCGATCTGCTGATGCGTGAGGCCAGAGAAAAAGGCGAGCTGCAAAGCCTCTCGCTGCTCCCCTGGCAGTTGCGTCAGCGCGGATTTCACTTGGGCTCGTCGCTCGCGTAAAAAGGGTTCCAGCGCCGATTGATCGTCTTTGTCAGAGGCCAACTCCGGAGAAGCGCTGGCGCGTTGCCGGAGTCGTTCTCCTCGTAAGCGAACGCGCAGTCGATCGATCGCCTTATGTCGCACAATCATTATGGCCCACGAAATCGGACTTCCGCGACTGGCATCAAAAGTGTTTGCTCGCTGCCAGATATAGACAAACCCATCTTGTAAGACGTCTTCCGCTTCGATGGCGTCGTTCATCATACGAAGTGCCATGCTGTAAAGAATTGGCGACAGACGATCATACAGCGCGGCAAAGGCGGCTTGGTCGCCGTTGGCGATCCGCTGGATCAGTTCGATCTCGTATTGCTGATCGTCTCTCTCCACTGCCAGGCATGCTAGACCAGCAGCGGAACGTCGCAAGAATTTCTGCGTTTAAAATCCATCCCTGTGCAAACAGAAAAGTAAATAATCGCGGGTCCCAGCTAGTTCGTTTTTGAGACAACGGGTCTCCTTCTGGGAAGCGTGCGCATAAAAAAAAACCGAACTAGTAATTCACTTTTGGTCCAATTCATTTTCACCATTGGCTAAGCCCAGGTACTATTGCGAAGCAAACAGCCTAACGGATGCCTAGAACTCGAATCCGGTGAGCGCCTGACAGCCCGAGGATCTAAGGAAGCAGGAGGACTGAGGTCGGCGCCGCATCTAGATCATTCGGCCGTTTTAAAATTCAATGGGTGTGTGCTTAGGACGCATGAGCCGTTGATGGCGGCGCTTTGCGTCCAGAGTACGAATCCGTGCCCGGGTTGCTGCCGGTCCCAGCGCAAGGAAACCATCATGATCCATTCGAAAAGTGTCAGGTAAGAAAGGGCCCAAATACAATACGACTGAGGTCGGCAAACGGTTGCACTAATTTACATTATTTTAATTTATCGGATCTAGTGCATCCAATCGGCTGCTTTCTTTCGCTTGATTTCTCACAAGCTAGATGATCAGAGGCGAAAGCTTGGATCTGGTCAAGGTCCTCCGGCATCTGGCTCCTTTCCAAATATACAATAAAATCGAATGAAAACCTATACCTGGTCACCGCTCTTTACACTGGTTTTGGCCGGCGCTTCGGTGTTAGCCGGCGGAGTTACCCTTAGTCTTGAATTTGAGATCGAGGCACGGGACCGATTTGGCGCCGGAGATCTGGACGCCTAGTAGTTGGCCAGAGGCACTCTGATTGACCTTGAAGAACCGTCTAGCCGCGGACTGATCTGCGAAAGGCTGAGAGTCCAGATTTTAGTTTGGGAGCTTCTCCTTGCTGGCAGCAAAACCGATAGTTCAACTGCTAACCCGCGAACGTGAAGATTGTTCGTTCCGGCACCGGTCGAACGCTGAAGGTTTACCCTCACCTGTTTAATGTTAGCTAAGTCCAGCGTGTCCGCCATGTGCAGCCAAGACAATGCCAATTGAAGCAAACGGAACGAATACTGCATCCAAAAGCCACGGTAAATCGTAGTTAAAACTGCATATGAAATCTCGAGCGCCATTTTGGTTGATAGCTAGTTGCGCTCTAGCTGTGATCGGCGTCGGCCTATGGAGTAGGCAACTTATCATTAAAAAAATTACCCCTGCGTCAGATGTTAAGTCCGCGGGCAAGCTAGAATCTAGCAACAGCTTATTCGCAATGATGCTGGTCTCGCAGGTTGGCGACGATGAGATTGACAGAGCAATTCGATCGTTACAGGAGCAGATTCGAGTTAAGCCAGAGGCGGACGGAGTCATAAAGCGGCTGGGCTGGAAATTTGTCACCAAGGCGCGGTTGAGCTGTGATCCCGGCTACTATCGATTGGCCGAGGCTTGTGCCCAGTGCGTAAGAGCGCGCAGGAGCGACGATCCCGATGCCCTGTTACTAGAGGGACACGTGTTACAGAGCCTACACCGATTCAAGGAAGGTGAGCGCGTTGCCCGTAGGCTGGTGGAGGTGCGAAAGGAGTCTGCCGATTTTGGGTTGCTCGGTGATCAGCTAATGGAGCAGGGTCGTTTAGGCGACGCCACGTCCGCCTATCAGAAGATGGTCGATCTGAGACCGGACTTGGAGTCGTACATGCGGGTGGCGCATTTGCGATGGCTAAAGGGAGATCTGGAGGGAGCAATCGAAGTGACGCGTATGGCGGTAGCCGGCGGTAGTCCTCTTGAGCCGGAACCCACCGCGTGGGCATATACCCGGCTGGGAATCTATCAGTTGCAAACCGGCAATACCGAGGCAGCAGCCGCGTCGGCGGATTTAGCTCTGCAATTTTGCAGAAACTACGCGCCGGGGTTGCTTGTGCGCGGCAAGATTCTCTTGGTCTCGGGCAATCTCGGGAGCGCCATCGATTCTCTCCGGCGCGCTGCGACCATGAATCCGATGCCGGAATACCAGTGGATTTTGGCGGACGCGCTGCGGGCTGGGGCCAGATGGACCGAAGCGGAAGAGGTCGAGGCGAGTTTAATGCGGAACGGCGAAATCAATGATCCACGAACCTTTTCGCTGTTTCTCGCGAGCAGAGGCAAAGAGATTGAACATGCACTGGAGTTAGCCACGGCAGAGTTGAGTACCCGGGCGGACGTTTTCACTATGGATGCCGTGGCTTGGGCTTTGGCGGCGAACGGCCGGCTGGCCGAAGCGCGTCAGTATTCCAAGCGAGCGTTAAAC
>Ga0213878_10000906_pt1 | contig 10603 bp, 9 predicted proteins | sample VelepicoBEBS_R02_FD_161053 | JGI IMG/M metagenome (GOLD analysis project Ga0213878, IMG submission 161053) | Vellozia epidendroides bulk soil microbial communities from rupestrian grasslands, the National Park of Serra do Cipo, Brazil - BS_R02 | ecosystem: Environmental > Terrestrial > Soil >... | reverse complement strand
TTTGTCAGGACACCAGCAGCTGGTTCATTCGACGAATAAACACGTTCGGATCTTCCAGCGTGCCGCGCTCGGCGAACAGCGCCTGATCGAGCAGCAGCTCGACCCACTCGCTGAACTGCGCGTCATTCTGGGTATCCGCTGCGCGTTTCACCAGCGCGTGGTCCGGGTTCAGTTCAAAGATGTACTTCACGTCCGGCACGCTCTGGCCCGCGGCGGCAAACAGTTTTGCCATCTGAGTGCTCATTTCGTCGGCATCGGTGGTGACAATCGCCGGGGTGTCGGTCAGACGGTGGGTCAGACGCACCTCTTTCACTCGCTCGCCCAACAGGTTTTTCACCCGGTCAATGAACGGCGTAAGCGCTTTTTCCGCCTCTTTCGCCGTTTCATCCACCTCATCAGCCAGCTTATCGATGGACGCATCCGCTTTCGCCACCGACTGGAAGGCCTTGCCGTCAAACTCGGTCAGGTAGCTCATCATCCACTCGTCGATGCGATCGGAAAGCAGCAGCACCTCGATGCCCTTCTTACGCAGCAGCTCCAGATGCGGGCTGCTCTTCGCGGCAGCATAGCTGTCGGCGGTGATGTAGTAGATTTTCTCCTGCCCTTCTTTCATGCGGGAGATGTACTCTTCCAGCGACACGGTCTGCGCGGAGGAGTCGGTATGCGTCGATGCGAAACGCAGCAGTTTAGCGATAATCTGCTGGTTCGCCTGATCTTCCGCCGGGCCTTCTTTCAGCACCATGCCGAACTGTTTCCAGAAGGTTTGGTATTTTTCGCCGTCATCTTTCGCCAGCTTTTCCAACATCTGCAGCGCACGTTTGCTCAGCGCGGTGCGCAGGTTGCGGGTGACAGTGCTGTCCTGCAGAATTTCGCGCGATACGTTCAGCGGCAGGTCGTTGGAGTCAATCAGACCGCGGACAAAACGCAGGTAGTTCGGCATGAACTGCTCGGCGTCGTCCATGATGAACACGCGCTGCACATACAGCTTCAGGCCGTGTTTATGATCGCGGTTCCACATATCCCACGGCGCCTGGGACGGAATGTACAGCAGGCTGGTGTACTCCTGCTTCCCTTCCACACGGTTGTGGCTCCAGGTCAGCGGGTCAGTGAAGTCGTGCGCGATGTGTTTGTAGAACTCGTTGTACTCGTCGTCGTTAATTTCCGACTTGTTACGCGTCCACAGCGCCTGCGCTTTGTTGATTTTCTCCCAGGAGACCACGGTTTCGCCGTCTTTCTCTTCCTGGGTTTCAATCTCGACCGGCAGCGCGATATGGTCGGAATATTTGCTAATGATGGAGCGTACGCGCCAGTCGTTCAGGAAGTCGTCTTCGCCTTCACGCAGGTGCAGGGTAATTTCAGTCCCGCGATCGGCCTTAGTGATATCTGCAACGGTGTATTCGCCTTCGCCCTGAGATTCCCAGAACACGCCGCTCTCTGCGCTCTCGCCTGCCGCGCGGGTACGCACGGTGACTTTATCCGCCACGATAAACGCCGAATAGAAACCGACGCCGAACTGGCCGATAAGCTGGCTGTCTTTCGCCTGGTCGGAGCCCATGGACTCAAGAAACGCCTTGGTGCCGGACTTGGCGATGGTGCCGAGATGGTCAATGACCTCGTCGCGGTTCATCCCGATACCGTTGTCGGCAATCGTCAGGGTGCGTTTGTCTTTATCAAACGACACGCGCACGCGCAGTTCACCGTCACCTTCGTACAGATCCGGGTTAGACAGCGCGCGAAAACGCAGCTTGTCTGCCGCATCGGAAGCGTTCGAGATAAGCTCACGCAAGAAGATTTCTTTGTTGGAATAGAGAGAATGGATCATCAGGTGCAGAAGCTGTTTAACTTCTGACTGGAAACCACGGGTTTCTTGTCCTTTCATTTAAAAATTCCTCAATGCCATATTTAAGGTAAAAAAAAGCGTTGAGGGTGAGATGGGGATACGGGGAAGGTTTTTCAAGCGGAAGCCGCCGCAACGACCTCCGTTTGTTCAGAATTTAATCTTGTGACGCCCGGCAAGGGAGTGCGACAGCGTGGTGCCGTCCACCATTTCCAGCTCGCCGCCGACCGGTACGCCATGCGCGATACGGCTGGCGACGACGCCTGACTCCGCGCACAGCTCGGCAATATAGTTAGCCGTGGCTTCGCCTTCCACCGTCGGGTTGGTCGCCAGAATCACTTCCTGCAGCGTTTCGCTGCGCAAGCGCGCTTCGAGCCGGTCGAGGCCGATATCGTCAGGGCCGATGCCGTCTAACGGCGACAAATGCCCCATCAGCACGAAGTAGCGGCCGGAAAATTGCCCGGTTTGCTCAATCGCGTAGATATCCGCAGGGCTCTCTACCACGCAAATCTGACCGTTTTCCTGACGACGCGGGTTCGAGCAGATGTTGCAGACGTCCTGTTCGGTGAAGGTGCGGCAATCGGCGCAGTGGCCGATTTCCGACATCGCCCGGGTCAGCGCCTGCGCCAGACGCATTCCCCCGCTGCGGTCGCGCTGCAGCAGGGTAAAGGCCATGCGCTGCGCCGACTTCGGGCCAACGCCCGGCAGGCAACGCAGCGCTTCCATTAACTGGGTTAACAGAGGGCTGGTCTGCATCAGAACGGCATCTTAAAGCCTGGCGGCAGTTGCATACCGGAGGAAACAGAGGCCATTTTCTCTTTCTGGGTTTCTTCGATACGGCGAGCGGCATCGTTAAACGCCGCAGCAACCAGATCTTCCAGCATATCTTTGTCGTCTTCGAGCAGGCTCGGGTCGATCTCCACGCGACGGCAGTTATGCGCGCCGTTGATGGTGACCTTCACCAGACCTGCGCCGGATTCGCCAGTGACTTCCAGCTGAGCGATTTCTTCCTGCATTTTCTGCATTTTTTCTTGCATCTGCTGGGCCTGCTTCATCAGGTTACCCAGACCGCCTTTACCACCGAACATAGGCTTCTCTCTTAAGTCACGTTTAAAGATAACAACCGGGAGTCAGGCTCACGGTCAAATGGGGCGAATACTCTCTTCATCCAGGTCAGCATCGAAAAACCGACGCAGAGTCTGAATGTTGTTATCCGCAATAATCGCCTCACGCGCCTGCGCGAGTTTTTCTTCATAAATGGCCTGGCGCCACTCCAGCGGCGTACGCACCGCGGGATTATCATCTTCCACGATGGTCAGTTCAACCGTTGAACCGGTTAATTCTCCAAGGGCCTCCGCCAGCGCTTTCTGCGAGCCGGCGCTATTCAGATGACGCTGCGAAGGACGCAGATGTAGACGCACAACGGCGCCCTCCTGCTCTTTCCAGGCATTGAGCGCCACCTGCTCGACCAGCTTCGGTAATTTGAGCTGGCTCACCTGCGCCGCCCAGGCATCGCGCTCTACGGCCTCGACGGCCAGTTTGGCGGCAAGCTCTGGCGTTTTTTCATGCTCCAGCGCTTTTTTCAGCGCCTTCGGCGTCGCGACCTCCGCCTTGACCTCTTCCACAATGGTCGTGGCCTTCCAGCGGTAAGCCTCTTTTTTCTCCGGGCGCTGTTGCTCCAACGCCGACGGCGATGGACGAGCCTGGACGCGGTCGGTCACCGAGGCCAGTCTTTCCAGCGCAGCGTTATTCACCGGCCGCGCGCGGGATGCGGCTGCCGGTTCACTCTTTTTTGCTTTGGGTGCTCCCTGCGCGCGCTGCAGCTGATGGCGTGCCGCCAGTACCTGGCTTGTGGCATCCGGTAGCGCGTCATGCGCGGGGGCGACGGACGGTTGCGTCGGCGCGGGCGGCGGCGTCATCACCGCAGACGGTGCGGTGGGGACAAACGATAGCGCCTGCGCTTCCGGCTCCGGCAGCGGCTTGCTCGGATGGAATGCCAGCGCGCGCAGCAACGTCATTTCAACGCCCATACGCCGGTCTGGCGCGTAGGGCAGCTCTTTACGACCCATCAGCAGCGTCTGATAGTACAGCTGGATGTCAGCAGGCGGAACGGTACGCGCCAGTTCGCGCATACGGTGCTCCACCGCCGCCATATCGCTGCCCAGCGCCGACGGCGACAACTGCACCATCGCGATACGGTGCAGCAGGCTTTGCATCTCCACCAGCAGCGCCTCCCACTCGGCGCCGCGCGATGCGGCGTCGTGGATAAGGGTCATCACGCGCTCGCCGTCAGCGGCAACCAGCGCCTCGATAAGCGACAGCGCCTGAGCGTCATCCAGCGTACCGAGCATGGTGCTGACGGTCTGTGCCGTGAGCTGCCCGTCGCCGCTGGCGATCGCCTGATCGGTGAGGCTCAGGGCGTCGCGCAGGCTACCCTCGGCGGCGCGCGCCAGCAGCTGTAGCGCACGGGATTCAAAATCAATTTTTTCTTCGCCGAGAATGTGTTCCAACTGCGCGCGGATTTGATCGACGTCGAGCGCTTTAAGATGAAACTGCAGACAGCGCGAAAGGATCGTGACCGGCAGCTTTTGCGGGTCAGTCGTCGCCAGCAGAAACTTCACGTGCGAAGGCGGTTCTTCCAGTGTTTTCAGCAACGCGTTGAAGCTGTGGCGCGACAGCATGTGCACTTCGTCGATCAGGTAGACCTTAAAGCGGCCGCGCGCGGGCGCGTACTGCACGTTATCCAGCAGGTCGCGGGTATCTTCAACTTTGGTGCGCGAAGCGGCGTCAATCTCGATCAGATCGACAAAACGCCCCTGTTCGATTTCACGGCAGTTATCGCAGACGCCGCACGGCGTGGCGGTAATACCGGTTTCGCAGTTCAGCCCCTTTGCCAGCAGGCGGGCAATCGACGTTTTCCCGACGCCGCGGGTGCCGGAAAACAGGTACGCGTGATGGATACGACCGGACGCCAGGCCGTTCGCCAGTGCGGTCAGCACATGTTCCTGGCCGACAACGTCAGCAAAGGTTTGTGGGCGCCATTTTCGGGCTAAGACCTGATAACTCATTGGCAGGCTCTGAAACGCTGGAAGGTGGAATACAGGAGGGTAATGCTAACACAACCTCACCCGTTGAGCGAGGTTGTGGGGAGCCACGAGTCAATGACCCGGGAATGGCACCAGGCTGTAGCAGGTAATACCCTGCTTCTCGAGGCGCTGCTCGCCGCCGAGATCGAACAGATTAATAATGAATGCAGCATCGGTGACGTCACCGCCCAGGCGGCGAATCAGCTTCACGGTCGCTTCGATGGTACCGCCGGTCGCCAGCAGATCGTCCACCACCAGCACCTTGTCGCCCGGCTTGATGGCGTCAACGTGGATCTCCAGTTGATCGGTGCCGTACTCCAGCTCGTAGCTTTCCGCGATGGTTTCACGCGGCAGTTTGCGCGGTTTACGTACGGGAACAAACCCCACGCCCAGCGCCAGCGCGACCGGCGCACCAAACAGGAAACCACGCGCTTCCGTTCCCACCACTTTGGTGATGCCGGCGTTTTTGTAGCGTTCGGTCAGCAGTTCGATGCTGAGGGCGTAGGCTTTCGGGTCTTCCAGCAAGCTGGTGACATCACGGAAAAGAATGCCAGGCTTCGGATAATCCTGGATGCTTTTGATGCTGTTTTTCAGATATTCAAGCTGCTGTGCAGTTGCGGTCATAGGTGTATGCCTGATTAAAACGGTGTTACTCACAAGGCGCATTGAGCATAAGGAATAAGGTTACACTTGATTAACCTTTAACCAGCCGCGCCCGTGCTCGAAAACGCCAGAATTTACTGGCAGTGAGCGATAAATGCAATAACCATTGCGGCCATTGTTATTTTTGTTGTTCTGAATCAACCACCGGAATTCGCCACATAAATACCAGCAGCCCGGCGAGGATCGCCAGCAGCAGCAAACGCACCCACAGCATATTGACCAGCCAGAGGGAAATCGCGAAGGTAATGAGAATCAGCGCGATCGCTTTGGGTTTCGCGCCGGGCGGCATTGCCCTATGCCGCTGCCAATGGCGCAGATAGCCGCCAAACCAGGAGCGGTACAGCAGCCAGTGATGAAAACGCGGCGATGAACGCGCAAAACACCAGGCTGCCAGCAGAATAAACGGCGTCGTCGGCAACAGCGGTAAAAACACGCCGAGCGTACCGAGCGCTACCGCCAACCAGCCAATGATGATTAGAATAATGCGTTGCATAGTGAGAATCGCTATCAAACAGAACGGCTACTGTAGCACAGGCCGCGGGAGAGAAAGATGAAAACTGACCTGTTACTGCAATCGCTGAATGCGCAGCTCAGGCGCCTGGAGCAGGATATCCGGCCGATGGCATTCCACGCGACGCTGGGACAGCGGTTCGACCGCCAGTTGTTTCGCAACCGGAGCCCGTTTCTGCAGGCCTGCGTTGAAGAGGCGCGGGAGAACCTGCAGGCGCTGGAGCACGCCGTCGCACAGCGGCAAACGGCGCAGGTCGTCTGGCTGGCGGAGCATCTGGCGGCGCAGCTGGAGGCCATTGCGCGGGAAAGCGCCGCCTGGGCGCTACGCGGGTGGGATAGCGGCTCGCCGACGCTCACGCGCTGGCAGCGCAAAAGGCTGCGCCATCAGGACTACGAGCGGCGTCTGCTGGAAATGAAACAGGCGCGCGAGCAGCAGCTGGCGCAGGCGACAACCCTCGCAGAGCAGCAGCGCCTATCCCGTGAAATCGATGCCTTTCGCGGGCGTCTGGCACGCTGCCGGGATGCCTTACAGAATATTGAAACGGTGCTGGCGCGCCTGACGCGCTAACCGAAAGGAGAAAAGATGTCGCTGGAAAACGCCCCGGATGATGTAAAACTCGCGGTAGACCTGATCATGCTGCTCGAAGAGCACGCCATTGCGCCGGAAACGGTATTACGCGCGCTGGAGATGGTCAAACGGGATTTTGAACGTAAGCTGCGTGAAAACGCCGGGAACGCCTGATGCCCACTCCCGAGCGGGAGTGGGTCAGCCAATCATTACGCCTGCAACGGCGTCGGGTCATCGCCTTTCACGTCACGTTTGACTTCCGTGACCTCATCGCCCTTTTCGTTACGCAGATGCACTTCAAGCTGGTTGAAGGCGATATTGATGTCGTTTTCACGGCACAGGCGATCGATCGCGCGGTTTAGCTCATCGACGGTGTAGCTGCGATCGCGCAGTTCACGCACGTACAGACGCAGCTCATGATCCAGCGTGCTGGCGCCAAAGGTGGTGAAGAACACCGACGGCGCCGGATCCTGCATCACCTTCGGATGCTCGTGCGCCACACGCAGCAGCACCTCTTTCACTTTGTCGAGATCCGATCCGTAGGCCACGCCGAGGCGGATCACCACGCGGGTAATGGTATCGCTGAGCGACCAGTTGATCAGGCGCTCGGTCACGAACGCCTTGTTCGGAATGATCACCTCTTTACGATCGAAGTCGGTGATGGTGGTCGCACGAATACGGATCTTGCTGACCGTCCCGGAGAAAGTGCCGATCGTTACCGTATCGCCGATACGTACCGGACGCTCGAAGAGAATAATCAGACCGGAGACGAAGTTCCCGAAGATCTCCTGCAAGCCGAAACCAAGACCGACCGACAGCGCCGCCGCCAGCCACTGCAGTTTATCCCACGAAACACCCAATGAACCAAACACCGTCATCGCCCCGGCGGCGATAATGACGTAGTTCAGGATGGTGGTAATGGCGTAAGAAGCCCCCTGGCGCATGTTGAGCCGCGAGAGCACCAGCACCTCCAGCAGGCCTGGCAGGTTGCGGATAAGCGCCAGCGCCACCATTCCGGCGACCAGCGCAAACAGCAGGCTGCCGAGCGTCACGTTCCTGATGACGTCCGCGCCGGCTTCCGTCACGTTGTAGTGCCAGAGCGTGATGCTGTCGAGATAGGCAAAGACGGTGATAAGATCAGACCAAATCGCCCAGAACAGCACACCGAACAGCGCCACCATCACCAGCATGGTGATACGTAACGTCTGCTGGTTGACCTCTTCCAGCGCAATGCTCGGCTCTTCCTGCGGTTCGACGCCTTCCGCCCCCTCCTTCACCAGGTGCTGGCGACGGGCCAGCGCGCGGCGATAGGCGATTCGGCGGGCCGCGACGCTCAGGCCACGGAGTACGGTCTGGTACAGCAGGTTCCAGAAGATAACGAGGTAGACGGTTTCAATCCAGCGGCCGGACAGGCGCAGCGTGGTGTAGAAATAGCCGGTTGCGGTCAGCACCATGAGCGCGACAGGGACAATCGACAGCGTGGTGATAGTCAGCAGGCGCAGGCCGTGGGACTCTTTATCGCGCCAACTTTCGCGGCACATCGGCCAGACCAGAATCGTTATCGCCAGCAGATTCAGGAAGATGGCGAACTGCCCCAGCACATCGTCCATCAGATGCAGCGGCGACAGCTCCGCCACCACTGACCAGAAGTGCAGCGGCAACAGCGCCAGACTGACACGCACAATCTGGCGACGCCAGTGGCTGGTCAGTTGCGGCGGCATGTTAAAGTGCTTAACGGCGACGCCGTTCTTCTCCAGCACTTTCCAGCACAGGCCAAACACCAGCCAGAACAGCGCCAGCTTCTTACAAAACGCCCATAGCAGATCGCTGATGTTAAGCTGCATGGTCAGCAGGATAAGTCCGGCGGCAAGGATAATCATCACCACTGGCAGCGCGCGGATAAGATCGATAAGAATCGCTTTCGGCGTGTTCAGTTGGCTGTCGTTACGCAGTTGCCCTACCTGAGAGGCAAGTTTCGCCTGATACGCCCGCAGCCAGGACAGACGCCAGCGAATCAACCCGGCTATCAGCAGCAACGGCAGACCGGCGAGGAAAGCGATAAACACCGCAGGCCAGGCTTTCTCCCAGTTCACGGTGATTTTCATCTTACTAAACTGGTCTTTCAGCGCCGACGGGAAGGATTTAAACCATTCCCAGTCCATCGGCTTATTGCTGTTCACCCAGAAAATCTGCTGCGTCAGAATAGAGCGCAGGCTTTTTGATACCCCGACCAACTGCTGCTGGTTGATCTGCAGGTTGATAGCCATCATCAGCTGGTTGCCCAGCTGCTTGTTCATCTGATCCAGCAGCTCGCGGCGCATATCAACCACCTGCAACAGCGCGTCGTGCACTTCAGGATTGACGTCGCTGCTGTGCCCCTCTTCTATCTTAGTGACGTAATCATCGTTCTGGAACAACGCATCGCGCTGCTGGTTAACTTCAAACTGCTCAAGACGCAGGTCGGCGATGCGGTTGGTCATATCCTGCAGTTCGTCCGCGGACGGCAGGGTTTGCTGTTCCTGGTAGAGAATACGCGACAGCAGCAGACTGCCTTTAAGCATCGAAATCTGCTCTTTGATGTTACGTTCCGACTGCAACGCGCGATCGAGCCAGTTTTTAACTTTGATGTTCTGTTGTACCAGCTGGTTGCCGTTCTCGGTGGCTTTAATCAACCGTTCGCTCAGTTGATGGTTGATAACGAGCTCCTGCTTCACCAGCGGGTTCGCCTGAATGCGGGCGGCATCATCCGGTGACATGGCCTCTTTCGCCGTCTTTTCCGTCAGAGTAAGACGCTTGCTGTTTACCGCCTCTTGTAAAAGCTGGAGCTGATGCTCAAGGCGATTGCTGTTGGCCGTGACATAATCACGCTGTTTTTGCAGGGTGTCCTGCAAGACGGTATTGCCTTCAAGGCTTTTCCGCTGCTGGTCAATTTCGGCATTCAGCAGCACCTGCTGTACCAGCAGCATTGTCTGCTGCGTCGGGCGCAGCGCCCCTTCGCCAATCGTCGCGCCGTTCAACCGGTTACGTATCTGCTGCAGTTGTTGGGACGCGTTGTACATGGCGTTTTGCACGCGCTCCGGCTGGGTCTGTAGAGAGACAAGCTGGCTGTTGTAGGTCGCGAGATCGCTTTGCGCAGACTGCAGGTTATCCAGCACGTCGCTGACGCGCGCTTCCAGTTGGCGCATGGAGAGCTGGCTTAAGGTTTTTCGCGTTTCAGCGTCGTTATCCGTATCGCTCAGGGCACTGAGCCCATCCACCGCCTGGCGCATTTTGGTCGGCGCTTGTTCTATCTGCTGCTTGAGCTGCGCGGTCTCGTCTTTTACGCGATCGATTTTGTCGAGCATCTGCAGCGTTTCGGCCAGGTCCTGCTCAATGAGCTTGTCCTGCGGGGAGAGATCTTTTTTCTTGCTCAGGACGGTGAGCTGTTTTTGCACATCGCTACGATCGGGTAAATCGTTGCTGTTCTGTGCGCGGGCCTGACTCAGCGAGATAGAGCCAAAGAAACAAGTCAGGATAACGATAAAAGCGGAAAGCGATTTCCGCCAGCGAGTGTTGTGCGACATAGTGTTAACATGAATGGTGGCAATTACCGGCAAAACCGGGGGCATATACGCGGGCGAAGAATAGCACTTCTGCCCCCCGGCGAACAGCCGTTAGCGCCAGGAATATTCTTAGTCACACCCCGGTTAGCCATCACATTCAGGCGGCAGGCGGCGCCCCCTGGAGCGTCGGGCAAAACTGGAACATTTCCAGCAAGATAGCCACATAGTCCCGGGCCTCTTTTTTCAGGTTGAATGACTCAGGCGCAAACAACCAGTTTTCAACCAGACCGGAGATGTAGCCGCGCATTAAAATCGCCGCCCGACGCGTCAGCAAATTCACCGGCAGGAGTCGGGCGCTCATACATTCCATCAAAGCCTGCTCGATACGGTCATAGCT
>Ga0213878_10000905_pt1 | contig 10610 bp, 10 predicted proteins | sample VelepicoBEBS_R02_FD_161053 | JGI IMG/M metagenome (GOLD analysis project Ga0213878, IMG submission 161053) | Vellozia epidendroides bulk soil microbial communities from rupestrian grasslands, the National Park of Serra do Cipo, Brazil - BS_R02 | ecosystem: Environmental > Terrestrial > Soil >... | reverse complement strand
ACTACTAAATTATTAAATTTATACCACATATGGTATAAATACGTAAATAACCTTTCGATATGGAAGATGATAAAAATGATTAAATTTATTCGATAAACGCGGAAAACAAAACACTAAATCATGGATACGCTACCTATCGAATTGTTGCGCGATATTCTTTCGAGATGCTCAGAGTACGCACCGGTTTTGAAAGAAACTTGTTACGAGTGGAACGAAATTTTATCGAATACAAGCGTCAACAAAAACGTATTGTCTTTTGAACAGATGGCAGAGCGCGGACATATAGATTTACTCGAGCATATCGGAAGAGATAAACTCGATGTAAAAATAATATCTTATGTTTTACGTCACGCCGCGAGAGGAGGACACCCGAATGTTATGATTTTAGCGAAAGAATGGGGAGCTACTAATTATAACGAAGCATTGGAGTATGCCGCTTGTGGCGGACAAATATCAGCAATGCATTTGTTGAAAGAATGGGGAGCAGCTGCTTACGACGATGCATTGGTTGCGGCAGCCGAAACTGGACAAATGTTAATAATGCATTTATTGAAAGAGTGGGGAGCTACCGATTATAACTTTGCATTGACAGCAGCAGCCAACGGTGGACAAATATCAGCAATGCATTTGGTAAAAGAATGGGGTGCCACTGGTTACGATTGGGCATTGCATTATGCTTCCAAAGGTGGACAAATACTAGCCATGCATTTGTTGAAAGAATGGGGAGCCGATGATTACGACTGGGCATTGGATGGCGCTGCCAAAAACGGACAAATACTAGCTATGCATTTGTTGAAAGAATGGGGAGCCGATGATTACGACTGGGCATTGGATGGCGCTGTCAAAAACGGACAAATACTAGCCATGCGTTTGGCGAAAGAGTGGGGCGCCACTAACTATGATCTGGCTTTGTTATTTGCTAGTATGAATGGCCAAATATCGGCTATGCATTTGGCGAAAGAATGGGGAGCTACTAATTACGATCGAGCATTAAAATACGCTGCCATGAACGGACAAATATCGGCTATGCATTTGGCGAAAAAGTGGGGAGCCACTAATTACGACTATGCATTGCGCGGTGCTGCCGTGGGCGGGCAAATATCGGCCATGCATCTGTTGAAAGAGTGGGGAGCTACTAATTACAACGATGCATTGGCTGGTGCTGCCGACAGTGAAAAAATAGAAGCCATGCATTTGTTGAAAGAATGGGGAGCGACGGGTTATGCCAATGCATTGTTTTGGGGATCTCATCATCTCGATGTTGTAAAATTATTAAACCTTTGGATGAATCGGGTTGAAATCGACGACGATTCCGACGATTTCAACCAGGATTATGATTCCGGCGATGATTATGATTATTTCGATAATTCCTACAATAATTACGATCATGATTACTAATTCATCGCGATTTAATTCATACCAAATGTGGTATGAATTCGCAGATATAAAAATGATTTTAAAAATGATCTTAAAAATGATCTTAAAAATGATTTTAAATCTAATTCGATAAATGTAAGAAATGAATTTTCAAATTATGGACACGTTACGCACCGAAGTGTTGTGCGATATTCTTTCTAGATGCTCCGAGTACGCTCCGGTTTTGAAAGAAACTTATCACAAGTGGAACGAAATTTTATCGAATGCGGTTGCAAACAGGGCTGTACTGTCTTTTGAAAAAATGGCAGAACGCGGCCACCTCGATTTGCTTAAGTACATCGGAAACGATAAAATAAATGCTAAACGAATACTTAATATTTTACTTTATGCGGCAAAAGAAGGACACTTGAATATCATGATTTTGATGAAAAAGTGGGGCGCCGATGACTATAACGGTGCATTGGTTAAAGCGGCAAAAAACGGACAAATATTAGCTATGTATTTGTCGAAACAATGGGGAGCTATTAATTACGACCACGCATTGATTAAGGCAGCCAGCCGTGGACATATATCGGCCATGCGCTCGTTGAAAAGGTGGGGTGCTACCGAATACGACTGGGCATTGGCCGTTGCTGTCAAAAACGAACAAATACCAGCCATGCATTTGTTGAAAGAGTGGGGTGCAAAAGCTTGTGACAATACATTAATTTATAAATCTTGTCAAAAAACGGGATGACGATGAATAATTATCAGTTTATACCACATTTGGTATAAACACGTGGATATAAAAATGATTTTAAATTAAATTTGATAAATTTAAGAAGTAGAATATTCAATTATGAATACTATACCTACCGAATTGTTGCGCGATATTTTTTCGAGATGTTCCGAGTACTCTCCGGTTTTGAAGGAAACTTGTTACGAATGGAACGAGATTTTATCGAACAAGAGCGTTAACAAAGTCGTACTGTCTTTCGAAAAAATGGCCGAACGCGGTCACATCGATCTGTGCAAGTATATAGGAAGAGATCGAATAAATGCTAACACAATATTTTGTATTTTACTTCACGCCGCAAAAGGAGGACACTTAAATATTATGCGTTTGGCGAAAGAATGGGGTGCCAATAATTACGACGAAGCATTGAATTATGCTGCCATGCATGGAAAAATATTAGCCATGCGTTTATTGAAAAAATGGGGAGCAATTAGCTATTATTCATCATTGGCTAGTGCTTCCGAGGTAGGACAGATACCAGCTATGTTTTTGTTGAAAGAATGGGGAGCCGCTCTGCATCACCAGCCATTGGCTCGTGCGGCAAAGGGTGGACAAATAGAAGCTATGCATTTGTTAAAAGAATGGGGTGCTATTTATTATGACTATGCATTAGGTAAAGCAGCCAAACGTGGACATATACCGGCCATGTTTTTGTTGAAAGAGTGGGGAATTACTGATTACGACTATGCATTGGGTGAATCTGCCAAAAGCGGACAAATAGCAGTTATGCACTTGTTGAAAGAGTGGGGCGCTACTAATTATGATAATGCATTGATTAATGCCGCAAAAAGCGGACAAATAGCAGCTATGCACTTGTTAAAAGAGTGGGGCGCTATAAATTATAATCGGGCATTAAGAAGTTCTGCTATGGGCGGACAAATACCAGCTATGCATTTGTTAAAAGAGTGGGGAGCCGATGAGTATGACTGGGCATTGGCTGTAGCTGCCGAATTTAAACAAATACAGGCCATGCATTTGTTAAAAGAATGGGGCGCTACTGATTATGATTCCGATGATGATTCCGATGATGATTATGATTCCGACGATGAATAATTATAATTCGTTGCGAATTAATTTATACCATATTTGGTATAAATACAAATTAATTTACTAAACATAAAATAGAATATTAAATCATGGATACGCTACCTACCGAATTGTTGCGAGATATTCTTTTTAGATGCTCCGAATACGCTCCGGTTTTAAAAGAAACTTGTTACGCGTGGAACGAGACATTGTCGGATACAAACACAGACAGCGTCGTACTGTTTTTCGAACAGATGGCAGAGCGCGGTCACCTCGATTTATTACAGTACATAGGAAGAGATCGAATAGATGATAGCAAAATACCTAAAATTCTACGTCACGCCGCAAAAGGCGGACACTTGAATATTATGTGGTTGGCGAAAGAGTGGGGAGCCGATGATTACGACGATGCATTAAAAAGTGCGGCTGATTATGGCCACATAGACGCAATGCATTTAGCAAAAAATTGGGGAGTTTTTAGTTATGAATATGCTTTGACCAGAGCGGCTACGAACGGACAAATACCAGCAATGGATTTATTAAAAAAATGGGGTGCTACCAATTTCGATTGGGCATTAACTCGCGCGGCTATGAACGGACAAATACCAGCTATGCGTTTATTGAAAGAGTGGGGTGCTACTAATTATGACGATGCATTAGAAAGTGCGGCAACAGGTGGTCATTTAGAAGCTATGTGTTGGTTGAAAGAATGTGGAGCTACTAATTTTGACGAAGCATTGAATAATGCGGCCATGAACGGACATATATTGGTTATGCATTTATTGAACGATTGGGGCGCTACTAATTACGACGATGCAATGGCTAACGCGGCTGCGAATGGCCATATACAAGCAGTGTATTTATTGAAAGAATGGGGAGCTACTAATTATGACGATGCATTAGCGTATGCTGCAACTAATGGACAGCTACAAGTCATGTATTTGTTGAAGGCGTTCGGTGCTACTAATTATAATCGGGCAATGAATGCTGCTTCCATGAATCAACAAACACAAGCAATAAATATATTAAAAAACTGGGGTGCGACTTCTTAAAATTAAATAAATACCGATAATGAATGATTAAATTAATTCGATAAACGTGAAAATAAAATTATACATCATGAATACGATACCTACCGAATTGTTGCGAGATATTCTCCGATTCTGAAGGAAACTTGTTATGAGTGGAACGAAATCATATCGAATACGTGTGGTGACAAAGTACTATCTTTCGAAAAAATGGCCGAACGCGGTCACATCGATCTACTTGCGTACGTCGGAAGAGATAAAATTGACGATAAAAAATATCTCATATTTTACGTTACGCATCGAAAGGGGGACACTTGCGTGTTATGCATTTGGCGAAAAAGTGGAGAGCTACTGGTTATAACAACGCGTTGACATATGCTGCGAAACATGGTCGTATAAAAGCAATGTGTTTGGCGAAAAAATGGGGCGCTACTAATTACAACGATGCACTGGAGTATGCGTCTGCGAACGGACATTTACAAACCATGCATTCGTTAAAAGAGTGGGGTGCAACTCATTACGACGATGCATTAAATTATGCCGCCGATTGTGGTCAAATACCGGCTATGTATTTGTTGAAACAGTGGGGAGCTACACACTACGACTTGGCATTGGCTTGTGCGGCCATGAACGAACAAATACCAGCTATACAATTGTTAAAAAAGTGGGGAGCAAATGTTCCCACGCCAATGCATTATTTTAGGGAATTCGACCGTAGAATTATTGTAGAATTATTTAAAAATTAGATCGAGAACGATAATGAATAATTACTTATCGTCGAAATTTATACCAAATGTGGTATAAATGTGGTATAAATTTGTATGTAAAAATGATTAAGTTTATTGCGTTTATCGAATAAGTAGAATTCCTAATCATGGATATTACACCTACCGAAGTGTTGCGCGATATTCTTTCGAGGTGTTCTGAGTACGCTCCGATTCTGAAGGAAACTTGTTACGAATGGAACGAGATTTTGTCGGAAAAAAGCGTCGACAAAGCCGATGTACTGTCTTTCGAACAGATGGCAGAACGCGGTCACGTCGAGTTACTCGAGCGCATAGGAAAAGATAAAATCGGCGAGAAAAGAATACCTAATATTCTTTGTAATGCCGCGAAAGGAGGACACTTGAATATCATGATTTTAGCGAACGAATGGGGAGCCGATGACTACGACGATGCATTGTTAAGCGCGGCTGAACATGGACGCATTGAAGCAATGCATTCGTTGAAAAAATGGGGAGCTAATAGTTTTGACTGTGCGTTGGTCAAAGCGTCCCAAAACGGACACCTACTGACCATGCACTTGTTGAAAGAGTGGGGTGCCACTAAATATAACTGGGCATTGGCTATCGCCGCTTTTACCGGACAAATACCAGCTATGCGTTTGGCGAAAGAGTGGGGCGCCACTGATTACGAAGACGCACTTGAGAGTGCGAATGCCAATGGTTGTATAGAAGCTGTGCGTTTGTTGAAAGAATGGGGAGCTACCGCACACAACTTTGCATTGAATTATGCCGCAGAAACTGGAGCAATATTAGCTATGCGTATAATGAAAGAATATGGTGCTACTAATTTTGACGAGGCATTAGTCAACGCAGCCAAACACGGACAAATAGTAGCTATGTCTTTGTTAAAAGTGTGGGGTGCTATTAATTTTAACGAGGCATTAGTCGAAGCGGCTAAAAACGGACATATATTGGCCATGTTTTTGGCCAAAGTGTGGAGCTTAACTGCTTAGAACGAGGCATTATTTTACGAATCTCATTGTGTCGAGGTGGTAAATAGTTGGTAAATAGTTGGTAAATAGTTGGTAAATAGTTGGTAAACGGGTGGCTACGGTTTAGTTTATACCACATTTGGTATAAACGCGAATATTAAAAATGATTAAATTAATTCGATAAACGCAATAAATAGAATATTAAATCATGAATACGCCACCTATCGAAATGTTGCGAGATATTCTTTTGAGACGCGGTCATATCGATTTAGTAGAGTACATAGACAGACATAAAATCGATACGAAAAAAATACCTAATATTCTACTATGTTACGCCGCAAAAGGAGGATACTTGAACATCATGCATTTGGCGAAAAATTGGGGAGCTAATTACTTTAATCTGGCGTTGGATGGTGCATCAGAGCACGGACAAATATTAGCCATGTACTCGTTGAAAGAGTGGGGTGCCATTTACTATAATGGGGCATTTAATAGTGCAGCCAGAAGCGGACAAATATTAGCCATGCATCTGTTGAACGAGTGGGGAGCTACTAACTACAATGAAGCATTAATTAGTGCTGCCACTAACGACCATTTACAAGCCATGCGTTTATTAAAAGAATGGGTGTGTGGAATTGCCGCTTGCGACGATGAATTGGTTAATTCTGTTATGAATGGACAAATATCGGCCATGCATTTGGCGAAAAAGTGGGCGCTACTAATCACTATTAATCGGCTAAAACTGAACAAATATTAGATATGCGTTCGGCGAAAGAGTAATATTTATACCAAATGTGGTATAAATTAGTATAAAACCTTTTTGAGCTTTTTATGTTCATTAACACACCAGCTCTTAAAAAAAATATATAAAAATGATCTTAAATTTATTCGATAACTGCGATAAATAGAATACTAAATCATGAATACGTTACCTATCGAAGTGTTGCGCGATATTCTTTTGAAATGCTCGGAATACGCTCCGGTTTTGAAAGAAACTTGTTACGAGTGGAACGAAATTTTATCTAATACGAACATTGTTCGGGTCGTGATGTCTCTCGAACAAATGGCAGAACGCGGTAATATCGGTATGTTAGAATATATAGGAAGAGATAAAATCGATACTAAAAGAATACCTAATATTTTACGTTACGGAGCAAAAGGAGGACACTTAGATATTATGATTTTAGCGAAAAGGTGGGGAGCTACTAATTACGACGAATCATTGAATAGTGCTGCTGAACATAACCGTATAGAAGCAATGTGTTTGGCTAAAGAATGGGGAGCTACTAATTACGAAGATGCATTAAATATTGCTGCTAATCACGGTTGTATAAAAGCAATGCACTCATTGAAAAAGTGGGGAGCTACTAATTACGACGATGCATTGAATAGTGCGTCAAAAAGCGGACAAATATTAGCTATGCATTTATTGAAAAAATGGGGAGCTACTACTTACGACGACGCATTAGATAGTGCATCTGAACATGGTCGTATAGAAGCTATGCAGTTGTTGAAAAAGTGGGGAGCTACTGATTATAACTATGCATTGGTCAGTGCCGCATATGGCGGACAGATATCAGCTATGCATCTGTTGAAAGAATGGGGAGCTAATGATTACAACTATGCGTGTTATAATGCTGCATATGGCGGACAGATATCAGCTATGCATCTGTTGAAAAAATGGGGAGCTAATGATTACAACTATGCGTTGACTGGTGCTGCCATTACCGGACAAATATCAATTATGCAATCGTTAAAAGAGTGGGGAATTAACGAATACAATCATGCATTAAAAAATGCTGCCATGTGCGGACAAATATCAGCTATGTATTTGTTGAAAGAATGGGGTGCTAATGAATATAATTGGGCATTAGTTTATGCTGCATGGGGTGGACAAATACCGGCCATGCATTTGTTAAAAAAGTGGGGTGCCACTAATTACGACAGTGCATTATTTCATGGATCTCAACACATCGATGTTGTGGAAGTATTAAAAAGTTGGATTGAATAATCTACTAATCTATTGTTTAAAACCCTTTTGGTATAAATAAAAATGATTAAGTTTATTCGAGAAACGCAAAAAAAAATAGAATATTGAATCATGAATTCGCTACCTACCGAAGTGTTGAGTGAGATTCTTTCGAGATGTTCGGAATACGCTCCTGTTCTGAAAGAAACTTGTTACGAGTGGAACGAAATTTTATCGAACACGAGCGTTAAAGTTGTATTGTCTTTCGAACAGATGGTAGAACGCGGTCATATCGATTTACTCGAGTGCGTAGGAAAAGATCGAATCGACGAAAAGAGAATACCTAATATTTTAATTCGCGCCGCAAAAGAAGGACACTTACATATTATGATTTTGGCGAAAGAGTGGGGAGCCGATTACTACGACGAAGCATTGGATAGTGCGGCTGAACATGGTCGCATAGAAGCCATGCATTTGTTGAAAGAATGGGGAGCTACCCAATACGACTGGGCATTGACTTCTGCTGCTACCGGCGGACAAATACCAGCTATGTATTTGTCGAAAGAATGGGGTGCCACTGATTACGACGAAGCATTGGATGATGCTGCTAAACATGGTCGTATAGAAGCCATGCATTTGTTGAAAGAATGGGGAGCTACCCAATACGACTGGGCATTGGCTTCTGCTGCCAACGGCGGACAAATACCAGCTATGTATTTAGCAAAAGAATGGGGAGCCGATGAATACGATTGGGCATTAAAAAATGCTTCCGAAGCCGGGCATATACAGGCCATGAGTTTGTCGAAAGAGTGGGGCGCTTTTGACTACAACGATGCATTAGACAGTGCGGCCAAAAACGGACAAATATTAGCCATGCACTCGTTGAAAAAATGGGGAGCCGATGAGTATGACTGGGCATTGGTTAGTGCTGCCGAGGCTGAGCAAATACCGGCCATGTATCTGCTGAAAGAATGGGGTGCAACTGCTTATGATGATGCATTATTTTATGGATCTCGTAAAATCGAGATTGTAGAATTATTAAAAAGCTGGATGAATTACGAATCTTCACCGGTTTCAACCGACGATGATTACGAAGATGATACTGATACTGATAATTACGACAATGAATGAGAGTATTAGTAATTTATACCATATTTGGTATAAAAATGATCTTAATTTAATTCGATAACCGCGAAAATATAATATTAAATCATGAATACGCTACCCATCGAATTGTTGCGCGATATTCTTTCGAGATGCTCAGAGTACGCTCCGGTTTTGAAAGAAACTTGTTACGAGTGGAACGAAATTTTATCGGATAAAAGCGTCGTATTGTCTTTAGAAGAAATGGTAGAACGCGGTCATATCGATTTACTCGAACACGTAGGAAAAGATCGAATCGACGAAAAGAGAATACCTAATATTTTAATTCGCGCCGCAAAAGAAGGACACTTACATATTATGATTTTGGCGAAAGAATGGGGCGCCACTGATTACGACGAAGCATTGAATAGTGCGGCTGAACATGGTCGCATAGAAGCAATGTGTTTGTTAAAAAAGTGGGGAGCCACTCAATACAATTGGGCATTGGCTGCGGCTGCCAACGGTGGACAAATATCAGCAATGGATTTGTTGAAAGAGTGGGGTGCCACTAATTACGACAGTGCATTGCATTATGCTTCCGAAGGTGGACAAATACCAGCCATGTATTTGTCGAAAGAATGGGGTGCCGATGATTACGATTGGGCATTGCATTATGCTTCCAAAGGTGGACAAATACTAGCCATGCATTTATTGAAAGAGTGGGGCGCTATTGAATACGACTGGGCATTGGATGGCGCTGCAAAAAACGGACAAATACTAGCCATGCATTTATTGAAAGAGTGGGGCGCTATTGAATACGATTGGGCATTGAATGGCGCTGCAAAAAACGGACAAATACTAGCCATGCATTTGGCGAAAGAATGGGGAGCTATTGAATACGACTGGGCATTGGATAGCGCTGCAAAAAACGGACAAATACTGGCCATGCATTTGGCGAAAGAATGGGGAGCTACTAATTACGACGAGGCGTTAGAGTATGCCGCCACGAACGGACATATACCAGCTATGCAATTATTAAAAGAATGGGGAGCTACTAATTACGACGATGCATTAGACATGGCTATAAAACGTGGACAAATACCAGCTATGCATTTATTAAAAGAGTGGGGTGCTAATAAGTATAACTGGGCACTGGTTCGTGCTGTAGAAGCAGAACAAATACCGGCCATGCATCTGTTAAAACAATGGGGAGCCACTAATTACGACAATGCATTATTTTATGGATCTCGTAAACCCGAGATTGTAGAATTATTAAAAAGTTGGATGAATCAGTAATTATTCATTCAAAAAAAATTAATTTATACCACATTTGGTATAAATACGTCGATAAAAATGATTAAATTTATTCTATAAACGCGAAAAACAAAATACTAAATTATGAATACGCTATATATTGAATTGTTGCGCGATATTCTTTCGAGATGCTCAGAGTACGTTCCGGTTTTAAAAGAAACCTGTTACGAGTGGAATGAAATTTTGTCGAATACGAACGTCGACAAAGTCGTATTATCTTTCGAACGGATGGCTGAGCGCGGACATATCGATTTACTTGCGTACGTAGGAAAAGATAAAATCAGCAAAAAGAGAATATCTAATATTTTGCGTCACTCCGCG